>PR_CR_10_Liq_1_inCRDRAFT_1002193_pt1 | contig 10087 bp, 11 predicted proteins | sample PRCRCaboRojoPR_3_FD_10241 | JGI IMG/M metagenome (IMG submission 10241) | reverse complement strand
TGCTGAGTTAAAAGAAGGCCAGTACATCCACAGGAAAAGGGTACCTACCGCAGCAAAAATGTTTGAGTTGTAGTTAGACTCGTTGTTGGGACTTTGAGGCGTCGCAGAAGGAGAGGCAACCCAAGCCACAAATAACCCAAAAAAGGCCCCAAAAGCATGAATGACAATGCTCCCTCCTACGTCGACAGCTTTGATTTCCTCAAACACAATTACTTCGTTCAAGCTGTAAATGCAGGTTTCCAGTAGTCCTATCACCAACAACTGAGAAGGACTGACTTTACCAAGCACTGCTCCAAAAGTTATCAAAACAGCCCCTGCACAGTAGTCTGCAGTGATCATTTTCGAGATGTTGACTTCAATAGGGGTGTCCCACTCGTTTTTGATCAAGCAGTGCCAGAACCCAAAAAACAAGATGTAAAATTGGATGCAAAAAGCAGCTATCAAAAAGTTAAACCCAATGCTGCTCCAGGAATGGAACTTCAAAAAAGCCATCAAGAACCCGAACCCTATGAAAATCATAACATTGACATCTTGGAATACTGGGTAAAGGCTCATTTGGTTGCTTCCTGCAAGAGTTGCTTCTGAGTCACCTATTGTCTCTGCGTTAGCTGAGTCTTCAAATCGCACAAAAAGTCCGAAAAGAGCAACTGCCAAGGCTTCTAGTACCAGAATCCACCACAAAAAAAGCTTGGTTTTCATATTATTTAAGTACTTTCTTATTTCTGTTACTTGGGTTTTTACCGATATTACAACCCAGGCCGTTAAATTATAAATGTCCCAGACTAACAAACCTTTGGAAGTGTATCTAACTCCTAATGAACGAGCCTACAAACCTCAGTACTTCACATCGCCAAGACTAACTACAGTGAGTTCCACAAGGTCGCCTTCTCCTATTTTTAACAACAAACACGAACTCATCGCTCCTAAAAACCAAACCTCAACTAAACAACCAAAACAACCAAAAACCTGGAAAGTCGAAAAGAAGAACCTGCTAAAGCAACTTGAGGAAGCTAAAAAAACCTCAATCAAACCTTGGGCTGCTCGGTTTTTGAACCTCAAAAAGCCCCTTGAAGACCTCAAAAGGGAGAACTCCAAACTTGCTCGAGAAAACCAAGCCCTGCGTGCTACTATGAACTGCAAGTCATTCAATGAGGACATCAAAGAGAACTACGAAAACCTCTACGAACTCTACTCCAAAACCTCACAAGAACTCCAGAAACAAAAAGAAATCAACTTAGAAACTGAGCGGGAACTCACTGCTCTCCGGGACTCAGTGTCTAGGATTGAAAGCAAACTTGGACTGGACAAAGAACCTCAGAACTGGAAAGTCAAGTACTCAGAACTCCTCAGCAAGTACAACCACCTAGCTTCCCAGTACCAAAGCTTAGTAGAAGAGATTTCCAATCCTTGTGTTTCAAGCATAGAAACTGAAGAAGTCAGCAGCAAACAAAGCACTGAAGAAACCCAAGTTAGAAGCATGAATCAAAGTTTTGACGAGTTCTTAGAAGGTACCCGCAACCTTTACTTCAAGAAGAAACCTTCTAAGGACGAACTGGTCTTTTTCGAAAACACTGACAAAGCCATCAGGCACCTTTTAGATAACCAGTAGTGTAATTATTGCTAAGCTTAGTTTAGAATTACTGGGAATGCTTTTTGTATTCAACAATTTCACACAAAATCCTATGCAAAATAGCTTTGGCGTCGGCGTCTGAGTCGTACCCAAAGTTAAGACGGCCTATTTGCTGGGTGACTCCTAGGATTTCTCCGCTTTCTCTGACATAGTAAGAAATGTCGTCGTCAGAATACTTGTTCATGAGCTGGGCAAGTCTTACCTTTTCGCTTGCGAACTCTTCGTCCAAGTCGAAAAGGTCAAGTGCAGGCGGCATGGGTTCCTTTAAGTTTGGAGGGAAAACTGCAGGAAGCAAGTTAGGCAGTGGAGCTTCAAATTGCGGAGGAATTAAGTTGAGGGCTTCGTGCTTGACCCCCATGGTTTCGTAGAGCTCAACTGCTTCTGGAACCATTTCGACGTCGAACTTGAAAAGTGAGTTGTCAAACATAGTGCGGAAGTTCATAGGGATGCCTTCTGAAGTTTGGAGACAAGACTTTAAGTTTTGGGAGAGTTGCGAGATTTCAGGAACGATTGAGTACTCTTGGAGGTCGTTGTCTTCTTCAAGGCCTTGGTCTAAGTTCACTCCTTCTTCTCCCAAAAGCCACCTGAACATGATGTCTTGGAGTTTTTGGTTTTCTTCTTTTTCTAAAAAGTTGTCGTCAAACAAACTAGTAGAACCCACTACTATGAGTCTTCCTCTGCGGGCTTTGGGTGTATAGAGTGCTGCCAAAGGTCTGTTGAGTGGCAGTGAGTAAGGACCTGAAGAAAGCAAAGGAATTGCTGGTTTCTGAGCATTCAGAGATACTCCGTTTGGGTAGACGAAGTTCAAACCTGAATGGTCGTCGCGCAAGTCAATTTCGTCTTTAAGGAGGTTCTTAACTAAGTTCTGAGCTTTTTTGTTCGCGTTGGAGTTGGGATTTCTGCCCTTGGCTAGGTTGGAAAGTTCTCTGTTGATGATGCCGTTAGACACAAAGCAGTGTTTGGGGTTGAAGTACTTGGAGTAGTAAACAGTTCTTATCACGGTGTCTGAGTTGGCAGATATTCCAAATTCTTCAAGAAAGTAGTTGATGTTGGTTTTAAGTTTGGTTTCGCCGCCTTCAGCCAGAGTGATGAGTATGCTTCCTCCTCCTTCCAAAAAAGACTTGAGGGCGTCGAATTCTTCCTGCGTAAACATTTCACGAGGCCCGCCAAGTACGAAAAGCTGGGACTCCGCCAAGGTTTCTAGGGTCAGGGGTTCATGGTTGGTTTTGATGCTGTGCTTCTTCTGCAAAGCAGTCACTAGTTTAGTGAACCCTTGTTCTGGGCTGCCCACCTCGTTCTTTGAAGCGTCGAAAAGAACCAAACCGTTTGCTCCGTTTTCCTTGTTTGCCATTTAATGTTTGAAAAGGGAATTGGCATTTTGAAACTTATGGGTTATAAATGAAGTTGTTCCAAAGTGGGTCTGCTAGGAATAAAAGTTTGGGAAAGCATGTTTTGGGACTGACTTTGGGAGCTATAGGGGCTGTTAGTCTAGGCCTGTACAGGTTCTCTAAAGGCAACTGGACTCCTAGTAACTTCTAAGCAGTGGACGACTGGCTTGAGCACGAAGAAGGTAAGTCAAACTACGAAAAAGAACAAATACAAAATGAACTCCAGCACTTCAAAACTCAGTGGAAAAACCACGGCAAAGAAATCAGAGCCAAAGCCATGAAAGAAGCTTCGGAGTTCAAAAAGAAAAAGCCTTCTTTCGAAGACGACAAAGAACTTGTTTCCCAAGTAGAATCCCTTTTTTCAGCAAATCCCAGTGAAACTTAATTATTAGCTAAACTCGTAGGGAGTAACATTCCTCCTTTTAGAGTAACTTGAAGACCTTGAGTCTAGAACGAACTCGGACTGCTCTCTGAACTCAATAGGAACGTAGGCTCTTTTCCTATTCCCAGTGTAGTTTTGTCTGGGACGCACTATTCTGTTTTGGGGGTCTGAGTGGAACTCTTTCCAGTGGGCCAGCCACCCCGCCACTCGGGGAATCGTAAACAGCACTGGAAACATGTCAGTTGGGAAGCCCATGGCTTTGTAAATCACTCCAGTGTAAAAGTCCACGTTGGGGTAGAGTTTTCTGTCAATGAAGTACTGGTCTGTAAGGGCTATTCTTTCAAGTTCCATTGCTATTTCAATCAGGTTTTCTTTGCCGCACACTGAAAAAACGTCCTCAGCTAGTTTTTTGACTATTCTGGCCCTGGGGTCGTAGTTCTTGTACACTCTGTGTCCGAAGCCCATCAACCGTCTTTTGCCTGACTTGACTTTTTGCAAGAAACTAGGAATGTTCTCTACGTTGCCAATGTCTTCCAACATCCTAAGCACAGCTTCGTTGGCTCCTCCGTGTCTTCTTCCGTATAAAGCTGCAGCTGCACCTGCTGTGCAAGTGTACACGTCCACTTCACTTGACTCCAAGTGTCTCATTGCAGCTGTGGAGCAGTTTAACTCGTGTTCAGCGTGGAGTATGAAAAGCACATCTAGGGCCCTGGCCAACTTAGGGTGGGGTTGGTAGTTAGTTTCGTTGAGTTTGTCCATCATGTATAAAAAGTTCTCTACGTAAGTAAGCCCTCTTCCAGGTTCGTTGAAGGGACGGCCTATACGGTGTCTGTAGGCATAAGCTGCTACAGTAGTGATCCTTCCTAAAATGCGGTGGATTTGCTTGTTCATAACTAAGGAGTCACTGTAGGGGTCAATGCCAGGCAGAAGGGCTGGGTTTTGCTCGGGCTGGAAAGTGCTCATGGCACTAAGAGTGCTGACTACTATGCCCATGGGGTGAGAGTCGTAGTGGAAACTCTGCATCATTCTGGTGATGTCGGTGTGCAAGTAAGTGTGGGACATTATTTTGGTTTCCCACTTTTCAAGTTGGTCCTGAGTAGGGAGTTCCCCGTATATGAGCAAAAAGGCCACTTCTAAAAACGTGGACTTCTCGGCTAGTTCCTCTATGGGGTAGCCTCTGTACTCCAGAATGCCTTTGTCTCCGTCGATGTAGGAAATCTTGGAAGTGCAGTTGATAGTGTTTACGTAGCCTGGGTCGTAAAACTTAAGCGGATCACCTAACTTGTCTTTGATTTGGGAAAAATGTTTGGATTCAATGTGGTTTTTGTCAATTGGGATTTCGTAAGTTTTGCCCGTCCGGTTGTCAGTTACAGACAAAGAAGCTGAAACGTGAGATTCCACCAAGTTAAGCCTTTTTTTAGAGTCCATTTATAAGGTTACGTCATAACTTTTCACTAGTTTCTAAGAGGTTTCTGGATGTTGAATTCTTGTAAAAGTTCTAGACTAACAACTTTTTATAAATGGTATTTTCTAAATGCTTGAATGTTTACTTGAAAGCACTTGAGAAGTACCCTGTAAGTACCAAGTAAGCACTACTTAGAATGGCTTCGGGATTCGCTATAGTGGGGTCAGGAGACGCCTTCTCCCAAATGCTAATTGAAAAGAAGCCTAGGCTAGATGTCAAGAGGTTACTGAATATCACTGTGTACGGAAGTCTCATATCAGGAGGACTGAGTCACTTTTGGTACAGAGGTTTAGATGTGCTGTTTGGGCCTTCCATGACCCTTAAAAGCAGCCTTAAAAAGATTCTTGTGGATCAGTTTGTGCTTACTCCTCCAGAAATCTTCTGCTACATGGCCTGGGCTCACTTCGGCACTGGCAAAACTGAGCCTTTCTTTGACAAGTTAAAGTCTGATTACTTGCAGGTTTTAATAGTTAACTACCAAATGTGGCTGCCTTTGCAATTTATCAACTTCTTTTACGTGCCAGAAAGACACCGGGTTCTTTTCCAGTGCTTCTTCATGATGATCTGGGCAACCTTCCTTTCGTACGCTTCACACAACGAGTTAAACTTAGCCATCACTTCTAATTAATACAAATGGCAGGAGTATCTAAAAGAGGCCGGTTCGTCATCACTAACTTAGAAGACTCTGACAAGATCGACGTGATGCTTGACCCAACTCAAAAAGAAGAACCCCAGAAATTCCCAGAAGAATCCTACAAGAGCCAAAAACCCTTTTTAGACAGAAAACCCGAACCTACCTGCGACAAAGAAATCAGCGTTGACTTTGGCTCTGAACCTACACACAGACGCTCAGACTACTCTGTCCACTACACAGAAAAATCACCCCACGAAGAACATATTCCTGAAAGTGTACTCAACAGCTTCCAAGAAACACTGAGCTCAAAGGTAATGCTTACTTAGTTTTCTGAGATGCTGAGCATGCACAAAGAAATCATGCTTGAGTTCATTAAAAAAGACATGCAAAGGGAGGAAAAAGTCAAAAACATGATTCAGGATATTGTTGACATCTCCAGAAACAACAGTTTACTTCAGGCCGAAAACCAAAGACTCAGAGAAATGCTCATTAGAAAATACCCTTAATGTAAATAATGTACAGTGAAAAAGTTAGTTAAATGTACTCTGCAACTTCTCTTGCAATTCCCAAAGGCAACTGGCCAATGAACTTTTTGCTTTGCTTCAGTTTGCTGTGAACCCAAATGAACTTTCTCATTTCGTGGCCTCTCTTGTCTTCGAAGTACTTTTCTAGCAAAAACTTTTTGATCCTGGTGATTTCTCTGAGTTTATTAGGGTTCTCTTTGCGAGCAATCATTTCTCCACAGATTTGGATTGGTGTTTTTCGGTAATAAAAAGTAGGCTTGTGGCAGTCCACACCTTTTTCCCAAAGCCACTTGATTGAGTTCAAACTGCACCCTTTCACTGCCATGTGGATAGGGGCCATTCCGTCAGTATTGTATTTTTCGTAACTTATGTCGTAGGAATTCGAAATCCAGTTCAGGAGGTTCATTTTGCCTAAGTAGCAAGCTATGTGCATTATGTTGCTTCCTAGTTTGTCCACTGGGTCCTCTATGCCGTGGTTCATCATGTTCATGAGCCTGTTTAGAAGAATGATGTCTTCTTTTTCAATTGCCGATATTATCCGGTGCTTCACACCAAACCTTCTATTCATTACTTAAATGGGTTATTCAACCCTAAAATTATATAAATGGTAGTGCTAGTTGGCTTATTGGCATTCCTTACTAGCTACACTCAAGGCAAGTCAATGAACTGTTCTAAGTACATTTGCTCCACACAGGGGTTTGAGTACCCCAGCAACTGCATGGTTTACAGCTCACTACAGAACACATATTATGTTAATCCATGCGAGCACGGGTACATTTGCGATGTCACAAAGAACTCCGACTCGGCTAACTGCACTTACAAACAACCCTACGTTCCATCCAACAAGTTACCAGGCGAGTCTTGCAATTATGACATAGACTGCTACGAGTCCAATTCTTGTGTGGATGGCAAGTGTATGGGCAAACAGCTCAACCAAGAATGCCAAAAGAACCAGGACTGCGACGTCGGTCTGTACTGCTTCAACCAAAAGTGCCAACAACAAATCAAAGAAAACGATGTTGGGTGCTTGAAAGATGCTGATTGCACCAACGACTGTGGCTGCGAAAATTTTGATCAAAACAAAACAAAAACTAATGTTTGCAAAAAGTACTTTTCAGTGCCTAACTATGAAGTTCTGCAGCAAAACTGTGGAAAAGGCTACGTGGACTACTTGTGCGAGTCAGGGTTTTGTGTGGATATAGGAGTCAGTATGTGCTACCCAGCCCCAATTTCTAACCACTCCTTGCCGGTAAAGTGCTCAGGAAACTCAGACTGCACCAGCTCCCCTGTAGGACAATCAGGCGTGATTGTTCAAGGAAAATGCAGTTGTGGGTTTAATGCCCAAGGCCAAAGTTACTGCGAACAGTTTGCCGGAGACCCTGTCCAAACTAAGTTTGCGGAAAAGGTGCGTGAATGGGTCAGGTCTGAAGGGATCTTGAAGTGCAACACTGAAGCCAGGTTTGGAGAAAACTGCATGAAGGAGTACTGGAGCGAGGAAGACACTTACGAGCTCTACTACTACTTGTGGTATTCTTTCCAGTACGCCTACAGCGTAGATGCTCCTGACTGTTTGAGAGAGGTCTACTTGCCACACTTGTACGGCTATTCTCAAAAAGTCCATGAGGATTCTGCAGTTTATTTGCAAGTTTTCTTAGCAGCTTTAATTTTCTAAACTCTAACTGAGTATCAATTAGCAATTAAGTAATTAATGATTCCTTCCACGTCAGTGCTGATAAAGTCTGAGTACCTGCACACCCACTCCCACCAAAACCCTTCCCCTTCCGTTCCTATTACACTTCCCCACTGGTCGTGGTACTCAGCTCCACTTTGGCTCTTTAAAGTTTTAGACAGAACGCCTTGCACTCCTAGTTCCCGTTGAGCTTCTTCAAACACACACCCTACTTTGGCGTAGGACATTTTGGCAGCGTATACGTCTCCTACGTAGTGGTCGCCTACAAACACTACTTGACTCCAGTCCAAGTGGTTCTTTTCGCCCTTCATGACTTCTGCAGAGGACTCCTTAAAGAACTGGGGCTTATGTGCACTGGCCAAGACAGTGTCAAAAAGGTCCATCCAGTTCAAGCCTAAAGTAAACTCCATAATCAGCTCGGTGTAGGACACAGGAGAATTAGTAACTAAAACTAGTTTTTTGCCTGTTTCAGTCAGTCTTTCTAGAAGTTGCCTTAGTCCAGGCTGAGGAACAATGTAATCTTCTGGGTTTTTCCTGACTTTAGCAAAGAACCCTTCATTTGAGTTGTCAAAGTTCATCTGTATAGCCTTTTTGATATCAGTTGCTAGTTCGCTGAATGACTTTGAAAGCATGCCTTGACGAATCCGTTCCACACCCACTCTAAACACAAGCCCTGTTCCCAAAGAAAAGTTGGTCAGGAACAACCAGCAGTGGTTCTCTTGGTAGTAAGGAACTACTTCTTTAACTTGAAATTTAGGAGGGCTTCCATAAATTCTTTCTAGAACTTCTGGAGCAACTTCTTCGAACCCATAAAAAGCTTTTAGAATAAAGTTACCTTTAGAGAGTTTCAGAAGGTACCCTGTTTGCATGTCAGCTATTAATCCAGAAACAAAGTACTTCTCAGGTTCTTCCAAAGCAAAGTGCTCGAATAGCTCTTCTGAGTAGTTGAGTTCCACAAGGTTAGACAGAATCTTTTCGTAGTTGAGTTTGATGAAGTTCCTGAGATGGTACTTAACCAAAGTGAAGTCTGCATCAAAGCAAATAGTTTCCATTTTCAGAATATGCCTATTAAGTCTAACGTTTAACACTCAAGTGAGCCCAACAACTCACTTACTTTATGGTTTCTGTACTTCAAAGCTAAGCTATAAGAAGTCCTCCCGTAAAAGTCCTTTACGCACAAAGTAGCTCCGTTGCGCAAAAGAGTTTCTACCACTTTTAAACCACCTGTGACTGCGGCCACCATCAAAGGCGTTAAGCCTTCTCCAAGCTCCTGGACATCTAAGTCTGCTGAGTACTTCAAGCAAACCTTTAGCAAGTCCAAGTCCGCTGTTTGGGCTGCCAAGTGTGCAAGTGTGAAGCCTGAAGGACCTAAAGCTCTGTTTACTGGAAATCCTTCTTCTAAAAGAGTGCAAACTTTTTGAATGTCTGAAGAATAAGCCGCTCTCAGCATTGTCAGGCTCAGCTTATCCAAACTCTGTCTTTCGTTAGTAGTAAACGTTTGTTTTGAAAGTTTCTTTTTCGACTTAGAACAATTACTTCCCATTGTAATTACTTATTAACTTGAGTGGCTTAACTGTGGTACGTTTTTATAGATGCTTCCAGTGTTTCTGTCCTTTTTTTTAATGTTTATTGAGAAACGAGACAACACGTCGCTTTTGCTGGGAAAGAACACTAACTTGGCTAGTCTGAGTGTTCCGTCATTCACTACCACAATTCCCACTATCAAAATCACACACACGTAAAAGTAAGAACTGTCTAATAGGTGCCCTACAGTAGAGTAGCTAGCAGTAGTAGTTACGGTGTCGTAAATCACTATAAAAATAAAGTATGCCAAAAGACTAGACAGCAAAATCGAGGCTAGGTGAAAGCCGTTCCATAAGTGAGTGTAAAAAACTAACTTCACGTTTACTACAAACACCACCGCTGTAAAAGATGTTATTGAAAAACTCCATAAGTCGTGAGTATGTCCATCTGAGTTCATTATTCCTAAATCTGCTGCAAAGAAGGGGATGAAAAACACCAGCATTGCGTGGAAGAACCCTGAAAACAACCAAAATCCCAGGTTCTCTTTGGTAAATATCTGGTTTTCTTTTCCTACTTCATACACTTTCGGCAGAAGCTTAATGACTAGTTGGCTTGGGTTAAGTTCATCAAAAGTACGGTTAGATATTTCTTGCAAAGAATTTTCTCTTATTTTAGGTATGTTGATGTCCTTTTCAAACACGGCTCTGATCATTAGTGGCAGTGCTGTAAAAATCATATTGTAGCAAGATATATACCAATCATCATAAACAGTCTGGCCACTGAAGGCGGAGTAGAACATGAAGAAGAACTGGGGCATGGTGAAGACTAAGTTTTTGTAGAAGAAGTACAT
>PR_CR_10_Liq_1_inCRDRAFT_1002192_pt1 | contig 10090 bp, 8 predicted proteins | sample PRCRCaboRojoPR_3_FD_10241 | JGI IMG/M metagenome (IMG submission 10241) | reverse complement strand
GCTGGCGCGCCGCGGACGCCATCCCCACCTTGCGGGGATGAGCCAGCTCAGCCTCTTCGACGACGAGCCCGCGCAGCCGGCAGCAACCACCGCCGGCGCACATCGTGGAGCGCCGACGGTGACGGCCGCCCCGCTGTCGTCCGAGCTCGCGGTCCTGGCGCGGGGACTGCCGCCGGGGCTGCGGCTCGGTACCTCCAGCTGGTCGTTCCCCGGCTGGGCGGGGCTGGTCTACGGCGGGCCCGCCCCAACGGCCGTGCTTTCCCGTGACGGCCTGCGGGCCTATGCCCGTCACCCGCTGCTCGGCACCGTGGGCGTGGACAGCGGCTTCTACGCCCCGTTGGACGCCGACCGTCTGACCCGCTGGGCGGCGCAGGTGCCATTGGACTTTCGCTTCCTGGTGAAGGCCCCGGCGGCGGTCACCCAGCGCAATCAGCGCGGGGGCGACGGCCGATGGCGGCACAATCCGGGGTTTCTGAGCCCGGACATCGCACTGCGCCAAGCCGTGGAGCCCTATCTGCGGGGCCTCGGCGAGCGCGCCGGGGTGCTGCTGTTCCAGTTCCCGCCCCAGGGCGGTCGCACGCATCCGCGCCGCTTCGCCGAGGACCTCTACCGCTTCCTGAAGCGGTTACCCCCGGGCCCCGTCTACGCGGTGGAGGTCCGCGATGCCCACCTGCTCACGGCGGACTTCGCCGCCGCCCTGCACCACGGCGGCGCGGTGCCATCCCTGGCCGCCCATCCGCGCCTGCCCCCGCTCTCGGCGCAGGCGTCGCTGTTGCAGGACGCCGCCCAGGGCCCGCTGGTGCTCCGTTGGCTGCTGCGCCGCAACCGTGGCTACGAAGAAGCCCGCGAGCGCTACGGCCCCTTCAGCCAGCTCGCCGAGCCGGATCCGGACACCCGCGCCGCCATTCGCGCCCTGGCCGCCGCGGCGCTGGCCCGCGGTCGGGAGGTTTTCATCATCGTCAACAACAAGGCCGAGGGCTCGTCGCCGTTGAGCATCGCGGCGCTGGCGCGCACGCTGACGGATGTCCACCCGGCATAGCTAGTCTTGTGCGCTCGCGACATTGGTGCTTTGTGCGACGGCGGATGGGGGCGCCTGCGACGGGGATACGCTGGGGCAGCCTGGCGCTGGCGCGTGTCAACCGCGTCTCCTTGTTCTGCGCCCCCAGCCGCACGATGCGCGTCTGCCCAGTCGTCGGCTCGGGGCAGCTCCGGGCGCCGATATGCCTGGCTACGCCTTGGCGCCTCAACTAACCTAGGCGGCTGCCGCTTGAGAGCAGCTTGACATATAGACCCTGTGACTATTAACGTCCAAAGAGTCATCGATAGATTTCATGAGTTTTCCCTGCCCGTCGCCTTGGTCGCGCGCAGCTTCGCTCCTCCGAAGGCCAAGGCGCTGACACAGATCGGACTACTCGGCATCGTCGCGTCGGCTTTGAACGCCGCGGGCTACCTGGCCCTCATGCCACTAATCGGCTTTGCTACCCAGGACAGCACAGCGCTCGCCCTCGGGCCTTGGTCCATCCCGGCCAACGATACCCTGCTGTGGCTGTTGATCGGTGTCATCGTGGTACTTATGGTCGCTGCATTGCAGCTCGACTATCTGAGATACCAACTCGCATTGCGGCTCGTGCGCGGCACCGCGAGCGCCGCCGCAGTGCGGGGACTGGAAACGATTAGAGGCCTACGACACCGCAAGCTTCGGCGTCTGGCAGCACACGATGTTTTGGGCCCGGTGGCCTTTGCCTGTGGCATCCTGATGCGGCAGTTGGCCACCGCGCTCTCCGACCTCCTGGAGTTGCTGGTCTTTCTCAGCGTGCTATTGTGGCTGAGTCCGGCATTTACAGCACTTTTCCTAGTCGGCGCAGTGCTCGCCGCCCTGCTCTACGCCCGCTCACTCGGCTCGGTGACCGGGGCGATCCGTAACTCCCAAGCCCTGGCCTCCCGCGCCCGCGAGGAGATCAACGCGCTAGCCGCGGATCTCGACGCCGATCAGCCGGACTCCGATCGAACAATCCGCATAAATGATCGGGTGCGGGCCATGCTAAGGACAGGCCCGGTTGCTGACTCGATGGAAAACAAGCTGCATATCCGCCGCGAAATGAAGCGTGGCCCGATGCTCGTCGAGTACCTGTTTCCAGTCGCGCTCGTCGTTTTCCCCCTCCTGATGCTGATCGCCGCAGATCCGGATACTAGACTCAGCACGCTATTGGCGCCAACCGTCACCTATCTCCTTCTGCTACGCAAGGCGATAGGGCTACTTCAGCGACTCGCGGACCAGTTCATGCTCATTGGTCGCATCCATCCACTCCTGCAATGTTATGCGGACCTGCAGCAGAGCTCATCGACGCCCCGCTGCCCCTTCGCCAGGAAGTCAGGGACTACCGCAGAAGATACGACGGATGCACCCTGAAATCGCTTATTCTCACAGGCATCCGGATGTGGCATCCCCCGCCCCGCGCCACGCGCTTGACGTTCGAAGGTAGACGCCATTGTTGATCAGCCATCGCTATCGATTCATCTTCATGAAGACCGCAAAGACTGCCGGTACTTCGGTGGAGTGCTATTTCGAGCCATATTGCATGGCACCCGATGATGCCAAGGCCGCGTTTGAGCGGGATAGCAAGCGCGCCTACATCTCGAAGCACGGTATCATCGGCGCTCGCGCCAGTCGCGGGCGCGAGCGAAGTGGATGGGTGGCGCACATGCCGGCGACTAAGATTCGTGAGCGCCTCGGCGAAGACGTCTGGACCAACTACTTTCGATTCGCGACGATCCGCAACCCTTATGATATCGCCGTTTCCGCCTACTTCTTCCAGAAGTACCGCCGACGAGCGCCCGTCGCCGATCCGGCCACCGAGCGCGTGGCATTCGAAGCCTGGCTCGCTGGCGACAAGCCGCCCGATAATCGCAACAAATTCATGATTGGACAGCAATACTGTCTCTCTGATGTGATTCGCTTCGAATCTCTGCTACCCGATCTGGAACGCATCTGCTCAACACTTGGAGTCGCCTTCGAGCCTGAGCGACTCGGTAAGGAAAAATCGCAAATACGCCCCGCTTGGGCGACCATCGATATGATGTACACAGATTCCAGCCGAGCCAGTGTCGCAGAACGCTACGCACTCGAGCTCGAGCGCTTTGGCTATGGCTTCCCCGAGACCCTCGCGGGTGCCGAGACCCAATGATCTATCTCTGTTACGGTATTCAAAAGTCGGGCAGCACCCTAGCCTTTGAGCTGACCCGGGCATTGCTGCAATCCCTTGGGCAACCGCAGGAGCGATTGCAGATCCCGTTGATCGGGGACGACAGGAAGGTCAACTTCCTGTCGAGTCGCAAAATCCGTGATCTCGATCGCGACAGCGTTCAGGTCATCGAAAAAATTCTGCCATCCCCCCGAATTATCACCTTTAAGACACACGGCGCACCCCATGATGCAATCCGAGAGCTGGCCGCAGAAGGTCGGATCATGGGACAGGCAAATTTCCGTGATCCGCGTGACAATCTCCTCTCCCTGCTTGACGCGGGTCAGCGTGCACGCCAACGCGGTCGGGGCGCCTTCCAGAATATCCAGAGCTGGCAAGCGGCATTTGATAGTCACAGAGCGCAGCTTGCCCGCTTTGAAGAATGGATGCGCCTGCCTGGCTTCATTGGCACCCACTATGAAGAGGTTGCGTTCCGCAGCGAGAGCTTCTTGCGCCGAGTCGCAACGCAACTGCAGCTTTCGCTACCAGACGATCTGGACTTGACCCAGCTCGCCGAACAGGTCAAAGCGACTGCCTTTACGCAGTACAACAAAGCCATCAGGCGTCGCCATCGCGACGAGCTCACGATCAACCAAACCCTATTTCTGCTTCAGCGCTTTGGTTCGCACATCGAGCAATACATGGCTGAAGATCTGGACGCCGTCGACCATGCGCTACTCCACGCATCGCGTCAGCTCCCGCCGATGGCATTGGATATCCTGCAGGAATTCGTAGGACAGGCCCCCCCACTGTCGCCTGCCAAAAACAAACGGATGCCCGCTATTTCGACGCGCATGACGGATTTTTTTGCACGCAATCTGCTGGTCCACACGCATCTGGAGAAGACGGCGGGCTCAACGCTTGTGCACTTGCTGAAGGGCATCTTGAATCCGCAACTCGTGATCGATCTGCGCGAGCAGGATGCCGAACGGCCAGGCGACCTTGCGCCGGCCAAGCGCGAGCTGATCCAACTCTTAACCGGCCATTTTCATTTCGCACAATGGGATCGGTGCTTCGACCGCCGTTGTATCTACCTGGCGGCGGTGCGCGAGCCCTTCGAGCGCTTCCGGAGCTTTCACGCCTTCGTTAGCACGCGACCGGGCCACCCTGCTTACAGACTGATCGGTCAGCGCTCGCTGCGCGAGGCGGTGGAGGCAACGCTGCGGGAGCGTCACCCCTGCGCGACAGACTACCTGGCACGGTACCTCGGCGCCGCGGGCGGATGGCGCCGGTTCGCACGAGTGCGGACGCATCTGGAAAAGCGCTACGTTGCGGTCGTCCCGCATCAACAGGTCACGCGTCTCGTTGCCAGCCTGGCGAGCGCACTGGATGCGAAACAGCCAACCGGCGCCAGTCGCAATGTCGGTGCATCTCATGACGCATGCGATGACGGCCGAGAGCTGTTCATCCGGGCCAACCGATTGGACTACCAAATCTTCGATTACGTCAACGATCGATGTGAGCACTGGCTCGCGGATTTTTCCGCCCGGCTCGAGGTGATGTCGGGATGAGCCGACTATCGAGCAGAATGACTACTCGCTTGCTGAAGCTTTGGCCGGCCCGGACTCGGCGCACCTTCGTCGTGCTCGGCTGTCCGCGGGGCGGGACCAGTCTATTGGCCGGCGCGCTGAGCGCGGCGGGTGTTTATATGGGACACTACCGAACGCTGCAATACGAAGATCCCGCGTTCAAGATACCGCCGCACCAAGCGTGTGAGGCGCGCGAGCGGTTGACGCGGACTATTCTTTCGCGAAACCTGACCCGCCGTTATTGGGGATGGAAATTCCCGAACGCTATTTACTACATCGAACGGGTCCTCCCTCTGCTGATCAATCCCTGCTTCTTGTTCGTGTATCGCGACGCCCACGAGATCGCTCGCTCTTCTGCCCGTCACGACGGGCGCGATTGGGCGGCGCAGGGCGAGCGTCTGCTCCAGGTTGCCATCAACCATACCGCCAAGGTTCGTCGGTTCCAGGCGTCGCTGAGCCCGCCGTATCACGTATTCCAGGTCGAGGCGATCCAGGCGGACCCCAGGGCGTTCGCCGAGCAAATGGTCCGCGTCCTGCACCCAATGTCTGCGGAGCGGGAGAGGATCATGCGCTTCGTAATGCCCGAAGGCGGCTATCACGCGCATGGGGCCGTGAGACGAGTTCGCATCGGGAATTTTGCACGAACAAGCCCACGGTCGATGCGGCAGAGGTAAATCCCGGTCTGGCAAACACAACGCAGCAAGGCCTGGCGATTACGGAGTCGCGTTAGCTCGCATCGAACCCATAGCGGCTGTAAACGGCGGCCATGCGCTCAGCGAACCGCGCCTGGGAAAATGCTCCGGCGACGCGATGGCCTCTTGCGATCAGCTCCATACAGAGAGCATCGTCTTCGCTAATGCGCTGGATACCGGTCGCCAGTTGCTCACTGTCGTAGGGATCCACCGTCAGGCTACCCGATGAGAACAGTTCACCGAGACTGCTGTTGTTCGATGTGAGCACGGGTGTGCCAAGCAACATGGCCTCGAGCGGTGGCAGGCCGAAGCCTTCGTACAGGGAGGGCATCAGCACCGCGCGAGCCGTCTGTATCAATTCGGTCAGCATTGGCCTGGATACATGTCCCAGTCGCAGCAGTCTCGCCCCCGACTGCAAGGGATCGAAGCCGTTGCCAATATCAAGGGGCGAAACAAAGGGTATGCGCTTGATCATCTCATCGGATGCGTCGGTCACCGGGCCGACCAGGACCAACGGCATGGTCACGCCGGAATCCAGATAAGCATGAAGCAGGCGGTCGATGTTCTTGCGTGGCTCCAATACACCGGCGAACAGCAGAAAGCCTCTTTTACGCAGACCATACCGACGTGCCAGCCGCCCCGCGCCCGCCTCTGGGTTCTTGGCAGCATCAATCAGATCCTCTCCAGCGGCCTGATAGGTGTTGATGACACGCTCTGGCGCAACATCCAGCAGCTCGATGATATCGGCCCTGGACGTCTCGGAGACGGTCAGGATGCCGTCAGCCTCGCGCGCGATCTTGCGGCAAACAGATAGATACTCGCGTTTGATGTCCTTTGTGGTGTAAGGCAGCTTCAGTGGCAAGAGATCGTGCAGGGTGTAGAAGTTAACGGCACCGCGCACACGCGCGGGGATTGGCATCGTCCAGTGCATGATGTCCGGTGGCTCTGGAAGCTCCACCTGCAGCCAGCGTCCGCTGCTTTGAAAGGTCAGGCGGGCGCAAAAATGCAGGTCGCGGGCATTGAAGAGGGCGCCGGTCGGTGGGAGACGAGCCATGCGAGATGTTGGGATAATCCGCCCGGTACGGTCGATCTGCATCGCTTCGAGCCGCGCAGTGAGCGCGCTGCGAAGCGAGCGAGCCAATCGCGCCAAGCGCGCCCGTCGACGATCTTTGCGAAATGGCTTGTAGCCCGCGGTGTCCATGAGCTGGATCTCCCGCAGCAATGGGTCCTTACTCCCGACATCGTGATGCCCATACAGCACACATATCTCGTGCCCCAGTTGACGGCCGGTCTTGACCAGATTGTTTGTATAAGTCGAGATACCCGTCCCGTTTCGTAGGGCCAAATTATGTCCGTCGATACATACCCGCATACAGATTGGTCTCGTGTTATGTCGAAACGTGTCGACCTCGCCGCCGACGGTCGTCTTCCGGGTTATTGTATCAATAGTACCAACGCCAGCCGTCCGCCAACGTGTAGCCGGAAAGCCGAATGCGATGGCTATCGGTGGGGATACTGGGTAGGACCTGACGACGGCCCGGTGCGCCCGGCACTAACCCTGTGCCAGCAGAAACACTGCCACCGCCACCAGCAGTGCCAATCCGCCCGCCACGCCCACCAGCCGCAGGGCGCTGCGCAGGTGGCGGCCATCCAGGTCGGCGGGCCAGGCGGGGTCGCCCATCCAGGGCTTCGGCTGCCACGCGCCGTGGTAGCTGACGGGGCCGGCGAGGCGCACCCCGAGCGCGCCGGCGGCGGCGGCCTCGCTCCAGCCGGAGTTCGGGCTCGACAAGGCCCCATGCCAGCGCCGGGCAGCGGGCCACACCCGGCGCCAGTGCAGACCCGTCAGGGCGGCGGCGGCGGCCAGCAGTGGCACCGCGAGCCGCGCCGGCAGCCAGTGCAGCAGGTCGTCGGTGCGCGCCGCGGCCCAACCAAAGCGCCGATAACGCTCGGTTCGATAGCCCACCATGGAGTCCAGGCTGGAGATGGCCTTGGCGATGATGATCCCGGGCAGCCCGAAGAGCGCCAGCGCCCACAGCGGCGTGAGCACGCCGTCGGTGAGATTCTCGGTGAGGCTTTCGACGGTGGCGCGCACCACCCCACCCCGGTCCAATGCGTCCGTATCCCGGCTCACCAGCCAGCGCAGCTGCGCGCGCGCCGCCGGCAGGTCATCCAGCACTGCCAGCACGCGACGCCCATGGTCCAACAAATCTCTGGTGCACAGCAGGCTGTAGGCGATGTACAGATCCCAGAGCCAGGCGAGCGCCGGATGCAGTGCGGCGAGGCTCAGGTGCACCAGCCACCAGACAGCGAGGGCTCCGAGGGTCACGACCAGCCCGTGCACCGCTCCGGCTAGCCGGTGGTTCCAGCCCCGCGCAAAGCATTGACGCTCCAGCGCGATGCTGGCGTGCCCCAGGAGGCGGATGGGATGCAGCGGATAGTTCGGATCGCCGAGCAGCGCATCCAGCAGCACCGCCGCCAGCAAGAGGGCGAATTGGGCTTCCATGAACGCTGGACCGGTCGGCGATGTCGGTTGTCGTGGGTTGGGTGACGGCGGTGTGCGGCGGCAAATGCTTGGAGGCCGAGTATAGTCCTGTCATGGGCACCGCGAACATGCAGCCGCAGCAGATCACCGTCGATGTCCTGCGGGAGAAGTATGCGCGCCCCGGCGAGGCCGATGCCGAGGCGATCCGCCGCCGCGTGGCCCGGGCACTGGCGGCCGGTGAGGCCGATGCACAGACCTGGGCGGCGCGTTTTCTGGCGGTGCAGCAGCGCGGCTTCATCCCCGCCGGGCGGATCAATGCGGTGGCGGGCACCGCGCTGCGGGCCACCCAGATCAACTGCTTCGTCCAGCCCGTGGGGGACAGCATCGCCGGCGCCGAGGATGGGCGTCCGGGGATCTACCCCGCCTTGCAGCAGGCGGCCGAAACCCTGCGCCGCGGCGGCGGTGTCGGCTACGACTTCTCGGCCATCCGTCCCGCGGGCGCCTTGGTTCACAGCACCCAGTCGCGCGCCAGCGGGCCCGTGTCGTACATGCGCCTGTTCGATCGCTCCTGCGAGACCATCGAGTCAGCGGGTGCGCGGCGCGGCGCGCAGATGGGCATCCTGCGGGTGGATCACCCCGACATCCAGGCCTTCGTCGCGGCCAAGGACAAGCCCGGGGAGCTGACCAACTTCAACCTGTCGGTGGCCGCCAGCGACGCCTTCATGCGGGCGGTGGCTGCCGGCGACCATATCGAGCTGGTGCATCCCGCCGAGCCCTTTGGCGACCGACGCGGCGCCGACAGCCACCGGCGTGCCGACGGTCTCTGGGTCTACCGGCGTGTATCCGCCCGGCGGCTGTTCGCGCAGATCGCCAGCGCAGCTGGCGCCATGGCGATCCCGGCATGCTGTTCATCGACACCGTCCGCCGCGAGAACAATCTGCGCGCGCACGAAGACATCGTCGCCACCAATCCCTGCGCCGAGCAGCCGCTCCCCGCCTATGGCTGCTGCTGTCTCGGCGCCATCGATCTGACCCGCCTGGTGCAGGCGCCCTTCACGCCGGACGCGCGCTTCGACTTGACGGGCCTGGCCGCACTGGTGCCGGATGCGGTGCGCATGCTGGACCTGGTGCTGAGCCAGACGCGCTGGCCGCTGGCGCAACAGGCCCGGGAGGCGCACGCCAAGCGGCGCATCGGGCTCGGCGTGACCGGTCTGGGCGACTGCCTGATCATGCTGGGCCAGCGCTACGACAGCGCGGCCGCCCGTCGCACCGCCGCCGCCATCGTCCGCTGCCTGCGCGACGCCGCCTACGCGGCCTCGGTGGCACTGGCGCAGGAGAAGGGGCCGTTTCCCCTGTTCGACGCCGAGACGCTGCTGCGCGCCCCCTTCATCCGGCGGCTGCCGACGCGGCTGCGGGCGCTGATCCGCGCCCATGGCCTGCGCAACAGCCATCTGCTCGCCATCGCGCCCACCGGCAGCATCTCGCTGGCCTTTACGGACAATGTCAGCAGCGGCATCGAGCCGGCCTACGCCTGGCGTTACGTCCGGCAACGCCGCCTCGCCGGCGATGACAGCAAAACCTACCAGCTGCAGGATCACGCCTATCGGCTGTTTCGCGCCCGCTTCGGGGCCGAGGCGCCGTTGAGCGACGCGTTCGTCTCGGCGCTGCAGATCGATGCGACGGCACAGATGGCCATGCTGGCGGCGCTGACGCCCTACATCGATGCGGGAATCAGCAAAACGGTGAATCTGCGCCCTGAGACCACCCCCGCGGAGATCCGGGCGCTGTACTTCGATGCCTGGCGCGCCGGGCTCAAGTCCCTGTCCACCTTCAGAGCCGGCAGCGCGCGCACGGGCATCTTGCACACCGACACGGCCGACGCCGACCCGGCCGGCGCCGCCACCGGGCCGGTCGCCGCCTCCGGCTGCGGCCCGCATGCCCGCTGTGACTGACTGCGCGGCCAAGCCGTCACGCACGGCCGGCTGATGACCCCCGCTCGCGTGCCGACGGGCCTTGGCTCGCCGTGGCCCCGGCCGGGCCAGCCGCCGCGCGGGCGCATGCCGTTCACGCGCCCAGCACCGATCGCACCAGCCAGGCGTTGTAGGCGACGAATGCCAGCAGCAGCAGCACACCTTCGATGCGGTTG
>PR_CR_10_Liq_1_inCRDRAFT_1002190_pt1 | contig 10095 bp, 9 predicted proteins | sample PRCRCaboRojoPR_3_FD_10241 | JGI IMG/M metagenome (IMG submission 10241) | reverse complement strand
GCATCACCAAGATGGTGGTGATGAAGTTCACCGCACCGAGGATGGTTCCAAAACCACCCATGGCTAAACCAAAGACCCATAAGTCTCCACCGATACCCGGAGAGAATGTTGTATTTGAAAGTGGCGCATAGGCAAACCAACCAAAGCTGGCAGCTCCCTGTGGAGTGAAGAATCCCGCTACCGCGATTAGTCCACCGAAGGTGAAAATCCAGTAAGAAAGCGCATTAAGCCTTGGGAAGGCAACATCAGGGGCCCCAATTTGAACCGGCATGAGGACATTTGCGAAGCCTGCGAAAAGCGGAGTAGCAAACAAAAGCAACATAATTGTTCCGTGCATGGTGAACAACTGGTTGTACTGTTCTTTGGTTTGAACAATCTCTAGGCCCGGAAGAGCAAGTTGGGCACGAATCACCAGAGCCATCAGTCCACCGATTAGGAACCAGAGGAAGGTGGTTATTAGGTATAAGTAGCCAATCTTCTTGTGATCGGTGGTAGTAATCCAATCAACAATGATTTGACCCTTAGTCTTTTTTGGTGCACTGGGTACACCTGAGGTCGAGCGGGGTTCGGTTATCGTTGCCATTGCTTTATCCTCTTATCTCCGGGTTGTTACCAGGCAAGTTCTGGTTCCTGTCCAATTCAATTCCTAGTTTTCCAACTTGGCCCTTGGCGGCAAGAGCTGCCATCTGAGCCTCATACTCTTCAAGTGAGACTACTTCCACGTTGAAAAGCATCATTGAGTGGAACTCTCCACAAAGCTCCGCACACTTACCGACATATGAGCCCTCTTTCTGAGGGATTACGTACATGTGATTCCAGCGGCCGGGGAACATGTCCTTCTTGTACAAGAACTCAACTACCCAGAATGAGTGAATCACGTCGCGAGCGGTTAGATCGATTTGCACCTTTTGACCAACTGGCAAATACAGGGTTGGGAGATCATCAAAGTTTCCGGTTTCGGTAGTGCCGTCATATTGGGACTGAATACCGGTCTCGTAAACGTTTGAGTCAACGTAGTTGAAATCCCAGCTCCATTGCTTTCCAATTGCTTCAATGGTCACATCAGGCTCGTCAAATTCGGCCTCAATTGCCGCCATATCCCTTGCTGTAAAGGCGAAGAAACCAACAACCAGAATTAGCGGTACAACTGTGAAAAGTGTCTCGATGGGCATGTTGTAGCGAAGCTGCTGTGGCATCGCGGTCTCGCCCTTGCGACGCCGGTAAACGATAATTGCCCAGGCCATCAAGCCCCAAGCGATTGCTCCTACGACTAGAAGAACAATCCAGCTAGTTGTCCACAAACCCGTGATTCGATCGGTGTGATTTGTAATTCCTGGCTCTCCAGGCAACCAGCCGCGCTGTGCCTCCGGACTGCACCCAGTAAGAACAAGGGCTAGCGCAGAGGCTCCAGCCAAGGTTGTAATAAGACGTCGGTTCCGCAAAATCGACCTTTCAAGTTGACAGACTTTGTCCAATTCTAAAACAAAAACCCCTCCCGCGGGTGCCGCAGAAGGGGTTTTGAAAACCTTTTTTAGCTAAAGGAGTCTCCACATGCGCAGGAATCACTGGCATTTGGATTATCTATTGTGAATCCTTGCTTCTGGATGGTGTCTTCAAAGTCGATAGTTGCGCCATCTAGATATGGAACACTCATTGGATCAACCACAACCTCAACTCCCCCAAATTCAGCAATAGCGTCATCCTCGGTGAGTCTCTCATCAAAAAACAGCTGGTAAATCAATCCTGAGCATCCACCCGGTTCAACAGCAATGCGCAATCTCAGGTCATCTCGACCTTCAGCCTCCAAAAGTGCTTTTACCTTTGTAGCCGCGTCTTCACTTAGCTTTACACCGTGAGTTGAAACTGCCTGAGACATTGAACCTCCTGAAATCTCTACTGGCTATTCTGCAACAATTCTATTCGCTTGTAAAAGTATTAACCCGTGAGTTTGCATAGCCTTCCTAAATGTCGGCAAATGCTGAGATTCGTTTGGTGAATGCGCCCTTGCATCTGGATCCTCCACTCCCGTAACCAATACCTCGGATTCGGGAAACTGCCTCACCAATTCAGCTATGAAGGGTATTGAACCACCGACACCCATATCAACCGCCTGCTTTCCGTAGGCCTGTGCCATGGAGTCCTTAGCTAATTTGGTGGCCCAAGAATCGCGAGCGAGATAAGGGCTTCCCAATTCAACCTCTCCAAATTCAACTTCCGCCCCAAACGACAAATTGTCGACAATGTGAGTTTTCAGAGCTTGCAGTGCAGATGCTGGATCGTCATTAGGTGCAATACGTGCGCTGATTTTGCAGCGAGACTTCGCCTGAAGCGTGTTGGAGCTGTCAGAAACTGATGGATTATCAATGCCAATCACGGTGATTGATGGCTGATACCAACTTCTGTCTACCAAGTTTCCCTTGCCAATCAGATCCACTCCCTCAAGAATGCCTGATTGCATCCTGATGAATGCTTCTGGAATATCAATACCTGAATCGGGCATTTGCTTCAGCCCCTTGACTGCAACCGAGCCATTTTCATCGTGGAAGGATGCCAGAAGCTTTGTTAGCACCATCATTGAGTCAGGGACCACTCCCCCAAAAACTCCCGAGTGAAGAGGGTGATCCAGAGTGGTTATTGAAAACTCTATGCTAACCAGCCCCCTCAACGATGTTGTTAGTGCAGGAGTATCCAGTTCGAAATTCCCACTGTCTGCAACAACAATCAAATCGGCTTGCAGAAGCTCTCGGTTTCTGGTCAGGAAGTCAGCAAAATTAGGTGAGCCAATCTCTTCTTCTCCTTCTATAAAAACAGTTAGCCCGACGTTAATGTCATCCCCAAGATCCCTGAGCATCTCAGCAGCTGCCAAATGAGTTACAACCCCCGCTTTGTCATCACTGGCACCTCTGCCAAATAAGCGATCATCGATAACCTCAGGATTGAACGGATCCGTCTTCCACTGTTTCAGATCTCCGGCGGGTTGAATATCGTGATGGGCATAAAGAAGCACCTGGGGATATCCGGGCCTGGCCTGTCGCCTGGCAATAATTGCGGGGGTGCCGTTTTCAGCCGACTGAATAATTTGCACAGTTTCAAACACACTTGTTTCTTTCAACAGTTGGCTAATTAGTTCGGCTGATTTTTGCAGGGGTTGTTTATCCGCATCAACCCAAGCCAGTGACGGTATTTTCACTAACTCAATGAGCTGGGAAAGCTTTGAGTCGAAGTTCTTATCAACCCAATCTTCAGTTGCAGCGGCTAGTTGAGGGTCCAGGGACTGATAATTGAAACTCATAAGAGTAATCTAGTTGCAGTAAGCGAGGATTATTTTGGAAGAAAAAGACAACGCAACCGGTAAGGGCAGACCCACTCCCTCACGTAAAGAACAAGAAAAACTCAGAAAAAAGCCGCTGGTCGGAGATAAAAGTAAAGAGGCCAAGCGAATTGAGAAGCAACGTATCCGTGAGGAGCGTGCAAAGATTCGTGAAGGCATGATGCAGGGGGACGAAAGATACCTGACAAGTCGTGACCGAGGGCCTCAGCGGAAGATGGTCAGAGATCTGGTCGATTCACGGTTTACCGTAGGTGAACTGGTTCTCCCTGCCCTGGTTGTTGTCGTCATGATTACTTTTGTGGACTCGGTTGAGGTCCAGTTCTACTCATTGGTTGCAATGTGGGCCCTATTCCTCGCAGTTGCATTTGATGCATTCATGCACGGATTCAGAGTCAAGCGTCGCTTGGTTCAAAAATATGGTGCGGACAAAGTCGAAAAAGGCGTGCGCTGGTACGCGGCCATGAGGTCAATCCAGATGAGATCTCTAAGGATTCCAAAACCTCAGGTTAGAAGAGGAGAAAAGATCTAGTGCAATACAGCTACCTCGGAAACAGCGGATTCAAGGTTTCTCGGCTGATTTATGGAAATTGGCTTACGCATGCAAGTCAGGTCGCAAACGAACAAGCCGTGAAAACCGTGCATGCTGCCCTGGATGGCGGCATCACAACCTTTGACACCGCAGACACCTATGCCAATCTAGCCGCTGAAGAGGTGCTGGGCGGTGCCTTGAAAGGGCAAAGGCGCGAAGGCTTAGAGATTTTGACTAAGGTCTACTGGCCGGTTGCCGAGAGAAAACCAAATGATCACGGTTTATCCAGAAAACACATCATGGAGTCCATCAATGGCTCCCTGAAAAGACTTGGAACGGATTATGTTGATCTTTACCAAGCACATAGATTCGATTACGAAACACCCCTCGAGGAAACAATGCAGGCCTTCGCTGACATTGTTCGTGCTGGAAAAGCCCTGTATATCGGCGTGAGCGAATGGACTGCCGAGCAAATCGAGGCTGGGGCAAAACTTGCCAAACAAATGAATTTTCAGCTCATTGGCTCTCAGCCTCAATACTCAATGCTCTGGAGGGTTATCGAGAAAAAAGTAATCCCAGCCAGTGAGAAAAATGGCTTGAGTCAAATTGTTTGGTCTCCGATGGCAGGTGGGGTTCTTACGGGCAAGTATTTGCCTGGGGTGAAACCCGCAGAGGGCACCCGGGCGAGCGATCCCGAAACGGCAACTTTTTTGGAAAAGTTCATGACCGAGGAAACTCTTTCCAGAGTTCAGCATGAAGCCCCTTGCTGAGGATGGGTGTGAGTATGCCGCAGTTTGCTTTGGCTTGGACCCTTCAAAACCCCAACGTCTCATCGGCAATTGTCGGAGCCCGCACCCCAGAGCAAATCAAATCCAACCTTGGAGCGGAAGAGATAGAGATTCCAAAAGAGGTCATGAAACATATTGACCAGATTCTGGGTGACTCTGTGGTAACTGATCCAAGCCTCACAAAGTCTCCGCCCGAGAGATTGGTCTAGAGTCCTCTTTGAATCCTCTTTGGCCAGAATGGGCCTCCGTAGACAAACCCGGTATAAACCTGAACTAAGTCAGCTCCCAGTTCCAGCCTTGCCCTGATTTCATCCTGAGTCTCAATTCCACCGACTGAGATGAGTGTTTTATCCTCCCCAAGGCGCTCACGCAGAAGCTGGGTGAGCTCTCTGGCCCTTGGAGCTAGGACTGGTCCGGAGAGGCCTCCAGCTTGATTCAATTCCGATGGCTTTGCACTCAAACCTGATCTGGAAATTGTGGTGTTTGCCGCAATCATTCCGGCTAGACCTTTCTTTTTGACAAGATCTGCAATCTCTAGCGCATCCTCATCAGCTAAGTCTGGGGCAATTTTCACCAAAAGCGGAGTGCTGCCAATTTCGTTCAGTACAGCCTCAATGATTGGCTCTAGAGCCTTGGTGTTCTGAAGATCTCGTAGGCCGGGGGTGTTTGGGCTAGAGACATTGATGACGAAGTAATCCCCGAGACCAGCAAGTTCCTTGGCGCTGAAACGCATAGTCCTCAGCTGCACGCTCAAGATCTGTGAGTTTGGATTTTCCTAAATTGATACCGATTATTGGCAACTCTGATTTCGAGTCGCGTAATCTCTTGAGCCGGGTCGCCAAAGCCTTGGCTCCGTCGTTGTTGAATCCCATGCGGTTTATGAGGGCTCTATCTTTGACTAAACGAAACATTCTTGGTTTTGGGTTGCCCGGTTGAGCCAAGGCTGTCACGGTGCCTACCTCAACATGGCCAAAACCAAGGGCGTAGAGTTCCTTCACCAGAACTCCGTTTTTATCGAAACCAGCCGCCATCCCCAGGGGTCCGTTGAAATTCAAAGACATTGTTTGGAACTTTTTGAAGCNTGCTGGTCTGATAATCCGCAGTTTGAATAAAGCTTTTACGGTCCAGACCCCCANATGGTGGGCAAATTCAGGATTTAGTCTTCTTAGAAAGACTGAAAAAAGAAACTTATAAATCACTGATCTCTCAGTTCATCGATGGCTTTCTCAAAGTCATTTAGCGAATCCCACGCCTGATAGACGCTCGCGAAGCGCATATAGGCGACCTGATCTAATTGCCTAAGCGGTTCAAGGATTGCCAGGCCGATTTCGTGTGCTTCAATATTCGCCGACCCCGATTGCCTCAAAGTCTCTTCGACGGTCTGTGCAAGCTTTGCCAAATCTCCATCGGTTACCGGCCTCCCCTGGCAGGCTTTCCTCACACCGGAAACAATTTTGTCCCTGCTGAATGGCTCAATTACGCCACTGCGTTTTGTCACCATCAAACTCGCCGTTTCTATCGTTGAAAAACGTTTTCCGCATTCAGGGCACTGCCTGCGCCGTCGAATGCTGCTCCCATCGTCACTGGTTCTGGAGTCCGTGACTTTTGAATCTTCGTGGCGACAAAAAGGACAGTGCATCAGTCATCCCTCCTGGCTGCTATTGCCTCCCCATGAGCTGGGAGACCCTCAGAGTTACTGAAACTAACAAGCTTCTCCTCCAGGTCCATTAAGTCTAACTTCGAATAGTCAATAACCTGCTGGGCCCTCAGAAAGCTGAAAACGCTCAATCCTGAGCTGTGTTTCCCTTGTCCACCAGTCGGCAGCACGTGATTAGAACCCGCCATATAGTCCCCCAAGCTGACTGGCGAGAAACTGCCTAAAAACAACGCGCCAGCATTCGTAATTCTGCTGGCCAGAGCTTGGTTGTCTGATGTTTGCAGACTTAGATGCTCAGCAGCGTACTCATTTGCAGCCACCACCATTGAGTCCTTTGAACTGACCACCAGAATTAGTGATTGGGGCCCATCCAGACTGATTCTGGCTCTCGCCGAATTCTGAGTTGAATCGAGTCTCTTCTCAAGCTCGTCATTGACCCTCTCAGCGAACTCGAGAGAGTCCGTGACGAGGACACAGGCGGCATTCTCATCGTGCTCCGCTTGACTGAGAAGGTCAGCTGCGACATACGAGGCTTTAGCGGTACTATCGGCCAGAACCATAATCTCGGTCGGCCCGGCCTCACTGTCAATACCGAGCGTGCCTCTCAGTGCCCGTTTGGCAGCCGCTAGGTAAACATTCCCGGGACCTGTGAACATGCGGAATGGTTGGAGCCCTAGAGAAGGTAGGCCATGAGCGGCGGAGGCTACGGCTCCCACTCCCCCGATTGAGTAAACCTCATCCACTCCCAATAATGCTGCCGCTGCCAAAACCTCCCGAGCTGGTAGCCCATTAGCTTGGGCGGGTGAGAACAGTCCGATTCGTCTGACCCCTGCAACCTGTGCCGGAACAACGTTCATTATCACGCTCGAGGGATAAACGGCTTTTCCCCCTGGTGCATAAACCGCGACCGAATCAACTGGCATAAATCTTTGGATAACACTTGAGGAATCCCCAAATTTGGTTGTGACGGATTTAGGCATTGAGTCTGAGCTTGTTTTTCTCAGTCTTTCAATGGCCTCTGACATCGCTTCTCGGAGCAAACCGTCGATTTCTGATAAAGCCTGTTCCAAGTGATGAGGTGAAACCCTAAGAACCGGAGACTTTACTCCGTCAAAAGTCTCTATTTGTCTCAAAATGGCTTTTTCGCCGTGCGTTCTGACTTCTTCTATAAGGCTGCTTACATCATCCATGACAGATTCAATACTCTGTTCTGCCCTGATTAGAATCCTGTTCACATCAGCTGGCTGCAAATCCTCGCTGATTTCTACGATTCTCAATCTTTGCCTTTCCTGGAATTGACCGTTTGCAATCCCTTAACCTTATACGGATGACAAATATTACTTTGCACGGAGCGGATGCTCTAAAAGCTGCATTCAGAAGACACGCGTCTGGAATCACGATTATTACTGGATCAGATAACGGAAATCCTTTTGGCTTCACCGCATCTAGCGCCACCAGCCTTGGTTCCACCCCACCACTTGTTTCACTGAACATCGCTCAGGGTTCATCTAGTTACCCATTGATGACAAAAGGTCGATTGCTGGGTCTTCATGTGTTGGGCTCTGAAAATTTAGACCTTGCTCAGCGTCTGGCTGGTCCAAAGGACCAGAGATTTGCTAATGGGTATTCAGAAGGTGAAGAACAAGTACCAGTTTTTGAATCAGCAAGTGCAGTTTTGTTTATTCGAATTCGAGAAGTCATAGACGTTGAGAAAAATGCTGTCGTGATCTGTGATGTTGAGTCAGGAATGGAGTTCAACGAGCAATCGCCAATTACATACTTTCAACGCGGATATCACCAAATAGGTGACAGGCTCGCAGATAACTTCTAACTGATGCTCTCCGCCCCCAACAACTGCTTTACTTCGCCAAACAGCTCTGGGCATACGCTGACTCTCTGCGGTAGCAAGAAGTGCCTGTCTCCATCTGCACCAGTCAGTTTTAGTTGAACCTCAACTGGACCTTGATAGGTTTCTAGAATCGCCCGCAGCTGATCCATGCGCTGTTTTGTGGCCAAACTGTCTCGAACACTGAGTGTTACTACCCCTCCATCCTCACGAGATGAGTCAATAGTCTCCATGGAAATCGCCGAGGCTGAGATCCCTTCATCTCTTCTAGAAATTCTGACCTTGATTGACACAGTTTGATCGGGAAGAAGTTGCTCTTTGTACTGCAGATAGGTCTTACCCATGAACATAACCTGGATCTCCCCGCTGAAATCCTCCAGCGAAACCCCCGCATACGGATTACCACTGTTTCTGGCAACCCTGTGATTCACGGCTGTGATTAAGCCAGCAAGGGTGAGAATCTCACCATCAGGAACCTCCGAGCGTGCAAGCAATTGAGCGATGCTGGAATCACTGTTTCTTCCCAGGACTGACTCCTGACCACTCAATGGGTGATCGCTTACATACAGCCCAAGCATCTCTCGTTCATGAGAAAGCTTGTCTCGCTTGGTCCATTCTGGAAGATCTGGGATTGTTATGGAGGTTGTGTCCTCCTCAAGGGAGCCAAAAAGATCCATCTGGCCAAGGGATTCGTTTCTTTTGGTCACACTGGCAGCCTCAACTGCATCCTCGTGAATTGCCATCAAAGCTCGACGATTATGTGACATTGAATCGAACGCACCGGCCTTGATCAGTGCTTCAACAACACGCTTTGTACAGGCCTGTGCGCTCACCTTTGAAATAAAGTCATTGAATGAGCTGAAGCTACCCTTGGTTTCTCTGGCTTCAATAATTGCGGAAACCACATTCTTTCCAACATTTCTAATCGCTCCCAAGCCGAAGCGAATGTCATCACCCGCGGCAGCAAAAACGCCAATGGATTCATTCACATCTGGTGGCAGAACCTTAATCCCCATCCTGCGACACTCATTCAGATAGATGGCAAGGCGGTCCTTTGAATCGCTGACACTTGTCAGCAGTGCCGCCATGTATTCGGCGGGGTAATTAGCCTTTAGATAGGCGGTCCAAAAACTCAAGACCCCGTAGCCAGCACTGTGAGCCTTGTTGAATGCATAGTCAGCGAATGGCAAAAGGGTGTCCCATAAAGCCTTTATTGCAGCGTCCGAAAACCCTTTTGACTTCATGCCCTCACTGAATCCAGCAAACTGTTTTGCCAGCTCTTCGGGTTTTTTCTTGCCCATGGCTCTTCGCAATAGATCTGCTTGCCCAAGGGTGTATCCGGCAACCTTTTGAGCCACCGCCATAACCTGTTCTTGATAAACAATCAGGCCGTAGGTGGGACCCAGAATTTCCTCTAGCGGCTCTTCTAGCTCCGGATGGATGCTTTCAGGTTGCTGTAAGCCGTTTTTACGCTGAGCGTAGTTGGTATGAGAATTCATACCCATAGGACCAGGTCTATATAAGGCTCCTACAGCTGAAATGTGCTCAAATTCACTTGGCTTCAAAAGTCTAAGGAGGCTTCGCATATTGTCACTATCGAGCTGGAATACGCCTAGTGTGTCTCCTCTTGAAAGCAACTGATAGGTTTTTTCATCGCTATTCATGTCAAGTTGCTCGAGGACAACTTCCTCACCGCGGTTGCGCTTGATGTTTTCCAGAGCATCGTCAATCACCGTTAGGTTTCTCAAGCCCAGGAAGTCCATTTTCAAAAGACCTAGTTCTTCACAAGGTGGTTGATCAAACTGGGTAATGATCGCGCCATCATCCTCGCGCTTCATGATTGGGATTACATCTGTTAGCGGCTCTGCAGACATAATCACGCCGGCAGCATGAACTCCCCATTGGCGCTTCAACGACTCGAGGCCCTGCGCCAGCTCAAAGATT
>PR_CR_10_Liq_1_inCRDRAFT_1002189_pt1 | contig 10095 bp, 7 predicted proteins | sample PRCRCaboRojoPR_3_FD_10241 | JGI IMG/M metagenome (IMG submission 10241) | reverse complement strand
AGGGTTCCCCCGCCGAGATCGGGGACCGGCTCCGGCGGGTGGATCCCACCCTCCGCCGCGAGGAGGATCCCGTAGAGGAAGGGGGGAGGGTCCATCATCTCCGTTTCTCCTCCGGGGCGGAGCCCGACCTCAGCCCCCGGTTCGTGGAGGCCCTCGAGGCGGCCGGGGCGATCCGGCTGCACGCAATCCACCAGGAGGAGGCCTCCCTCGAGGACATCTTCCTCGCGGCGACCCGGCCCTCCTGGAAGGAGCGCCAGCGGCCCGGGCGGGCGGAGGACCACCCGGCGGGGAGGGGAGGGGACGCGTGAGGCGATTCCTCCGGGTCCTCGCCCACGAGTGGCGCTGCCTCTGGTTGTCCCCGGCCAGCTACGTGGCCGGGGTCCTCTTCCTGCTGCTCCTCGGCCTCCTCTACTGGGCGATCCTGCGGGGGTTCACCCTCCTGCCCCAGGAGCAAACCCCGGCCACCCAGTTCTTCCGGCTCTTCTGGATCCCGGTTTTCTTCGTCGTCCCCCTGCTCACCATGCGCGGCTTTGCGGAGGAGCGGCGCACGGGCATGCTCGAGCGCACCCTGACGACCACCGTACGCCCCGTGCAGCTCGTGCTGGCCAAATTCGGGGCGGTCTACGGGTTCTACCTCCTCCTCTGGGCGGCCACCCTCCTCTTCCCGTGGATCGCCGTGCAGGGAACCTCCCTGGAGGCCGGGCGCCGCCTGCTCTACGACCTCCCCTCGCTCTGGGGAGGGTTGCTCTTCGTCGCGGTGAGCGGGCTCCTCTTCCTCTCCCTCGGGCTCTTTTGCTCGAGCCTTTCCCGCAGCCAGCTCGTCAGCGCGATCCTCTCCTTTACCGGGCTCTTCCTGGTCATTGCGGGCAGTCGGCTCCTCCTCGAGATTCCCCGGGTCACCCCGGACGTGCCCGGGGGGTTCGGGGGGCCGGTGCGCTACCTGCAGGTCTTCGAGCACCTCCTCGACTTCAGCGCGGGGATCGTGGATACCCGGCCCTTCCTCTTCTACCTCTCGGGGACCGTCCTCTTCCTCTTCCTGACCACCGTGGCGGTGGCGCGTCGCCTGTGAAACGGGGCCGGGAGGACTTCCGCCGGCTGAACCGGCTGCGCCTGGGGAACACCCTCCTCCAGGTCCTGCTCGCCCTCCTCCTTCTCGGTGCCCTCAACTACCTCGGCTCGCGGTACTACGAGCGCTGGGACTGGACGGAGGACCGCCGGTTCTCCCTCTCCCCGGAGACCCGGGCCCGCCTCGCCCAGTTGGCCGAGCCTGTCGAGATCCTCGTGGTGCTCCCCAGCGGAGGGGAAGGCGCACCCAAGGAACGCCTCCTCGCGGACCTCCGCCGCCTCCTCGGCAACTTCCGGCGGGTCGCGCGGGAGGAGGGCAACCCGAACCTCTCCGTCGAATTCATCGATCTCTACAAGGACCGGCGGCGCGCCCGCGAGGTGCTCGGCCGCCACGGGGTTTCCACCCCCGAATCGATCCTCGTGGTCTCCGGCTCCCGCCTGCGCCAGATCCCCCCGCACACCCTCTACGAGACGGAGGGGGGGCGTATTCGCGCCTTCCGGGGAGAGGCGGCCTTCCTCACCGCGTTGTTGGAGGTGACCCGGCCGGAGGATGAGGTCCTCTACTTTCTTTCCGGGCACGGCGAGTACGGCCTGGAGAGCGTGGATCCCGTGGAGGGCCTGTCCCGGCTCTCCACCTTCCTGCGCACGCGGGGCTTCGCGGTGGAGTCCCTTTCCCTCGGGGGGAGGGCGGCGGTCCCGGAGGACGCGGGGGCGCTCTTCCTGGTGGGCCCGCTCACCCGGCTCCCGCCGCGGGAGCTCCGCCTTCTCCGCGAGTACCTCGAGGCGCGGGACGGGAGTCTTCTCACCTTCCTGCGGCCGGAGGGGGAAACGGGCCTCGGTCCCCTCTTCGCGGACTGGGGCATCCGGGTCGGGGAGGGGACGGTCGTCGACCGGTCCCCCGGCGCCCGCACGGTGGCCGGCGATCTCCTGGTCCGGGCCTATGGCGCGCATCCGGCGACCCGTTCCCTCGACGAGCTCGGGCTGACCGTCCTCCTCGGGCTCTCCCGGCCCGTGGAGGCGGATCCGCAGCTGGCGGCGGATCCGGGCACCCTGAAGGTGGAGGAACTGCTCTTCAGCTCCGGGCGCAGCTGGGCGGAGAGGGATCGCCGGCCGGGGGTCCCCCTCCGTTTCGAGGAGGGGGTGGACCGGGTGGGGCCGGTCCCGCTGGCGGCGGCGGCGCGGCGCCAGTCGGAGAACCGCTTCCGCATCGACCTCGACGCCTCCCTGGGGGGGCGGCTGGCGGTCTTCGGGGACGCCGGCTTCCTCGCCAACGAGAGGCTCGAGGCCGTCGGGAACCGCCTTCTCGTGCTCGGATTGCTCGACTGGGCCCTCGAGCGTTCCGAGGAATTGAATGTCCCGGCCAAGCCGGTGCGCAGTTACCTCGTCGTGCTCAGCGACGAGGAACTGCGCCGTCTCCTCCCCATGCTTGCCCTCCCCGCGAGTCTGCTGACGATGGCGGGGATCGTCGTCGCCCTCGTGCGGCGGTAGCAGTGCGACCATGCGACTAAGGCTGACGCTGATTCTCCTGTTCCTGAATGTCCTCGCATTCGGGGCCATCTTCTACCTCGAGAGCCGGGAGAACGGGGATACGGCCCCGGCGATTCCCCCGCCGATCCTCACCTCGGCCCTCCAACAGAGCGACGAGATCCGGATCGGGGGCCGTCTCCCGGAGGCGGAACGGGTCTTGCGCCGGCAGGGGAACCGCTGGCTCCTGGAGTCCCCCTATGTGTGGCCGGCCAATCCCAGCGCCGTCGACCGTCTCTTCCGCTCGCTGCTCTTCCTCCGGGCGGAGGTCTCCTTCTCCCTCGGGGAAGTCCGCGCCAACAACCAGGACCTCGCGGACTACGGCCTGGCCGACCCGGCCCTCCGGCTCACCTTCCGGCGGGGAGAGGAGGAAACCGTCCTGCGGGTGGGGGCACCCGCGGCGGTGGGGCAGCGCACCTACCTGCTCGGGCCGGACGGGGAAACCATTCACGTGGTGGACGGGGACCTCCTCGCCGCGCTCCGCCTCGAGCTGGCCGAGCTTCGGCGGCCCCGCCTCTTCGGGATCGACTTCTATACCGTCGAGCGGATGGCCCTGCAGCTGGGGGCGGGCACGAACCAGCGGATGCGGCTGGTCACCACGCCGGACGGGTGGGAATTCGAGGCACCCATCCAGACGCGGGCGAGCGCGGCCTTGGTGGATGCGCGGCTCCAGCAGCTCCTGCGGACCACGGTTGGCCGGCTCTCCCGCGAGGGGGAGATCTCCCCGACGGAGACCGGCCTGCTCGAGCCGCGCCAGCGGCTCACCCTGGAGGGGGGGCAGGAGCGGGACACCTTCCTCCTCGGCAATCCCGTGCCCGGTGAGCCCGGCCTCGCCTACGGCCAACGGGAGAGCTACCCCACGGTGGTGACCGTGCCGGAGGCGCCCTTCCTCGCGCTGGCGGAGGCCCCGACGGACCTGCGGGACCGTTCCTTTCTGCAGGTGGATCTCGCCGGGCTGGAGACGGTCGGGGTGAGCGACCGGGCCGGCGGGGAAATCCTCCTGCAGCGGCTGGGCGAGAATTCCTGGGAAGTCACCGGGGTCGACGCGGAGGGGGAGCGGGTGCGCTACTCGGCGGACCGCGCCCAGGTGAACCGGGCGCTCGCATCCCTTGTCCGGCTGCGGGCGGAGCGGTTCGTGAGCGACGCGCCCTCCGACAACGACCTCGCGGAGTATGGCTTGGCCGACCCCCAGCGGACGGTCTCCCTGGAAGGCGGGGAGACCGAGGAACTCCTCCTCGGCCGCTTCACCGCGACCGGCGGCCGGCTCTACGCGAAGCTCGCCGGCCAACCCTTCGTCTACGAGGTGGCCGCCGACCTGGTGCGCCGTCTGCCCGTGCGCCCGCTCGCCTGGCGGAACCGGATCCTCGAGGAGCTGCCGGAGACGGCCCGTCTCGCGGAGGTCGAGATCGTCGACCTCCGCGACGGTTCCATCGTGCGGACCCTCGACCTGGCCACGGGGGTTCCGGAGGATGCTTCCGCCGTGGCCGGGACCACGCGGTCGGCCCGGGAGGTCCTCCGCGACCAGCTGCGTCGCTTCCGGGTGTCCTCCTACCTGTCTGCCGCGTTCGGGGAGACCGTTCGGGTCGGGGAGGGAGAGGCCCTCCCGTGGCGGTACCGGCTCGATGCCACCGTGCTGCTCCCGTCCTCCGCCGAGGCGACCTCGGAGGTGCGCCGCTACTGGTTCGCGGAACGCCGGGGAGGGAACCTTCTGGCCGGGGGATCGGCGCGGGCCGAGGCCACCTTCCTCCTGCCGCCGCTGTTCGTGGAGGCCTGGTCGACGCTGCTCGCGCCGGACCGGGCCAACCCGCCGGCACCCGCCGGGCCCGGGGAGGGCGCGGGGTCCGCTGCCTCCGTCCCATGATCGTCCGCCTCCTCCGGTGGCTCGTCCAGTGCCTCTTTTCCGCGCTCTGCGGGGTGCTCGGGTTGCTGTTGGTCGCGCAGATCGTCTTTTTCGCCTATTTCACCCTCGGTAGCAGCCTGCCGATCCCGGAGTCGTGGGTCGCCGCGGCGGTGGAGCGCCGGGTCGGCGGGGAGTGGAACGTGGAGACGGAGTCGCTCCGCGTGGACCGGAAGGGCCGCCTTTCCCTGGACCGCCTTTCCCTGCGGAACGCCTCGGGGCGGGAGGTGGCCCGGGTCCGCGACCTTTCCGTCGATTTTTTCCTGCCGGCCCTTCTCCTCGGAATCCTCGACCCGGAGTCCGTCCGTCTCGGCGGGGCGGCCCTCTTCGACCCGCAGGCTCCCCTCGGATCCGCCCGGGCGCTCGTCGTGCTCGACGGCCTCGACCTGCGCCGGGAGGGCATCGACTGGCGGGTCGAGGACTTCCGCTTCCGCTGGGGAAGGCTGCCGGTGGCCGTCTCCGGTTCCTTTCCCTCCCGCCGGACGTGGTGGCTCTCCCTCGCCCGGGATGCTGGCCAGGCCTCTGGCGAGACCCCCCTGCGCCCCCTCGTGCTGGCGTGGTCCGCCCTGCAGGGAATGGAGGACGGAATGGGCCGCGTGCGGCTGTGGCCGGGGAGCGGTGGCCGGACGGAGGGCAGTCTCCGCCTGAGTGCGGCGGCCGCCGAGCTGCCGGGTGACCTGCGCCTCGCCGGGGAGGCCCGCGGCGAGGTCCGGTTCGCCGCCGCGCCGGGGAAGGTGCGCCTGCGGTCCGTCCGGATCGGGGCGGAGCGTCTGTCCTGGCGTGGGGAGGTGGGGGCCTTGCGGCCGCNGCTGCGCTGGCTCCCGGATTCCGCGGGCGGGCTCGTCGGNTCGTGGGAGGGCCGGGCCGCTGCGGTGGANGTGCCCGGCCTCTCCACGGGTCTCACGGTGGGGGAGGCCGTCCTGGGGCCAACGGGCCGGGTGGACTTTGCCGGGTACACNCACTGGGGCGGCCGCACGCTCCGGGCCGGCGGGCGGGTGGACGCCCTCACCGGAGCCGTCCGGGCCGACTTGCGCGGTCTTGCGCCCGTGGAGGAGATCCGCAGCCTTTCGCTCTGGCCGGGGGAGATTCCCGTGGAGGCTTTCCACTTCGCCACGGACCCCTACCTGGAGGTGACCGCGGCCGGCAATTTCCGGCGGGGCGGGCTCGAACGCCTCGACCTGTTCGTTCGCAGCGGTCCTCTCGATCTCGCCGGGGTGCGGGGCCAACGGGCGGTTGGCGAGTTGTCGTGGGAGCCGCGGCGCCAGCTCCTTCGCGCGCCCTTCTTCCTCCTCGACACGGGGGAGTACGAGTTGTCCGGGCACCTCCGGCAGGAAACCGGCAGCGCCCGCTTCCTGCTCGGGCTGGAGGGGGGCTTCCGGCCGATGGACATCGATCCGTGGATGGGCCCGGGCTGGGAACGGACCTGGAGCGGGTTCTCCCTCGGGGAAACTCCGGAAGTAGACCTGAGCCTGCGGGGGGACTGGACGGACCCGCAGGCCCGGTGGCTGGACGGCTCGGTCCGCTTTGCCGACACCCGCTGGCTGGGCCTCCGGGCGGAGGAGGGGGAGGTACGGGTGCGGGCGGTGCCCGGCTTTCTCGGACTCCGCGAACTCTTCATCCGCGGTCGCTCCGGGGAGGCCTCCGGCCGGATCGACCGTTGGTTTGCTCCCGGCGGGTCCCGCGCCCGGCTCGTGGAGTACGACCTGGAGAGCTCCCTTCCCCTCCGGGAGGTCCGCTCCCTCACCTCCGGGGACCTGCGGGGATTCCTCGAGCGAATCGAGGCGAGCGAGCCGCCCCGTCTGGTCCTCCGGGGGATCGCCCATCCGCTGGGGAGCGGTCCGGGTCTTCCGCCCGAGGATCTCCGCCTGACCGCGGACCTGCCGGCCCCCGTCCGCCTTGCCGGCATCGGCTTCGGTTCCCTCGCCTTCGCGGCCCGCTACGACGGCGCCCGGGTCGTCGTGCCGCAGCTGGAGGCTGGCCTCGGCGGAGGGGTGCTTTCCGGTCAGTTGGACTACCGGCTGGAGGGACCGCGGGCGGACGCCCTCGCGCTGGACCTGGAGCTGGCCGACGCGACTCCCCCCGCCCTCGCGGAGGCCCTGCCCCTGGACCTGGCGGCCGCTCTCGCGAATCCCGGCAAGGGGGAGGGGTCGGATCCGGGGGAGGTGAACCTGTCCTTCCGGGGGACCGGGAATCCCGAGCGGCCGGAGGACTTTCTCGGGGAGGGCACCTTCCGCCTGCGGACGGAGTCCCTCCCCCGGATCCGGCTCTTCGGCATCTTCTCGCGGATCTCCGAGTTCCTCCCCCTGCCCATTACCCTCGGCTCGCTCGGGTTCGACGAGCTGGAGACGGAATTCCGCCTGCGCGACGGTCTCCTCACCTGCCGGAACCTTTCCCTGACCGGGCCCAGCTCCCGCCTCCGCGCGGAGGGCACCTACGACTACTCCGAGGACACCATCGACATGCGGGCCTACCTCCAGCTGCTCGGGGGAACGAACCTCCCCCTCCTCTCCCAGCTGGGCAGTCTCCTCTTCCCGGTGGAGCGCTTGCTCGCCTTCCGGGTGTGGGGCTCGCGGGAAAACCCTTCCGTCCGGCTGGAGATCGACCCCCGCAACCTCGGGGGCCGCCCGAGCTCCCCCCACGGGGAAGACACGTAAGGCGAATACGGTTGCGGAGGGGATCGGGCGCCTTCTACCCTCGCCGTGATTGTCGAGTCGGCCCCCTGCCGAAGACCGCGGATCCCCGGGAGGAATCATCTTGGACATTGCACAGATCGAGAAGCTTGCCGAAATCATGCGGGACAGCGACCTGACCTCCCTCGAGATCGAGGAGGAGGCGCTCCGCATCCACATGGCGCGGGAGAAGGAGATCGTCACCGTTTCCGCCCCGTCCGCCTATCCCGTCCCGGCGGGGGCACCGGCTCCCCGCGATCCGGCCTCGCCGGCCAGCCCGGGAGGTGGGGAGGGCCCCGTGGAGGATCCAGCCATCAAGAAGGTGTACTCGCCGATGGTGGGCACCTTCTATCGGGCCCCTTCCCCGGACAGCAGTCCCTACGTGGAGGAGGGTTCGAAGGTGAAGACGGACTCGGTGGTCGCCATCATCGAGGCGATGAAGGTGATGAACGAGATCCAGGCGGAGGTGAGTGGCAAGGTGGTCGAAATTCTCGTCGGCAACGGGGAGCCGGTCGAATACGGGCAGGCCCTCATGACGATCCGCGAGAGCTAGGACCCCCGCTCCCTCTTTCATGCTGAAGAAGATTCTCATCGCCAATCGTGGCGAGATCGCCCTGCGCATCATCCGGGCCTGCCGGGAACTGGGCATCGAAACCCTCGCCGTCTACTCGGAGGCCGACGAGCAGTCCATTCACTGCCAGATCGCGGACGACGCCATCTGCATCGGCCCGGCGGCGAGTGCGGACAGCTACCTGAAGGCCGATCGCATCCTCAGCGCGGCGGAGCTGGCGGATGTGGACGCCATCCACCCCGGGTATGGTTTCCTCTCGGAGAACGCGGACTTCGCCGAGCAGTGCGAGAGCTGCAACATCCTCTTCATCGGGCCCTCCTCCGCGACGATCCGGCAGATGGGGGACAAGGCGATGGCCCGGGATACCGTGCGGGCGGCCAAGGTCCCGATCATTCCCGGCAGCGAGGGCACCGTGACCGACGAGAAGGAGGGCCTGAAGATCGCCAAGTCGATCGGCTACCCGGTCATCATCAAGGCGGTGGCCGGGGGAGGCGGTCGCGGGATGCGGGTGGCCCACAACCAGGTGGCCTTCCAGCGGGAGTTCGACACGGCCCGCAACGAGGCGGAGAAGGCCTTCGGGAACGGGGCCGTCTACATCGAGAAGTTCATCGAGGAACCCCGGCACATTGAGTTCCAGGTGCTCGCCGACCACCATGGGAAGATCGTGCACCTCGGCGAGCGGGACTGTTCCGTACAGCGCCGCCACCAGAAGGTGATCGAGGAGGCGCCCTCTCCCTTCCTCACCCCCGAGCTCCGCCGCCGGATGGGACGGGCCGCGGTGAAGGCGGCCGAGGCCTGCAATTACCGCAACGCCGGCACGATCGAGTTCCTCGTGGACCGGTCCGGGGCCTTCTACTTCATCGAGATGAACACGCGGATCCAGGTGGAGCATCCCGTCACGGAGATTGTCACCGGGATCGACCTCGTGAAGAAGCAGATCGAGATCGCCAACGGGAACCCCCTCGGCCTCGAGCAGAAGCAGATTCGCTTGACCGGGAGCCACGCGATCGAGTGCCGGATCTGCGCGGAGGATCCCAGCCGCAACTTCACCCCCAGCCCCGGCGAGATCGACCTCTACTATCCCCCGGGCGGCCCCGGTATTCGGCTCGACTCGCACGTGTACTCGCGTTATCAGGTTCCCCCGTATTACGATTCCATGATCGGCAAGCTGATTTCCTTCGGGAAGAATCGGGAGGAAGCGATGGTGTACATGAACCGAGCCCTGCGCGAGTTCCTCATCGGGGGAATCAAGACGAACATCCCCTTCCTCCAGGCGATTCTTGCCGACCCCGTCTTCCGCCAGGGGCAGACGACCACCCGCTACGTGGAGGAGTTCCTCGAGCGGACGCCCCGCTACCTCCTCGCCGAGACGACCTCCCCGACTGCCTGACCCCATGAACCGACCCGACAGCACCACCGAGAACGAGTCCTCGGTCCCCTTCGTCTCCGAGGAGAGCGCCACCCTCGGGGAAATCCGCATCAACCACAGCGTGGTCGCCAACATCGTGCGGATCGCCGCCCAGCACGTGCCCGGGGTCCACTCGGTGGGAGGCGGCCGCTTCGAGGGTATGGCCGACCTCTTCTCCCGCCGCGACGGAGAGAAGGGCGTGCGGGTCAGTGAGGACGAGGGAGGGGTCTACCAGATCGAGATCCGGGTCATCCTCGACTTCGGGGTGGAGCTCGCCCAGACCGGCGGCCAGATCCAGCAGACGGTCCGCGAGGAGGTTTCCAAGATGACGAGCAAGGAAGTGGGCCGGGTGGACATCGTCATCGACGGGGTCCACCAGCCGCGGGACAACGAGGAAAACGAGACGGCGTGGACAACCTAGAGGCGATCGGACGGGCCTGGGAGCGGGGCTGGAACGCCCTCCAGGGGGTCGAGCTCGGCTACCTTCTCGAGCCGAGGTACCTCGTCCTCGCGGGGATCGTCGTCGTCCTCGTCCTCCTCCTCCTCTACCTGCGGACCCGGCCCCCGAAAAAGATCCGTGCCTTCCGCGGGGACACCGGGCCGGTGGAGGTTTCCCGCCATGCCCTCCTCGAGCTCGTCCACGCGACCTGCGCGGAGTTGCCCGAGGTCCGCAAGCCGTCCGTGCGGGTGCGCGACCGGGGCGGTCTCCGCCTGACCGTGCGGATCCAGGTGAACGGGTCCGCGCATCTCCGGGACACCGCGGCCCAGCTGCAGGCCCTTCTCAAGGAGTCCCTCGAGTCGAATCTCGGTGTGGAACGGCTCCGGGCGATCGAGGTCCTCGTGACGGGCATTCGCAAGCGGGGGCGGACGTCCGCGGACCTCCCCCCTTCCCCCCCGGCTGAGGCGGTTGCCCCCGGAGCCGGGTCCCCGGCGCCCGGCGGCACGGAGGAGCCTCCGGGGG
>PR_CR_10_Liq_1_inCRDRAFT_1002187_pt1 | contig 10103 bp, 10 predicted proteins | sample PRCRCaboRojoPR_3_FD_10241 | JGI IMG/M metagenome (IMG submission 10241) | reverse complement strand
TTTACGAACTGAGCGGCGGGGCCGATTACAAGCCTGCGACCAATTCCATTCAGGTGCGTGCTCAACTGAACAACGAGCGCCCGAAAATGCGCCCTGTGAAGGTGGATGTCACCCGCCTTGCCGACACCGGCGAGCCGCTTGAAGATGAAACCGTGACCCGCTCCATCACGTCCCTTTCGGATTTGGACCTCTCCGGCGGTCAGCGGTTCGAGATCACTTTGGCCAGCGTCGATGGCGCAAAGGCCAAACCGGCCAAGGCAGTGGCAAAACCCGAACCCGCCACCGAAAGCTCCGAGACGGAAACCACCCTGCCCGATCACGTGGCCAAGGCCGTCGCCTCGGTCAGCCTTGCAGGCACCGCAGCCGATACCGTCGACCAAGCCACCCTCGCCACCACTCCGGACGCCGAGGTGGACTTGCCGCAACGCGACATTCGCCGCGTGACAGGCACTGTCGTCAACATGCGCGGCGGCCCCGGCACGAAATATGACCGCATCGGCAAGCTGCGCAAGAATGACGAGGTGGTCATCCTGCAAGAGCCCGGCAATGGCTGGATCAAGCTGCGCGTGGTTGAAACCGGCCGCGTCGGCTGGATGGCCGATTGGCTGGTCACCGCCTCAAACTGATTGCATCGCGCTCAGGCGCAGGCCATAGCTTGCGCCATGAGCGCGAAAACCATTCTCATCACCGGCTGTTCCTCCGGTATCGGCCATGACGCGGCCCACGGGCTGCGCGACCGTGGCTGGCGTGTCTTCGCCGCCTGCCGCAAGGCGCAAGATTGCGACCGCCTGCGCACCGAAGGCTTCCACAGCCCGCGCATGGATTACAACGACGAAGACAGCCTGCGCGACGGTCTGACCGAAGTGCTCGACGCCACCGGCGGCACGCTTGACGCGCTCTTCAACAACGGGGCCTACGCCATCCCCGGCCCGGTCGAAGACATGCCCACCGAGGCCCTGCGCACCATCTTTCAATCCAACCTGATCGGCTGGCACGACCTGACGCGCCAAGTTATCCCGGTGATGCGCGCCCAAGGGCATGGCCGGATCGTGCAATGCTCCTCGGTTCTGGGCTTCATCGCCATGAAATGGCGCGGCGCTTATGTCTCGACCAAATTCGCCCTCGAAGGCCTCTCCGACGCCCTGCGCCTTGAAATGGCCGACACAGGCATCAAGGTCTCGATCATTGACCCCGGCCCGATCGAAACCGATTTCCGCAAAAACGCGATCAAGGAATTCGAACGCTGGATTGACTGGGAAAACTCGGCCCGCGCCGACCAATACCGCGCTGACCTCCTCACCCAGCTTTACGAAGGCAGCAGCGGCGGCCCGCAATGGCCCGCCTCTGCGGTCACGAAAAAACTGATCCACGCGCTTGAACACCCGCGCCCCAAACCTCGCTATTACGTCACCACCCCAACCTATGCCATGGGCGTGGCCCGCCGTATCCTGCCCACCCGCACGCTAGATTGGCTCCTGTCCAAAGCGTAAGGCCCCGCGTCATGATTTCTCTTTCGCTTTCCGGCGCAAAGGTCCTACATGGCGCGTGACAAACAAAAAGGATAACCGCGATGATGAATGATCCCGTTTTCCTTGTGGCCGCGGCGGCGATGCTGGCGGTCGTGGTAATTCTGGCCATCGGGGTCAGCCACTTCGGCAAGGGCGATATCGAATCCGCCAAGAAATCCAACCGCATGATGAAATGGCGGATCATCATGCAGTTCGTGGCAGTCTGCCTCATTCTCTTCTTTCTCTGGTTCCGCTCGGGGGGTTAAACCATGGTCGTACTCAACAAGATTTACACGAAAACCGGGGATCACGGCGAAACCGCGCTTGGCAATGGCGCTCGGGTGGCCAAGCATTCCATGCGCGTCACCGCCTACGGCACCGTCGACGAGGTGAACGCCACCGTGGGCCTTGCCCGCCAACACGCCACGGGTGAAACCGACGAGGCCTTGGCCCGCATCCAGAACGATCTTTTCGATCTGGGCGCTGACCTCTGCCGCCCCGACATGGAAAAGGACGCCGAGGCCGAATACACGCCGCTGCGCATCACCGACACGCAAGTGGCGCGCCTCGAATCCGAAATCGACGCGATGAACGCCGCCCTTGAACCCCTGCGCAGCTTCATCCTGCCAGGCGGCACGGCGCTTGCCGCACAGCTTCACCTGTGCCGGACCGTTTCGCGCCGGGCCGAACGCCTTTCGGTGGAACTGGCCACCATGGAACAGGTGAACCCGGCGGCGGTGAAATACCTCAACCGCCTGTCCGATTGGTTCTTCGTGGCCTCCCGGGTATCGAACGACAACGGAAAAGACGATGTCCTTTGGCAGCCCGGCGCGAACCGCTAAGCGCCCCCGGGCCGACACATTCTTGAAAGATTTTTGCGTTCAATACGGAAACGCGACGTCGCAAGACGGTAACGTGACGATTTTGCCCTGTTTCACGCTGTAACAAGGCTATATCAACGCTCAAGAGAGCTTGGGAGAGTCGCATCGCGGCTCTCCGTCAATTTAAGGGAGACCATGCAAATGAAGGTTCTAGTGCCTGTCAAACGCGTGATCGACTACAACGTGAAGGTCCGCGTTAAGGCGGACGGCAGCGGTGTCGATCTTGCCAACGTCAAAATGTCGATGAACCCCTTCGACGAGATTGCCGTCGAAGAGGCCATTCGCCTGAAAGAGGCCGGCAAGGCCGACGAAGTGATTGCCGTATCCATCGGCGTCAAGCAAAGCCAGGAAACCCTGCGTACCGCTTTGGCCATGGGTGCCGACCGCGCGATCCTCGTGGAGGCCGCCGATGACGTGCACACCGATATCGAACCTCTGGCCGTCGCCAAGATCCTTGCCGCCGTCGTCAAGGAAGAAGAGCCGGGCCTCGTGCTCTGCGGCAAACAGGCGATCGACAACGATATGAACGCCACCGGGCAAATGCTCTCGGCGCTTCTGGGNTGGTCTCAGGCGATGTACGCCAACAACGTGGACGTCGACGGCGACAACGCCGTTGTCACTCGCGAAGTGGATGGCGGCTTGCAAACCATCAAGGTCAAGATGCCCACCATCATCTCCACCGACCTGCGCTTGAACGAACCGCGCTATGCGTCGCTGCCCAACATCATGAAGGCCAAGAAAAAGCCTCTGGATGAGAAAACCGCCGCCGACTACGGCGTCGACGTCAGTCCGCGCCTCGAAATCGTCAAGACCGACGAGCCCGAGGCCCGCAAGGCCGGTGAAATCGTCGGTTCGGTGGACGAACTGGTTGCCAAACTCAAAGAAGCGGGGGCCGTATAATGTCTGTTCTTCTGATTGCTGAAGTGAATGATGGTGCTCTGGCCGTCGATGCGACCGCCAAGGCCGTGACCGCCGCCTCGAAACTGGGCGATGTCACCGTTCTGTGCGCCGGGGCCACCTGCTCGGGTGCTGCCGATGAAGCCGCCAAGATCGACGGTGTGGCCAAAGTGCTCTGCGCCGAGGATGATCTCTATGGTCACCGCCTGGCCGAGCCTGTGGCCGCCCTCATCGCTTCGCTGGCTGGCGACTACAGCCACATCGTGGCCCCCGCCACCACCGACGCCAAGAACATCCTGCCCCGCGTTGCGGCGCTTCTGGATGTCATGGTGCTGACCGATGTGTCGGGCGTCGTCGATGCCGACACCTTCGAGCGTCCGATCTACGCCGGTAACGCCGTGCAGACCGTGAAGTCGAAAGACGCCAAGAAGGTCATCAGCTTCCGGACCTCCACTTTCGATGCCGCAGGCATGGGTGGCTCAGCCTCGGTCGAAACCATCGGCGCAGGCGACAACCCGGGCCTCTCCGAATGGGTCGAAGACAAGGTGGCCGAATCCGATCGCCCCGAACTCACTTCGGCGGGTGTCGTGGTCTCCGGTGGTCGCGGTGTCGGCTCGGAAGAAGACTTCGCCCTGATCGAAAAGCTGGCCGACAAGCTGGGTGCCGCCGTTGGTGCCTCGCGCGCCGCTGTCGACTCGGGCTTCGCCCCGAACGACTGGCAGGTGGGTCAGACCGGCAAAGTGGTCGCGCCCGAGCTTTATGTCGCCGTCGGAATCTCGGGGGCCATTCAGCACCTCGCCGGGATGAAGGACTCCAAGGTCATCGTCGCGATCAACAAAGACGAAGAAGCGCCGATCTTCCAGGTCGCCGATTACGGCCTCGTCGCCGACCTCTTCGAGGCGGTGCCGGAACTGACCGAGAAGCTGGGCTAACAGGCCTGTTTCGTACGAGTCGTACGAAGGTTTCGGGGCACCCCGGGATTTTCGTACGAAACTCGCGTACAAAACGTACGAGTCGTACAAAAATGAAGGCCCGCCCCACCGGCGGGCCTTTTGATTGAAACCTGCCCTTGCAGCGCCCCGGTTTGGGGGCCTATGCTCTGGCCAAATCAAGCGGAAGGGCATCCCATGGAAATCCAGAAAATCGGCGTGATCGGCGCGGGCCAGATGGGCAACGGAATCGCCCATGTCCTTGCAATGGCTGGATATAATGTGCTTCTCAACGATATTTCGCAGGAGGCACTTGATAAGGGTCTGGACACCGTTCGCAAGAACATGGAACGCCAAGTCAGTCGCGAAAAGATGACCCAAGAGGATATGGATTCGGCGCTTGCCCGCATTTCGCCCACCCTCACCCTTACCGATCTTGGCCAAACCGATCTTGTGATCGAAGCCGCAACCGAAAAAGAAGCCGTAAAAACCGCTATTTTTCAAGAACTTGTGCCGCATTTGCAGGAGCACACGATCCTCACGTCGAACACCTCTTCGATCTCCATCACCCGTCTTGCCAGCGGCACAGACCGCCCCGAACGCTTCATGGGCTTCCACTTCATGAACCCAGTGCCGGTGATGCAACTGGTGGAGCTGATCCGCGGCATCGCCACCGACAAACCCACCTATGACGCCTGCCTTCAAGTTGTTGAAAAACTTGGAAAAACCGCCGCCAGCGCCGAGGATTTCCCAGCCTTCATCGTCAATCGAATCCTGATGCCGATGATCAACGAGGCGGTTTATACCCTTTACGAAGGGGTGGGCACGGTGAAGTCCATCGACCAATCCATGAAACTGGGGGCCAACCACCCCATGGGCCCCTTGGAACTTGCTGATTTCATTGGATTAGATACCTGTCTTGCCATCATGAACGTGCTGCACGACGGACTGGCCGACACCAAGTATCGCCCCTGCCCCCTGCTCACCAAATACGTCGAGGCCGGCTGGCTTGGCCGCAAGACGGGCCGGGGTTTCTATGACTATCGCAGGGACGAGCCTGTCCCGACGCGCTAACCCTCGATAAACCTTTGAAATCGCGTGCCTTTTAGCGCCTCGATCACCTCATCACGATTGGCCAGCCGGTCAATCGAACGGCCTTGAACAATCTTGCGCATCCGCACTTCGGGTTTGTACGGATCAACCCCAAGGAAGCGATGCACCTCGTCCATGATGGCCGAGGTCCGCTCCGGCCCGGCAAAGAAATCCTCGTAGAGGACATGCATCCGGCGCTCTTGCGGAATACCTGCAAGCATTTGATTTAAAGTTGTATTTTCAGCCTCAATCACACCAAGCGCATCCAACACCTCTTGCGGCTCAAGCCGCAATTGGGTGTCGGGCTGTCCGTTCTTCCCCTCACGAATTTCCACCACGCCAGACGCTTCCAGCATGGCGTTTGAGATCATTCGGTCCAAAAGGTTTTCCCGCTCCAGACCGATTACCTTGATGCCGGGCCTCTGCGCCAGATACTCCGCGACCCCAAGCCTTTGAAAATTTAGTGCAAAATCCTTTATCCCGATGTGCTGAACCTTTGACAATCGCTTGCCATCGCGAGGCCGCTGCTTGATGCGCCTCTGCACCGTCCGGGCCGCAAAAGCCAAGCGGTGCCCCCATGGATTGGCCAGACAGAAATCCAGATAGGCCGCATCATTGCCACGAAAGGCCCCAAGTCGGCGCTGCACCTTTCGGATCAGGTTCCAATCGCCCAGAACCTCTCCGTAATTCAACACTTGCGGGTGCTGATTAAGCAAGTTGACCAAAGCGTTAGACCCACTGCGCCCCAAGGTCAAAATCACATGCTGCCCAGCCATACCGCACCTCCGCGCGCCCAGAACAAGAAAACCCGCGCGGCTCGTGGCCGCAGCGGCACAGCGCGCTCAATAGCAAGTTTTTCATGGAAAATCAGCCCCTTCACGGGTCTGCCACGACACACTGTTTTTCTGCTCACGCCTTGGGCTCGGCCTCCTCGGCCAACGACAGGGTATGCTCGCGCAGCCATGACATGAAGCCACGCGGATCGCTTTCCAGCATTTTCATCCGATCCGCTGTAATCGGCGCACCGACAACCGGCTTTTGCGGTTTGTTGCAGCTATAAACCACCTCATGCAACAACAGGCTTTGCCGGAGCGTCGCCGATATACGATTGGCCATTTGATACCATCGGGAATTCGCCCCGGGAAAATAGATCGGCACGACCTGTGCGCCCGAGCGGCGGATCATCTGCGCCGTGAAAACATTCCACTCCCGTTCAATGGCCGGGCCGAACAGGCTATCGGATGATGACACGACACCGGATGGGAAGACACTGATCAATCCGCCCTCTTTGAGGTGCGCCATGGCCTTGGCACGCATTTCCACCGATTTGCGCTGTGCATCCGGTTCATGCGGGAAGGGCACTGAAATCATGTACGAAGCGGCGACCTCGTCGATACCGGTCAGAAGCGCACGGGTGAGGATCTTGTAATCGGTCCGGCGGCGGCCAATTAGGTCGGCCAAGATCATCCCATCCACCAAGCCATGCGGATGATTGGCAACAACCACAACCGGGCCGTCCTTTGGAATATAGTCCAGTTGATGATCAGGCGTCAGCAGGTCGATACCCATGGTATCAAGTGCGGCGCGCCAAAAGGCCTGCCCCGTCGGAGCCCCGCGTTTCTCGAACTTTCGGATCATACGCAGGATCGAGATCTTACCGGTAAACCACTCGATGGTTCGGATCATCGTCGCCGTCAGCGGCGTATCGAAGGAATTGGCATAGGTCAGACTGCGGCGGTCATACTTGGTAAAGTTCACCGTCGTGCCGGGGTCATCTACGGCGTGCTTGTCTGTCCTTTCAGCCAAAGTGTTGTTCCCGTCCCGTTGCGCAGTCGCGCACCTCTTCACATATCTTCGCCGAAACGGCCAGCCACCAAAGCTTCGATCGCATCGGCCAATGCCTCGGCGTCAGGGCCGGAGGTTTCGACGTCAATAGTCTTTCCTTTCGACGCTGCCAACATCAAAAGACCCATGATGCTATCGGCGTTCGTTGATTGACCATCATGTGAAACCTCGGCTGTCGCATCGAAGCCTTCTACCACCTCTACCAGTTTCGCGGCTGCACGCGCGTGCAGGCCTTTCTGGTTCACGATCTTCAATTGTCGAATGGTCTGCTCGGACATGCTGGATCAACTCTCCCCTGCCTTATCAGCCTGAACATTGTGGCTGTCTATGTATTTCCGGCCCGCGTCAAGCGCCGCACGCGCAGCCTCACCAATAGGCAAGTGGCGGCTTTTGACCAGTTTTATCAACAGAGGCAGGTTTGCACCGTAAAGAATGCGTCGGTCCGTTGGGCTACAGGCCTTGAGCGACAGGTTGGAGGGCGACCCCCCGAAGATATCCGTCACGATCAAGACACCTTCACCCGTATCCACGGCATCGGCCGCTTCGCATATTTCGGCCTGTTTCGCGGCACGATCATGGTCCCCTTCGATCGTGACGGCTTTGATCCCCACTTGCGGGCCGACGACATGTTCGATCGCGCTCAGGTATTCCCGGGCGAGTCCACCATGCGCCACGATCACGATTCCGATCACCGCCGTCACTCTCCCTGGGTTTGCGTATTCATGCCTAGGTTCAGCCGTTTAGGCGTGGACTTGCCGCGCCGTTCCAGCTCTCGATGCCTAATTGACACTTGCCAGCCACTCTTCGCAAGGGCCTGCGCCAAGGTTTCTGTCATTGTGACGCTACGGTGTTGCCCGCCTGTACACCCAAAGCCGATGGAAAGGTAGGCTTTGCCCTCGGCCTCGTAGGCAGGCAGCAAAAGCGTCACCAAATCCAACACACGGTTATGGAACGCCTCAAAACTATCATCCTGCATGACATAATCTGCCACGTCCGAATCCCGTCCGTCCATGCCGCGCAGATGCTCTTTCCAGTAGGGGTTCCGAAGAAACCGGCAATCGAGAACCAGGTCAAGCCCGCGCGGCAAGCCGCGCTTGTAGGAAAAGGATTGCACGGACACAGCCAGTTGCCGCTCGCTCGTCGGGGCAAACCAACGGTCCAGTTCCGCACGCAGGTCATGTGGTGACATCTCGGATGTGTCGATAAGCATATCTGCCCGCGCCTTGATTGGACCAAGTAAATCAAACTCTCGCGCGATGCCGATCTCGGCGTTTTCCTCCGGTGCCAATGGATGGCGCCTGCGGGTTTCCGAAAAGCGCCGCATCAGGATGTCTGGGCTGCAATCGAGATACAAAACCTGCATAGGTGTATCCGCCATCCCCCCCATTTGGTCGATGGCTTCGATCAATGCCGCTGTTGAAAAGTCCCGGTTTCGGGTGTCGACGCCAAGGGCGAGTGGCTTTGTCGGATCGGGGCCGTCAAGCAGCCTTGGCAAAAGCGAAAGAGGCAGATTGTCGATGGCCTCGTAGCCGATGTCTTCGAGTGCATGGATCGCAGTCGTGCGCCCCGCGCCAGAAGGCCCGGTGACCAGCACAAGGCGGTTGGATTTTGATGCAGGGGCTGTCCCGGTCATCCTGTCGTCCTTTATCAATCGACCCGTCCATGTTGGAGATATAGCAGGACCGCCGCAGGAAAATGGGCTGCATCCAGCTTTCGCAGAACCGGGACACTATGGCCCAAAAGAGATGCCTGTCGCCACGGTGGCAAGCGGTCGTCTTCAGCACGGTCCATCTCGACGATCAAGGTGAGCTTGGCACGGGACGTTGTCGGAGCCGGCAAGATACCGACTCCACGGGCCTCGATCTTGCCTTTAAGAATATCAGGTGCCATGAGCGACACCCCGTCAAAGGAGCGACAAACAATCGTTCGATCATCCGCTATAAGCGACGCGCCAAGCGCAATAAGTTGCAGTGCGAGCGAGGATTTCCCACTTCCGGATGAGCCCCGGATCAACGCCCCGCGGTCGCCAAGCGCGACACTGGTCGCATGAAGGACCTGGGGGTTATCGACATCCTCCCCGGATGCGTTGCTATCCCCAAACGGAAAGGTCACGGTTCAAACAGGAAGCCCCACGACAAAGCGTGCGCCAAGCGGCTCAGAGGAGACATCGGCATCGTTGGGGCGAATGTTCTCGGCCCAGATTACCCCATCATGCGCTTCGATGATTTGCTTTGAAATGGACAACCCAAGGCCTGAGTTGTTCCCGAAATCATTACCCGGCCGCTCGGAATAAAAGCGCTTGAATATCTTGGTCAAGGCCTGTTCGGGAATGCCGGGTCCGGTATCTTCAACGACTATCAGAACCCGGTTGTCGCGTTTGCGAATCCAAAGCCGGATCGCATCCCCTTCTTCGCAGAAACTAATGGCGTTCGTAATCAGGTTTACGAAGACCTGGGCCAAACGCGCCTCGAGCCCGGTGAAAACGATGGGGTCTTTAGGGAAATCCGATATGAACTCGATGCCCTTCTTCTCGGCTTCTTCACCAAGGAAATTCCCGATGTTGCTGAGCATCGTGATCAGGTCGAAAGGTTCTTGTTCCTCCTTGACCAGTTCGCTGTCCAGACGAGAGGCATTCGAAATATCACTGACCAACCGGTCCAGCCGGCGCACGTCATGCTCGATCACTTGCAACAGCTTTTCACGCTGATCTTCGCGCTTGGCAACGCGCATCGTGCCGACAGCCGAGCGCAGGCTGGCCAGCGGGTTCTTGATCTCATGAGCCACGTCGGCGGCGAATTGTTCGTTGCTGTCAATCCGGTGGTACAGGGCGGCAACCATGCCACGTAATGCGCCGGAGAGCCGCCCGATTTCGTCGGGCCGCGCGGTCAGGTCTGGAATACGGATGCGTCCACCACGGCTGTTGCGGCGGTTCCGGTCCCCGCCGATTTCAG
>PR_CR_10_Liq_1_inCRDRAFT_1002185_pt1 | contig 10105 bp, 11 predicted proteins | sample PRCRCaboRojoPR_3_FD_10241 | JGI IMG/M metagenome (IMG submission 10241) | reverse complement strand
TCCAAAGAGTCCAAAGAACTCCCATCAAAAGGCACACATTTGTAAGAAGGGTAGATGTCAAAGGCAGTTCCAAAAACTTGGTAAGCACAAAGAAAAATAGTAGTAAAAGTGAAAACTAGTTTCATAATTATTATTTTCTACATTGAATGGTTTAGTTACAACAAGTTACAACTTTCACACATTCTGCTAGGTTTTTGGTCTTGCTGAATAGTGGAATAGAATAGTCCGTCTTCTTCAACAATGCAGAGTGCTTTGAGTAACTCTTCATAGAAGACCTCAAAGTCTTTGGCTTCGTTCCTTTTGATTTCACTTTGGTTTAAGTGGGTGAGTAGTAGTTCTTCTTTGTCTTTTTTGGAAAGGCTTAAAGCCAGGTCTACTACTAGTGAGTAATTTCCTTTTTTTCTTGTAATTCTAGTTTCAAATTTGCTTCTTTTGACAGCACTCAAGTAGTGAATATCTTCCAAAGCTGAGCCGTAGTAAAGGTTTTCGACTCCTAGCAAGTCAGCAGAGCCTTCGTAGTAAGCTTTGAGAACCAGTTCTGCCTGGCCTTTGTAATCAACTTCCAAACTAACACAATCTCCTTCTTCTAGTAGTTTTATGCCCTCGTGAGTTTTTATTTCAACAGTAACAGGCCCTTTGTTGCTTTGGGACTTAAACACTTTCAAGTTAGCTATGGTTGGAGTGTCGTCTTTTACTTTGGACAAGTCATTTAAGGTTTGTCTGATTTCGACGTTTTCAGAAAGATTAGAGGCTTCCAAGGCCATGAGGTTGATTTTTTCTTCGTACTGAGTGACTATGAGTTGGGCAGCCTTGCTAGCAAACAACTTGTGTTTTCCTCTGGTTTGGTTAAGTGCTTGTGTAAGGTACTCCCGCACTTTCTGGTTTTCAGACTGGAGGAACCAAGCCTCAGAGGGGATTTTTTCGCCTCCGTGTTTCTTTTTTGCGTTTCTGAATAGTATTTGTTCTAGTTTTTCGTTTAGATCTCTCCTCGTTCCTTCCATACTAACGAATATATTTAACTACTCTAAAGAGTTCTCAATGTTTTGGAGCTTCTGGGTCAGCAAGAGAACTTCTTGCTTGAGAGTGTCTACAGAAGAACTAAGGCTCCTAAAGTCTTCTTCGACTTGGACACTTTGCTTGCCTGACTGCAGAATAGCGATGCTGCCCATCATTCCTGGAGTGATGTTTTTTTTTACTTGCCTTTCTGTTTCTTTGACCTTTTTGAAAAGGCTTTCTTGTTTTTGGCAAATACAAGATACTCTGGAGCTGTGTTTTTCGTGGAGTTTAGACCAAAGAGTGTCTAGGTCTTTCGAGAGAGGAATGAATCTTGAAAGCAGTGGTTTGTCCTAATTACACAGTACTAACTTGATACTAGAGTATACTTCCAAAACAGGGTTTTCAACTTGTTTTTGTCCTTTGCTGACTTGAACTACTTGTTCTTGGGTTGCTTGTTTGTTTCCCATTTTAGTATTAAGCAACTAGTCTTGAGAACTGTTATTATGGATGAATTTATAGCGAATGGAATCAGTGCTAGAAACTAATGAAAGTTCTTACAGGCTGACTTACTCCAAACAGCAAAAGTTCCCCATAAAGAAAGAGATCCCTAGCCACTTGCTGAAACAACTCATAGATAAAAACTACGAAAGGAGGAAACAAGCCGGAGTGGAAATGCAAGAGTTAATGAAGCACCTGATAGAAAAGCACGGTTTAGACTCAGTCAAGTCAGCTATTGAGTTCTTCAAAGGGGAGTACTTAGACTCAATCAACGACCTCAACAGAAAAGCAGGACTCATGGCTTACTCAGCAATTGCTTCGTCCATCATGGAAAACCCCGAAGGACCCAAGTTCATTCCTGACTTGATGCGTCCAGTGCTGGCTTGCTGCAGGGACTACACTAGCAAAGTGCGTTACTACGCCATCGAAACTCTTTACAACATAGTTAAGGTCTCAAGGCATCACGTACTTCCTGCTTTTCCTGACATATTTCGTTCTCTCATAGACTTGTTTGCTGACGTGGACGTTGAAGTCAAAAAGGCTGCAGGCAAGTTCGACAACCTTTTGAAAACAGTGCTGGTGGAATGTGAAGCTGACTCTAAATACTTCGACTCAGACCAGTATATGGACCTTTTGAAAGAAATGCTCACTGGAGCAGGCAACACAAACGTCCAGTTTTTGTTAGTTTCGTGGATTATGGTGTTGGACTCCATACCAGACTTCGATATTCTGCACTACTTCCCCAAAATAATCACTGGCCTCTTCATGATGCTCAAAAGTCAGAAGAAGTCAGTTAAGTTGACTGTTTCTAAGTTCTTGGGAGAAATCCTCACTGAAATTAAAGACAACATCGAAAGTGAAGACATCGACCTAGGCTCCATAGAAGAAGCTCTGAGCAAACTCACACGCAACGAAAACAAATTCGTTAGAAAAGAAGCTTGTTCTTGGATCCATCAGTTGCTTGAGTCAGGAGGCATTTACATGTCACATCACTTCGACCAGTGCTTAAAAGCTGTTTTCCACTGCTTGTCTGACCCAGAAACTTCAATATGTTCAATTGCCGAAAAGTGCGACGAACGCTTGATAAACCTAGTTATTCTAATGACGGAAACTGACTCTTCGTTTGACTCAACGACTTTAATTGAAGTACTTATGTCCAACGTCAACCACAAAAGCAAAGCCACAAGGACAGCTGTTATTGAGTGGGTCAATACTCTGCAAACCTTTTCTCCGGAGTCTATAGAACTCTCACTAGACGACTTACTGAGCAGTTTAATAACCAGACTCAACGACCCCGAAGATTCAGTTATGCACCAAGCCCTTAAGGCCATTTGCTTGATTGCCAAGTACAAAAACCAACTCCAAAAAGTACTCAGAAACGTTGTTGACTTGTTTTTTGAGCAAAAAGAAGTGCTAGAGGACAAAGGAGTAGTCATAGTCCAGACCTTTGCCCAGGAACTAGGCCATAAAACCTTGTTGCAGAACTTTTCTCAGCTGCTTTACGAAGAAAGAAACAAGGAGTTTTGCAGCAAGTTAATAGACGTTTTGAGTGACTTGCTCTTCACAGACTCTGGATTTGAAGAACTTAGGGAAAGACTCAAGTACTGTTTGGAAAACCAAGACCAAGAAGCTATTGAGTTCTTTGAGTCAACTTTCAAAGCTTGGTCGTCCAACGCTGGAGCTGCCCTGACACTGAGTTACTTAACTCAGGCTTTCAAACTTGCATACGAGTCACTCCACATTCTTTCTCGCTGCAAAATTACTATGGAACTTATGAAGCAACTGGCACGTCTTGTTGACCTTCTAGATTCCCCTATATTTGTACACCTCAGACTCCAAATGCTTGAACAGCACAGACACCCTTACTTGCTACGTTCTCTTTACGCAATCCTAATGTTCTTGCCGGCTTCAAGAGCTTACCAGGTTCTTAAGTTGCGTTTGAAAGACATATCTACTCTTTACAAGAACTTTCCTCAGCAAAACGAGAACCAACTAACTAGAATGCACATGCTTAGGTACGAAGAGTTAATTAGCAGATTCATTGAAGTCAACTTACCTCCCGAAAGGTATAAAAACATGACTAATTTTCTTCTAAATGTTAATAAAGTTTAAGAACTAGTTTTCTTAGAAAAAATCTCTACTTGCACTTCAGGGGGCCTGAGTTTCTTTTTGCCCAAAAACACTTTGAGGGCTAGCAGTTTCAGAAGGATTCTTTTCTTAAGCGGAGTCATCAAAATTTGTTCCCTGAACCTTCTGGTTACTACGTGAACTAGGACATTGATGTTCTTTTCCAAACTAGCACAGGGCAAAAGGGTGTTCTCTCTTACTTCCTTCTCCAGTGCTTGCAAGTGGTAGATTTGTCCACTCACTGTGTACTTAAGGGGGTGGTTTTCCTTTTCTAGTAACTTAAAGTTCTGAATCATAATCGTTTTCATTCCAGAAACTGCTTCAGGTTTCACAAATCTATAGCTACTCATGCTTTCGAGTTTCCTGATCATTACCTGGCCGTTTCTGATGTCCGAAAGCAAAAACTGGTACCCACAAGCTAGGTTCTGGACAGTCCAGTTGTTTACAGGCCACTTAAGTTTTAAGCTGAGATAAACTACCACCAAACACCCTGCAAGCACTCCCATACCGCTGTTTACTACAACTAGCAAAGTGCTTAAGTTCTTGTCTGCAAGTGAGTGTGACTTGTAGTCTATTGCCTTCAAAAAACCCAACAAAAAGTTAACGAACACTCCCCAGTGCAAAACTATGTACAAAAAGTTAGAGGAGTGGCACCTATACACAGGAAACAAAGTAACGTAAGAGTTGAACAAAAGAGTCAACAACAACAAAACCCAAGACATAACTTCTACACTCTCACGCAACCAGTTGTAAGTCACTGCTAAACAGCACAAGTAAACTTGAAATACTCCTTTGTGGAAGACCTTTAAAGAGTTTCTGCGGAAGGAACTGTACAAATAAACTTGTTCACGCATCCAAGTGTCTGAAATCCTAAAAACCCACTCCATTTCTCTGAGCGAAACTAAAGTTTCGTGGTCTTGGGAATTCTGTGCAAAGCACGATTGGTAGACCTGGGCAAACACAAAACCAGGACTTCCTACCAAGAACAAACTCCCCACTAACCACCCCAAAACACCCCACACCAACCCCCAAGACTCCTGTTGAGAGCTACTTGTGACTCCCACTGCAACAGGCAAGTACAAAACTTCGACTAGGAGCCAGAAGTAGTACTCGACCTTGTACTGCCTTTTGCGCAGGGAATTTAAGTATATACACACCATCACGCCTGCAGTCAAAACCCAAAAACCTGAATGGACAAAACCTTGCAGTGGGTTTGGACTCCAAACCAAAGCAAACTTTGAATTTTCTATCCACTGAACTGGCCAAAGGTCATAAAAGCACATAATGCAAAGCCCAAACACTTCCAGTCCAGTAATGCACATCAGCACCTTTTCTGTCCAAAAAAGTGAGATTGAACCTGCCTTCCACCTTTTGGTTTGTGTGACGTTTTGGAAAAACTCCAGTTGGGGATCCGAAACTGACATTAGTTTATTAAGTTACACAAGAATCAGAATCTACTATCAAACATCACTAGTAAGATGTCCCTATCAGATTATCATCACCATATTTTTATAACTATTTATCAACTAAGTTCCAAACCCGAACGGTCTTGTCGTCGCTGGCAGAAATCAAGCACTGTGACTTACAACCGGAATAGGCAATGCTATTAACAGCGTTTTGGTGGCCATGTAAGACTGCCAAAGTAGTTCCGTGGAGTTTATTCCAAATATAAATACACCCGTCTTCACTGCCGCAAGCCAGCATGTCGTCATTTACTCCGATGAAAGCAGGTTTGAGAATGAACCTTTCTTGTTTGTAGCCCCTAAAAGTCTTTGTAATTGTGTGGGTGTCGAGGTTCCACAAGTTCAAGTGTGGGGCTGAAAACGAAATGTTCGTTACTAGTTCTTTTCCGTTTTTCGACATTGCAATAGCAGAGCAGGTGTCTTCTTCCTCAATGCTGAACTTCTCTTGAAGTGTCCAGAGGTCCAAAACCAACACTTCATTCCTAGCTGCGTTTAGCACTGCAATGTGGTTGCTTTGGGACTTGCAGATTTGTCTGACCCTGATTTCCCAAGACTTAACTTTTCCCTGAGAATCGTAAAGAATCAGTTGTTTGTCTACTCCTCCCGTCAAAAACCTTTCTGAGTCCACAAACACACAACTCGTAACGGTGCTCTTGTGGTCCTTTATTACTTTAATGCACTCCCCACTGTAGGCGTTCCAAAACTTAACCTGTCCGTCGTTGCCTCCAGTTATTAGTTTTGAGTCGTCTTGACTCCACGAAGCACACATCAGGCCTTCGTGGGCACTGTCAATCTGGAGTCTCTGCACCAATGAGGTTTGTTCACAGTTCCAAATGGAAAGTTGGTTGTCTTTAGAAAGCACTGCTAGTGTGTTTCCTGCATTTGAAAACACCAAGTCCCACACTTCGTCTGAAAAGTCCGAAAGAAGTTGATGTGGAGTTGCAGGGAGTGGACAGGAGTCACAGCAGTGGTCCACTAACAAAGACTGGGAAGTTTGGAACCCAGTGTGGAATTTGCAGGTTGAAATTTGGTGCGAAATGGCCTGTGACAAAAGAACGTTGAGTCTGTTGGGAGGCAACATTATTTCGGGAGGAACTAGTTTTTGAATAGAATCAAGTAGAGAGCACCTGGCTTCGGAAGAAGAACCTTCCCATTTAGCTGCTTCGAACAATTCCTCTTCGCTTTCGCACAGTAAGTGACCTGCCAAAGCATGCAGTTTGCTTGAATCGTCGTCGTGGAGAGGAGTTACTTCGTTCCGCAAGCACCCAAGGGCTTCTTGGTAGTTGCCCTCTTGGATGAGTTCCAGGTATTTCTGACGCTTGATGCAGTAGTTCACTTTGTTTTCTTTGACCTTCTGGATGCTGAACTGGGGTATGATAGAAGAAACTCCGTCCCATTGGCCTTCCAAAACTCCTTTTTTGAAACTCTGGACACTTTGGGGTTCCAGTTGGATTCCTGATTCCCTTTCAAGAGTACTTGCAGACTCGCTAAGTGAAAGTTACTCAAACCCGAAGTTCTTTAAAGTCTGGAGCATCAAACGAATTAGTTCTGTTTTGCGTTCCACAACTAGTTCAGGGTTATCGATGCTTCCTTCTTCCAACTGACTATGCTTTACTTTTCTTTTCTTGCTAATTACTTCTTCCATTTATTAAGACTCTAGTTTACTACTTAAGTAACTCTTGTGTTGAGAAAGCCACTTCCAAAACAAAGCTTTGTTGTAGTGCTCCAGCACCAGTGCAGCTGCACCAAATCTAGAATTGAAAAAAGACCTTGTTGCCACTTCAGATACCAGTTGGTCGTCTAAGTAAGCCCTTGCTGTAATTACTCCGTCTTTAGACTCAAGTGTGTGTTTATAGGTTTTGGACTCCAGACTGAAGTATCTTTTGTTCAGAAGCAAAAGGGACTTTAACTCCAAAAGACTTTCTAGTTGCTCTGTTCCCAGAACTGAATCAGGAGCGAATCTTTGCATATATTAAAAATGAGTTTAGTTAAGCCCTTCTCGAAAACTCCTGAAAGCCTAAGTACAAGTTACTGATTTGAAAAGTGATGGTTTTTTGAAACAGTCAAAGGGTGGAAAGTACTCAGGTTTTTCCTCAACAGTTCTTTTCTTTCCAGACAAGCTTAGCTGGCCTAGTCTTTTGTTTAAGTAATTCACTTTCATGTGCTTTTTCTTGGGTAGTTTTTGGCCTCTCAAGTAAGCTGTGATTTGCTTGTCCATATTACTGATTAAATGTTATTATGCAAGAGAGTGAAGCATGTTGGAGTTCAGTTCAAGTCCTGTATTTCTCTTTTCAAGCAGTTCATGGTACTTCTGGCTGATCTCGTTCTCAGCACTTTCTAAACTTTCCAGAATCTGAGGTTCGAAGTACCCGTGGTTCACCATAAAGTCAATTACTTCCCTTTCGTTGTCAACTCCACTGCCCAACCATCTATGTTCAAGTACTTCGCTGCAAGTTGGTCTTTTGTTAGGCGACTTCTGCAGCAACCAACTAAGCAAGTCCTTAACCTCACTTCCTAACTTGTTTGGAACTTTAAGTTGTGACTTAGAAATGTTTTTAAAAAGGTCACTTTGAGTGTTTCCTGTGAAGGGGTAGAACCCCACTAACAAGCAGTAAAGCAAAATCCCCAAAGCCCAAACATCAGCTTTGTCCCCAGAGTACTCTTTGTCGTCCACTATTTCAGGAGCCATGTAGCAAGGAGTTCCCAGGAAGAGTTTCATTTTCTTGGTGTGTGGTATGCAAGTAGCAAACCCAAAGTCTATAAGTTTCACGTTGTGGTTTTCGTCAAGCAACACGTTTTCTAGTTTGATGTCTCTGTGCGAAATTTGCTGGTTGTGGCAGAAGTTGACTCCTTGCACAATTTGTCTGAACAAGCCTTTGGCCTCTTCTTCTGGAACGCAGTTGCCTGAAAGGTCTTTGAGGTAGCTCCACAAAGATTGACTTCCTGCGTATTCCATCACCAAACTGAGTTGTTTGGGTTGGTCCAGCACCTCCACTAGTCTTATGACGTTTCTATGCTTTAATTGCTGCAAAATACTGATTTCTCGTCTTACTTCAGACTTTCTTCTGAGGTCACAAAGCTTTGATTTATCGTAGCACTTGATTGCAAATTTATTGTTGGTTTTTGAGGTTGCCAAGTACACTGTTCCGTAAGAACCCTGACCCAGTTCTTTCCGGAGTTGGTAGTTCCCCACAAACCAAGCAGGGCGTTCTTGTTTAGATTTTTTTCTAACGACAGTTTGGTTCAGAGAAGGCTTAACTAGTTTTGGACGTTCAGGAGGCCTGGGAGTCTGATTTGGGACCCTGATTCCTCCAGCTCTGAAACTCGGAGGCAAGGGCGAAGGAGGGATTTGGGGCATTCGTTGGGAATTGAATTTAAGCCTGGATTTAGGTTCCATATTAAAATGGAAGAAAAGGAAGAAGATGCAAGTATGATGAATTACTACATGGTTCCAGGTGCTTTTCCAGGGCAGTTGGACCCCTCGGCTCTCACACAAGGACACGACATCAACTACCAAGAACACATGGAGAACCTTGACAAACTCCTGTTTGGCCAGAAACAAGAAATCGAAAAACTTGATAAAGAAGATCTGAAAAACCACCAACTCCCCCTAGCGCGCGTCAAGAAAATCATGAAGGCCGATGAAGACGTAAGGATGATTTCAGCAGAGGCCCCTGCTTTGTTCGGCAAAGCTTGTGAAATGTTCATTATGGAGCTCACCCACAGGGCTTGGTTACACACCGAAGAAAACCGAAGAAGAACTCTGCAAAGGAGTGATATTATCATGTGCATAGAAAGAACTGATATTTTTGATTTTCTTGTTGAAATTATACCTAAGTATGATAGGCACTCCGAAGCTTAATAATAATTAACTAGCCTTTAAGGTTACTGATTTACAACGTGGAGTGTGACATGTTTTTCTTCAACAGATTCTGACTCCCAAGGCCTTCTTTTTTGAAATATCAGTTTGAGCTCATCGCCTTCTTGACAAAGTTCATTGCAGCCTACCTCAAACACCTGCACCCCTCCTCCGCCTATTTTTCCTGACTGAGACTGGTACTCGCCTTGGGGATTCTGGATTTGGAGTTTCACAGAATTGGAAGGAACCATGTACCACATGTACCCTGTAGTGGGGTTTGAAGAAAGAGTGAGTTTCGCAGTTGATGAGGGACTTACATAGGCATCGTTGGTTTGGTCCAGGTTAGTGACAGAACCCAAACCTACTGCCAGAATTCCCAAAAACAAAGCAACCTTTAACATTATAAATGGTGGACTTAGTTAGAGAGGAATGTTCCCGTGCTTCTTCCAAGGAACTTGTTGGTTCTTGGTCTTCAGAACCTTTAAGTCGCTAATCAGCCTTTTGCGGGTGTCCCTGGGAGTCAGTATTTCATCAATGAAGCCCCTTTGGGCAGCAATCAGGGGGTTAGCAAACTTGTCTTCGTAGTTCTTGATTTCTTCTTCGATGTTTTTGTTTCCCCTGAAAATAATCTCACAAGCCCCCTTTGCTCCCATGACTGCAATTTCTCCTGTCGGCCAGGCGTAGTTGTAGTCTCCTCTCAAGTGCTTCGAGTTCATCACGCAGTAAGCTCCTCCATAACTCTTCCTAGTAATTATAGTTATCTTGGGAACAGTTGCTTCCGAGTAAGCATACAGAATCTTGGCTCCGTGAGTAATTATTCCGTTGTGCTCTTCATTAACTCCAGGGAGATACCCTGGCACGTCTTCGAAAGTCACTATTGGAATGTTGAAGGCGTCGCAGAAACGAATGAAACGAGCAGCTTTCATCGAAGACAGTCTGTCCAATACTCCTGCTAGTGACTGAGGCTGGTTGCCAATGTACCCTACTGTTTCGCCTCCGAGCCGCCCAAACCCTACTATGATATTTTTGGCGTAGTCTGGCTGCACTTCCAAAAAGTACTCGTCGTCTGAAACTAACTTTATGATAGTCCGCATGTCGTAAGGCCTGTTGGGATCTTCAGGCACGAACTTGTCCAGCACAGGGACTTCTCTGTTTTCTGAGT
>PR_CR_10_Liq_1_inCRDRAFT_1002184_pt1 | contig 10106 bp, 7 predicted proteins | sample PRCRCaboRojoPR_3_FD_10241 | JGI IMG/M metagenome (IMG submission 10241) | reverse complement strand
ATCTCGCTCAAACCCTCGCCAAGCGGCTCAACGTGCCCTTCGCGGTGGCTGACGCGACCGCGCTGACCGAGGCGGGATATGTCGGTGAGGATGTCGAAAACATTCTGTTGAAGCTCATCCAGGCTGCCGACTACGACGTGAAGCGCGCTGAAACCGGGATCATCTACATCGACGAGGTCGACAAAATCGCCCGCAAGGCCGAAAACCCGTCGATAACCCGCGATGTCTCCGGTGAGGGTGTCCAGCAGGCGTTGCTGAAAATCCTGGAGGGTTCGGTCGCCTCGGTTCCTCCGCAGGGTGGGCGCAAGCACCCCCAGCAGGACTTCATCCAGATCGATACGACCAATGTGCTGTTTATCGTCGCNGGGGCGTTTTCCGGCCTCGACGACATCATTTCCCAGCGCATCGGNCGTCACGGGATTGGNTTTGGCGCCCCGTTGCACACCAAGGGTGCTGTCGAAGACATGTTCTCCGAGGTTCTCCCCGAAGACCTGCATAAATTTGGTCTCATCCCCGAGTTCATCGGCCGGCTGCCCGTGGTGACCACGGTGTCGCCCTTGGACCGAACGGCGCTGATGGACATCCTCGAAACCCCCAAGAACGCCTTGGTCAAGCAGTATCAGCGCATGTTCGCTCTCGACGAGGTGGAGCTCGAGTTTGAACAGGGGGCCCTCGAAGAGATCGCTGACCTGGCTGTGCTGCGCCAAACGGGTGCCCGCGGGCTCCGAGCCATCCTGGAAGAGGTCCTCGGGCCGGTGATGTTCGACGTGCCCTCATTGGACACCATCGCCCGAGTGGTCATCACCCGGGATGTGGTGCTGAAAAACGCCTCGCCCACGATCGTGCCAAAGTCGACGCGGCGCCAGGAGAAATCCGCTTAAGCGTCCCCGAGGCCATCGACGGTGACCTTCGGGCCATCGTCGAGGGTCAGGACCGGGTTTCCTTCTAACCAGGTCAACGTCCAGCGCTTGGTCTGACGCTCGTCTTCGGAGAGGTCCTGTTCAACCTGGGCAATCTTCTNGAGCATCGCCGCCGGGGCAATCCGCGAGAAATCCGTGCCGGTATCAAACCGTCCGCCCAGTTGCACGGCCTAGTTCTCCGCGGTGTCGGCTGCGTCGAAACCGGTCAGTTCGATCGATTCGGATTCGACCAGCTCGAGTGTCTCGATGTTGCCGAGGGCCTGCAGGTCGGCCTGGGCGCTGGCGAGCAGCGCGGGGGCGTGGAGAGTGATCGAGGCGACCGCAGCCCGCTGCGAGAGCTGGCGGTCGGTCTTCGCTCGCCGCACCGCAATCAACGCTTCGGAGGTCAGCGCATACACACCCGGGTGCGGGTTGTCGGCCAGTCCCAGCTCGTCAACTGTGGGCCAGGCAGCGCGGTGGACGCTGCCGTCGTGCTTCCAACTCCACACCTCTTCGGTGGCAAAGGGAAGGACCGGGGCAAACAGCCGCAGCATGGCATCGAGCGCTAGCCGCAGCGCGGTCACCGCGCTCTGTTGGGCGGGGTCTGCCGGGTCGCCGTAGGCGCGGTTTTTGACCAGTTCGAGGTAGTCGTCACAGAAGCTCCAGAAGAAACTTTCCGTCACTTCCAGTGCTCGAGCGTGGTCGAAGCCCTCGTAGGCTGCCGTCGCTTCCTCGATCACCCGGGCCAGGTCGTGGAGCATGTCGAGGTCGAGGGCTTCGGTGACTGCCCCGCCCTCGCCAGCAAAGGAGTAGGCGAATTTGGAGGCGTTGAGAATTTTGATGGCCAAGCGTCGGCCGATCTTGATGACCTTCGGGTCTTGCGGGTTGAATGCCGCATCGGTGCCAAGGCGCGATGACGCCGCCCAGTAGCGGACCGCGTCCGAGCCGTGGTCGTCGAGCATCTCCTGCGGGGTGACCACATTTCCCTTCGACTTCGACATTTTCTTGCGGTCGGGGTCAACAATGAAGCCGGAAATTCCCGCGTTTTTCCAGGGAATCACCCCGTGTTCGAGTTCCGCTCGCAGCACGGTCGAAAACAGCCAGGTCCGGATGATGTCTTGGCCTTGACTGCGCAGGTCGTAGGGAAAGACCACGTTGAACAGCTGCTCGTCTTCTGCCCAACCTCCGGCGATTTGCGGGGTGAGACAGGAGGTCGCCCAGGTGTCCATGATGTCGGCTTCGCCGACAAAACCACCCGGTTTGCCCCGCTGGTCTTCGCTGAATCCCGGAGCCGGCATCGAGGTCGGGTCGACCGGAAGCTCGGATTCGTCCGGGACGATCACCTCATCACGGTTGACCTCGCCCGAGTTATCGACGCGGTACCACACGGGGATCGGCACCCCAAAAAAGCGTTGGCGAGAAATGAGCCAGTCGCCGCTGAGGCCGCCCACCCAGTTGTCGAAGCGCACGCGCATAAAGTCGGGGTGGAAGGCAACTTCTTTTCCGCGCTGGAGCAGCCGCTGCTTGAGGTCCTCGTCGCGCGATCCGTTGCTGATGTACCACTGTCGGGTGGTGACGATCTCGAGGGGCTTGTCGCCTTTTTCGAAAAACTTCACCGGGTGGGTGATTTTCTCCGGCTCGGCAATGAGGTCCCCAGATTCGGCGAGCATCTCCACCATGCGTGCTTTGGCGGAGAAAACCGTTTTACCCACGAGCTCCTGGTAGCGCGCCTGCGCTTCGGGCGAGCTGATGACCTCGGGCATCTCGTCGGTGACGCGTCCGTCGGGTCCGAGGATGGGCCGGGTGGGCAGGTCGAGTTCCCGCCACCAGATGACGTCGGTGACATCGCCAAAGGTACACACCATGGCGATTCCGGTGCCTTTGTCTTTTTGGGCCAGGTGGTGGGCTGTGACGGGCACGGAGACGCCGAAGAGGGGACTGGTGACCTCCTGGCCGAACAGGTGCTGGTAGCGCTCGTCGTCGGGGTGGGCCACCAGTGCCACGCAGGCGGGAATCAGTTCGGGCCGGGTGGTGACGATGGTGACCGTCTCATCGGGTTGTGGCCCGTGGAAGTTCACTCGGTGATAGGCGGCGGGCTGGTCGCGGTCTTCTAGCTCGGCTTGGGCGACCGCGGTCCGGAAGGTGATGTCCCACAGCGTGGGTGCGTCGGCCTGGTAGGCCTCACCCCGGCTCAGGTTGCGCAGAAACGCGCGCTGGGCAGTGCGCTGCGAGTGGTCATCGATGGTGCGGTAGGTCAGCGACCAGTCGACGCTGAGGCCCAGCGTGCGCCAGAGGTCTTCGAACTGTTTTTCGTCTGCGACGGTGAGGGTCTCGCACAGCTCGACGAAGTTGCGACGGCTGATGGGCACCTGCTGAAAGTCTTTAGGGGCTTCGCCGCGCTCGTAGGGTGGCGAGAAATCTGGGTCGTAGGGTAGCGAGGGGTCGCAGCGAACCGCGTAGTAGTTCTGCACCCTCCGCTCGGTCGGCAGGCCGTTGTCGTCCCACCCCATGGGGTAAAAGATTTCTTGGCCGCGCATGCGCTGATAGCGGGCCATGAGGTCCATATGCGTGTAGCTAAAGACGTGACCGATATGCAGGCTGCCCGAGGCGGTCGGTGGGGGAGTGTCAATCGAAAAGACGCCCTCCGAGCCCCGATCGAGTCCCCGTTCGCGGTCGAACTGGTAGGTGCCGTCTGTTTCCCAGTGGTCTGACCAGGTCTGCTCGAGTCCTTCGAGTTGCGGTTTGTCGGGAATGGAGCGGGTCATGGCGACCTTTCACTATATGCGGCACCGTGTGATCGTGCCTGACTGGGACGCCCCCATGCTACAAAACCGACGGGGTCGTCGCTGATCGCTATCGAGACGCGGGCACCAGGCCCGTAAACGCCTGAGCAATCGGCTCGACGGCCCCCCGGAGATAGCCGGTGAGGGGGCCTCGGTGCGGGCCGGCATCGGCCCACTCTTGGGCTGCCGAGATGGCTGCAGCGAGGATTGAGTAGGAGGCGGTCCTCGCCTGTGCAGCCGACACCCCAAAGCCGGTGAGGGTGGCTTCCATGTCTCGGGCGAGCTTGCTGAATCGCGCCAAGGCGGAAGCTTGGAGTTCGTCCACACTGCCGATCAAATCGGATTGGGTGAGTGCGAAGGGGACGGCTGTAGCTCCCAGTCGATCGGCCAAAGCGTCGAGAGCGCTCACGATCGCCATCATCCCCTCGGCTGGCTCGCGCGTGGGGGCCACATCGAGCACACGGGCCATGCGCTGGCGAAACTCGTCGAGAGCCTCGTCGAGGTCGACCCAGAACACGTCGCTCTTCGACGAGAAGTAGTTGAAAAACGTCGCCCGACTGACCCCGGCTCGCTGGGTAATGTCGGCGATGCTGGTGTGGGCATAGCTGCGCTCGAGAAACAGGTCGAAGGCGGCATCTTGAAGGATGTCGCGCGATGACGCGGGGGGACGCCCCCGGGAAGCCGATTTGCTCACAACACTCCAAATTTTTGTACTCAGTCTACTTAAGATAGATTAGGGGCTTCAGACTCCAGCTGAAGGGAAATCCATGTCTCTGACCTCGCGCGTCCGTTCGATCACCTCCACCGTCGGTGTTCTTGCCCTCGTCTCGAGCTTGGGAGCGTGCGCCACCGAGCCGGACAGTCCTGAAGAGGTCGCCGTCAGCGCTGAAGAGACCACCCTCAACTTCGCAATTGAGGGGGCAAACCTCAGCGCCGGTCACATGGATATCCACTCCAGCCAGCTCGATGTGGCGTCTCTGGTGCTGCGTAACTCGTTTGACTCACTGGTGGCCCAAGATGAGTCCGGAGAGTTCGTACCGTGGCTGGCCGAGTCGTGGGAAATCTCTGACGACGGTCTGCGCTACACCTTCACCCTGCGCGAGGATGTGACCTTCCACGACGGGGAGCCGTTCAACGCCGAGGCGGTGAAAGCCAATTTCGAGCATGTCGTCGCCCCCGAGACCGCATCAGCCCAAGCCGCGAGCCTCATCGGGTACGCCGAGGAGGGCGGCTACTACCTCGGTACCGAGGTTGTGAGTGAATACGAGGTCGCGGTGAACTTCAGTCAGCCCTACGCACCCTTCCTCCAGGGCCTGAGCCTGCCGCAGTTGGGGTTCTACTCACCAAAGGTTCTCGCCGAACGCGCCGACGAGCTGAAGGCCGGAGGCCCCGGAATCACCGTGGGCACGGGTCCATTTATTCTCACTGAGTACGTTCCCGATCAGGAGCTGGTGTTTACGGCCAATCCCGACTACGCCTGGGCGCCGGCAAACTCCGATCACCAGGGTCCGGCCGCATCCGACGCGCTCACCATCACCATCCTCCCGGAGACAGCATCCCGCGTGGGAGCAATCAATAGCGGAGATGTGGATATCGCGGCCGACTTCACCCCCGATATGGCCGCTCAAGTGGCTGAGGGAGTCTCGACGGTCGCGGTGGAAATGCCCGGCATCCCCTATTCGCTCTACATCAACGAGGCCAACGGGGTTTTAGAAGACCCGTTGGTTCGCGAGGCCTTCAGCATCGGCTTCGACGCCCAAAGCGCCATTGAGAGCATCTACCTGGGTCAGTTCGAGCGGGCGTGGAGCATCCTCGGGCCCACCACGCCGAATTCGTACGATGCGTCCCTGGAGGGCTCGTGGCCGTACGACCCCGAGCGGGCCAACCAGCTGCTCGACGAAGCCGGCTGGACCGGTCGAGACGACGAGGGGTACCGGACGAAAAACGGTGAGCGCCTCAGTGCCCGCTGGATTGCCTACACCCCCGTTCCCGATGATCGAGCGAGTTTGGCGAACTTTATCCAGTCCGACCTCGCGGACATCGGATTCGAGCTGCAACGCGAGGTCCTCGAGCCCGCCCAGTACATGGAGTCCTATGGGCCGCGCTCCTTTGACGTGACCGACTGGTCGTTCTCCAGTCCGGACGCTGATGTTTTGCGCAGCCACCTGCAGACCGGCGGGTATCAGACTGTCTCGACGGTGACCAAGCCCGAGGTCGACCAGTGGTTGAGCGAGGCCGTGGCGACGAGCGACCCGGCCGAACGCGAGCGGCTTTACCAAACGGTCCAGCAGTGGAACGCCGAAGAGAACCTCATCGTTCCCCTCGTCGTTCCCTCCGAAATCACGGCCGTGAGTGACGCCGTCAGCGGACTCGAGTTCGACCTCTACGGGCGCGCTCTGCTCTACGGAGCCTCCGCCGCCCGGTGATTGCCGCCAGGCCTGCCCCGGCCGCGGCGAGGGGGAGTCGCCGCTCGCCGCTGCCGGGACTGATTGCCCTGATCCGGGCACTCGCCCGAGTCCTCGTTGTGGTGTGGGCTGCCGCAACGGTCGGGTTTTTCGCCCTCATGGTGATCCCCGGAGATCCGGTCGATGTCATGTTGGGAGTCCAAGCCCAAGTCTCCGAGGGTGTCCGCGATGAAATTCGGGCGCAGTGGGGGCTGGACCAGCCGGCGCTGGTCCAATACATCGACTACCTCTCTCGACTGGCGGTCGGGGATTTTGGGGTGTCCTACCAACTGCGCACCCCCGTCGTCGAGGTGATCGGCAATCAACTGGTCCCGACAGTCCAGCTGGGTGCTGCCGCCCTCGTCGTAGCACTGGGAATTGCCAGCCTCACCGCTCTGGCTGCCCGCGGTCGGTGGTCGTCACGGGTGGTCTCGATACTGGAACTCGTTGTCATCTCCTCACCCACCTTTTGGACCGGGTTGATTCTCCTGTCGGTGTTTTCGTTCTCTCTCGGCTGGTTCCCGGTCACCTCCAGCGAGGGACTTCGGTCGCTGATTCTCCCCGCAGTAACCCTGGCCCTTCCGGTGGCGGGAATCATCAGCCAGGTGCTGCGTCAGGGTCTCGATCACGCCGAATCCCAGCCCTTCGCCCTGACCGCTCGCGCGCGCGGTATCGGCCCTGCTCGGCTCGTGAGCCGTCACACCGCCCGGCACGCCGCGATGGACTCGCTCACGCTCAGCGGCTACCTGGTCGGTGCCGTTCTCGGTGGGTCGGTGCTTGTCGAGACGGTCTTCGCTCGGCCCGGGTTGGGCCAGGTCACCATTCGGGCCATCATCGGTCGCGACTTACCGGTCATTCTCGGCCTGATCGTTCTCTCGCCCTGATTTTTGCCATCATCAACCTCGCGGTCGACTACAGCTATCGCGCACTCGACCCGAGGCTCCGGCGCCCCGGTCAGAAGGTCCCCTCGTGAGCCTGACCGGACGACTCATCCCACACAGTCCCGAGAGGCTGGGCCGCTCGAGCGTGCCCGTCGGGGTCGTCGTTGCCGGGGTTGTGTTCGGTGTGATTGCGCTCGCCGCCCTTGCACCCACGTGGCTCAGTTCCCTCGACCCACTCGATACTGACCCTCGTGCGGCGCTCCAGTCGCCCAGTGCCACCCATCTTTTTGGGACCGATCAGTCGGGCCGGGATGTGTTCTCTCGAGTGGTCCACGGTGCCCGCTATTCCCTCGCGGTCGGTTTCGGGGCGACCGCAATCGCGGTGCTGCTGGGAGTGGTGGCGGGCCTCGCCGCGGCGCTCGCCCCAGGACCCCTCAGGGGGTTCCTCGGCCGGTCGATTGACGTGCTGATGGCCTTTCCGGAGTTCCTCCTCGCCCTGCTGGTCATCGCGATTATCGGAACCGGGGAGGGGAGTATCCCNGTGGCGGTGGCCCTCGCGGCTCTGCCCGCCTATGCGCGGGTGGCGCGCTCGGAGGCTCTCGTCGTTGCCGAGGCGGGCTACATTCGATCGGCCCGGGCCCTCGGGGTATCGCCTGCGGCACTGCTCTGGCGCCACCTGTTGCCGAACATCCTGGGGCCCATTCGCGTCATGGCAACAATCGGAATCGGCACGGCCATCGTGACAGCTTCGGGTCTGAGCTTCCTCGGTTTGGGAGCCCAACCGCCGACCCCGGAATGGGGCGTCATCCTCTCTGAGGGACGCAACTTCTTAGCCACTGCCTGGTGGATTTCGGTCTTCCCCGGCCTCGCCATCACCGCCACGGTCATCTCGGTCAGTGTGATCGGGCGGTACTGGGGAAGGCGCAACCGGGGGCAGTCCTCGTGACCACACCGCTTGTCCAGCTCGACAACCTCACCGTGACGTTTGGTCACAGCGGCCTGCCGGTCGTCCGCGGGGTCAGCCTGCGTATCGACCCGGGAGAGTGTTTTGCTCTCGTCGGCCAATCAGGTTCGGGTAAGACCCTCACCGCGCTGTCTCTGCTCGGCCTCACCCCAGAAGCTGCCCGAGTCGACGTGGATTCGTGTGTGGTGGCGGGGGTTGAGACCCGCGGCTTTGGTGACCTCCAGTGGCGTCGCCTGCGCGGGACCCGCGTGGGATTGATTAGCCAAGACGCGCTGGTATCGCTCGATCCGCTGCGCCGAGTCGGGGATGAAATCATCGAGGTCCTCCAGGTGCAGCGGCCCCGGATCAGCCGCGACGAGATCCTCGAGCGCGGCCGAGAGGCCATGGAGCAGGCGGCGCTGCCCGAACCCGAGCTGCGTTGGCGGCAGTATCCGCATGAACTCTCTGGGGGGCTGCGTCAGCGCGCCCTNATCGCCTCGGCCGTCGCGGGCTCACCCGATCTGCTCATCGCCGATGAACCCACCACCGCTTTGGATTCGGTGAACCGCTCGCGCATCCTCTCGTTACTCGGGCAGGTGAAACAGAGGGGGATGGGCCTGTTGCTCGTCAGCCACGACATCGGCTTGGTCAGTCAGGTCGCTGATCGCATCGGAGTGATGCACGAGGGCCAACTCGTCGAAACCGGAAGTGTGGCCGACATCCTCGGCGCACCCCAACACCCCTATACCCAGCAACTGCTGGGCTCTAGGCACCGTCTCGACATCGAACCGACCGACCAGTCGGTGGCGCCGGCTGCGGGGCCACCCGCGCTGTCGTGTCGGAGCGTCTCTCGGGAGTATGGTCCGGTGGGCGGCGCGACACGGGTCGCCGTGGACGACGTCTCCTTTGACCTTGCCGTGGGGTCGAGTTTGGGCATCGTGGGGGAATCTGGTTCGGGAAAGTCGACCCTCGCGCGTGTTCTGATGGGCCTCGAGTCGGCCGATCGCGGGGAGGTCGAGCTGATGGGACAGCCGTGGTCGACGCTGTCCGAGCGCGCCAAGCGCCCGCGTCGAGGCACCATTCAGCTGATCGACCAAGACCCCTACGACGCGTTGAATCCGAGATGGAGTGTCGCGAAGACCCTCGGTGAAGCCATCAGCACCGACGACCCCCAGCTGGGGCGCCGTGAACGCCGTGCGCGCGTCGACGAGTTGCTCCACCAGGTGGGGCTATCTGAGACGCTGCGCGACCGGCGGCCACACCAGCTCTCCGGAGGGCAGCGCCAACGTGTCGTCATCGCCCGTGCTCTGGCCCGGCGCCCGGAGATCCTCATCTGTGATGAACCGGTGTCGTCACTCGACGCGCTCGTCCAGTCCCGAATCTTGGAGCTTCTCGCATCGCTGCAAGAGAGTCACGGGTTGAGCGTGGTGTTGATCTCCCACGACCTCGCGGCAGTGGCCCGGTACTGCGACGAGATCCTGGTGATGCACGAGGGGCGCGCTGTTGACCACGGCGCGACCGCCGAGGTCCTCACGACCGCGCGGCACCCGGTTACCCGCGAGCTTCTCGATGCGGCGGCATCGATCGTGTCCTAAACTGTCGGCACAGTGTCGATCCGGCCATCACCGGGGAGCTATCGGAAGAAACCCTGCGGGGGAGTAGAACCGGTCGGGTGGGCCCGATAACGCCCAACAACGAGAGGCCCGCACGCGGGCAAGCGAGGTGGTACCGCGCGGACATCCGCGTCCTCGCAGCGAGAACACCACCGTTGTTGGGAGAGACATGACCTATCCGCGCCACCGGGATGCCACCGGGGTCACCCCCTCACCGAGCTTCCCCGACATCGAACACGACGTCCTGGCCTATTGGGCTAGCCACGATACGTTCCAGCGCTCCATCGACCAGCGCGAGGGCTGCGACGAGTGGGTGTTCTATGACGGCCCCCCGTTTGCCAACGGGCTGCCCCACTACGGCCACCTGCTCACCGGATACGCCAAAGACCTCTTCCCGCGCTACTTCACCATGCGCGGCTACCAGGTCCACCGCCGTTTCGGCTGGGACACCCACGGACTTCCGGCCGAACTCGAAGCCGAGCGACAGTTGGGCATTACCGACAAATCGGAAATCGAAAAGATGGGCATCGCCCAGTTCAACGC
>PR_CR_10_Liq_1_inCRDRAFT_1002183_pt1 | contig 10108 bp, 29 predicted proteins | sample PRCRCaboRojoPR_3_FD_10241 | JGI IMG/M metagenome (IMG submission 10241) | reverse complement strand
AGGAGGGTTGTGGCTAGTTCAGCTATTTGTTACTTTAATTTATGGAATGTCTACGAACCAGATAGGGTTCATAATGCTATTCTTTCTTGAAGTAGCAATGATAATGTTCGTCTATGTTGTTACAGGGAAGATGAAATACTATGAAGATAACAAGTCTAGATGATGCAGAAAGAATTGTAGAAAACAACCCCCAATTGTCGTGGGACGGATGGAACATCGTATATTTAGTGCAAGATGACTATGCAGAATTTCTACACATAGGTCTGTTTGATAAATCTTCACAAAAATGGTACAAAAAGTTTGTCTTTGAGTGCTCACAAGATGGTTGGGATATCTTGGATTCGGTGATATCATGAGTAAAAATTGGCAACAAAAGGCTAGATGCCTTGACATGAACACCAATTACTTCTTTGATATGTATGAAGAAGATGTAGACTTTCGTAGCGGTATAGACTCTTTATGTAAAGCCTGCCCTGTACAACGAGAATGCTTGGCTGCTGCTGTCAGTAGGCAGGAGTGGGGAGTATGGGGTGGTGTTTACTTTGAGAAAGGAAAGATATCAAAGGAGTTCAATAACCATAAGAAAGAAGAAGAATGGTTTGATATCTGGAAGTTCTTGACTATGGAGATAAAATGATATACACGCCACAGATGAAATCAGCGGTTAAGTCAGTTAAAGCACCGCATGAGTTCGTAATAGATATTGTAGAGTATGACATGAAAGGTCATCAGTTCATTGGTATTAGATTTTATGAAAGCCAATGGGAATACTACAATGAAAAAGAAAAACTTGATTGCATCTTGTATTTGGATAGGATTAAGTCTATAATAGAAGGATTCGGTGTCAGGACTACTCTTGATCCTGTCATTGATACGGGTAACAACCTGCCCACTAATAAGAAGATACGAGGAAAAGGAATAACATGAGTATGATTACGGTAGTTGGAAATTTGGTTGCTGATCCAGAACTCAAGACAGTTGCTGGACACAAGCTATCTAAGTTGCGTATTGCTAGTAATGAACGCATCAAGGATAGTAGTGGTCAATGGAAGGATGGAGATACCACCTACATTGATGTTGCCTGCTGGCGCAGGCTTGCAGAGGGGTCTGAGGCTCTTAAGAAGGGTCAGAAGGTTATTGTCCATGGCAAGCTTAAGGGTCGTTCTTTTGAGCGTAATGACGGCTCTAAGGGATATGCCTATGAGATTGAGGCCACCGATGTTGGTGCTTCTATCATGGCAAAAACTGCGCCTGCTAATGTAGAGCCAGACCTGGATAACCCCTGGGAGTAATAATGAGTGTCAATTGGGAACATCTAAGAAATTTAGTAATGTTTATACCTAAAGACTATTTGGGTTGGACTAAAGACGACGTAGATGTTCCTGGTGTGACATTTACTTCTGCAGGCGGTGCTTGTCCTGTACAAGCGGAAGGCACATATAAAGAGTTTAACTTTTATTTTAGATTTAGATGGGGAACCGCCTCCCTGTCTATCTCTAAAGATGATGCAGTTATGAATTCTGAGCATAAGGCTACTGCTATAATTAGTGATGACATGGACGGGTTCATGACAAAAAATGAATTCCTAGAATGTTTTACAGGATTGCTTAATGAAATAGATACGGAGATAGAAAATGGAAATAGATGAAAAAGCAATTATCATAGAGCAATTTTCTAAGTCATTTACTGCAGGGTACATTGACAGAGATTTTTTTTCCGACTTCGTAATCTATAATGATCTTGGAATACCCCTGGCTCAATTTGTTGTTTATGAACTAGGAGTATTAAATGATAGCGGGGCTAACGTACTAGAAGAAACATGGAGACAGCTTTGTGACTTCCTTGATCTAGACCCAGACGAAGAATATGACGACTTTGAAGAAATGTTAGATCTATTTGAAGAAGATTTAGATGACGAGTAATAATTATGAAAATAATGTTTTATGCAGACTGGCCCTTAGCAACAACCTACCTTGGCCCACTGTATAAATATATAAAAGAACGAGAACCTACTTGGACTTTATTTTTTGTTGGTGACCTAGGTGAAGACGATAAAAAATATCCCAAAGGTAGTAAGAGTGCAAAAGTAGATTTTGTTATTACATGTGATGAGTTATCAAGTGCACCCAACACAGGTAAAAAGATATGCATTTTTCATGGTCTAGCAAGTAAAGCACAAGCATATTCTTTTGCACGACAAGAGGCGTTTAAAAATTATCCAGGATATTTTTCTGTACCCTCTCAATTTTATAGACAAAAGCTACTTGATCTTGGAGTTAAGGATGAAAAAATATTTATTGCAGGGCTAACAAAGTTTGATGGATTGAAGAAGAACATTCTTTATGCTCCAACACATAACCAGGATTTGTCTGCTATCCCTGTAATTGGTGACAGAATTTATGAAATACCAAATGTTAAAGTTCATCTACATCAATGGACAAGAATCGGGGTAAAGCCAACACATAAAGAATTTAGATCTAAGCATTATAATTATGAAAATAGAGAAGATATTCTAGACCTCCTTGAGTGGGCAAATGTTGTTATTGGAGATCTTGGAAGTATCTGCCTTGAAGCTATTGCATTAGGAAAACAAGCTATCCAGGTTGTTAATCCAAACTATAAAAGATTTTATTTAGAGCAAAAGAAAATAACAGAAGAAGAAATGTATTCTCTTCCAGAGTTTGCAATTAATCAAAAGTATGCTACACAAGTTCATAGTTTTGAAGAACTAAAAGAGGCACTAGGAACGGTAGCAAATGTTGGAAATGCTAGTGAAATTATTTACAACAAGATAAAGAACGGCGAACTAAAATAGCTTGTCGTGAGTTTCTTGATTATATGATCCAACCTTTAGACCGTTCTTTTCTTGAAACATTTTTACAGCCTTAGAAGGATACCTTTGTACATACTTCTTAGGAGCCTTGCCCTTCCAGTATCCAAGATCATAAAGTCTTGCAGCAACTCTCCATGCAGCTAGTGAGCGTAGCCAGGGAAATCTATTAGACTTTTGAACATTCTCAAACTTGGGAACTCTATGATCCCAAACGTCCTGCTTCATTCCTTCTCGCTTGCCATTCTTCTTAATTCCTAGACGCTTTTGTACGTTCTTTACGTCCTTGAATGTAGTGTCACGCTTTGCACCACGATCCCAAGATTGAGAAAGCTCTGTATGCATACCATCAGGACTTCTCCACCACTCACCATTAGCAAAGATTCTGTGACCATCCTTTGTCTTGTAACGATCAAGAATGCGATTAAGGATTTTCATTTCTGTTTGGTTCATGTGTGGCTTACCATCTGGTCTAAGAACATCGTATCGAACGTCGGTAGCAGTACCAGAAGCATGGTTTGAATACCTATCTACAAAACGAGACTTCCTAAATACATACCCATCTACTGGACCCTTGTCTAGTTTAAGTCTCTTTGGCATCTCTGCGTGCCAGTCTGCAAGAAATGCAGCAAGAACAGGGGCAACGGCTCTGCGTGCTCTAATTGTTCTGTCTGTACCTGGAATCTTAATTGTTCTTAGTCTTGGGTCTGACCAACGCTTGATAACGGGCCAGCCATTTAATGAAGTAGCCATAAATAAAATTATACACCATAGTAGAATGTGATGACTCTCACCGCATATTTGTTCGACAAAACAACAAAGACTTGTTATAATTGGTATATCCCAACAATCCCAAAAGGAGGAATTTTGTATGAAGACAATCATGCGTAAATTTGAGAATCTTTTCACAAACGCCACAAGCGAAGAAGAAAAGGCTCGTCGTGCAATGCACCGTGAATGGACAATTGAAAGAGAAAAGGCTGCACAATTTGGCCCTCATCATGTTCATGAGATTGACGCAATCTTTTCCCGTGCTGGACTCTGATTATTGACATTTGTCCACGCCTCCTGTATTATTGGGGGCGTGGATAAGTCATATCTAAGGAGTTTTCATGCTTGATTGTAGAGGCATTCCAACAAGGGAATGTATAAATTGTGGATCAGATATCTTTACTGTTCAGGTTCAGTTTGATGAAGCATATGAAATTACCTCTTATCTACTTGACTGTGAGTGCGCTTACTGTCATACTAAGCTAACTGCTCCAACACCGTTGGACCTTATAGAAATGGATTAATATGCAAACTTTCGTTCCGTTCGCAGACATGCAAGAGTCTGTTGTTGTGCTTGACAATAAGCGACTTAACAAGCAACTACTAGAAGGTCGTCAGATCTACAACATCCTGTCCTCAGGTCGCACTACAGGTGGTTGGGTGCGGCATCCAGCGGTACTTATGTGGCGTAACTATGACAATGCTTTGTACGCATACCTGTTTAATGTTATGCTTGAATGCGACTACCGTGGTATTTCTACTGATAAGAATTGGTCAGCAATTGTTAAGATGCATGAAAACAATTGGGATCGCGGCAATAATATCGTAATGCCCCCTTGGTGGGGAGATGAGCGTGTTCATCAATCTCATCGCAATAATCTATACAACAAAGATCCAGAATTTTATGCAGAGTTCGTACATGACAAGGCTGTTTCATGCTGCGATAGTTGCAGTTATGTATGGCCTACACATCTGCTAATGTATAATGAGGAACTATTGGAGGTAGCAAGTTGAAGTCTAAGAGCGAATACACAGAAGAAGATGAGCGTGCCTTGCGCGATTTAGAAAAGGCAATGGATGCAATCAAAAAGTCTGTTGGTGGTAAGCAAGGGGAAACATTAGAAAAGAATTATGCCATTGCCTATAACAAATGCTACCGCATGGGACTCAAGCAATACAAGCTACAATGGTGTAAGACTACAAGGTAACCATGGATAACGAAGAAAAGTATTGGAAAATACTCTGGAAGAATGTCAATATGTCTGGCTATGGCGGGGCTGCTGGCATGAGAACAGAGACTAATCCCAAGCTTTCTGGTCGTGTTCGTAAAGGTAATCAATCAACTAGCAGGCATGAAATCTCTATTGTCCTTGATGATCTTAAAGAACAATGGGAAATACAAAATGGATTGTGTTATTGGCTAGATATAGAAATGAGTTTGCCAGACTTAGTAGTTAGTAGATCTCCCTTTGCCCCATCTGTTGATAGATTAGATTCATCACAGGGATATCACAAAGACAATATAGTTTTATGTACCCGCTTTGCTAATTTGGGCAGGGGTGCATATGACAAAGAAGACTTTAAGCCACGGCTTACAAAATTAATATCCCAAAGGTATTGACAACAATACAGAACACTAGTACACTTTACTCATAAGCAAACAACGTTAGGAGATATCATGGAGTTCAGCGTTACAGATTACACCGATAGCATTGACGATTACTTTGAGCAGAAGTTTCAGGACATGAAGGAGTCACGATGACTTGGGATCGACCAGCGTGGTACATGACTACGGAAGAGTTTGCAGATCTTATTGTGCATTCACTAGAGCAAACTAATCATTTTAAGAGAGGCGAACGAGTTCACCCAGAGGACATTGTTGCTGCATTTACTACACAGGCAGAGGCTATTGCCCTTGGTGCAGGAGCAGCGGGTAAGAAGATGTGGGAACATGAGCGTAATAGTACAGTCTAATGAAGAAAAAGCTGCACACTTTGCCTCCATCGGAATGATGGATCGTGCAAATTATTATGCTACCATTGTCTTGATCGAAGAGATCAAAAATCTTAGACAATCTTTGGAGAAATAATGCTGTGTGGTGCCTGTGGGACATTCCATGTAGGAATGTGCCGATGAGTGAATGCGAACACGATATTGCTGAATGGCGTGGTCGCAAAGTATGCTTAGAATGCGGAGAAGAGATTAAGAGTTGATACCTTGGTGGTGGTCATGGCTTCTTATGAGTCTCAATTTGACTGCCATGATTTTAGCAGGTAGACACTTCTGGTGGGGCTGGCTCGTTGGCGTTCTAGCAGAATGCTTTTGGTTTTACTATGGTTATGCCACAGGTCAATGGGGCTTTGCCTTTTTTGCCATACTCTTTGGTGCTGTATACTTAAGAAACACGTTTAAGTGGAGAGCAAAGGAAAAAAATGAGCAATAATTTTGGTAGTCCTATCATGGACACAATAAAAGTTTTACCTAATGCACCACAAGGTTCAGAAAAAAATAGAAAGCTTGGTATTGATACTGCTTGCCAAGAGATAACACTTGATGGTGATTGGGCAGAGTTTGGAGTCTATCAAGGAACTACTGCACGCTGGCTTCTTAATCATATTCCAGATAATACAACTCTCCATTTATTTGATTCCTTTGAAGGATTGGCAAGAGAGTGGAGTGGATTAGGTAAAGGATTTTTTAAAACTAAGCCACCTGTCTTTGATGACTCACGGGTAGAAATGCATCCAGGATGGTTTACAGATACCGTTCATAATGCTTTACACGATAAAGAATTGTCTTTTCTACACATTGACTGTGATCTATATGAGTCCACCGTTGATGTGTTAAACAATATTCCCAAGCTTAGACCAGGGACAATAATACTGTTTGATGAGTATGTTCATAACCTAGCCAACAAGCCTGTTGATGATGAACACCGTGCTTTTACAGAATGGATAGTCAAGACTGGTCATAATTTTGAATATTTGTGGCGCACAGCCTGGACTCAAGTGTGCGTTAAAGTTTTATAAGTTATAATATCATTATGATTGGTATGCATTTTAATAACCCCAATAATATTGAAGATGGAGATTGGGTAAGACTCTGGGATTGCGGAGTAACCTGGAAAGACATTCACATAGGGCCAGACCAATACGATTGGTCACGACTTGATGAATTGGTAGATCAATATTCTGATCGTAATATTTTATATTGCATTGCTGCCACTCCTCGCTGGCTAGCTACTGACCCTGATGCCCCACATTACGCACCTTGGCTTGGGCCAGGAACAAACTCATTGCCTTATGATATTGACGAGTTTAATAAATTTGTTTGGCATCTTGCCATGAGATACAAGGGCAGAATCAGGGCTTATGAAATTTGGAATGAGCCACAATTAGCAGACTTTATGTATCCTTATACTCGTAAGAACAGAAACAGACTAGCCCTTATGACTTGGAGAGCCAACAGAACTATTAAAAGAGTAGACTCTCAAGCTTTTGTTCTTGGTGCTTCGATACTCCCACGCAAGTCTAGTGGTGGCATGAGAAGGGCTAAAAAGTATCTGAGAGCACTTAAGAAAAGAGGGTGGCCTGTGGACAGAATGGCTGTTCATATCTATCCTGAGGTCAATACTGGACCTCTAAAATGGGCATCATACCTATCCGACGCTAAAAAAACTGTAAAGCGCATGGGTGGCCCATCAAGGTTGTGGATAACAGAAACAAATTATAACCTCCTTGGACCTGTTATTGATGGTCCAGATGCATGGTGTATAGTCAGAGATACATATGCTTATGCAGATAAGCATCCTATTTTCTGGTACTCCTGGGACATGGAAGAAGTATTAGGTGGATTACTTCTAGAAAAAGATAGTTATGCATGGAAAGCCATACAAAAATACGGCAGACCTTGATTATTTTTTATTTATAGTGTAGAATTACAGGAACGGAAACTGGCGCAAGGAGTTACGGATGATACACGACCCACTATGTAGGCAAAGATACCAACCCTATGAGGACGACAGTCATTGTAGGGATTGCGAGTTGATTGCTGCTGCCTATAAGCGTGGATACGAGGATGCCATGGAGGATAAATATAGTGATTCTATTTAAGCCAGGTAAAACAGGGTATGATGTTTTTTATGTCATTGATGATGAAAAACAACTTATAGGAAATGTAAATAAGTCAGAAGTAGACACACTTGCAGATTATTATAGGAGCTTTGGAAATGAAGTACAAATTGACAACTGATCCTACCCCCTATGACCAATGTCCCGTCTGCCTTGACCCCATGGATTATTGCCAGGGTCACGGAGAGATTGGGGATTATGAAGGTTTTCGTATTCTAGAAGACTATTACGATGATGAGTATTAAACTACGCATAAAACGTTATTATCAACTGTTTATGCGTAGCTTTCGTTATCCTAAATGGTGGTATCAACGTGCTACCCGTGGCTTTAGCGACCAAGATATGTGGAATGCAGATCATTATCTTGCAGGAGTATTTGCAGGGGTATTGCAATGGTACATAGATAAGGGAATGGGTGTACCAATGGCTTACATTTCTGAAGATGATCCATACGGAGAAGATGTAAATGCTATGGCGTTTAGAAGAGATGCTGAATATTCAAATCATATTGCAATTTTCCGTGAATATTTAAACAATGGCCTTGCTTATAATGAAGAATGGCAAAAAGAATTTGGCGGGGTACTTGACGAAGATATCAAAGCTTCGGTACAATGGTTGTCCGAACACTTTACAGAACTATGGGACTAATGGACAAGTGCTATATTGTACGTCGTGGTGAGATGTATGACGTATATCTGTATGGCAAAAAGATAGGGTCTGGTCAATGGGGCTACAAAGATACCGCTTATGTAGTATATGCACAAGAAGGATATGATGTGGAGATTGTAGATGAGTGAAACTTCGGCGGCGGGTGCAACTAGTAACACACAACACACCCCCATCCCTCCTAAGCCTGACACAGGCATTACGGATGAAGATGTGGAGTATTGGGTTGGCTATAATAATGGGTACACAGATGCCTATACTGAAGGGTACATGGATGGATATAGTGATGCAGAAGCACACTATGACGATTGGGTGTACACGAACGAAGACAATGGGCCAATGTCCACGAACGACGACAATACCCCTGATGTAGGCGAACGGAGACAATAATGATACGAGTAACAGTTGATCTTGTGCCCTATGGGGACGAGGATGAAGCCTCCCCCATTGGGGAAATGATTATTGGCAATGACCATACCTACAAAGATAATACAGCGGATTATATGTATGGCTATCGTGATGACAACGGGACAGAAGAGTTTGGACACATTAGCCGCTTTGATAGAAACGAGGGGTTGTGGAAGCTTATTGCTCGTTGTTTAGATGAGGGTAATATGGAATACACAGAGTTTGAGGATATATTAAAAGAACGGTTTAAGGAAATAACATGAGGTTTACTACTATCCCCCTTGTTGAGTACATTGATACCTATGAAGAACAATGTGATGTATATGTCTACACAAAAGACAAGAGAATTATTGTAATAAAAGATGTTCGATCTGAAGGATTGTTAGATGATACAGGCTTTTATGTAGACCGTTGGTTTATGGGTAAGAGAATGTCGGTGTTTGTTCCACGGGATGACTTCTCTTATCTTGAATACGGATACAAGAAACGGGATAAGATAAGCAAGAAAGAGTTTGATGAGATGCATTCCTTTATAGAAGAACAACTAGGAGATGACTTGCTATGATGGTGAAGTGCTGGAATTGCGGTACAGAAATGGAAAAGCGCGGGGTAGAAGAATACAAAGCCTCTCTTATTTCCTTTCTTAGTAGAATGCAAGAACTCTTTGAGAATACAGAACATCCTGATTTAGCTAATGTTTATGGCGATGTAATCTATGTGATTGAGAACTTTGATGAATGATTATACTGAAGTAGAAGATTATGACTGCCCCGAATGTGACTGGTCATTGCATGTAGAAAAAGGGGTGTGGGATAAGTTTGATGACCACCAGCCCATATTAGACTATATACAAGATCAGGTATTGTCTCACGCCAGAGAAAACCACGGGGTAGATAAAAGCAAAGCCCTATTCCCCGTAGACAAAGATACCAGTATATATAAGAACAGTCCCTATGTAGGATATTCAGGTGGATCTAATTTGACGATATTAACATAATGCGTCCATAGACTTGATTTGTGAATATTAACAAAAGCCCTGGACTATTTTTGAGTTCTTCGTAATGTCTTTAATATAACGAAATGATTACGTTTTTCCCTGATAAATGATAGAGTAATTATATTATTTCACATAATGGGACATTGTGGAGGGAAATGGGTGATTGTGGAATGTGACACAATCGTAATACTTTTGCGACAATTCTGCGACATTTGTATATAAAAGTATGCAATTTATTGGCTAAAAGCCATGAAAATGAGTTATTTTTCTAAAATATCTATTGGGCCTTGACATGTAGGACTATAT
>PR_CR_10_Liq_1_inCRDRAFT_1002181_pt1 | contig 10112 bp, 10 predicted proteins | sample PRCRCaboRojoPR_3_FD_10241 | JGI IMG/M metagenome (IMG submission 10241) | reverse complement strand
GCCGGTGCGCGGCGGGTCATGCGGGCTCCGATGCAGAGCGTTCAGACCGGCCGAAGAAAGGCGACAGCGTCGGTTCCCGGCGAGCCGGTTGCGGCAAGTCGTGCAGAGATGCGATCAGAAGCTCCAGCCGCTTGGCCGCGTTCTCGGCCCTTTCGGTTTCCCGAACAAGGCTCTCAGCCGCTTCGGCCGAGGCAGCCTCGGTCCGTTTCAGGGCTTTGGCCAGGTCATCCGCCTGAACCGATAGCACGGCGATGGCGCCACCAAGCCCCTTGTCGAGATCGGAAAGCCGGCGCAGTCGGCGTGACAGGATGAAACAGTAGAAACTGGCCGCAAGCGCCCCGGCCGCCAAAAGGATATCAGCGATCATCGCCATGGTTCAGACCCTTTCTAGTTCAGAACAAATTCCATGATGAGGAGGTCGCGGACACGTCCCTCCCCCACCACGACCTGGACCCGCCGCAGCATTTGCGCCCGCAGCCGCGAGAGCGCTGCCGGATCCTGCAGATCCTCGACCGCAACCGCCCGCAAATAGCCGTTGAGCACATCGAGTATGCGTGGTTTCAGCTCGGCGACCTCGTCGGTGTAGGCCGGGTCGACCTCCAGCTGGGCATTGAAGCGCAGATGCGAGGACTCGGCCGACGGCGCGAGGCTGATCACGAACGGGTCGAGCGGCACGAACGCGATGGGCGGCAAAGGCTCCGCAGCGGCAGGTTCCTTTTGGGCAGGGACCGCTTCGGCCCGGCTTACCACACCGATCAGCCCCGTCTGTACGGCCATGAAACCGCCACCCCCGCCGAGAATCGCCAGGATCAGCCCCAGGATCAGCGGCAATCTGGAACCTTTTCGAGGCGCAACCTCGTCGCCTGCGATGTCATCGGCAATGTCTTCAGCCATGGCGAGAATCCCTTTCAGCGTTCTTTCTGAAATAGGCCGAGACTGACTAACCGATTGTTAAGCCTGACCCCCCTATTCAGGTCACAAGGCAGAACGCCCGAAGAAATCGGAGAATCCCCTTGGACTCACTTTCGTCCCTCTGGTCGACGCTCGATTCCCGCCGCCGGATTATCGTGATTGCCGCGACCGTCGCGGTCTTTCTGGCCGTGCTTGCGCTCGCCCGGTCGACGACCGGACAGGACATGTCTCTTCTCTATGCCAATCTCGACGGCCCCGCCTCGGGCGAGGTGATTACCGCTCTGGACCAGCGGGGTGCGATATACGAGGTGCGCGGAACCTCGATCTTCGTGTCAAGCGCGGAGCGCGACGCGCTGCGTATGACCCTGGCATCCGAAGGGCTGCCCGCGAATACGAACCAGGGCTACGAGATTCTGGATAATCTATCCGGGTTCGGCACGACCTCGCAGATGTTCGACGCGGCCTATTGGCGTGCCAAAGAAGGCGAGCTGGCGCGGACAATGCTGGCCAGCCCTCATATCCGCGCCGCGCGTGTGCATATCTCCTCGCCCACCGGACAACCTTTTCGCCGGGATCAGAAACCCACCGCCGCGGTGACCGTGACAACCCGCCTCGGTATGCTTGACGCTGCGCAGGCCGATGCGCTGCGATTCCTTGTCGCGTCCTCGGTTCCGGGCATGTTACCTGCGGATGTCGCGGTGATCGACGGGGCCAATGGCCTTGTCGCCGGTGCCGAGGAGACGAATGAACAAGGCACCAAGAGCGAACGCACCGAAGAGCTTCGCGCGCGAGTCGAACGGCTTCTGGCGGCGCGGGTCGGTCCGGGGAATGCGGTTGTCGAGGTCAGTCTTGAAACCGTGACCGAGACCGAATCGATCACCGAGCGCCGCATCGACCCCGAGAGCCGCGTCGCGATTTCAACCGAGGTGCAGGAAAGCACCAACAAGGCCAATGACAGCCGCGGCGGCGATGTGACCGTCGCCTCTAACCTGCCCGACGGAGACGCAGAGGCCGGCGCCGGAAATTCCACGAACGAAGCCGCAGAGAGCCGTTCCGTCACGAATTTCGAGGTCTCCGAGACACAACGCGAACTGCTTCGTGCGCCCGGTGCCGTGCGGCGCCTCACTGTCGCTGTTCTGGTCAACGCGGTCGAAACAACAAATGACGCGGGAGAAGTTCAGCTTTTGCCGCGCCCGGAGGACGAGCTTGAGAATCTCCGAGAGCTGGTTGCTGCAGCCGTGGGCTTCGATGCCGATCGCGGTGATGAGATCACGATCCGCTCCATGGCATTCGAGCCGATCGCGGCACCCGGCGACGCGCTGAGTGCGCCCGACGCCCCGTCCAGCGCGCTGGACGTCATGCGCCTCATCCAGACCGGTGTTCTGGCGGTCGTGGCCTTGGTGCTGGGTCTTTTCGTGGTTCGCCCGATCCTGTCGGGGCGCGGCAACACGTCCCCGCCAGCCCCGCTTCAGCTTGACCATTCCGGCCCCGCCCAGCCCAGTGCGCTTCCGTCCCAGATCGCTTCTGACACGGCGCTGCCCGCCTTGTCTGCCCCGGCCAGCGACGGAGATCCGGCCAGTCCTGGTTCGGATGGCGGGGCCGATCCCGTCGATCGCATGCGCGACCTGATCCAGGAGCGCCGGGCCGAGGCGATGCAGGTTCTGAAATCCTGGGTGGATGACGGGCCCAAGGATGAGGCCGGCGCATGACGACCAAGCTTCGACTCGAGGAGTTTTCCGACCAGTCTGACGACCGTCTCGAGATCGGACCGTCGGCGGATTACCTGGCCGGCTTCGAGGACGGCGTCCGGGCCGGCCAGCATGCAGCCGAAAAACAGCATGATCATCTGAGCAAGGCTCTGGTCACCCATATCCAGAACATCGAATTGACCCGCACCGACCTGCGGCAGGATCTCATGACGGCGATTGCCCCGGTCATCGGTCAGGTCATCGAAACTGTGCTGCCGACTCTGGCCAGCGAATCCTTCGTGCCGCACCTCGCTCAAGAGATACAGGCCGCGCTCGATGCAGCGACGGACACCTCCCTGATCCTGGCCGTGAATCCCGGGCAGCGCGCCTCGGTTCGTCACGTCCTGGATCGGTCCGCAATCCAGGTGGCTGCGGATCCAGACCTCGAACCCGATCAGGCCCGACTGTCGGTCGACAAAACGGAAACCCTGATCGATCTGCCCGCCCTGGTCGGCCAGCTCCAAGAGGCATTGGCCGGACTGCTTCCAGATGAAAGGACGACATCCCATGTCTGACCCCACGATGCCCGATCATCCCCTGCACGACCTCCCCATCGAGATCACCGTCTCGGTCGGCCGCGCACGTCCCTTTGTGCGCGAGCTGCTTTCACTCGAAGAACAGGCCGTCCTCACCCTCGACCGGCGAGTCGAAGACCCGGTCGAGCTGTTCGTCGGGGGGCGGCTTATCGCCAGGGGGCAACTGGAAGAAACCGATGACGGGGATGGAGGCCTGGCAGTTCGTCTAACGGAAGTCGTATCCGGGGGGCTGTCGCTTGGTTAGGCTACCACAAGCGGCAGCCTTGTTTCTGGCCATGATTGTGGTCGGCCTGGCCGGGCCGGTCGCAGCTCAGGATATCGCGATAGATTTCGGCTCCGACGGCTCTCTGACAAATCGCTCTGTCCAGCTGATCCTCCTGATCACGGTGCTCAGCCTGGTGCCGGGCATCGCGATCATGATCACCTGTTTTCCATTCATCGTGACGGTGTTGGCGATCCTGCGGCAGGGGATCGGGCTACAGCAATCGCCGCCCAACATGTTGATCGTCAGCCTCGCCCTGTTTCTGACCTATTTCGTCATGGAGCCCGTTTTCATGGCCGCCTGGACCAATGGCGTGGACCCGATGATCGGCGGAGTGCTGTCCCTGGAGGACGCCTTTCCCCGGATCATGGCACCGTTTCGCGATTTCATGTCGGCCCGGATCGATCCCTTGACCTTCGAGGAACTGGCATCACTGCGGCCGGATGTTGGCCCTAGCGCCCCGATCGAGTCCTCGCCCCTGTCCGTTCTGGTCCCATCCTTCCTGTTGAGCGAGATCGAGCGCGCTTTCCAAATCGGCTTTCTCGTCTTCCTGCCGTTTCTGATCATCGACCTTGTCGTTGCGGCCGTTCTGATGTCCATGGGGATGATGATGGTTCCGCCGGCCATCGTCTCTCTCCCGTTCAAGCTGGCCTTTTTCGTGGTCGCCGACGGATGGAGCCTGATCGCCGGCAGCCTTGTCCGTAGCTACCTTTAGCGAGGCCGAATGGATGGCTGAGCGATCTCCGGACCAGTCGCGCCTGCCCATGCCGCGGCGCGCCACCTGACCTTGCCAGTGTTGCCANCAAGGTGCGGCATAGGCCGNCATTGTCGCCGCCACATTGGCTGAAGGCGTCTGATTCAGCGCCCGTCGGCANAAGAACTCGTGACAGAACCTGCAAGAATTGGGCGAACCTTCGNCCCATCACCCCAACGCAATTCGGGCTTGCCCGATCTTGGCGNGGNCCATCGTATTCGTCGGNTATTGCACCACGAACTCAGCATGCAACGCGCCAGCCGCTTTGATGCTTTTGAGAATATCGATCATGTCGCGCGGNGCGACGCCAAGCGCGTTCAGGCCTGCGACAACTTCGGAAAGGGANGTGCCAGCCGGCACCTCGGCCATCGCGATCCCGGGATCCTCTTCAAGCTGGGCGTTGGTGCGCGGAACCACCACCGTCTGGCCTGGAGCAAAGGGGTTGGGCTGGGCAACCAACGGCGCCTCCTCGATCCGGAGGGTCAGATTGCCCTGGCTGACGGCAACCCGAGAGATTCTCACATCTTCGCCCATCACGATTGTGCCCGAGCGCTGGTCAACGACCACCCTGGCCCGGCGCTCGGGTTCGACCAGNATGTTTTCGACCTGGACCAGCGCATGTGCAGGAGACGCCGCGCGTGTGGCCGAAATATCCAGNCGGACGGTCCCGGCATCCAGCATTGTCGCGACGCCGCGCCCGAAGGCACGGTTGATCGAGGCTTCGATNCGAGCCGCTGTGGTGAAGTCGGGGGTTCGCAGGGCCAGCCGGATCACCTGCAGATCCGCGAAGTCGAAGTTCACTTCGCGCTCGACCGTGGCCCCGCCTGGGATGGTGCCCGACGTGGGCACGCCTTGCACGACGGTGGCGGCGTCGCCCTCGGCCGAGGCCCCGCCAGCGATGATGGTGCCTTGGGCGACAGCGTAGATTTCACCATCGGCAGCATTGAGCGGCGTCATGATCAATGTGCCGCCCAGCAGACTGTCGGCGTCGCCAATTGCCGAGACGGTCACGTCGATGGAACTGCCGGTGCGCGCGAAGGGCGGCAGGCGCGTCGTCACCAGCACTGCGGCGACGTTGTTCGGGCGAAACTGCTCTCCAGCAACGTTGACACCGAGGCGTTCGAGAATGTTCGACATGATCTCTTCGGTGAAGGGCGAATTGCGCAGACCGTCGCCGGTTCCGTTCAACCCCACGACCAATCCGTATCCAACCAGATCGTTGGAGCGCACCCCGTCGAACTCCACCAGGTCCTTCAGCCGGACAGGTGTTGCGCTGACCATGCTGGACCAGGCGACAAGGGCAATCAGCGCGACCATGGCTCGGATCATCTCAGATACTCCGTCAGCGACAGGCGCGACAGGCGCGCGGTCAGCGTGTAGTGCGTTTCGAGTTGAAGCTGGACCTGTTGCAGGGCAGAGGCGGTCTCGTAGGAATCGGCAGCGCTCATCTCGTTTCGGGCGATGGACAGCGCTGTGTGCTGCGCGGACAGGCGTGTCGCGGCAAGGTCGACGCGCGCCTCCATGCCACCCAGGTCGGCTCGAACATGGGACAATCCCATGGCGTTTTCCACGAGCGCCTCACCCGACCGGCGCAGCAGGATTGCGCGGTCGGCATCCGGAATGGACAGCCCCGGGTCTTCGGCGATTGCGCCGACCGCCGCCGCCGTCAAGGCCGCCCGGATCGCCGCATGATCGGCGCGAACCGCGAATTCGATCACCTCCCCATCCCCGATGGGTCGCGTGATATTGTCCGTGACGCTGCCGCCATAGACCGAGGTCATGAAGCCGCCGCCGGGCGTATCGAACCAGGTGTCAATCGCGGTCTCGACGGCCGCTGCATCCGTAGCGCCGGACGCGGCGGTCAGGATGGATTGCAGCATGTCGGACGCACTCGGCAAGGGCGACGTGTCCACTTCGGTTCCAGAGAAGATGGCCCGCCCGGCGACCTTGGTATTCAGCGCAGCGACCATTGCTTCGAAAGCCCGTGCGGCCTCGTTCGCAGCCGCGCCTCTCTGCTGCGGGCCGGCCTCGTTCACGACCGAAAGCAACGCCGTCGCGGCGGTGTCGCCCGCGTCGCCCACTCGAGACAAGGCGATCTGCGCCACCGACAGGAAATGCGCGGTTTCATCCAAGGACCGGCTTTGCGCCGTGACAAGATCGAGTTGACGGGAAATGTCATGAAACCTTGCCTGCTCCCGGCCCAGATGCGCGGTCAAATCCGCCACGCGACCGGTGGACAGCTCCTGCGACAGTGTGTTGAGCCGTTCCTTGATCTGGACGTTATGGCGCACGGACACCAGGTGGCGGCTGAGGTCGCCGATCGTCGTCATCCCCATGTCACAGCTCCATCAATCGGTTGATCATCGCTTCGACTGTCTGCACGAGGCGCGCATTCGCGGCATAGGCCTGCTCCACCCGCAGCAGCACCTGCATCTCGTAGTCCGTGTCCACGCCACTGGCAGCCTCGGCCTCGGTCAGGGTGTTCCATCTGCCCATGGCAAAGCTCAGGTCCCGGTCGTAATCGAGCCGTGCGGCACCGATCGCTGACTGCATATCGGCGAAGTGGCCGAGGAGTGACCGCCCCATCCCGGACCCGCCGAGTGGCTGGACAGTCTCCAGCGCGGTGCCCGTGGTCAGCAAAAGGTAGCTGTCGCCAACCGCGCCTGGTACGGCGGCGTTGATCCCGTCACGCAGACGCCATGTTGCGCCGCCCTGGGCCGGGTCAACGGCCGCGTTGACGCTGATACGTCCAGCGAGCCCGTCAATATCCAGCGGATCAAGGGGCTGGCCAGCATCGGTGAAGAGACCAGCATCGCTTGGCCCCAGCGTCGGGTCCACCGAGGTGTTCTGCAATCGCCCAATCAGATCGGCGGCGACGGAATCGAGATTCCCCTGTGCCGCGACAAGTTCCCCGTCGCGGGCAGCGAAAGCCGCACCTAGGCTGCCACCGGCGAGCTTGCCCAGCCCATCCGGGGCGATCGGCGTTCCATCGACTGTAATCCCCGACAATCCGCCACCCGACAGGGTCATGTCCGCCGTGATCACAGGCGTCTGTGCAAATCCGTATTCCTTGGCCGGTCCGTCGATGAGCACTTCACCTGCGGGCGTCATCAGGGCGATCTGCCCGCCGGGGCGGTCGATCTCGCGGATCGGCACGATCCCGGAGATCTGGTCGACAACCTTCTGACGCTGGTCCAGCAGGGCGGAAGGGTCCGATCCGGTATTCAGGCTTTGGGTGATGTCGGCATTCAGCCGTTCCACCTGGCGCAGCGCAGTGTTGAGCTGTTCGACCTGCGCAGAGATTCCGGCATCGGCCTCGGCCCGCATGGTTTGAATCCGGGCCGAAGCGCTGTTCAGGGCGCCGGCCAGATCCTGTGCCCGTCCGAGGACCGCGTTCAACCGGACCGAAGAGGAGGGATCGGTGGCGGCATCGACAAGCGATTGCTCGAAATCTGACACGCGCTCCGTCAGCGCATCCGGTTGTCCCGGCGCGCCCAAGAGTTGTTCCAGCCGCGCGTGCAGATCGGCCTGGGCATTGGCGCCGGACATTTCGGCCTCCGCCAGGCGGCGCGCGCCGATGACGCCACGGTCGACAATGCGGGTCACCGCCCCGATCTGGACACCCGCCCCGCGCCCGCCAACGGATGCAGCATTCAAATCCAGTTCGCGGCGCCCATATCCTTCGGTCAACGCATTGGAGACGTTCGACGAGACGATCTCGGCAAGACGCGAGGCTGCGTTCATGCCGCTGACCGCGTTGGCTAGGGAATGGGACAGGCTCATGCCGAGACCTCTTTCATCGGGTTATCGTTTGATGTTGGTGGTTTCCTGAAGCATCTCGTCCACGGTCTGGATCACCTTGGCATTCGAGGAATAGGCCCGCTGAGTCTGGATCAGCTGGGTCAATTCGCCCGCCACGTCGGTGGAGGACTCCTCGCGTGCGAAGCTGACAACATCACCGGTCGGCCCGTCTCCGGCATCCCACAGGAAGAATGGGCCGCTATCCGGCGTTACGGTATAGCTCTGGTGATCCTGCGTGAGCAGACCATTCGGGTTGGGCACGTCGACCAGCGGAACCTGGTAGATCAGCCGCGACATGCCGTTATCGAAGTAGGCATGCACATTGCCATTGGCATCGACCTCGACCGAAGTCATGTTGCCGACCGGCGATCCGTCCTTGGAAATCGAAACCGGGGCGAAAGCATCGGAAAGCTGCGTCAGCCCGCCGGGATCGCCGAGCGTCCCGATATCGATGTCGATCGGTCCGCCATCGACGGTCACCTGGACCGTGCCGGTGGCAGGGTCGTAGGGCCCGCCGCTGACATCACCGACCGACAGCAGCCGCCCGCCCTGCCCGCGCGTGTCATCAAAGGTCAGCGTGTATTCCCCGACGACAGCCCCACCGGAGGCGCTGTCCTCCAGGATCATCGTCCATTCGTTGGACGCACCGATGCCGGGCACCGTGGGCACGAAAGTGATCGAGAGGCTCTCGGACTTGCCGAGATTGTCGAAGTACTCGACCGAAAGCTCCTGCGTGGCACCGCTGGCGCCAGCCTCGGTCTCGGTCGCCGGGAGGTTCACGGCCAGGTCGATTGCGGTTGTCGCATTTCCGAAGAACTGGTTCGAATTGATCTGCACTGGTTCGAGGCCGCCAATCGTGTCACGCGGATGGGTCGGCACGGTTCCGTCCGGATTGGCGGCCCAACCCATGAGGACGAGTCCACTGGACGTTGTCAGGTAGCCGTCTGCATCCGGGCGAAAGGATCCGGTCGTCGCAAGTTTGAATGGCAAATCTCCCGCACCGCCGATGGCCGACGCATCCGAGACCGGCAGCATGCCACGGCCGCGCACGGCAAGATCCGTGGCGTTCGAGGTCGATACCAGGGGTCCGCGCTCGTCGATCAGGCGCTGGGTCGTGACGCGAACGCCACCGGCCGAATAGGATCCCTTGCCGCTTTCGATGACCATGGAGTGGAAGTCGGCAACGGCCCGCTTGTAGCCGTAGGTCGAAGAGTTGGCGATATTGTCGGAGATCGTCGCCAGTTTGCTGGCATTCGCGGACAAACCGGCGACACCGGCATTGAGCGAGGAAGAGATGGTCATGTTCTTGGCCTTTCTGTCACAGGACGCGCTCAGGAATTGAACCAGCCTTACCGTCCGTCCGATTAACGCGGCGCTAACAGCTAAAATGCGACGCAGTTTCGCCCCGGCCCTAGCGCCACCGCAGCAGCGTGATCTCGACCCTGTCATTGCGTGTTGCGAAACGGTCGGATGTCGCGGGCGCCCTATCCGCATGGCCGGTCATGCGGGCCATGCGAATCTCGTCCAGGCCAGCCGAAACCAGCAATTCCCGAACGGCACCGGCACGACCGCTGGAAATCTCCCAGACCGGGTTCTGGGCCAGGACGACGGGCTGGGTCCGAAGGTGCCCGTCGATCGCGATGGGGTTTGTCACCATGTCGAAGATCGGGGCGAAATGGGTCATGAGTTCGACCATCACCGGCGTCGGTTCACGCGTGTTGCCGACAAAGATCGGGGCCCCGTCGCGGGCGAAAATCTCGACGATCAGGCCCTCGTCTGTGACACGAGTCACCACGTGGCGCAGCGCTTCCATTTCCAGAAGGCTTTCGCCGCCCACACCCATCAGCTGTTCTTCGACTTCGCGAAGCGCCGCAACCTCGGCGGCAGCCTCGGCCGCGGATTGCTGCCCCTGGACGCGGAGGCCAGCCGCCTGCCCTGTGCCGTTTCGGGCCAGGGTCTGGTCCGACATGATGCTGTCGCCACCGAACATGTCCGACCCGCCACCGGAGACACGATTGACCGGAACCGTGGGCGAAAAGTAGTCGGCGATGCCCTTGCGCTGCTGCTCGGTCGTGGCATTGAGCAGCCACATAAGCAGG
>PR_CR_10_Liq_1_inCRDRAFT_1002180_pt1 | contig 10114 bp, 8 predicted proteins | sample PRCRCaboRojoPR_3_FD_10241 | JGI IMG/M metagenome (IMG submission 10241) | reverse complement strand
CGCCGGTCCAGATGGTGCTCGACGTACGCGCGGGCGTAGGAGCCGGCGGTCGCGCGGGCGTCGGGCCGTTCGCGGGCGAGCGTCGGCAGCGCCTGCCACTGCTCGGCGTCGCCGAGCAGCCGGACCGCGTCGANGACGTCCGCGTCGACGAGCCGGGTGCCGTCGCCGGCGCAGTCGTCGCACAGCGTGCCGCCGCCGACGACGCTGAGGNGCCGNTGCGGGCCGGGTGCGCGGCACCGGGCGCACGCCGCGGTGAGGACGGGGAACCCGACGACGGACGCGGCGCGCAGCAGGAACGCGTCGACGAACACGCCGGCGCTGGTCGGGTCGGCGACGAGCGCGGCGAGCCCGGCACGGAGCGTGCGGAGCAGCGGCAGGTCGCGCTGCCCCTCCACGGCGACGCCGTCGACGAGCTCGACCATGACCGACGCGGCCGCATGCAGCCGGTCGTCGGCCCGCAGCGGCGCGTTGGTCTCGACCGTCTCGACCTGCTGGACGACGTCGAGGGTCCGTCCCTCGTGCAGTGCGACGTCGACGTGGGCGAACGGCTCCAGCCGGGCGCCGATCCGGCTGCCGGGCCGGCGCACCCCCTTGGCGACGGCCCGGACCTTCCCCCGCCCCTCGAGCAGCAGGCTGACGATGCGGTCGGTCTCCCCCAGCCGGTGGGTGCGCAGGACGACGCCGCGGTCGCGGTAGCTGCGGCTCACAGCAGCGGCCAGGGGAACGGGTGAGGGCCGACCGGCTCGGGCAGGACCCCGCCGGTGCGCAGGGCACGGGCCCGCTCGAGGGTGACGGCGGCCTCCGCGTCGCTCAGCAGGGTCCGGAGCCGTGCGCCGAGGGTCCCCTCGAGGGCGACGAGCAGCCGGTCGAGGGCGGCGACGACGTCGGCGTCGAGCGGGCGGTTCGCGAGGTCCCACACGACGGTGCGCAGCTTCGGCTCGACGTTGAAGGTGACCCCGTGGTCGACGGCCCGCAGCCCGTCCGCGACGCTGCCGGCACCGGTCTCGACGAGCACGTGCCCGCCCTTGCGGTCGGCGTTGTCGACGACCACGTCGAACGCGGCGAGCAGGGCGAGGCGGTCGCGCAGCGCCGTGTCGGAGCCGTCGAGCGCGGCGTCGCGCAGGGTGAAGTAGTGCTGCTCGGGGTCGTGGGGGACGAAGCGCTGCACGCTGCCGGGTCCGAACGGGGCGTCGTCACGCAGCAGCGTCGCCGGCACGAGCCGCGCCCCCATCGCCGCGTCGACCGCGGCGGCGGCGACCTCCCGCCGGTGCAGCGTCCCCGCCGGGAAGTCCCACAGGGGCCGCTCGCCGTCCCGCGGTTTGTAGACGACGAGGTCGGCGGCCGGCAGGTCGTCGATGCCGGGCGCGCGACCGAGCGCGTCGGCGAGCGCGGCGAGCGGACGGTCGTCCCGGTCGGTGAGCCGCGCCAGCAGCGTCGCGTTGGACGCGTCGGTGAACCGGCCCACGACCTCCAGCGGGGCCGTCGCCAGCCGCTGCTCGGTCACGTCGGACACGGCCGCCCCGTCAGGTCGTCAACGGACCGTGGCCGTTGGTCGCCGGGCAGACGTGGGCNCCGNCGGCCTCCACCGGTCGGCTGCACAGCCGGCACCGTTCGCGCCCCTCGGCGACGATGGCGGCGGCGTGGGCGGCGAGGCGCCGCGCCTGGTCGCGGTCCATGCTGATGCGCGCGGTGCGACCCTCGACGTCGTCGTCGGGGACGAGCTCGCTCAGCTCGACGTGGAAGCGGACGGTGTCGCGGTCGACGCCGACGGCGACGCCGCCGACCCGCCAGATCGGCTGGAACGGCGGCTCCAGCGCCATCGCGTCCCGGTCCCAGTCGGACGCCGGACGGTCGTCGAGGCGGGCGAGCAGCTGGGCGAGCAGGTCACCGAGCCCACCGACCTGGACCTTCTCGAGGTGGAACTGCACCCGGTGGACGTCGTCCTCGACCTCGAGGAGGAAGGTGCGGTCCCCGGGCACGCCGAGGTAGCCGACGGTGACACGTTTCGGGTCGTCGAACTCGAGGTCCACGGGCGCTCCTCAGGGCCTGCCGGCCGGGTCGGACGTGTCGTTGACGGCGAGCACCGCCGGGGCACCGCCGTCGGGCAGGACGAGCGTGCTCGACGACGCCGGCGCGATGACGAGCCGCTGGAACAGGTCGAGGCCCATGCCCAGATGGTGGGCGAGCAGCGCCTTGATCACGTCGGCGTGGCTGACGAGCACGATGGTGCCGCCGGGGTGGGCGGCGGCGAGCCGCTCGCTCGCCTCCACCGCCCGCTGCTGTGCGGCGCGGATCGACTCGCCACCGGGGAACGTCACCCGCGACGGCGCCTGCTGCACGGTGCGCCACAGGGCGAGGCGTCGCAGCCGGGCGAGCGGACGGTCGGTCCAGTCGCCGTAGTCGACCTCGAGGAGCCCGCGCTCGGTGCGCACCCGCAGCCCGTGGGCGCGGGCGACGGGCGCCGCCGTCTCCCGCGTGCGCTCCAGCGGCGAGGCGTAGACCGCCTCCACGGCGAGCGGGGCGAGCCGCCGGGCGGCCGCCTCGGCCTGGGCCCGACCGGCCGCGTCGAGGTGGACGCCGGGGGTGCGGCCGCCGAGCCGCCGTCCGGTCGCCGGGGTGGTCGCGTGCCGCAGGAGCACGAGGGTGGTGGCCGGCACGTCAGCGCTCAGTACGCACGGGCGAACACGACCCGGCGCCCGTAGGCGGAGGGCCGGCCGCACTCGATGCAGACGCCGGTCTCGTCCGGCCCCTCGGTGGGCACGCAGCGCGGCGTGGCGCGGGTGCGCTCCTGGATCGCCTCCTCGCAGGCCGGCTCGCCGCAGTGCAGGGCGTGGGCGAAGCCGACCGCGACCTGCGCGTCGAAGGTGGTGCGGTCGTCGACGGTCGCGGACCGGTCGAGACGAAAGGCCTCGGCCCGGGCGACGAGCAGGTCGTGGTACGCGTCCAGGCGGGCGCCGACGCCGTCGACGAGCTCGTCGGGCGTGAGCCGATGCTTGCGGGCCCGACCGTCCTCGTCGTCGTCACCGACCCGCTGCGCGAGCATCACGACGCCGGCCTCGAGGTCGCGCGGGCCGAGCTCCACACGCAGCGGGACGCCCTTCAGCTCCCAGTCGTTGAACTTGAAGCCGGGGCTCTGGTCGCGGGTGTCGACGTGGACGCGTACGCCGCGCTCCCGCAGGCGTCGCGCCAGCCGCTCGGCCTCCGCCGTCGTCCCGGCCAGCGCGTCGCCGCGGCCGATCGGCACGACCACGACCTGGTGGGGCGCGAGCCGCGGCGGCAGCACGAGGCCGCGGTCGTCACCGTGGGCGAGGATGACCGCGCCGATCATCCGGGTCGACATCCCCCAGGAGGTCGTGTGCGCGTGCTGCAGCGCGTTGTGCTCGTCCTGGAACGTGATGTCGAACGCACGCGCGAAGTTGGTGCCGAGGTAGTGCGACGTGCCCGACTGCAGCGCCTTGCCGTCCCGCATCATCCCCTCGATGGTGAAGGTGCGCAGCGCGCCGGCGAACCGCTCCCCCGGGGTCTTCTCGCCGCGGACCATGGGGATCGCGGCGACGTTGCGGGCGAACTCGTCGTACACGTCGAACATGCGACGCGTCTCCGCCATCGCGTCCGCCTCGTCCGCGTGGGCGGTGTGCCCCTCCTGCCACAGGAACTCGGTGGTGCGCAGGAACATGCGGGGTCGCAGCTCCCAGCGGACCACGTTGTTCCACGCGTTGATGAGGATGGGCAGGTCGCGGTAGGACGAGATCCACTTCGCGAACATCTCGCCGATGACCGTCTCCGACGTCGGCCGCACGACCAGCGGCTCGTCGAGCTCCTTGCCCCCGCCGTGGGTGACGACGGCGAGCTCGGGCGCGAACCCCTCGACGTGCTCGGCCTCCCGCCGCAGGTACGACTCGGGGATGAACAGCGGGAAGTAGGCGTTCTGATGGCCGGTCGCCTTGAAGCGGTCGTCGAGCTGGCGCTGCAGGAGCTCCCAGATCGCGTACCCGTAGGGCCGGATGACCATCGTGCCCTTCGCGGGCCCGCGGTCGGCGAGCTCGGCCCGGGCGACGACGTCGCCGTACCACGCGCTCACGTCCTCGTGCATCGGCGTGAGGGACCGGCCGGACCGGTCGTCGGACTGCTTGGCGGCGCTCATGCGGCGAGGCTAGCCGGCGGGCCCTCGGGCCCTCCGACGGCGGTCCGGTCCGCGCGGCGTGCGAGCGCGTACGGTGCGGCGCATGGATGACGAGCGCGGACTGCCGACCGTCTGGGTGTGGGGCGACCAGCTCGACCGGCGGCTCGCCCACCTGCGCGACCGTGACCCGGCGAGCACGCGCGTGCTGATGGTCGTCAGCGACCGGAAGCTGACCGAGCGCCCGTGGCACCGGCAGAAGGCCCACCTCGTCATCACGGCGATGCGACGCTTCGCCGCGGACCTGGCGGCGGAGGGCTTCGCCGTCGACCTGCGCCGCGCCCCGTCGATGCGTGCCGGTCTCGCCGCCCACGTCGACGCCCACGACCCCTCGGAGGTCGTCGCGATGGAGCCGGCGAGCCTGCCGGGCACGCGCGAGCTCGAACGGCTCGGCGTCACCCTCGTCGACAACGACCACTTCCTGTGCCACTGGCGCGAGTTCGCCGCGTTCCGGGCCGGACGGCGCCGCACCACGATGGAGGACTTCTACCGCTGGCGGCGCGAGACCACCGGCTGGCTGATGGAGGACGGCGCGCCGGTCGGCGGGCGCTTCAACCTCGACGCCGACAACCGGCGTCCGCCCGACGCCGACCTGGCCCCCACCGCGGCGGCCGACCCGCCGGTGGTCGACGCGCCCGACGCGCTCGACGCGTCGCTCGGCGACTGGCTGCCCGACGACGTCGACCTGCGGGGCGCCCCGCCCGACGGCACGTGGGCGACCTCGCGTGCCGGGGCGCTCGCCCGCCTCGAGCGGTTCACCACCCGCGTGCTGCCACGGTTCGGCGACCATCAGGACGCGATGGTCACCGGCGCGTGGCATCTCAACCACTCGCTGCTGTCGCACGCGCTCAACCTCGGGCTGCTGCATCCGCGGGAGGTCATCGAGGCCGTCATCGACGTGTACACCGCCGGCCGGGCGCCGCTCAACGCCGTGGAGGGGTTCGTCCGCCAGGTCCTCGGTTGGCGGGAGTTCCTGTGGGGCGTCGCCCGCACCGCCGACGCCGGCTACCCGCAGCGCAACGCGCTGGCGGCCGACGCCCCCCTCCCGCCGGCGTTCGCGGGCACGTCGGGCACCCGGATGCGCTGCGTGGAGGACACGCTGCGGAGCGTGCACGAGCACGCCTACGCGCATCACATCCAGCGGCTGATGGTCCTCGCGAACCTGGCGACGCTCGCCGGGGTGCGCCCCGATGCGCTGACCGACTGGATGCACGGCACGTTCATCGACGCCTACGACTGGGTGATGGTGCCCAACGTGATCGGGATGGGCACGTTCGCCGACGGCGGCGAGGTCGCGACGAAGCCGTACGTGTCCGGCGGCGCCTACATCGACCGCATGTCGCTGGACGCGTGCCGGCCCTGCCACTACGACCGCACCAAGCGGACCGGCGCCGACGCGTGCCCGTTCACGACGCTGTACTGGGACTTCCTCGACCGCAACCGTGCGGCGCTCGCGTCGAACCACCGCATCGGCCGCGCCTACGCGACGCTCGACCGCCTCACCGACCTCGACGAGGTGCGTGCCCGGGCCCGCGAGGTGCGCGCGATGCTCGCCGACGGCACGCTCTGAACGGACGGCTCACAGGCCGAGGCGTCCGAGCTGCTTGGGGTCGCGCTGCCAGTCCTTCGCCAGCCGGACGTGGGTGGTGAGGTGGACGCGGGCCCCGAGCAGCCCCTCGAGCTCGACGCGGGCGGCGCTCGCGGCGGCCTTCAGCCGCTCCCCGCCCCGGCCGATGATGATGCCCTTCTGCGACGCCCGTTCGACGTGGATGACGGCGTCGATGTGGACGAGGTCGTCGCGTGACGCGTCCGGCTCCACCGCGTCGACGGTGACCGCGACGGAGTGGGGCAGCTCGTCGCGCAGGTCGGCGATGACCTTCTCGCGCACGACCTCGGCGGCGAGCTGCGCCTCCGGCTGGTCGCTGACGCGGCCGGCGGCGAACAGCCGGGGCGCCTCCGGCAGGTGCGTGACGAGGACGTCGAGCAGCCGGTCGACGTTGTCCCCGGCGAGGGCGGACACCGGGACGACGTCGGCGAACGGCGCGGCGTCGGTCAGCGCCGCGACCCGCTCGAGGACGGGGAGCAGCCGCTCCGACGGCAGCGCGTCCGTCTTGTTGACGACCGTCACGACGGGCGTGCCGACCCCGGCGAGCTCGCGGACGAGGTACTCGTCGCCGGAGCCGACACCGGCCTCGGCGTCGACGAGCAGCGCGACGGCGTCGACGCTCGCCCACGTGTCGCGCACGAGCTGGTTCATCCGGCTCGCCATCGGCGTGCGTGGACGTCCGAGCCCCGGCGTGTCCAGCAGCACCACCTGCGCGTCGTCACGGGTGACGACGGCCCGCACGGCGGTCCGCGTCGTGCCCGGGACGGGGGTGACGATCGTCACCTTCTCACCGACGAGCCGGTTGACGAGCGTCGACTTGCCGACGTTGGGTCGGCCGACGAGGGCGACGAGGCCGCACCGGTGGCCCTCCGGCGTCGCGTCGTCCAGCCCGCCGAGGACGGCGGCGACGTCGAGCTCGCGCCCCTCGCCGGCGCTCAGCGCTGGCCCTGCGCGAGCCGGTGCGGGCCGAAGCCGTGCGGCAGCAGCTCGCCGATGCGGGCGATGAGCGGATGGCCACCGTCGCCGGAGGCGTAGACGACGGCGTCGGGCCCGAACTCGAGGATCGTCTGGCGGCACGCGCCGCAGGGCGTGCACGGATCGGTGCCGTCCCCGACGACGGCGACGGCGAGCACCGGACCGCGGTCCCCCTCGGCGACCATGCGGGCGATCGCCGTCTGCTCCGCGCAGGTCGTCATCCGGTAGGAGGCGTTCTCGACGTTGACGCCCTCGTAGGTGCCCGTCGGGGTGACGACGACGGCGCCGACGTGGAAGTGCGAGTAGGGCACGTGGGCACGGGCACGCACCGCCCGCGCACGCCGCAGCAGGTCCGCCTCGTCGTAGGGCGTGGTGCGACCCGTCGTGTCCGGACGCATGCGGCCCTCCTGCCTCGTCGGGCCGGAGCATACGCGTGGGCGGCGTCCGCCGACCGGCACGCCGACCCGCCCGATGGGCGGCGGGTCACCAGCCCTTGCGCTCGTTCGCGTAGCGCGTCAGGGTGGCCAGGTAGTTGGCCCGCTCGAACGCGGCCGGGTCGCGGACCGTGCGCTGGCTGACCGCCCCGATCATCTCCCGCACCGACGCGTAGCCGCGCACCTCCAGCCACGCCCGCAGGTGCTCCAGCAGCACGCCCGCGTGGCTCGGCCCGTGCTTGAGCAGCGCCGAGGTCGTCATGACGACGTCCGCGCCGGCGAGCAGGCCCTTGACGACGTCGGTGCCCGCGTGCACCCCGGTGGTGAGGGCGAGCGAGGCGTCGATGCGACCGTGCAGGATCGCGCACCAGCGCAGCGGCAGCCGCAGCTCGTCGGCGTCGGACAGGACCAGGTGCGGCTCGACGGCCATGCGGTCCACGTCGATGTCCGGCTGGTAGAAGCGGTTGAACAGGACGATGCCGTCGGCGCCGGCGTCCGCCAGGCGGCGGGCCATGTCCCCGAACGCCGACCACTGGGGGCCGACCTTGACGGCGATCGGCACGGGGCTCGCGGCGCGGACCGCCTCGACGAGCTCGAGGGTCTCCTGCTCGATCTGGCGACCGGTGACGTCGAGGTCGGCGGCGACGCGGTAGACGTTGAGCTCGACCGCGGACGCGCCGGCGTCGGCGAGCATGCTCGCGTACCGGGTCCAGCCGCCCCGCGTCACCCCGTTGAGACTGGCGATGACGGGCACGTCCAGCTGGTCACGTGCCTCGCGGACGAGCCGCAGGTACCGGTGCGGCCCCGCGTTGTAGTCGTCCAGCGCCGGCGTGTACCCGCCGGTCGCCTCCGGGTGGGCCTCCGCCTCCCGGTGGGTCAGCTCGGTGGCGACCTCCGCCTCGTGGACGATCTGCTCCTCGAACAGCGACGGGAGCACGACGGCCCCGACGCCGGCGGCGTCGAGGGCCAGCAGCCCCTCGAGGTGGCCGGTCAGCGGGCTCGACGACGCGACGACGGGGGCGCGCAGGTCGAGCCCGAGGTACGAGGTGGAGAGCTCGAGCGGCCCCTCGGCGGCCGGCCCGGACGGCACGACGAGCCCGGGGCCGGCGAGCGCCTCCTCCTCGGGGTCGTCGGGGAGGAACCCGGGGAGTCGGCTCCCGCTCATGCCTGCTCCTCCTCGGCCGCCCCGTCGGCGGCACCGTCGGGGACGACCATGCGGCGCTCGACGCCGGCCAGCTGCTCGTAGTAGTGCCAGCGCTCGGTGATGTCGCGCTGCAGCCCGTCCCGCAGCTCGGCGGCCCGCTCCGGGTCGCTGCGCTCGAGCATCGCGAAGCGGCCCTCGGTGGACAGCATGTCGCGGAGGTCGACGCTCGGCGGCTTCGAGTCGAGCCGGAACGGCGTCGTGCCCGCCGCCTCCGCCGGGTGGTAGCGGAACAGGGGCCAGTAGCCGGTCCGTACGGCGAGGTCCATGCGGTGCATCGAGTCCCGCATGTCGACGCCGTGCGCGATGCACGTGGAGTAGGCGAGCAGGAGCGACGGGCCGGGCCAGGCCGCCGCCTCGTGGAACGCCTTCACGGTCTGCATCTCGTTCGCCCCCATCGCGATCTGCGCGACGTAGACGGTGCCGTACTGCATGGCGATCAGGCCGAGGTCCTTCTTCGTCACGGCCTTGCCGCCCGTCGCGAACTTCGCGACCGCGCCCTTCGTCGTCGCCTTCGACGCCTGCCCACCGGTGTTGGAGTAGACCTCGGTGTCCAGCACGAGGATGTTCACGTCGGCGCCGGACGCGAGCACGTGGTCGAGCCCGCCGTAGCCGATGTCGTACGCCCAGCCGTCCCCGCCGACGATCCACACCTCGCGGCGCACGAGCGCGCCGGCCAGGTCGTCGAGGGCGCGGGCGGCGGCCGCCCGATCGCCGTCGACGTCGGCGAGCCGCGCGCGCAGCGTCGCGACCCGGGCGCGCTGCGCGGCGACGGCCTCCTCACCGTGCTGGTCGGCGTCGAGGAGCTCGTCGACCAGCCGGTCGCCCACGACCGGCGCGAGCTCGCCGAGCAGCGACACGGCGACGGCGCGCTGCTGGTCGAGCCCGAGCCGGATGCCGAGGCCGAACTCGGCGTTGTCCTCGAACAGGGAGTTGACCCAGGCCGGACCGCGACCGTCCTCGTTCACGCTCCACGGGGTCGTGGGGAGGTTGCCGCCGTAGATCGACGAGCAGCCGGTCGCGTTCGCGATGACGGACCGGTCGCCGTACAGCTGGCTGAGCAGCTTCAGGTAGGGCGTCTCCCCGCAGCCGGCGCAGGCGCCGGACGACTCGAACAGCGGCTGCAGCAGCTGCGAATGCTTGACGGTGTCGGTGCGCACGCTGGTGCGGTCGACGTGCTCGATGCCGTCGAAGTAGCGGTACCGCTCCCGTTCGACCTCACGGTGCTCGTCCGCCGGCTCCATGCGGATGGCCCGCCGTCCCGCGTCGGAGCGGCTGACCGCCGGGCACGTCTCGACGCACACCCCGCAGCCGGTGCAGTCGTCGGGCGCCACCTGGACGGTCAGCAGGTGGCCGGCCAGCGAGCGGTCCTTGAACTCCTTGGACTGGAAGACGTCGGGGGCGTCGGCGAGCGCGTCGGGCTCGTACGCCTTCATCTGGATCGCCGTGTGGGGGCACACGATCGCGCACTTGCCGCAGTCGATGCACAGGTCCGGGTCCCACACGGGCAGCTCGGGGGCGAGCCCGCGCTTCTCGTACTTCGCGGTGCCGGTGGGGAACGTGCCGTCGACGGGCAGGGCGGAGACGGGCAGCAGCTCGCCCTCCCCGGCGAGGATGCGGCCGGTGACCCGGCGCACGAAGTCGTCGACCTCCCCGTCGGGCGCCATCAGCGCACGCGCTCGCTCGATCGGATCGACCGGCTCGGCCGCCGGTCCCGC
>PR_CR_10_Liq_1_inCRDRAFT_1002179_pt1 | contig 10123 bp, 9 predicted proteins | sample PRCRCaboRojoPR_3_FD_10241 | JGI IMG/M metagenome (IMG submission 10241) | reverse complement strand
GGGCCACATTCACCCGCTGCCGCATCCCGCCCGACAATTCCGCCGGGCGGCGGCTGGCGGCATGGCTCAGCCCCACCATATCCACGTAATGCGCAACCTTCTCGGCTTTCTCGGCCTTGCTCAGCCCTGGGAAAACCGTCTCCACTGCAAGGCCGACATTGCCGCTCACCGTCAGCCACGGCATCAGCGAGTAACTTTGAAAGATCACACCGCGTTCCGGGCCTGGCCCAGTGATCGGGGCGTCCTTGAAGGTGACGCTGCCCGTGGTGGGGCGTTCCAGCCCCGCCATCAGGTTGATCAAGGTGGTCTTGCCAGTGCCCGAGAAACCAAGGATCACCAGAAACTCGCCTTCGGCCACCTCAAGGTCGATATCCTTGAGCACATTCGTCTTATGCGTGCCTTCGCCGAAGGATTTGCTGACGTTATCAAACTTCAGAATGCTCATGTCGCTCACCGGTTATTCGTAAAGGTGAAAAGGGATTGCAGCGCGTACATCACCCGATCCAGCAAGAAGCCGATGATCCCGATGGTGAAGACCGCAACCATGATCTTGGCAAGGCTAGAGCTTGATCCGTTCTGGAACTCATCCCAGACGAATTTGCCAAGGCCGGGGTTCTGGGCCAGCATCTCGGCGGCAATCAGAACCATCCAACCCACACCAAGGCTCAGGCGCAGCCCGGTAAAGATCAGCGGCAGCGCCGAGGGCAGGACCAGCTTGGTGATCTTGGTCCAAGTGTTCATTTTCAGAACCTTCGAGACATTGACCAAATCCTTGTCGATGCTCGCCACGCCCAGCGACGTGTTGATCAAGGTGGGCCAAAGCGAACACAGCGTCACCGTCACCGCCGAGATGATAAAGCTTTTCGGAAACAGCCCGCCCTCGGTCGCGGCCAGCGCCGAGACAATCATCGTCACGATCGGCAGCCACGCCAAAGGCGAAACCGGTTTGAAAATCTGGATCAACGGGTTGAGGCCCGCATTGGCCGTCGGCGAAAGCCCCGCAAGGATGCCAAGCGGCACGGCAATCACCGTGGCCAGAAGGAAGCCAAAGAACACCGTCTGAATCGAGGTCCAGATTTGCTCGTAATAGCTGGGGGCGCCGGTATAGGCGCGCTCCTTTGGTTCGCGGCCATTGGCTATCAACCGTTCGTTCAACTGATCGACCTTGGCCTGAAATTCGGCGCGTTTTTCGGCCTTGGCCTGCGCGTCTTCGTGCAGGTTGACCGCCTCTTGCCAAACCTGCGCCGGTCCCGGCACCGCGCCCAGCGATGTTTCCACCTTGGGGGCCAAGCTGCCCCATAGAAGCAGAAAGGCAAAGATCGCCAACAGGGGCACTGCCAGAAGGCGCCAGATCTCCTTGAACTGCGCTTGAGGGTTGTCCCCGGCCACGGCTTTGAGAACGGGCGTCATCCAGCTCAGGCCAAGCACCTGAAACCATTTGTCGGCGGCGTTGATGCGGGTGAAGAGGCGCGCGCGCCGGGCCTCTTTTGCCTCTGCATTTGCGAAATCGGGGTCGACGGTTGTCATGGGAATAGTCCTTGATGTCAGGGATCGGGTGCACCGCGCTTTGGGGATCAAGGCGCGGTGCAACGCTTTGGTCAGCCTTCGACCTCGGTGCCGACGACACGCTGTTCGCCCTTCAGGCCAATCGGCAAGCTGTCGAGATAGGCATTGGGCGCGCGGCCGTCGTAGGGGATACCGTCAATGATATCCTCGGCCGGCGTCGGGGCCTTGTAACCGTCGCTGTCCCAAGGGAAGTCCGCCTCATCGGCAAGACCCTCATCGACCAGCATCCGCGCCGCTTCCAGATAGATCTCAGGCTTGTAGACCGATTTGGCGACCTCGTCGTACCAGCTATCTGCCTTGGGTTCGGAAATCTGGCCCCAGCGGCGCATCTGCGTCAGGTACCAAATAGCATCCGAATAGAAGGGATAAGTCGCATTGTGCCGGAAGAAGACGTTGAAATCGGGAATGTCGCGCTTGTCGCCCTTCTCGAATTCAAAGAACCCGGTCATCGAGTTGGCGATCACCTCGTAATCGGCCCCCACATATTCCGAACGGCTCAGGATCTCGACCGCTTCAGGGCGGTTGGCGTTGTCGTTTTCATCCAACCACTGCGCGGCCCGGATAAGCGCCTTGGTCAGCGCCAGCGTGGTATTGGGGTTTTCCTCGGCAAACTCGGCGGTGATACCAAAGACCTTCTCGGGGTTGTTCTTCCACAGTTGGTAATCGGTGATCACCGGCACACCGATGCCTTTGAAGACCGCTTGCTGGTTCCACGGTTCCCCCACGCAATAGCCATGGATCGTGCCAGCCTCCAAGGTGGCGGGCATCTGCGGCGGCGGCGTCACCGACAGGAACACATCGGCGTCGATCTGACCCGAGATATTCTGCTCACTGTAATAGCCCGGGTGCAGACCACCGGCGGCCAGCCAATAGCGCAGCTCGTAGTTATGCGTCGACACCGGGAAGACCATGCCCATGTTGAACGGTTTGCCCTCGGCCTTGAACTCTTCCACCACCGGGGCCAGCGCCTCGGCGGAAATCGGGTGCTGCGGGCGGCCATCGTCCATTTTCGGGATGTGCGGCAGCATCTTTTCCCAGACCTCGTTGCTGACGGTGATGCCATTGCCGTTCAGGTCCATGGAAAAGGGCGTGATGATATGCGCCTCGGTGCCAAAGCCGATCGTGGCGGCCAGCGGCTGACCGGCCAGCATGTGCGCACCGTCCAGTTGCCCGTCGATCACGCCATCCAGAAGGACTTTCCAGTTGGCCTGCGCCTCAAGCGTCACGAACAGGCCCTCGTCGAGGAAATATCCCTTTTCATAGGCCACAGCGAGCGGCGCCATATCCGTCAGCTTGATAAAACCGAAGGTCAGTTCATCTTTTTCTAGTTGCAGCATTTCGGCGAACGCAGGGCTCAGCAACGCAGTCGAGGCGGCCAGCCCAAAAAGAAGGTTTTTCATCGTTTTTCCTTTCGATGTGCCCGGGAAGGAAGAAGGAGACCCGGGCAAACGCAAAAAAGGCCACTGCACAGACCGCTGAAAATCAGCGGTGCGCGAGCGGCCTTGCTCAAGAAGTCCCTGTCGGTGGGAAAATTCGGATCAGCTCACCCCGTTGTGGGCTGATGCAATCACCATGCGGCAGCGCAGCATTTTGGCAAAGCAAAAATCGCTGAAAGCGTGAAAGCCGGCCCCAACAAAGCGATGTCGCAGCGGCGATTGCCTAAAAATGCATCACTCACATTCGTTTGGATCAAAAATTTGGCCATCGAAAAACGCATCCGGCAGCAGGCTGATCCCGCCTTTCATTGACGCAACGGCGGTTGCATGACGAATCGCGCCTTCCAGTTTTTCCGATGCCCCGGGTAAATCCGCCCCGGTCGCGTCCAAGTGACGGCGATGCAGATCGCTTCGGAAGACACCCGCCGCTTGTGCCACCGAAACCACGTCGCTCGCCCCGTGGCGTTGCAGCAATTGATGGGCAATCCATTTGGCCTGACTGCGCCACGGAAAGGTCGCCGCTCCGGCGTAGAACTCGATGAAATGCTCAATCCTGCGTTGCTCACCGCAGCCAGAGACCGACAGATGCCCCGAAAGCGCCCGGTCGATCAATTCCGCGGGAACATCCAGATAGGCCTTGCGCGACAGTATTTCGCTTGCGGCACTTCGGCTGTCCGGGTTGGCAAGCCACCGCCCCGCCCGCCAGACGGCCCGCATCAAGCGGCCCAACAGGTCAGGCTCGGTCTCGGCCCAATCTGTACGCACGGCCAGAACTTTTTCCGGCGCGAACTCCCAAATTGCTTTTCCGGGCAGCAACAACGCCCCAAGCCCGCGGTCCACCGCGACCGACCCCCACGGCTCGCCAACGCAAAAGGCATCGATATCTCCTGCGGCCAGGGCTTCGGCCATCAAGGGTGGGGGTACGGTGCGAATATCAATGCCATCCTCGCCCAACTCCGTATGGCCGCACCAATAGCGCAAAAGCTCTACATGCATGGAAAACGGAAACGGCACGCCAAAGGTGATTGGCCCCTCGCGCACAGCGGATAACGCGGCGGCGGCCTTAATCGGATCATTGAAATCAAAATCGTATCCAGTCGCGCGCAATGTCTCTTCCAAGGCGCGCCCAACCCCCAGAACATTGCCATTGGCCGACAGGATCGACACCGCCGATATCGGGGTTGACACCCCGCCAAGACGCAAGGCCATGGCCACCGGCACAGGCGAAAGCAAATGCGCCGCATCCACACGCCCAAAAGCCAGCATATCCCGCACCGATGACCATGAGGGCGCGGCAATCAGATCCAGCGATATACCTTCAGTTTCGGCAAAACCCATCTCTTGGGCCACTATCAAGGGGGCTGCATCCACCAAGGGCATATAGGCCACAGAGATATCCACCGTCTTCATCCCAATAGCCCCGAGGCCGTGACCAGCGCCTCGGCAACATCCGCCACGCGGCGGCCCTGATCCATCGCTGTCTTGCGCAACAGGGCATAAGCGGCATCCTCATCAATACCCTTGGCCTTCATCAAAAGCCCCTTGGCGCGGTCGATCACCTTGCGCTCTTCCAAGGCACGCCGCGTTTCGGCCAGCTCGCTGCGCATCTGTCGCACCATGCGGAACCGCGCAATGGCGGTATCCAGCACCGGCTTGATGCGCTCGGGCGACAGCCCATCGACCACATAGGCCGAAACCCCCGCCTCGATCGCGGTCTGCGCCAATCCGCCCGCCGCCCCCGAAACGAACATCGCCACCGGGCGCTCCAAGGGCCCAGAGGCCAGCGTGAGTTCTTCCAGCATGTCGCGCGTTGGGTTGTCTATGTCGATCAAGACGATATCGGGCGCATGCGCCGCAATCTTACGGCCAAGTCCAGTGGCTCCCGAAATCACGAAGACATCGCAGTCCAAGCTGTCCTTCAAGGCATCTATAATCGCGATTGCGCGATCTCGATCCTCTTCGACAACGACTATTGTTAGTTTTGTACCCATCGCGTTCGAAATGACAATTTGGTGGCCTCCGAGCAACAAACGGGCATACAGAGTGCCGCGCAATTCTATAGCCTGGCGCGAGATTCATCTGGGTGATTAGAAAATGGGCGCATTCAAAACCCAACGCGAGTTGATTGTCGGATGATCTTAGTCTGACAGGATCAGCATCTCAGCAGCAAGAAAGGATAAAGTACCCCCGTGGCCGACCTACTTGTGACCAGCGACGTCTATTAAGGTCGGTAATCTTCTGTGAAGCAGTAATTTCCTCTCCAGATATGCTGAGCATTGCGCGAATGTCCGGTTCGGGGAGGCGGCACTGCAGCGTAAGTGGTAACGTCCGAGGTCCGCTATGGGCCGAGAGTGCAAGTTGTGCCCAATAGGCCTTGCCCCTGCGAGACAGTATCTGTTCGGCCAAAAAGCGTCTCACAAAAGCTATATCTTGATTTTTGATACACTTGTATCTATATGTCTTAGACATTTTGATACAGGAGTTCACCTGCATGCTAATAGGTTACGCCAGAACATCAACGCTAGACCAAAAAGCCGGACTTGAAGCCCAGCAGCGAGACCTTCAGGGCGCAGGTTGTGAGAAGGTTTTCACAGAACAGGTCTCGTCAGTCGACGTGGCCAATCGTGAGAAACTTGAAGAGGCGATAGACTTTGCTCGCAACGGGGACGTCTTGGTTGTCACCAAACTGGATCGCTTGGCCCGGTCGGTTTCCCACTTAGTCAAGATAACGGAACGCCTTGAAGCCAAGAACGTCGCTCTTCGGATACTCGACGGTGCTATAGACACCAGCACAGCGAACGGAAGGTTGGTTCTCAACATGCTGACTAGTATTGCTCAGTTCGAGCGCGAGATTATGCTGGAACGGCAACGGGAAGGTATAGCCAAGGCGAAAGCGGCAGGAAAATACAAAGGGCGTAAGGCCACGGCGCGCGCGCATTCATCCGAAGTGTTGGAACTTTCTAAGTCGGGAGTGGGGCCAACCGAAATTGCAAAGCGCATCGGTATCGGCAGGGCGTCAGTTTATCGGATACTGGCAGATCAACCGGCAGAGTGAACTTAAGTTCACCGGGTACAAGGGCTAGAAGTTGGCGTAGACAACAAATTATTTTGGTCATTCTGGCAATTTGCAGCGAATTTTCCGTTAAGCCTGCTTTGCCGAATGGCACGCTGTGGGCGAAGGGCAGCTGCGCGAAAAAGCAAGCTTTACAAAGCCGGGAGCCTTCGTCGCCATTCGGAACGTGATCGGCCCATTGCAAACCTCCAACAGATGTGTCCAAGCAGCTGGGCAGCTTTTGCGCTGCTGCCATGTGCGCTTTTAAGGCTTCTCCAGATGTCGCCTTGGCGGCCACAGTTAGCCCTCGCAAATATGGCGCGCAAGTTGCCGCTGTTTTGCTCGGACATCAAAGCCTTCGTTCAGCCGCACCAATAAGGTCAATTTCAAATGGCATCTCCCTTGCTGAGTGATACGCTCAAAGCAATGCGCTTCCCATTCAGACTTCTATTCCCCCTTGCAATTGAAACCCATCAGGCGCTCCGTTGCAAACCGGCATGTTCAAATATCAAATCAACAATTTCGGTATCGCAGCACCCGTTCTTAAGGCTGGTTATGACAAATGGCCGCCCATTGCGCATGTGGGTGGCGTCGCGCTGCATCACGTCGAGCGAGGCCCCGACATGGGGGGCAAGGTCGGCCTTGTTTATCACGAGGATATCCGACCGGGTGATGGCGGGACCGCCTTTGCGGGGTATTTCCTCGCCTGCGGCGACGTCGATGATATAGATTGTCAGGTCGGCCAGTTCCGGGCTAAAGGTGGCCGAAAGGTTATCGCCACCGGATTCGATCAACACGATGTCTATATCGACATGGCGGGATTGCATCTCGGCCACGGCAGCAAGGTTGATGCTGGCATCCTCGCGGATTGCTGTATGCGGACAGCCGCCGGTTTCGACCCCGATCACCCGGTCTGATGGCAAAATTTGCATCCGCATCAGGGCCTCGGCGTCCTCTTGGGTGTAGATGTCGTTGGTAATGACCCCGATTGAGAAATCTTTCTTCAGCCGTTCGGCCAGCCGGGCGGTGAGCGTCGTTTTTCCGGCCCCGACCGGGCCTCCTATACCGATACGTACAGGACCGTTCATTTGTGTCATGATTGGAAAAGCCTTGGTTCTACTGTTTCGTGTTTCATAGCCGCGATGTCCGACAAGAAGCAGTTTGAATAGAGATCGTCCTCGCGGGCGCTTATGGTTTCGGCGGCAAGAGAGGCGCAAAGCGGACCCAGCCGGGCAAGGATCATCTGACCGTCGGTCTGACCAAGCGGCATTAGGCGTTGCGCAGCCGCGATCAGGTTGGAGCAAAAATTTTGCAAATACAGTGCTGTAACTACGCGCTTAGGGAGGGCCACCAAATGCGCCGCGCGCCCAAGGGCAACCGGCATAAGGCAATCTGGCAGGTCCAATTCCCAGACCGTGCGAGTGATACGGGCAAAAGCCGCGCCTTGGCGTTCGCTTTCTTTAATACGCTCGGAGGCGGCGCATAAGGCGCGCGCGGTGTCATCAATCCCGCGCAGCGTCTTGGGGTGGCTACAGGTTGCAGCTAGGGCAATGAATATGGCGTCGGACCGGCCAGAGCCATCGGTGAGCAGGTCTTCCAGCCAGCCCTCCAGCGATTGCGCATCACGGACCCATCCCGCGTGAATTGCGGCCTCAAGCCCATGTGACCACGCGAAGGCCCCTGTCGGATATGCGGGCGAAAGCCATTGCGTCAGGATCAGCAGCCTTGGATCAGTGGGCATGGGCTGTTGCCCCGTGTTCGTGCGAATGGGTCCGGCCATGGCCGTAGGCCCCACCTTCAGGGGTGAAGGGTAGCTTGGCCTCGGTCAGATTGGTGCCCAGATGTTCAAGCATATGGGCAATCACCGGATCGTTCTGAATAAGCAGCCGGTCGTGTTCGATTTGGCAAGGCGTGTGCCGGTTGCCGATATGCCATGCCAGACGGGCAAGGTTGTTGCCCGTGACAATAAGCACGTTTTCAGCCGCCGCACAGATCATCACCCGCGCGCCCGTGTCGGTTTCCAAGGCATCGCCGTGATCCAGCGAAGTGGTTTGTGCAAGATCGACGACAAAGCCCTGACCTTCGTCGGTGGTCAGGCGTTTGCGGCGCAAAAAGCGCGCGTCGTAGTCCAACGTGCAGGTTTGGGCCGGGCCGGTCCAGTGGCCTTTGCGGTGCAGGGTTTGTGCGATGGGCAACTTTGTCATGGCAGACCTCAAAACAGAAAGTAGCGTTGCGCCATGGGCAGCGTTTCGGCAGGTTGGCAGGTGAGCAATTCGCCGTCGGCGCGTACTTCGTAGGTTTCGGGGTTTACCTCGACCTCGGGCATGGCGTTGTTCAGGATCAGGTCTTTCTTGCCGATGGCGCGGGTGTTGTTGACCGCGATGGTTTGCTTGGCCAGCCCAAGGGTATCGCCGATGCCGTTGGCCTGTGCCGCTTGGGATACAAAGCAAACGGCGGACTGTTCGACAGAGCGCCCATAGGCCCCAAACATCGGGCGGCTATAGACCGGCTGTGGCGTTGGGATGGAGGCGTTGGGGTCACCCATCTGGGCGCAGACGATGGTGCCGCCCAGCAGGACCATTTCGGGCTTCACCCCGAAAAACGCCGGGTTCCAAAGCACCAGATCGGCGCGTTTGCCTTCTTCGATGCTCCCGATTTCATGCGACAGCCCGTGCGCGATGGCCGGGTTGATCGTGTATTTGGCGATATAGCGGCGAACGCGCATATTGTCGTTCTCGCCGGTTTCCTCGGGCAGTCGCCCGCGCTGCTTCTTCATCTTGTCGGCGGTTTGCCATGTGCGGATCAGCACCTCGCCCACCCGGCCCATGGCCTGACTGTCAGAGGCGATGATCGAAAACGCGCCCATGTCGTGCAGGATATCCTCGGCGGCGATGGTTTCGCGCCGGATGCGGCTTTCGGCAAAGGCCACATCCTCGGGGATGGATTTGTCGAGGTGGTGACACACCATGAGCATATCGAGATGCTCTTCCAGCGTGTTGACGGTGAAGGGGCGGGTCGGGTTGGTGGAGGAGGGCAAGACGTTATCCTGCCCGCAAATCTTGATGATATCGGGGGCGTGGCCGCCGCCCGCGCCTTCGGTGTGGAAGGCATGGATGGTGCGACCCTTCATGGCAGCGACGGTGTTTTCGACAAAGCCGGATTCGTTCAGGGTGTCGGTGTGGATCATCACCTGAACGTCCATGGCATCGGCCACGCTGAGGCAGCAATCAATCGCGCCCGGCGTGGTGCCCCAATCCTCGTGCAGTTTCAGCGCGCAAGCGCCTGCGTTCACCTGTTCCTCAAGTGCTGCGGGAAGCGAGGCGTTGCCCTTGCCTGCAAAGGCAAGGTTCATCGGGAAGGCATCCGCCGCTTGCAGCATTCGCCCGATATGCCACGGACCCGGCGTGCAGGTGGTGGCCAATGTGCCATGCGCCGGGCCGGTGCCGCCGCCTAGCATGGTTGTTAGCCCGGAATGCAGCGCATCCTCGATCTGTTGCGGGCAGATGAAATGGATATGGCTGTCGAACCCGCCTGCGGTGAGGATGCGCCCCTCACCGGCGATTACTTCGGTGCCGGGGGCGATGAAGATATCGACGCCCGGTTGCGTGTCGGGGTTGCCCCCCTTGCCGATCTTGTGAATGCGCCCGTCCTTGAGGCCCACGTCGGCCTTGTAGATGCCGGTGTGATCGACGATCAGCGCGTTGGTGATGACGGTATCGACCGCGCCCTCGCCGCGAGTGGTCTGCGCTTGCCCCATGCCGTCGCGAATGACCTTGCCGCCGCCGAACTTGACCTCTTCACCGTAAGGGCCGGTCAGGTCGCGTTCGACTTCGATCATAAGGTCAGTATCGGCAAGACGTAGCGTGTCGCCCACCGTGGGGCCGAACATGGCGGCATAGTCGGAACGTTTGATCTTGGCTGGCATGATCAGAGTGCCCCCATCACCTGTTGATTGAACCCAAAGATGCGGCGCGCGCCCGTGATCGGGATCAACTGCACCTCGCGGCGTTGTCCCGGCTCGAACCGCACGGCGGTTCCCGCCGCGATGTCGAGGCGGCGGCCGCGTGCC
>PR_CR_10_Liq_1_inCRDRAFT_1002178_pt1 | contig 10127 bp, 7 predicted proteins | sample PRCRCaboRojoPR_3_FD_10241 | JGI IMG/M metagenome (IMG submission 10241) | reverse complement strand
TCAATAAACATGATCATTTGTAATAATAAATAGGATTAATTTCATTTACGACTACAACAATATTTTATAAAATTATTATAAATTATAACAATAATTTATAATGAATGTAGATGTAAATTGTATAACCATTCAAAGATGGTGGAAATCAATGTATATAAAAAAAAGATTATCTACTCTTATTCGTATATATAACTCGTTATGTACAGAAAACAATTTCAAATCTTTCATGAAAGATAAAAGAATTTTAATAGTTGTTCATAACATATTATCAAGTTTAACTACATGGAACGGATATGATATACTTAAACCACAACTATTTATGACATTACTGTATTTACATAAATATCCAAAAGAAAACTTACAAGGTATACACGGAATTGAATTACTTAAGTGTATTGTACTAACATTTAATAGCCTACTCAATCTAGAATCATGTATAAATATAATAACAGTTGCAGAATTTAATAGACGATTTTCAGTATTTTGTGACATGTTTGATATATGGAAGGAATATGATGTGTATATATACACAGAACAAGTTGCACACTATATTCATCAATTGCAAAAAGATATAAACACCTTGAATAATAAAAAAGTCTTAACTACACAAGATCATGAACACATAGTAAAGTTCAAACAAGAAATAGATAAACGAGAGAGAGAAATACTTTATTTTGTACCTCCTCACAAGCATGATGAAGTGAAAACATATTTATATACATATGAGTCATCATTAGACATTCTCGAACATCAAATAGAGAATGCATTTAGACAATCATTTCATGACAAAATAGTAAATGACATATCTAATAAAGAATATGACTATGTTATCGACAATATATTGAATATTATTGATAGGTTACAAGAATTGACACCAAATAATAAAAGACAGCAACAATACGTTCAAAATATAATTGATATAGAATTGATAAAACAAATGTTAAACCATGATGCATTTGATTTTAGTAACTTGTATGACATAATGAACCAAATACATAGTGTATTTCAAGAATATCATGCACCAATAGATAAAAGTACATATCAAACAGAATTCAATGAATTAATTGAAAAAATGGGATTACTCTCTCAATCAACTAACATAGATGTCGCCTATTCAGATATTGTTATACAATTCTTAGAAACTAGTAATAAACAGATAAATGTACTACAAAAACGCATTCAAGATTTTTATAACATATTCAATAAAAATATTGTTGATTAATACTTATGAGTGTAAGTTCTATTAGCACTGTTCTTACTATATGGTGCAAAAGAATATTTTACACCTTTGAACATTAAAACGTCGACTTGATCTAGTAAGAAAGTTTCAATGAAATCCAGCAAAAAATAATTCAACAACTCATCTAATATAAATTAATAATACTTTATATTACGACGTGTATTGTATATTAGTATCTGACCTGTCATATTGTTTAAATAACATAGGATTGGATTTATAAGTATTATACTTCTTTAGATATTTTAGTATACATCTTTTATGTATATGATCAATGATATCCATTTTCAATTCAATATACTCAATTAAAATCTTTGCAAAATCTCTATGGATTATATAACTTTCAGCTGTATACCATATACCATGTGAATAATTATTGAATTCTATAAGATTTGTATTAGTAGAGGGACTATAACATGTTTGATCACGATCATCATATGCTGTATTCAAGAATATTAGACCAAAAGATGAAGGTAAATTGAGATTTTTAAAAAACGATAGAATAGTGCTAGTATTTTCTAATACATCACAGTCATCTTCAAATATTATAGCATAATCATCTTTTGTATTTTCTACGAAATCTTTGTAGCATTTTAAATGACTTAAAGTAGCTCCTATAATGCCTCGTACACGTCGTTCGTTATGATTTTTTCTATATAAAAAACAGTATTCTACAAAAGAACGTAAGTATGGTGTATTTAAATCTTCAATACACGATCCATCTACAGCTTCTATTATTTGCATGTCTACATAATCTTTTAATAAATGAGTAATTGTATGAGTGAATCGTTCTAAACGGTCGGGACGTTTTTTAAGATTGATAACGTAACCTTTCATTTATATGTATTTGATGGTGTTTTTAAACAATCAAATATATGTTGCTAGTTGATGGTCGTTTTATATATTTTTCATTTCTATTACGTGCTCTTCTTATTAGATTTATTAATCACTACTTTTATATATAGGCATTATAATATAATTTGTTAAATTATATTATAATTGATTTGAAATACATATTTATTTTATACATAAATACACATTTTCAAACCAAGTAAAAAATTCTTCTTGAGATTTCCACTCATCATCCCATTTCTCAGAAACAACTTTGTAATAAGGTGGATCTAATTTAGTTAAATCTATAATTTTTGGAACAGTTTCTTTTACTTTTTCAATACAATCACAATTATGGATTGTATTTTTTCTATTGTAGATTTATTATTGATCTTTTTGATATATTTCAGAGTTCTTTATATTATTCGGTACCAGCGTGTTCCATTATTTTTTCAGCTGGTGTATGTTGATTTAACTGTTTTTCCATAACTTTTGTATTAATATTTACTTCTTCATTATCAACAATCATTTTTGTTTTATTTAATTTATCTTCAACATTTACAAGTACTTTAATTTTATCAGCATTATTTTCACAAGATGTTTTGCGTCTTTTATGAGAAGTATAGTGAAACTTTTGAGATAATTCCTTTTTCACATTGTTTGCAACAATATTTAACGAAAATGGTTAAATATTGTTAATCTTTTATTGTTAAATTAATTTTTAATTTAACAATTTCTGTTAATTCCTAAATAGTAGAAAGTTGTCATTTTAAATGTTCAAAGATGTAAAATATTCTTTTGTATCATATAGTGATAACAGTACAGTACATGTAAATGTACTACAAAACGTATTCAAGATTTTATAACATATTCAATAAAAATATTGTTGATTAATAATTATGAGTTTAAGTTATATGCAACAAGTTAGAATATTTCATTTACTATTAGCACTATTTTTACTATACGGTGCAAAAGAATATTTTAATAAGAAAATGCCTCAACATAATTGGTGGGTTATTTTATCTGTATTGGCATCAGGTGCATTCGTATATCATGGTTATAGATTATTACAATCTTTAAGATAAAATTATTTATAATAAATATTTATTGTAAATAATAAATGATACTACAAGACGATATTGCTAGTAACATTCGTGTAACAAAAAGTTTAAGCATACCACGTGTTATAAATCTACCAGAACCATATATTGAATCAAAATATCGTGGTAGTATTCTATATCATGGTAGCACAAAGACGTTTTATGGTGGAGCAGATCATTGGGTACCATTAAATGAAGATATAGATATAGTTAATATTGGATCTAAGGAGAATCAAGTTAGTATATTAAATACTAATTCTACATCCACCTATAATATTAAAAGTCTATATAGTTCAGATAATAGTATATTGATAACAGATGAATCTGATAATATAAATGTGCAAGTAAATCCTAATTCATCGTTTAAATTTTTACAAACCGAATATACTCAAGAAGACGGAGTCAATTTAAAAGTAGAATCCAATACAAATTTTGTACTGCCATCCTATAATGACACTAATGGTAATGGAACAATGCGACTTCCAATCGTATCAGATAAACCAATATCAGCACCTGTATCTGGTACAGGTTCTATTGTTTATAATAATGCAGATGATTCTTGTTATATATATGATTCATTGGGAGTATGGAGGTCTTATACTCATAACAATCTAGCTGAATTAAATATAAAAAGTAGTTCTGATACTGTAAAAATAGAGTCAACGGATGAATCTATTGATATAAATGCAAGTATTGATATTGTTACTGATTATGATGGTACAAATCCACCAAACAGTGGTACATATAGTATTATTTCAAGACGTACGATTTCCTCACCTGGTACACAAGAAATTGGATTTTATCCGATTGGTTCTTCCTCTGGAAACGTTATCATAGATTTTAAAGGTGGTTATGCTAATGGATATATTGATTTAGATGTTAATATTCCATCACAAAAAACTGTATCATTATATAACATTGGAAGTGGTAATGGTATTTTAAATTCGTTTGTAGAATCTCCTAATTATACTTTTCATTTGAATAGTATTCTTGGACATACTTTGTCTACTGATAATTCAGTACATACTATTCCTGTGATACATTCTACGAATACAGTGAACAATACTATTGTCATTAGTGCTCATGAAATCGGATCATCTGATAATTCTATAGTTGTCACTTCTTCCAACGATAGTTCTGGTACTCCGTACATTGATCTATCAGTTAATTCTTCGGTTGCATTAGAAGTTGCGGTAGATGATTCGAATACAGTACATCCAAACGTAGACAATAGATTGAACATAGAGGGTGTTTTAGGATTACGTACAACTGGTGATACAAATACAATTAAAATCATGGATCATCGATATCTTACTGTAAGTAACTCTGTTTCTTCAAATTCATTTCCTGATCTTTCAAATATTGATAAAGAATATACTACTATTCAACATGCTATAAATGCATCGACCGAATTAGAGTCTCCTGTTATTCTTATTCAACCTGGTATATATATTGAAAATTTGCATATTGGATCAAATAGAAATATAACTCTTATTGGTGTTGCACATGATAGTAAATTTAGTAATAATACTACTATTCAAGGTATTATAAGTATTGGACATAATTCGAATGTCTCCTTCAAAAATCTTAATATCTCATACAATAGTGACAATGACACTAAAGATTTAATAGAGTCTGACCCTGATACAACTTTAGATATAGATAATTGTAAACTCGAACAGTTAAGCACTAATATGTTGCATACTATTCTAAACGTGAGTGAACCATTATTAATACATATACACAATTCACGAATTATCGCACCTAACGCTTCTTTAGAAACACCAATCTCTATGCATTTAACTGGTAATAATAATACTGTGAATAATTGTAAATTCACTGATAGTTATTTTGAAGGAATTGAAATTAAATCAGATGAAATATCATTAAATATCATAAATTGTAATTTAGTAAATTCAAAGTGTATTGGTATGAATGATACCAATAATTTATATTCCTTGAATTTTTATTCATGTATTTTTGAAAATAGCATTTTAATAAACATGGCAGGAGGAACTGATGGTAATAGTATAAAAATACAAGATTGCCAGTTTAATTTTGATGGTTCTTATAATACTGCAATTATACAAAATGCAAGCACTTATTCTTCTCGTGAAACTTTTGTTATACATAATACTAACTTCAACTTAAACAATATTCATCAGTTTCTATATTTATTAGGTGATTCCATCACTTCATTTCAAGATTGTACATTTAATATTCATTCGAATTATAATGGTTCATTCTTTTTGACAGAGGATACAACACATTTGATATTACGTGGATGTTCATTTTATATAGATTATGAAATGTCAGTCAATACTAATTCATTTAATATACTACATATACATGAAAATAGTTCGTGTCTGTCTTCACATAATTCGTATGTTATTAATATTCATAATGACGACACAAATGTTGTTTCATTTTCAAATAAATTATTTAATATCACAGGTAATACTCTCGACTTTGAAAACTCTGATTTACAAATTACTTTTGATTTTACAGATCCAACTCTCAATCATAATATTTTATTTAATCAAACTAATACATCAACATTGAATATCTTACGTTCCAATATACATACTCAAAACTGTCATCAACTTATCAATTCAGAAGATTCTAATGTCATATTAAATGCAAATGAGATTCTTATGACATGGAATTATACTTCTTTAGTTTCTATAGTCTCTGATATTATTCAGTTCTATTCGAATAATGATACTTCTTTCTCTATGTCCTCATCTAATATACATACTATCCTTGATAATATAAAGATTGATGGCAATTTATTCAAACTTATATCTATGAATGATAGCATTATCACTGATAATAATATACGTGTTAATGGTTCTGGTTCTATTCATGGTATATATATACATGAAAACAGCACTATCATATCTAGTAAGAATGATATTTTAGTAAATCTCGATACACATACTATAGATTATTTTATAAAATCTAATCATACATTCAAAAGTTCACACGATAAATACATTATAAATAAGATTAACCAGTTCATTATAAACACACAAGCAACATCACCTCTTACAGTTCATTTACTTAATGGCTCTGTTCATATTGATAGTATTAACTTGTTTATTGAAAATTCACAATTTTTGAAAATTCATAACATGGATGTATATATTAATGGAAATGACAACTCTTTGAACACTTTAATCAAAACATCTTTTTTACAACCTGACTGTTATTTGAATATTACAAATTCTTCATTTCATATTAATCATATAAATGGTATACATATTACAGATTGTCAAAATACTCCTAATCATTTATATTCATTTAAATTGGAAAATACAGATATCACGTTTTCTAATACGAATTCATCCGTTAATTATTCATTTATAACCTTACCAATATTAGACCCTTCTAAAGTCACCATAGATAGCACAGATTACAATGTAGATATACATAATTGTAATCTCATATTTAACGGTACACAATTCTTACATTCTAATAACACCAATGTTATTGGTACTGGCGTTTCACCTATTCCGTTTTACACATCTATAAATAATTCTACAATGGTTTCTAGGAACTTACATAACTCATTTGTGTCTTATACGCATAATACAAATTACTATTCACCTAATATTATATTGAAATGCTTCAATTCAAATATAAATATTAGTTCTAATAATAAGACGTTCTTGGTAGGTTCCAATAATAAGAATTCTGTATATCTGTATAATTCTAATATTACCTTAGATAATACTGCATTGCTAGAAAATATGTCATTTACATCTAACTCTTCTAAAATAGCATGCAATAATATAAATCTTACAACATCTATTATTAATAATGCTGATCAATTTATACTAACTAATACTGAACTCACATACTCGACTGCCCCATATACTGGTATAGTTATAGTCGATACTCCTATAATACAGAATAGTAATTCTGTTGAATTCTATAAATCTTGTCTTAATATTTATTGTGATGTTAGTACTAACGAACCAGTCTGTCAAAACCCCGTGTTTTATAATATACATCATTCTTTTATTCTAAATGATACTACCATACATGAATTAAGCAATAACAAGTTGTACGCCCCTTTGCTATCTAATAGTAATTGTAATGTAATACATCTTATAAATAGTCAGGTAAATGGCAATTTCGAAACAAATGGGTTGTTTAACAATCTATCTAATATTTCTTCAAATATAAGTATTCTATCTTCTATAATAGATACACGCAGTAATGGTTTATTATCTATGTCTTCAAACGTAGATCCTTTACCTTTTGTAAATATACTTCTGTCCCATAGTCAAATAACTCTACTACCCAATATGGTTTCAGACGGATATGTATTCAACAACACAATAGGAAACATTACCATTGATAACTGCGAACTTGAATATACCATTGGATATATATCAACAAATAGCAATACTCAAATCGATACATTAAAAATAACACATTCTATACATAATGGTATAATTAATGGAAACTTTAAACACGCAATACTTACACACTCGACATTTACAATTGCAGATAAATGTAATGTTGAGTTACAATCAACAGAAACATTCGTTTCTAAACTATGTGAGTTTAATGCAACTCAGTCAGCTAACAATATAAATGTCACTGGGTTATATAAAAATGCTAATTTAAATGAACGGTTGTCTGTTGATATTCGTCATTCTACTTTCATATCGAATATCAATAATCTATCAACAGACAATGTCATTGTTGATACTCCTGACCCTATTTGTAACTTTTTACTGGATAGTAATACATTTATAGTAGAGAATGATTCCAATCATAACTTACAACCAAACGTGAAAATATCACATGGAACATCTATAGAAGGTACAACACATACACTATTTTATTCAGAATATATTCACGTACATAACAATACTTTTAAAAGTTCACATACGACACCTCTTTCTAAATTAAATATACCTAATCTAGTTATCTGGACTAATAACAAATCTCCTACCTCAAATAATCCAAAACCAGATGTAGATATGAAAATCACACATTGTAAATTTTCAACAGGAGATCATTCCAATCTTATTATAAGAACATTATTTGATGATTTAGTATTTGATGATACTATGCAATATATAGGCAGTAATCGTGTTATATCACATTGTCATTTTGAGAACTATCCTGATAACTCAACTTCGTTTAGTCTATCAGATAGTTATCCTACACTGACTTATCCTAATCTTGAAATAAATGGAGGTAGTTATAACTATGTAGATGGACAGCCCGACCCTTATAAAGGACCTATTTATCAAATACACTATTGTCATTTTGAGACTGGTTTTAGTCATGATACTAATGGTAGTATCTTGTGCATTTCAAATAATCCAAATGGCTTGTTTGAATCGAATCAGAAAAGTGTTCCTACAAGTGCTATTGTTACAAACTCTTCTTTTGGATCTAATAGTATTGAAAACGGCGAAAACGGTGTATATACTATACATTTAAGTTTACGTTCTAATGAAGATATAGTTATTCCGTCTTCTATTGTAATATCAGGAAATAGTAATAGCCATACCCCTGAGCTTATTATGACACGACCTGGTAGAATTGGTGGTATATCACCAACCACTGCACTCTATTATGATGCAAACACGTTTTAAAAAAATGATTTTTTATAATTTTGAATTATTGAATGATAATTCAAAATGAAACACACAATGCAGAAAATATTACATGCCATTTCAAACAATATATTATTACATTATGAAATACAAGGGTTTCCTCCACATTTGAAGCAAATAAAACACATAACTGACCAATTACTAAATAATACTTATGACAAACGTTTGAATAATATTAAACAGGAATCTGGTCTTATTTTAATGGAAGATCCTGGAACTTACTGTAGACATCCATCTATACAAAGAACTTATACACCTCTTACTGTTTATACATATGATAAACTATTGTTCATTGATTATTTGCGAAGTAAAGGATTACTCTCTTATGTTAATCCAAAATTATCTGATAAAGAACTAAAAGTATATGCAGATAAAATACAAGCTATTCGTATCACTTCTAAAAAATATTGCCCAGTATATTTCAAATATATTTGAATACATAACTGATTTATTTACATCTTTATTACATAATGTATATGAACTTTATAAAAATGAACCAAACTAACAGATATATCTATATTAGAAATCATCCATCATATGATGTCGATGATGCGTGTAAAATGGGTAAGACAATTAATATTCCTGAAAGGGATACACAATATGCTACTGGTGAGATTAAGAGAGGCTATTTTGAACCGGTGTTTGAAGTTCCTATTGAAAAAATGAGAATTGTTGAACGTTTATTACAAAATGAGTTTCGTGGATTAAATATTAAATATGATACTGGAACTGAATTTTACAATAAAAAACAAGCACAACAATTTATTACAAGTATTGTAGTAAAGACACAAGTGAAAAAAGAGATGAAAAAACAAACTTAAATAAATTCAATGGATACTGAACCAAATGAACTCATTCAAGACACATTACCAAAGTGAAGAATAACTTATATAGAACCAAAACCAAAGACTAGTGTTAGTATCAAGAAATATGTAAAGAAACCATCACATAGAACACAAAAATTAAAAAAGCATCCGCCTTAACATTGGCATTTAAATGTGAAAATGTGTAAAATGTGTTATATTATAATATAACACATTTTCAAAATATTAGAATAACATGCGTATGTTGTTATAATTCAGGAGTTAATGTATTATATTCATCTAATAAAGCATTTTGTAATATAGTATGTTTATTACGTCTATGACAAGGATGTTGTATATTGTTTTTTATAGCACTTTTCAGTTCCATCTTTTGTCGTTTTCTGCTTAACCAGATAGATCTATTTTTATGTTGTATTGTTTTATGATCATGTCCTTCTTCCTGACTATCGTAATCTTCTTCCTGACTATCATGATCTTCTTCAATACATATAGA
>PR_CR_10_Liq_1_inCRDRAFT_1002177_pt1 | contig 10135 bp, 10 predicted proteins | sample PRCRCaboRojoPR_3_FD_10241 | JGI IMG/M metagenome (IMG submission 10241) | reverse complement strand
TGTTCACTCACCAAAATAGTCTGTTATCTAGACTGATTAAAAATAGCAGTCCTGCAGGACAAAGTCACGTTGACTTACCTGCTTTCAATATTTCATGAAGGCTCAATGAGCCATTGGGGTAGTATCGTTCCATTACGTAAAATACCGTCAATAGCATGGACGATGCGTTGCTGCTCAGGCCACAAAAAAAAGGTTTCGATATCACCTGCCCTAACCCATTGATAGTCTGTATGTTCATCATCAAGGATAGGATCTGCATCGACGTCAACCTCCCCTGCAAAAACAGGAATCTTGTGGAAAACATCATGCTTTGGATTGTAAAACTGGTTTACAGTGGGCACCGTCCAAAATGGCGACGGTGCTAACTGCGTTTCTTCCTGAATTTCTCGATAGGCGGCTTGCCAGAACGTTTCTCCCGGATCTACTTTTCCACCAATCATTCTCCATTGACCTGCATAGATCTTGTGCGATGCTCGTAACAACGCCAAGTATTCAGGTCCATTTGACCCCATTCGATAAAGGTATGCGTCGATGAGTTCAGGTAATTTGGTCATGGTACGGCAACCAAATCCTTAAAGTACGCCAGAGTTGTTTTCAATCCCTCTCGACGTGAAACGGTCGGATTCCATCCTAAGATTTCTTGTGCCTTCTTGATATCGGGCTTTCGAATCTTTGGATCATCTTTGGGGAGATCTTTGTGTACAACACGACTCGATGTGTTGGTTAACTCAATGATTTCATTGGCAAAATCTAGAATTGTGATTTCTTCTGGATTGCCAATATTCACAGGTTCAACTTCTTGGCTTTGAGAAAGGCGATATATCCCTTCAATCAAGTCATCGACATAACAGAATGAGCGAGTTTGTTGTCCATCACCAAAGACAGTGATATCATCTCCACGCAGGGCTTGTGCCATAAACGTTGGAAGTGCACGTCCATCAACGAGTCGCATGCGAGGGCCGTAGGTATTAAAAATCCGAACTATTCGAGTTTCTAACTTATGATATCTGTGATAAGCCATTGTCATGGCTTCCGCGAACCGTTTCGCCTCATCATACACACCACGGAATCCAATTGGATTCACATTTCCCCAATAGGTCTCTGGTTGTGGGTGAATTAATGGGTCGCCATACACCTCACTCGTGGATGCCAATAAAAATCTAGCCCCTTTTGCACGTGCCAACCCAAGAGCTTTGTGCGTACCCAAAGAACCAACTTTTAGTGTCTGAATCGGCATTTCAAGGTAATCAATCGGAGATGCAGGAGAGGCAAAATGAAGAATTAAATCTAAATCACCGCTGATATGAATGTAGTTGGTAACATCATGATGGATGAACTCGAAATTTGAATCTCCAAATAAGTGCTTGATGTTATCCCCACTTCCAGTGATGAGATTATCCATGCAAATCACTTCATACCCTTCCTTAAGGTATCGTTCACATAGATGTGAGCCTAAAAAACCAGCTCCTCCAGTAATGAGTACTCTAGATTTAGCCATAAACTGTCGGTCTTCCTACGCTAATGTAGGTAAGTCCTGCATCTTGCGCGTCTTCTAATTCAAATAGATTTCGACCATCGAAGACGACTGCTTGGTTCATCTTGTCCTTGAAGCTTGAGATATCTGGTCGACGGAACTCATTCCACTCTGTACAAATGATCAATCCATCCACCCCGTCCAATGCTGTATCTCTATGATCCACAAACTCCATTGAATTCAATGTTTCAGCTTTGCTAGCTGCTTTGAACGTATCAATAGCCTCAGGGTCGTAGGCTTTCATGGATGCTCCCATTGCGGCCAGTTCTTCGGTGATATATAACGATGGTGCTTCACGTACATCATCGGTTTCTGGCTTAAACGCCAATCCCCATACAGCAAATGTCTTGCCTGAAAGATCATTTTGATAGAACAATTTCATCTTCTCAACGATGGACACTTTCTGTGACTCGTTGACCGACATCACGGCATCTAGAATTTTGAAATCATACCCATTTTCTCCCGCGGTGTGATGAATCGCTTGGACATCCTTCGGGAAACAGCTTCCACCATACCCAATACCAGCAAAAAGAAATCGTTTTCCAATACGGCTATCGGTACCTATGCCCTTCCGCACCTGATCGACATTAGCGCCTACACGCTCACAAATATTAGCGATCTCATTCATAAACGTGATTTTCGTCGCCAGTAGTGCGTTAGCAGCATATTTTGTGAGCTCAGAACTCCGTTCATCCATTATGATGATCGGGTTACCGCTGCGTACGAATGGCTGATACATAGCCATCATAATGTTAGCAGCTTTATCACTAGACGTGCCTACCACAACCCGTTCAGGCTTCATGAAATCTTCAACAGCTGCTCCTTCACGCAAGAATTCAGGGTTTGATACTACATCAAATTCATGGTCTGTCTTTGACTCGATAATTTCCCGAACCTTATCTGCTGTGCCCACAGGAACCGTACTTTTGTTCACGACCACTTTGTACGCAGGGTATTTGTTAAACAAGTCACCCAAGTCTGAAGCAACATTAAGGACGAAGCTCAAATCTGCTTGACCATCGGCCCCAGGAGGTGTGGGAAGGCATAGGAAGATGGCGGATCCAAATTCAAAAGCCTCTTCTAGATTGGTGGTGAATTGAAGTCTATTCTCACGTATTGCCCGATCAAAGACATGACGCAGACCTGGTTCATAAATGGGGATTTCACCTTCTTTGAGGCTCTTAACTTTTGCTTCATCTATATCGACACATATTACATCATGGCCTGAGTCAGCAAAACATGTTCCGGTCACAAGACCTACATAGCCTGTTCCAATTACAGCAATTTTCATGATCTAGAAATGCTTAAGATTTCGAGTTTTAAATTTCCAGCTGGAACTTTTACCTCAACAATGTCCCCAACTTCTTTACCCAAAATTGCTGCACCAATGGGGGAATCCACAGAGATTTTACCACTGCTAAAGTCGGCTTCATCCTTAGAGACCAACGTATATGCCATCGTTTTTCCAACATTATGATTCTTGATCTCTACGGTCGACAGCAAGTATGCTTTTGATGTGTCAATATTCTTTTCATCAATGATGGATGAGGTAGCTAACGTATTTTCCAGCTCTGCAATTCGCTTCTCAAGCATACCTTGAGCCTCTTTTGCAGCATCATATTCTGCATTTTCACTTAAATCTCCTTTAGCACGAGCTTCTGCAATCTCTTCCGCAATCTCTTTTCGTCCCCTTGTCTTAAGGTCTTTTAGCTCCGCGTTGAGTTTTTCGTACCCTTCTTTTGATAGATAATTCTTCGGCATAGTTGGGTGGGGTGATTCTCTTCAGATTAAAGTCACTAAATTACCACTATTGCCCCTGCAAACCAATTACAACCATTACCAATCTTGTGAAGAAAACACCTAAGCAACTCTTTTTGGATCACCAACGTAATGCAACTGAATTGCGTAATCAAGGTGGTTTACCGAAACGTTGTGTATGGCTTCACAACGTTAGAAGTATGCAAAATGTGGGTTCAATCTTTCGAAGTTCAGATGCAATGGCAATTGACGAAGTACTACTTTCAGGATATACACCTTGTCCCCCACGACCTGAACTATCAAAAACGGCGTTGGGTGCTGAAGAGCATGTGCCATGGCGGTTTGTAGAAGACCCTATCTCTGAGATTCACAGACTTCAAGCTTCTGGCATGAAAGTAATCGCTTTAGAACAAACCACTAATAGTCAATCGATTCTATCCGATCCACCCTACTCCTTTCATTGGTGTCTTCTGGCAGGTAGTGAAACTGTGGGACTTGAAGAGGAGTTGCTATCGGAGGTGGATCAAACGGTTCATATTGATCAGTATGGGATGAAACACTCTCTAAATGTTAGCGTAGCAGTGGCAATTGCTCTTCATAGACTGTCTTTTGAGTCATGAACCTTCGTACTTTCTGGCATGAATTTTAAACGTACGCTTATTACTTCCGCACTGCCATATGCAAATGGCCCTCTGCATATCGGACATTTGGCCGGAGCCTACCTCCCATCAGACCTTTACACACGTTTTCTTCGTCTACGGGGTGAAGATGTGCTCCATATTTGTGGATCTGATGAGCATGGTGTTCCAATCACTCTAGCTGCTGAAAAAGAAGGTGTCTCACCCCAGGTAATCGTTGATCGATACCATGAACTGAATAAGAACACGTTTGAAGATTATGGGATTGAGTTTGACTACTACGGTCGAACGTCTTCGGCAACCCATCACAAAACAGCACAAGAGTTTTTCCTAACACTCGATCAAAAAGGAGTCTTTAAAAAGAAGTCTGAACAACAGCTCTATGACGAGTCAGCAACCATGTTTCTCCCGGATAGGTATGTGAAAGGAACCTGTCCGCACTGCTCCTTTGATCAAGCATATGGAGATCAATGTGAATCGTGTGGAACCTCCCTATCACCATCTGAGCTGATTCATCCAATCAGTGCAATTACAGGCACAACTCCCATTTTAAAAGAGACAGAGCACTGGTTTTTACCCCTTGGAGAGTTTGAACCGTTCTTAACGTCTTGGATGGATACGCACAAGGATTGGAAAGCCCACGTGCAAGGACAAATTCAAAGTTGGATTACTCAAGGTCTAGGAGATCGTGCTGTGACACGAGATTTAACATGGGGTGTACCTGTACCGTTAGAAAATGCTGATGGTAAGGTGCTTTATGTCTGGTTTGATGCTCCCATTGGATACATCTCAGCGACGATGGAATGGGCTGAGTTGCAAGGAGACCCATCAAAATGGAAAACATACTGGCAAGACAAACAAACGCGATTAGTGCACTTTATTGGCAAAGATAATATTGTCTTTCACTGCATCATTTTTCCATCCATGTTGCACGCTCACGGAGAATATGTCCTGGCTGATCAAGTGCCAGCCAATGAATTTTTGAATCTAGAAGGTCGAAAGCTGTCCACCTCGAAAGGATGGGCAATCTGGCTTCATGAGTTAAAAAATGAGATCGACATAGACCTTATTCGTTACTACATAGCATGTACTCTACCAGAAAATAAGGACTCCGATTTTTCATGGTCTGATTTTCAAACCAGGGTGAATAATGACCTTGCTGATGTCTTAGGAAATTTTGCGTTTCGAACACTGTCATTCATTCACCGTTTTGAAAACGGAGTTATACCTACGCCTCAGAATCTATCTGAGGAAGACATCAAAACACTGAAGTCTATTACGACCCAAAAGGAGGCAGTTGAGCAAGCCATGGAAGGGTTTCGCTTCAAGGAGGCAGCAGGAGCAGCAATGGAGCTTGCTAGAATTGGGAATCGATATTTTTCTGATAGTGAACCATGGAAAACTCGAAAAAGTGACCCTCAATTATGTGCCAATACACTTTATGTTTCTGCACAAGTTTGTGCTGCACTGACGTGGTTACTAGCACCTTTTATGCCCACGAAAATGTCACAACTTGCCACACAATGTAATCTTGGATCAAGTGAGCACCTTTCAAGTGACTTGTTGTGGACCGATTGCACAGAAGAGATCATCAAACCTGGTCACGAGCTAGGTGAAGGGGCTGTGTTATTTCCCAAAATAGAGGATGAATGGATCCAATTTCAGAGAGAAAAGCTTCAAAACTCCCCTTCCGAGTAGTCTAACACCCAAAAGAGAGTTCACTACGTGTCTTTTGAAAAAGCCTCAGCTGCAAGTCCATCACTCAAAGCTTTAGGAAAACTCGGTTGTCATCTATCCAAGAGTGGGACAACCTTTCGCTTATTCGCACCAGCAGTTCTTGATGTTGAACTGTTGTTATACCGACAGATTGATCAGGATAAGCCTACGGATACCATTAAGCTTCATAAAGATGGTCAGGGTGTTTGGGCAACAATGGTGTCTGAACAACTCCAGGGATGGTATTATGAATATATAGTCGATGGAGAGGGTCCTTTTGCAGATCCATATAGCTTACATGTTGCTTCCATTGAAGACTATCCAATGAGGGCAAGAACATTGATTCTCGATGAATTGGATCTCATCCAGCGAATGCCTGCACGAGAGGTCCAACAAAAGGTGGAAGACCTAATGATTCTTGAAGTTCACGCAAAGGATATGGTCGCTCGAAACCAGGAATTGTCCTCGATGAGTGTTTATAAAGCATGGACGCATACCACAACTACCACAGAATTAAAAGGGCCATTCGATCATATTCATGATTTGGGTGCCAATGCTGTTGAGTTCTTACCCCTTGCAAAATCCGTGTATCACGAACCTCCATATCAACCCAATAATCCTACGTCCAATAATGACTGGAATCCCACAGCGGTGAATCATTGGGGGTATATGACATCCTACTTCTGTGCTCCTGAAACACGACATGCAACCCCTTCAAACGTAAATAATTGGCATGCAACAAAACCTCATGCTGTCTTTGAACTGCAGGACCTAGTTCTGACATGTAGAGAAAAAGAGATCACACCAATACTTGATGTCGTGTTTAATCACAGCAGTATGTATGATCAAAACCTACTTACGTCAATACTTGGACAGGAGTACTTTAGAATTGCTGAAGATGGGTCTTGGTTAAATCGAAGTATGACGGGTAACGAGCTGGACACCAATAAAATAGCTGTTCGTCATCTTATACTAGAGTCTCTTAGAATTTGGATTGAAGTGTATGGATTTGAAGGGTTTCGTTTCGATTTAGCAGGATTACTAGATCCAGATTTATGGACTGAGATTAAAGAGTTGGTGGATGCCTTACAACCAGGCACCATTCTCATCGCAGAACCTTGGGGTGGTACCTATCGCCCCCACGAATTTTCGTTGGCTGGCTGGGCTTCTTGGAATGATCGTTTTCGAAATGGTCTCAAAGGGATCGACCCAATCCATCAACAAGGAGCAATCTTTCAACAATGGGTGCCAGATGGTTCCAGAGCCACATTGGAAAACTGGCTCCGAGGAACACTTGTACGATATGAAGGTGGTCTGTTTGAGCGTTCCACCCATGCAGTGAATTATCTTGAAAGTCATGATGGTCATACGCTTGGGGACTTTATACGAATTGCTCATCGTGGTGAGAATTCGTTTGATTCAACGCTACGTGATGAATGGATTCCATTAACAACTCATGCGCTCAAACAAATGAAGCTTGCACACCTAGCTCTACTTACAACGCCTGGGTGTGTAATGTTGCATCAGGGACAATCGTTTGCTCATCCCAAAATTGTGGAAGATCCAACCTCTATTCGATTAGACCATGATGCCTACAATAAGGACAATGAAACGAGTTGGATTGATTGGTCGCTGCAAGAGCTCAATATGGACCTTCACCAATACACCAAAGGGCTTGTTGCCCTTAGACATTCATCCAATGCACTCAGAAGAGCGATAGATAGTGAGATCTGTTTTGATCATTTTGACAACCCATGGCATCTCGTAAAAATTGTTTGGGGTGCATCTACACAGGATCTATTTCATTACATCATCGGGTTTAATTTTGATCCACATTCAACGTTACATATTGACTTACAACGAGGACCATGGGAGTGTGTGGTTGACCACCAACATGCTTCTCCATCCATGTTATACACTGTAGACCATCAGGTATCGGTACCTCCTGTATCAGGCATTGTGCTTCGCAAGTTGCGACAATGACAGGAACAGACTAATTTGACACATTCATCAGCACTCAATCACTACGCGGGGGACACGTGGCGACATCATCTTCGAGAGGTACTTGGAATTCCAAACTGGGGTTCATTATGGCAGCGGCTGGTGGGGCCGTTGGATTAGGTAATATTTGGCGATTTCCGACCGAAACTGCGGAAAATGGTGGAGCAGCATTCCTGTTTGTCTATGTGATCTGTTGTTTCCTAATTGGACTGCCTGTAATGGTTGCTGAACTTTCATTAGGTCGAGCCACACAGCGTAATGCGGTTGGTGCTTTTAAAGTGCTCTCTAAAAATCCAATTTTTCAAGCCATAGGCTTTTGGGGTGTGATTTGTGGATCGATGATTCTCTCCTTCTACGTAGTCATTGCTGGATGGTCTTTTAGCAATGTGTTTGTAGAGATCTTTGATTATGCTGGGTTGACAGGGGCTGCCTCCACACTGGTAGACACTAGCAATGGCGTTGTCAATATCTCATTTGCAGCACTATTTATGATCGCAACCATTTTTATTGTACGTGGTGGTGTTTCAGAAGGGATTGAAAGGGCCACAAAAACGATGATGCCACTACTACTCATCATGCTGTTTGTAATGATTGGCTTTACGTTACCAATGGAAGGTGCAATGGATGGTGTAAAAGCGTATTTACAACCTGACTTCAGTCAAATAGACCGTCAACTCATTCTGTACGCCTTAGGTCAATCCTTTTTCTCATTATCCTTGGGTTTGGGGGCATTGATTACCTACGGTTCGTACTTATCCAAAAGCGACAATATTGTACAATCGGCATCGATTGTCACCCTATCTGATGTGAGTATTGCATTTATTGCGGGATTACTCATTATCCCAGCAATATTTGTAGCTCAATCGCAAGGTATTGAGGTATTTGACGAATCAGGAGCTTTGATTGCTGGACCTGCCTTGATATTTAATGTCCTTCCGGTTGTATTCGATAATATTGGTGGGCTATTTGGCCTCGGCTTGGCTGTAACCTTTTTTCTATTACTCTCTGTTGCTGCTCTCACATCAACCATTTCTCTACTTGAGGTTTCTGTATCGTATGTGATTGATGAATTCAAGATTGCTCGAAATACTGCGACATGGATCATGGGAGGTATCATTGGCACTGTGGCGATATGGGTCTCCTTCGACTTGGGCTTGATTGATATCATTGACACGGTTTTCAGCACCTATGGACTACCTATTGGTGGTTTGCTCATCAGCCTCTTTGTTGGATGGGTTTGGAAAACACCAACGGCGATGGAAGAAATTAAACAAGGATTCTCAGGATTTGATAACTCTGCATTCCAGAAGGTTTGGCCACTCTTTATTCGCTTCATATGTCCAATCCTTATATTTTTGATACTTCTCGATCTTGTTACAGGGTAATCTTTGCCTTGCGACAGATGACACTAACCTACTCTCCATTCAACCATGGCTAAAATCACAACAGCCGACTTTAAAAATGGGATGAATATCATCCAGGATGACAACATCTACACCATTATTGAATTTCAACATGTAAAGCCTGGAAAAGGTGCTGCATTTGTGCGCACCAAACTACGAGGGTTAGAGAATGACAAGAACATTGACAAGACGTTCCGATCAGGTGAATCTGTAGAGTCAGTTCGTGTAGAAAGACATAGTTACCAATTTTTGTACAGAGAAGGTGATATGTTCGTTTTCATGCACCAGCAGACCTACGAGCAGATCATGCTCGAGGAGCGACGTGTTATGGCTAAAGAGTATTTAAGTGATGGAGAGGTATGTGAGGTACTGGTGGATGTTGAGCGTGATAACGTCCTTTATGCTGAACCCCCACAACACATCACAACCACGGTTGTAGATACCGATCCTGGCTTAAAGGGTGATACTGCTCAGGGTGGTTCTAAGCCAGCTAAAATAGAATCTGGAGCTTCTGTAAACGTCCCACTTTTCATCAACATTGGAGATGCAATCCGTGTCGATACTCGTTCAGGAGAATACATTGAACGTGCTAAAAGCTAACTTGTAAACTCAGACGTCGTACTTATGGATCTAAAGAAGATTAAAAGCATTATTAAACTCGTCGAAGAGAGCTCTGTTCAGGAAGTCTCTGTCGAAGAGGGTGATTTTGCCATTACGGTAAGTAAGCAATCCTCTCTTCCACCGGTAGCTCAGCCTTCTGCCCAGGTGCTTGCACCCGCTGCTACTCCTTCGCAAGCAGCTCCACCACCAAGTCAGTCTGAGCCAACTCGTCGAAGAGAGCTCTGTTCAGGAAGTCTCTGTCGAAGAGGGTGATTTTGCCATTACGGTAAGTAAGCAATCCTCTCTCCCACCGGTAGCTCAACCTTCTGCTCAGGTGCTTGCACCCGCTGCTACTCCTTCGCAAGCAGCTCCACCACCAAGTCAGTCTGAGCCAGTCACCGAGTCTTCAGGATCAACACCTGCATCAGGAGGCCATGTACAAAAATCACCCATCGTAGGAACCTACTATGAGGCAGCATCTCCAG
>PR_CR_10_Liq_1_inCRDRAFT_1002176_pt1 | contig 10139 bp, 8 predicted proteins | sample PRCRCaboRojoPR_3_FD_10241 | JGI IMG/M metagenome (IMG submission 10241) | reverse complement strand
CCCGCCGCAGGATTTGTAATGCCGGCACGGCGGGCGCACCCGGTCGGCCGAGGGCGTGTCGATCCGGATCTCGGTCAGGCGCTGGCCGTCCAGCACGCCGCTGACGGTTTCTCCGGGCAGGGTGCGCGGCGCGAAAACGGGGCCGGGGGCGATGCCGTCGCCCTGGTGGCCGAGACGGTCGATGGTGAAGCTGTCCATGACCCGGCCCATACCGCGCAGCTCCGTGGCGGTCTAGGCTGCGCCCTGCTGTGCCAGTGCGACCGCGGGGCTGAAGGCATAGCCCTCGGGCGACAGGATCGTCGCCTCGCGCAGGCCATGGGGTTTGTCCGCGGGCTTTTCCAGGACACTGTCGGCCTCTGCGCGGGACACGGCCGCGTCCGGGTCGATCCCGAGCAAGTAGATCTGAATCCCGGTTCCGCGTGGCGGGTTTTCGGGCAGCAGACCCGACAGCGGATGCGCGCCATAGGTTCCGTCCCTATGGATCTGGAACAGGTGCGGTCCATGGGTGACGATGGCGAAATCGTCGCTAAGCCTGTGGATGTTCAGCCCCAGGACATCGCGCAGAAATGCGGCCAGCCCGCGCACATCGCGGGTCAGAAGGTTCAGCCCGACCCCGGACAGGCTGCGCCCGAAACCATCCGCAGACACCGTTTCGTAGTCCATGACCCCTCCCTGACCAACCATATGGGTCAGAGAGTGTGACATATTTTGCGATCGCGCAAGCCTGGGCCTACTGGGCTGCCAGATCTGAGTTCAGGAAACCGCCCGACTGCCGGTCCCAGAAGCGGGCGTAAAGTCCGCCGCGGGCCAAGAGATCGTCATGGGTGCCCTGTTCGGCGATGCGCCCCTCTTCCAGCACCACGATCCTGTCCATGGCCGCGATGGTGGATAGACGGTGTGCGATGGCAATCACGGTCTTGCCCTGCATGACCTCGGTCAGGGCTGACTGGATCTCGGCCTCCACCTCGCTGTCGAGCGCGCTTGTCGCCTCGTCCAGCACCAGGACCGGCGCATCGGCTAGGATCGCCCGGGCCAGCGCGATGCGTTGCCGCTGCCCGCCCGACAGCTTCACGCCGCGCTCGCCCAGGCGGGCCTCGTAGCCCTCGCGCCCCTTGAAGTCCTTGAGACCCAGGATGAAGTCATGGGCGGCTGCGCGTCGTGCGGCGGCAAAGACCTCTTCGTCCGTCGCATCGGGGCGGCCATATCGGATATTGTCCATGGCCGAGCGGTTGAACATGTTGGTGTCCTGCCGCACCACCGCGATCTGGCGGCGCAGGGTCGACTGGGTCAGGTCGCGCAGATCCACATCGTCAAGCGTGATGCGCCCCCGTTCCACATCGTGGAGCCGCAACAAAAGCGACATGGCTGTTGATTTGCCCGCGCCCGAGGTGCCGACAAGCGCCACCTTTTCGCCCGCCGCCACCCGCAGGTCGAAGCCGTTGAGCGCGTGGCTTTCACCGCCATAGGAAAAGCCCACGTCGTGAAACCCGATCCGCCCCTTTGCGCGTCCCATCTCCTGCGCGCCGTCGCGGTCGCGGATCGTATGGGCGCGGGCGAGCGTGGCGATGCCATCCTCCATTTCGCCGATATTGGTGAAGATCGCGATGGCCACCCGGCCCAAGCGGTTCGTCAGCATCGACAGCCGCGTGGTGACCATGGCGGTCATGGCGATATCGCCCGCGCTGGCGCTGCCCGCACTCCACAGGTAGAGCGCGCCCAAGATCGACACAAAGGGCAGCATGCCGCCCAGGGCCATCAGTGTCATGCGGAACCAGGCCGAGAGTTCCCCGAAATCGAGTGACCGTGTGCGATAGACATCGAGCGAGTCCAGCACCGCGCGGTCCTCACTGTCGTCGCGCGCAAACAGCTTGACGGTCGCGATGTTGGAATAGGCGTCGACGATCTGTCCGGTGACCAATGTGCGCGCCCCGGCGCGGGCCTTGGATCGGGCCTGCACGCGCGGAATGAAGAACCACAGCGCTCCGGCGTAAAGCACCGCCCAGATCGCGAAGACACCCAAGAGCCACGGGTCGATCCCCCCGATCAGCAGGAAGGCCCCCAGGAACATGGCCAGCGAATAGATGACCACATCGGTCGTTTCGAGCACCAGGTCGGTCAGCGCCCGCGCGGTCTGCAGCGCCTTCTGGCTGATGCGCCCGGCGAAATCGTTCTCGAAAAAGGTCATCGACTGGCCCAGCGTGTGCCGGTTCAGCCGTTGCAGCACCATGGGAAACAGGTTGGGTCCCAGCATGATGCCGCTGACGCTGGCGTCGAACACGAACAGAAGCGGCCGCAGCAACAGAAAGAACAGCGCCCCGCCCAGGATCAGCGGCCAGAACGGCCCCCAGAAGCCGCCGGGACCCATCTCGCCCGCATAGTCGATCACCCATCCGGTAAAGCGTGCCGCGACCAGTTCCGACGCGCCGGTCAGAAAGGTCACGAGGCAAGCCAGTAGGATCGCCCGTTCCGCCCCCTTGAGCGCCCAGCGGGTAAAGGGCCAGAGCCGGTCCGGCGGCGGGCCGTCGGCGGGCGTGAACGGGTCGACCAGGCGGTGCAGGCGGCGGATCATTCCGCAGCTGCCCACTGATCGTCGGACCCGATGAAGCCGCCTGACTGGTGTTCCCAATAGCGCGCATAGAACCCGCCCTGCGCAAGGAGCGTGTCATGGGAGCCGTCCTCGACGATCCGGCCCTGATGCAGGACGATGATGCGATCCATCTCGGACAGGGTGGACAGGCGATGGGCGATGGCCAGAACCGTCTTGCCCTCCATCACGCGGCCAAGGGTGGATTGGATCGCGGCCTCGACCTCGCTGTCGAGCGCGCTGGTCGCTTCGTCCAGAACAAGGATCGGCGCATCCTTCAGGATGGTGCGGGCAAGGGCGATGCGTTGCCGCTGTCCACCCGACAATTTCACACCGCGCTCGCCCAGATGGGCAGCATAGCCCGTGCGCCCCTTTGCATCGGCGAGATCGAGAATGAAGTCATGCGCCTCGGCGGCTTGGGCGGCGGCGATGACCTCGGCCTCGGTCGCCTCTGGCCGGCCATAGCGGATGTTGTCCAACGCCGAGCGATTGAACATGGCGGTGTCCTGGGTGACCATGCCGATCTGCTCGCGCAGGCTGGCTTGGGTGATGCGGGCGGTATCCTGCCCGTCGATCAGGATGCGACCCTGTTCCGGCGCATAAAGCCGCAAAAGAAGTGCGACCAGCGTCGATTTCCCGGCCCCAGAGGCACCGACAATGCCCAGCTTTTCGCCGGGCGCGACGCTCAGGTCGATCCCCTCGATCCCGCCGGTTTCGCGCCCGTAGGCAAAGCTGACATGGTCAAAGCGCACGGCACCGTCGGTCACGGCCAAGTCTGTGGCGCTTGGGGCATCGGTCAGCCCATGGGGCTTTGTCAGCGTGCGGATGCCATCCTCGATCTCGCCCACATGGCCGTAGATCGCCATCAGGGTCCAGCTGACCCAGCCGGTCATCTGGCTCAGACGGATCGCCATGGCGCCCACGGCGGCCAGATCGCCCGGCGTGGCGCGGCCATCCTGCCAGAGCGTCAGGCCATAGCCCACCATGGCCACGGGCAGCACGCCCGCCAGCAGGATCATCGCGGCACGAAAGCCCACGGCCCATTCGGCCCAGTCGATGGCGCGCAGCCGATAGCCCGCGATGGCATCGAGCGCCGCGCGATCCTCGTGATCGTCGCGGGCAAACAGCTTGACCGTGCGGATATTCGTAACCGTGTCCACGATCTGCCCCGTTACGGCGGCCCGCGCATTGGCCCGGCTCATGGACCGCGCCCGGATCCGTGGCAGGAAATAGGCCAGAAGCGCGAAATAGGCTGCCAGCCACACCGCCACGATCACCGCCATCCAGCCGCTGACCGAGCCGGAGAGCAACAGCATCCCCAGCGCCGAGGACAGCGCGAACACCACCGCGTTGATCGTGTCGGTCACGGCCATGGTCAGCGCATTCGCGGTCTGCAGCTGCTTTTGCGCGATCCGGCCCGCGAAATCATCGTCGAAAAAGCGGATCGAATGGCCCAGCGTGTGCCGGTTCAGCCGGATCAGGACCTGGTTGTGCAGGTTCGGCAACAGCGCGATGCTTTGGAATGCCGACGCGCCGGCAAAGGCGGCCGGACGTAGAACCATCAGAAAGACCACCGAAAACAGCAACAGGCCGGATTGGGCGGAAAAGAATCCCTCGGGCCCCATGGCGGTCGCATCGACCACCTGACCCAGCAGCAGCATCATCAGCGCTTCTGACGCGCCACCGAAGACAAAGCCAAGGCTGGCTAGCCCCACAGCAAGCCAGGTGCCGTCCATCGACCAGCGCAGGAACGGGATCAACCGGTCGGGCGGCGGGCCATCTGCGGGGCGTTCGGGGTCGATCATGTCGCCGACCCAGGCCGAGAAACGATGGAACACAGACGTCATTCGGCCGCTTCGGGGTTCAGGAACCCGCCCGATTGCCGGTTCCAGAAGCTCGCGTAGACCCCGCCCCGCGCCAAAAGCGCCTCGTGGCTGCCTTCCTCGACCACGCGGCCCTGGTCCAGCACGATGATCCGGTCCATGGCGGCGATGGTGGACAGGCGGTGCGCGATGGCGATCACGGTCTTTCCTTCCATCATGCTATAAAGCGTGGATTGGATCGCGGCCTCGACCTCGCTGTCGAGCGCGCTTGTCGCCTCGTCCAGCACGAGGATCGGCGCGTCCTTCAGGATCACCCGTGCGAGCGTCACCCGCTGACGCTGCCCGCCCGACAGTTTCACGCCGCGCTCGCCCACCTGCGCGTCATATCCCGTGCGCCCTTCCGGATCGGCAAGGTCGAGGATGAAGTCATGCGCCTCGGCCTGCTTGGCGGCGGCGATCATCTCGGCCTCGGTCGCGTCGGGGCGACCATAGAGGATGTTGTCGCGCACCGAGCGGTGCAACAGCGCGCTGTCCTGCTGCACCATGCCGATCTGGCGGCGCAGGCTGTCCTGCGTAACCTGCGTGATGTCCTGACCGTCGATCAGGATCTGACCCTGTTCCATGTCGTAGAAACGTAGGAGCAGCTTGACCAAAGTCGATTTGCCCGCGCCCGAGCGTCCGACAAGGCCGATCTTTTCGCCCGGCCGGATGGTCAGGCTGACGCGGTCCAGACCGCCCGCGCCGCGTCCGTAGTGGTGCGACAGCTCGCGCAGCTCGATCTCGCCCCGCGTCAGTTGCAGGGGTTTGGCGCCCGGCGCATCCACCAGCGTGATGGGCTGGGCGATGGTCTCCATCCCCTCGGCCACGACCCCCAGCTGGCGGAAAAAGGTGGTCAGCGCCCACATGATCCAGCCGGTCATGGCATTCAGCCGCAGGGTCAGCGCCGTCGCGGCGGCCACGATGCCGACGCTGGCCGCGCCCTGCACCCACAGCCAGATGCCCCAGCCCACGACTGCAACGATCAAAAGACCGTTCAGCGTGACCAAAGCCACATCCATGATGGTGTAGATGCGCATTTCCTTCTGGAAGGTGTCGCGCGTCTTTTCGATGGCCTCCTTGGCATAGTCGAGTTCACGATCGTGATGGGCGAACATCTTGACCGAGTGGATGTTGGTATAGGCATCGACCACCCGGCCCGTGACAAGGCTGCGCGCGTCGGATGCGGCTTGCGAGGCGGGGCCCACGCGCTTGACCGTCCAGGCGACAAGCCAGGCATAAAGCGCCAGCCAGATCAGGAGCGGCAGCATCAGCCGCGGATCGGCCCCTGCAAGCAGCACCGCCGCGCCCACGAAATAGGCCAGCGAAAAGGCGATGGCATCGAAGACCTGAAAGATCGCCTCGCCCGCGGCCGGGGGGGTCTGCATGATCCGGTTGGCGATGCGTCCGGCGAAATCATTCTCGAACCAGCCGACGGACTGGCGCAGCACATGCTTGTGCGCCCGCCAGCGGATCAGCGTGCCGAAATTCGGCAGGATCGCGTTGTTCAGGATCAGCACATCGGCCGCCTGGATCAGTGGGCGCAGGATCAGGATGAAAAGCGCGGCCAGGATCAGCTCGGTCCCGTATTGCGCCCAGACCTGCGCTGGGTCGCCCGAAAGCAGGTCCACGACCCGGCCCATATAGTAGATCAGCCCGACCTCGATCGCCGCCACGACAATGGCCAGAAGCGCGGCCCAGACAAACACACGGTGAAAGGGCCGCGCATAGGCGGCCAGAAACGGCCAGAGCCGCTGGGGCGGGTTGTCGTCCTCGTCATAGGCCACATAGGGGTCGACGAGCCGTTCGAAAAACGAAATCACGGGCGGGGATCCTCGGTCTTGGGCCGACCATACCCGATCTAGTGTGACAGAATATGCCGTCCCGTGAAATGGATGGGCGGGATCAGTCTAGAAAGAGCAGGATCACGCAGGCCGCGATCAGAAGGCCCATGGTCAGGTTGAACACCCTCAGCCGCCGTTCGGTCGACAGGAACCGCCCCAGCCCCACGCCCAGCACCGTCCAGGTCGAGGCCGAGGCGATGCCCGCGATGCAGAAGATCCCTGCGATGATCGTCGCCGTCAGAACCGGCTGAACCGGTGTCACGAACTGGGTCGAAACGGCGATGGCCATGGCCCAGGCCTTGGGGTTGATCCACTGAAAGCCTGCGGCCTCGAGAAAGGTGAAGGGGCGCGGACGGCCCTTGTCACCCGAAAGACCGCCCGCCGTGGCGATCTTGTAGGCCACATACAGAAGAAGGGCTGCCCCCGCCCAGCGCAGGGTTTCGCGCAGAAGGGCAGAACGTTGGAACAGTTCACCCAGGAACAGCGCGATGCACAGCACCATCAGGCCAAAGCCCAGCGCGATGCCCAGCACATGGGGCAGCGTGCGGCGATAGCCGAAATGCGCACCGGAGCTTGCAACCAGCGCGTTGTTCGGACCGGGTGTGAAAGCCGCGGTCACGGCAAGCACCAAGAGGGCGGTCAACTGATCAAAGGGCATGATGCGTACCGGATAGGTCTGAAATTATGACCTATCATGGCTGAGAACGGGGCTAAGTTCAATCCAGAAGCTGCCGTTTCGACAGGGTGAAACCCGACGCGATCCAGCGCGCCTCGAGCTCTGTGAGCCTTGCCCCCAGTTCCGGGCCCTCAAGGTCCGGCATCAGGTCGCGTGCCCGAACGGGAAAGGTCGATTGCGCCCCGCGCCGGGCGGCGTCCCGCGCATCGGGCGGGGGCGGTGTGTCGAACAGGGCCGCGCGCAGCAAAAGCGCGCTTTCGGCCTGGTCGTGCCCCAGCCGGTAGCCCAACTCTGCCGCACCCGCCGTGCCGGTCGCCCCGTCCCTCAGCGCGGTCAGGCGGGCCATCTCGGCCTTGCTCAGCCGCAGGTCCTGCGCGTCGTCCGTGCCGATCAGGGCCGCGAGGCGCCGGATCGGGTCCGGCGCGAGGCCCCACGCCCCCTCAAGATGCACCAAGGGAGCCAAGGGGGTTGCAATGGCCCCCGGCACCAGCGCAGCCAGCACGCCGGTCTGAGCCATGGCGCCCACCGCAGGCGCCGGGTCAGGCGCTTTGAGCAGCTTTTTCAACTCACCGCCGACCCGTTCACGCGACAACGCCCCCAGCCCTTCGAGATGCGCGGCAATGGCGGCAAGCCCCTCGGCATCCATGCCCTGCGCCGGGTCGCCATACCAGGCCGAGAAGCGGAAGAAGCGCAGGCTGCGCAAGTAATCCTCGCGGATGCGGTCCACCGGGTCGCCCACGAACCGCACGCGGCGCGCGTGAAGATCATGCAACCCGCCCAGCGGGTCGATCACGGTGCCATCGGCCTGCGCATAAAGCGCGTTCATGGTGAAATCCCGCCGCGCCGCATCTTCGCGCACATCGGTGGAAAAGGCCACTGTGGCATGGCGACCAAAGGTCTCCACATCCCGGCGAAAGGTCGTGATCTCGTGTCCGATATGGTCCGCAACCACGGTGATGGTGCCATGGTCGATGCCCGTTGGCACCGGTTTGAGCCCCGCGGCCTCGGCCAGTTCGACCACGCGCTCGGGCACTGCATCGGTTGCGATGTCGATATCGTCCACCGGAAAGCCCAAAAGCGCATTGCGCACACAGCCCCCGACCAGCAGCGCCTGGTACCCCGCCTCGGTCAGCATCGCGCAGACGGCCTGCGTGGCGTCTCGCGTCAGCCAGTCGCCGGTGACGCGGGTCACCGATGCACCCGCTCTGCCAGGCCGCGCAGCACCCGCGCTGTGGCGCCCCAGATGTAGTAGGGGCCAAACGGCACGGTGAAATAACGCCGCCATTGCCCGCGCCAGCGGCGCCGCTCGATCCGGTAGAGCGCGGGGTCCATCACATGGGACAGGGGAACGGTGAACACCTCGTCCACTTCTCCCGCCTCGGCGATGGGGTCGAAGGCTGCGGTGATCCGGCCAACCACCGGTGTCATCGCGTAACCGGTCACGGTTTCATGCATCGGCAGCGTCCCCAGAACCTCGACCCGGTCGCGCGGCAGGCCGATCTCTTCCTCCGCCTCGCGCAGGGCGGCGGCTATGGCATCGGCATCGCTTGGGTCCACCTTGCCGCCGGGGAAGGCGATCTGGCCCGGGTGATGCTTGAGCGCCGATGAGCGTTTGGTGAGATAGAGACTGGCCTCGTGGCCCACGGTTTCAAACGCGATGAGGACGCCCGCGGCCCGCAGCTTGCGATTGTCTGGCAGCACCACGTCTGGGTTCAGATCGAAATCCGACGACGCTCCGCCGGGCTTGGCCAGAGCGCCGCGGATCGGAGCGAGGGGATCACCCCCGATCACCGGAGCCCTCCGTCGCTTCGAATCCCAGCGTGGCCGGGTCCAGATCGTAATGCGCGCCGCAGAACTGGCAATCCGCCGTGACGCGGCCATCATCCGTGGTCATTTTCTCGATATCGCTGGCCGAGTAAATCGACAGCGACTGGCGCACGCGATCCTCCGAACAGGTGCAGCCGAACGTGACCGGTTGCGGATCGAAGACGCGCGGACCCTCTTCGTGGAAAAGCCGCACCAGAAGATCGGTTGCGGGCAGGGTGGGGCCGATCAGTTCGATCTCGTCCACCGTGTCGAGCAGCATGTTCACCCGGCCCCAGTTCTCGCTGTCGTCGCCATGCACAATGTCGGACGCCTCCAGAAGGCCGTCCTCGCCCGATCCGCCCCCCTGGGCAAAGGGCGATGCCTTGGGCATGTGCTGGATCATCACACCGCCCGCGCGCCAGTGTTCGGCGACGCCCGGTTCCATCGCGCGCCCGAAGCTGAGCGAAAAGCGCGTGGGAAGCTGTTCGGACTGGGCGAAATAGGTCTCGGCGCAGGCGGCGAGCGATTGACCCGCAAGCGGTGTGATCCCCTGGTAGGGGGTCATGTCGGGCCCCTGGTCGATCAGGATGGCGAAATACCCCTCGCCCACCTGGTCGAAGGCGGTGCCGCCGGTCAGGCGGTCACGGTCAAAGCTCGCGTAGGCGCGGATGCGGGCGGGCTGGCCCTCTGTCTCGGGGGCGAAGTAATCGGTCGCGATCATGCGCACCGGTCCTTTGGACTGGACTTGCAGCGACAGTTTCCAACGCAGCTTCACGGTCTGCCCGATCAGCGCCGTCAAAAGCGCCATCTCGGCCACAAGCGCCTCGACCTGCGGGGGGTAGTCGTGCTGTTTCAGGATCCCGTCAAGCACGCCGTCCAGCCGGGCCACGCGGCCGCGCATGTCGGAATGATCGAGCTGGAACGGCAATACCGTGTCGTCCCAGGCGGGTTTTGATGCGGTGGTCATGGGAGTGTCCTGCTACGCGTTGCGCTGGAAATACCGCGTCCATATAGGGCGTACAAGGGATGCACCAAACCGGGGGATGCCATGCGCCGATACGGGACACCGCCACAGAACGGACGCCGCTACACGCGACGGCCGGGCGTCTATGCGATCCTGCCGCGCGAAGGGCAAGTGTTGCTGACCCACCAGCAAGAGCCCGTGCCCGAGTTCCAGCTGCCCGGCGGCGGGATCGACCCGGGCGAGCATCCGATCGATGCGCTGCACCGCGAGGTGTGGGAGGAAACGGGCTGGTCCATCGCCGCGCCATTGCGGCTGGGGGTCTACAAGCGCTTCACCTACATGCCCGAATACGATCTCTGGGCGGAAAAGGTCTGTACGATCTACCTGGCGCGCCCGGTGCTGCGCC
>PR_CR_10_Liq_1_inCRDRAFT_1002175_pt1 | contig 10143 bp, 8 predicted proteins | sample PRCRCaboRojoPR_3_FD_10241 | JGI IMG/M metagenome (IMG submission 10241) | reverse complement strand
GCGAACATCGCCTGTTTCTTTGTCAGATTACCTAATACAAATCGCAAAGCTCGGTGGCTACTTGGCTCGAGCGAGCGACCCACCACCTGGCAATCTAGTCATGTGGCGCGGGCTAGCGCGACTGGCCGATATTCAACTCGGTTTTAGTTTGGCGAATAGAAGTGGGTAATTGCAAGGTTAATGGCGCGCTTACAGTCGACTTGCCCACCCGACTCATCGGCACGACCGATGGTAGACAGCACGCGCTGACGCGGCTTGCCGTTGTCGTCGCGGTAGGACTCGGCCAACTGGATATAGGAGTGACCGGCTGATTTAGTGCCCTTGATGTACATACAGGCAAGCGTAGCAACTAGAAACTAGTTTGCCAACACCCAGAATTGCAAAGTTTGCCAGTACAAATAATTGAAATCGCGCTTGTAACTCTTTGATTTTTGAGCACTCACAAACTCAAAAATCGCGAAAAACGGCATTTGGTGTCGAACTTCGGTTTTCAGGGAATCCCTAAGTGATTGATGGTAATATGAAGTTAATCTATAGAGTCCCTACTCCCCATTTAATTAAAAGTTATTTTTATGGTCGATATGCATCACATTTGCTACCCGTTCACCAGAAACATTGGTGATGATGTCCAAAATATCCCGTTGATGTTGACCGTTGCTAGCAAAGTCAAGTTGATCCCTAGGGAAAGTATTGAGCAAAACGTTAACAATATTAAAAAGCTTATGCTTCATGGGTGGATAAGTCGTAATAGTTTTGGAACATTCAATTATTCTTCATTTGCATCAAATAGTGCATCTCTGAGTATTCATATTGCTGATCAGCGACATCTTGAGGGAAATTGGAAAGATTTCTTTGCCAATTGCCAACACGTGTACACGCGAGATTTATATACGTTAGAGTTAATGAGATCAGCAGGTATCAAAGCAAAATTTTCTGGCTGTTTGACAATGTTGTATGGGGATCTTTTCAATGGAGCATCGGATCAAGGATACATTTTATGTACTGAACGAAAATATTTAAACAAGTTAAAAGGGCATCGCGTCATCTATCACGATCCAACAAACACGCCAAGGTATATTCAGTTTAATACCGCGATGAGAATTGCTTTCACACTTGCTTGGATAAGCGTCATTGCAAATGCATCGATGGTAGTTTCAGATAGGCTTCATACACTCATGCCAGCAGTTAGTTTAGGAAAACGTGTGATATTCCCAAATATCGAGGGCCAATCGCAACCCACAGGTCCTATTTGTCGGTTCTCGGGGCTGAAAGAGATCTTTATGCCGCGCAAGGCTCTTGAGAACAGATTGGCCTTGAAGAACATCCTTGAAAATTATATGTATAAGGCAATGGAAGAGATTGGTATATTTCGAGAGTTGGGCGAGTTGCGATCATCCAGTAGCCCCATTTCAGATTGTAAGGCAGCTTATGAGAAGGTTATCGCGGCTATAGATATGACTGAAAACTCTAGCCAGCCCCTTGAACAGGCCTATCATATTGGGCATCGAATGCTTTTTGACACAGTTACATTTCTTGGGTTTCGCTCCTTTGACTGCCTCCCGCTTTTCATGAAGGAAGATCAAACATTGGTAGAGTCCATAACCGATCCGTTGATCAGTTCCTCGATTAAAAACCGAGACCGGGATATATATTGGATTGGAGAGCCAGGGTCGAAATTTTAAAAAATTAAAATATAATTATACGAATTTCGTAATCGCAATTCGTGTGTATTACCATCATTCTTTGATCGAGGGCGTGATCAAAACATGCCTCGGACTTATCCTCCCAAAATAATTGCCGAGGGACGACTAATGACAATTGCCGTTATCTCACCTTTTTTTAACGAGCCACTTGATTGGATAGAGCAGTGCAAAGCGAGCGTCGCGCTGCAGACGGTTGCTTGCGATCATTTTTTTATTGGTGATTCCCCGCGGAGCAAAGTCCCCGCGCCTGCAACCGTCATTGATCTACCCGTAAGCGTTAATGATTTTGGTAACACGCCACGTGCGGTGGGTTCGATGTACGCAGCAGGTTTGGGCTACGAAGCCATTGCTTTCCTCGATGCAGACAATATGTATGAACCGCAGCACATCGAAACGTTGGTGAGGTTGCACCAAAAAAGCGGTGCTGCCGTGGTGACTTCTAGAAGAAAGTTTATTCGACTGGATGGTAGTTACATGGCAGAGTGTTTGACTTCAGATGGGCAAAATTTCTGTGATACTAATTGCTTGTTTTTTACCCGCCCAGCCTTTCACATGCTGGCTCAATGGAGCTTCATGGGCAAAATGTTTAGCCACATCGGTGACCGAGTTTTGTGGCAGCTCATACGTCAGTCAGGATTGACAACCGCTCATACAAACGAGGCTACTGTCCTATACAGGGCGACACATGAGGGTTTTTATCGAGACTTAGGAGAGCTAGCACCCGAAGGGGTTAAGCGGTCAACCGATAGCAACATTCCATTTGCACTTGCGCAATGGGAAAAATTAGGGCACCCAAGTCTACGGTTAGTCCACACCTACACCAAATATCGGTCACCGACAACCGGAAACGACACGTGAGCGCAGCGATTTATTACCACCCCGAAGCCTACACCACCCATGCCCAGAAGCTAATGGGGCGCAATGCGGCAGGAGAGTCATTTTTACGAGGTTTTGCCACTTACAGCGAGGCAAAAGCATTTTGGGTACAGGTCCAGAACCCAGAGCACGCGCAACATTTCGCAAACACCATTAGAGCTTGCGGCCGGACAGAGCCTGTAAAGGCCGTGAATAAGTCTAATTTGGGTGCCCTGAGCCAAGCGGGTGTTGTGTATTTCCCCGGTCCTGGCCTCGGGATACATGCATGGCACAGGAGTGCGGTTGGTCACGGCACTTGGAGCTTGTGCGGCATCACTCATACCACGAGCAGCGCTCGTGCCATGGATGCTATTGCTGAGTTCATCACCGCCCCATTACAGCCCTGGGACGCGCTGATTTGCACCAGCACGGCGGTAAAAGATAACGTTCAACGCGTTCTGCACGCGCAAGCTGAGTACCTCAAAACCCGTCTGGGCACGACTAAGCTAGTGTTACCACAGCTGCCGGTGATTCCCTTAGGGATACACACTGATGACTTTGCTTTTACCGAAGAACAAAAACTCGATGCTCGGCGTGCCATTAGAGCGGACGAAAATACCATTGTGGTTCTATTTATGGGCCGCTTGTCATTTCACGCAAAGGCGCATCCACTTGTCATGTACCAAGCGCTGGAGCAGGCCGCGGGTAAAGCTGGCAAGCCGGTGGTTTTAGTAGAGTGTGGTTGGCACGCCAATGAGCACATTCAGAAGGCTTATGCTCAAGCGGCTAGTAGCGCTTGTCCCAGCGTGCGCGTGGTCACACTAGATGGGCGCAACGCGAGTGAACGACAAGTCGCTTGGGCCAGTGCAGATGTTTTTTGTTCACTCTCCGATAACATTCAAGAAACGTTCGGTATTGCACCCATCGAAGCAATGGCAGCAGGTTTGCCTGTTGTTGTTTCGGACTGGGACGGCTACAGAGATACAGTGCGCCATGGAATTGATGGGTTTAGGGTTCCAACCGTGAGCCCTTCCCCTAGGATGGGACAAGATCTTGCAGCGCGGCACGCGCTAGAGATTGACTCCTACGACATGTATTGTGGCTATGCCAGCACATTCGTCGCTGTTGATTTGCCGGCGGCTGTTGACGCGTTTTTTGACTTATTCACCTCGCCACAGTTGCGTCAAGAGATGGGTCAAGCTGCCCTGGCCCGAGCAAGGTCGGTGTTTGACTGGAAGGTGGTTATCGCACAGTATGAGATGTTGTGGGCTGAACTTAATGCTTTGCGCACTGAGCAGAGCAATAAACTAGACGCGCCGAGCGTCGCTTGGCCCGCGCGGATGGATCCATTTGCTGCTTTTGCGAGCTACCCCACAACCGTTCTGGGCACGCAGACGCGATTGGCTCTAGTTGATGCGAGTGCAGAGCAAGCTGAAGATCGTCTTCTCCAATACCAGCGCTTAGCAATGGTGAACTTTGCCAATGCGGTGCTACCCACGCCAAACGAGTTGATATCCATGCTTCGGATTCTGTCGTCGGGACCCCAAGAGGCCGCACAAATGGTTCTTCATTTGGAAGCGGCCCGACGTGCACAGGCGCTTCGCGGTCTTGCATGGCTACTCAAACTCGGCTTGCTTAAGGTGTGCACATGAACTGCGGACAATCGTTGGTGGCGCCCAGTGATGCTAGGCAATGCCAGATACTTCTAGTTAGCAGCCAGAGCCCTTGATGCAAGGTTCAGGCCTGCTTTAGTGAGCTGTATCATATTCGAGCCCCTTGGGGCCTGCAACATTGGCCAATACTACCTTTTAATGACCGGTAGATCTCAACGTACTCCTTGGCCATTGCCTCCGCCTTAAAGTGTTCGCCAAAGCGTTCGAAGGCCGCTTCACCCCAAGCCTCGACTTGGCTGGGGTTTTGCCAAAAAAAATCTAGCGCCTCGCGCAGTCGAACAGGGTCGGCAGGAGGCACAACCAAGCCAGTGCGTTGATGCTGGTTAGCGTAAGAGGTGCCCGTGCCAATCTCGCAACTGATCATGGGTNTGCCTTGCTGGGCCGCCTCAAGTAAAACGATGCCAAAAGATTCGGACGGCAAATGCGATGGCAGCACAAACCCGTATGCCGCTCGCATCAGGCTAGCCCGCTGTGCGTTTGAAACAAATGGCAAAAAGTGGACGTTTTTCAAGCCTGCATCAACCACCTGGGCATGTAATTCAGTCTGCTTTCTCCCAACACCAACGATCACTACTGGGTAGTCACGCTCCTCAAGCGCCTCAATTAAAATATGCAAGCCTTTGTAATACCTAAGAGCGCCCAGAAACAAAAAGAACCTGGTTCCATAGCGCTTACGCCATTCACAGACCTCGGCACCTTCTGACGACTGACGGTGATTATGTCGAATGCCATAAGTGACTAACTTGGTCTTGTGCTTGAATCTCCGAAGCACCGGGCTTGAATTCAATACGCCCGGAGAGGCTGCGCAAATCAGATCAGCATGTGAAAAAAAACGATTCAACAAGGGCTGATATAGCTTATTAAGAAACACTGGCCGGACTATATCAGCATGGTAACTGACGACGGTAGGCTTTCGAACCCGCATTAGTTCGTAGCAAAAATCAGCAAAAGGCCAGGGAAAGTGCACATGGACAATATCTGCCCATTCAACATGTCTCTTGAAATTTCTAAAAAACTGCCAAGAAAAACCGGTTGAGGCGAGGTAAAGGTCGCACTTAAAGCGAACAATCTCAAGGCCAGACGGATCAACATCAATTCGCGGCTCGCTCTGAGTGAGAGTCAGCAACCTGTTTTCAACCCCCAGTCGTTGCGCTTGGGTGGCGAGACTTTCGATGACTTGCTCTATTCCGCCGTATGTGTCAGGGAAAAAAGTCTTGTAAACGTGCAAGACTTTCACCGAGCCATCCTCGCAATGCGAGTACGACTGGCAAGATTGCAGTGTACGAAAGTCGTAAACATTGAAGTCCCAAACCAGCGGTTTTTTACGTTAGGTCAATCATTGCTATCAGCACGGTAAAGTGTAATCGATGTTGTGTAATAAGCATGACTGGTTTTATTGCTTGCCTGCTGATGAACGCCCTTAGCTAAGCATTCCTAAACGACCAGACTTCGAAGACAGTGCATGAAGTATGTTCAGCGTAAAAACACTAACTAGAACGTGGCGCCCGGCACAGCAGTGTTCCAAGCCCCCTAAAAGTCAACCAGCCTGTTATGGAATTACCCCGTGCAACAGCCACGGAAAAATGGTCATCTCCACGCCTTCTCACGACCACGCGCACCTTAAGCGTTGGCGCTGATGTTGCGTGATGCTGATGTTGGGGTGCCCTAGTTATGAGCGCTTTTTTGACTGCAGCGACTCCCTACACCTAAAGGCGCTGTATCACTACGATAATTAAGCTGTGCTGCGATTTACTTGATGGAGGTTAGGCCGAGTTGTCGTAAACGGCCGGTGAACTCACCTTGACGGTTAGGCCGCCGTGCGTTCAGAGGTGACTGTTTCAGCGTCTGCGCTGTCGGTTTCTACAGCCTGCGGCTTCCAGCTGTGGGGCATCAGCTCATCGATGCGGCTGTTCGGTTGAGTCGGCAACCGGTCGAGCCCATCTTTCAGGTAAGCCTGTGGATCGTGGCCATTGAGCTTGGCTGACTGCACCAGCGTCATGACAGCAGCCGCTGACAGCGTCTGTGCGGTGCTGGACTGGGGTGGCTATACCCAAGAAGTGGTGACTGACGCCGTCGGTGTGTTTCAACTGCCAAAGACATCGCCTAGCCCAGAGGCAATGGCCGCAGCCGTGCTCTTGCCTATTTCGTACGGCAACTCTTATGGTGCGCTGCTGTGGCGTGCCCGCTTGCAAGCCGGCCAGACGGCCCTGATTTTTGGGGCGCCTGGTGGCGTGGGATTGGCCGCCTGTGAAATTGCCAGCGCGGTGGGGGCAAAGGTCATTGCTGTGGTCAATGGTCCTGACAAAGCCGATGCCTTGCGCGAGCGAGGCTTTGATTGCGTGATTGACGCCAAAGCGGCAAGTCTGAACGAGTCTGTCTTGTCATTGACACAAGGCGCAGGCGTGGATGTGGTGTTTGACCCCATTGGCGGTGACGTGACCAACCAAGCCCTTCGTTGTCTAGCTGACGACGGCAAGCTGCTGACCATTGGTTATGCTGCCGGCCAAATTCCGCAGATACCGGCCAATATTCTGTTACTCAAAAACATCTCGGTCATAGGCTTTAACTGGGGGCAATACGTTGGCTGGGGCAAAGTCGATGAACGACACCGCTGTGGTGCTCAAGTCCATGCCGCCATACAGCAGCTCATCGAATGGTGGCAAAGCGGTGAGATTGAACCGACCATTGACAAGATTTTGCCATTAGGTGAGTACAAGCGGGCCATGCAACGCATCAAAGCCAGAGACACTATTGGCCGGGTTGTGCTTGATGTGGGTCAGTGACTGGGTCGTGACAAAGCCAACTCACCACGTCCATTTCTCTTCATCGAAGGCATTAGTGCCCGTGCGCATCAACCAGAGATCGTCTGGGGTGTCGTCACGCGCGGCTCGAAACTGCTCATCCCAGCCTTGACGTTGCACACCCGCATGGGTTTGTGCATGACGCAGCGCTTTCTCACCGTGAACACGAGCACATCATTGGTCACATCTACAAACCCAAGCCCCATTAAAACGCCGCAAGCTATTCGTATACCTTGAGCAACTCGCAGGCGAACGAGGTAAATCAAGCGATCCAGACAGGTTTTCATTCAGCACCTTGCATACATTAAACGCCGTCTGGCTCTACCACAACACTTACCAAAATAAAACTAAAATACAGTGAACGAAACATGGCTCACCATCACTGGGAAGCATCAGCGAGATGAATCACTGACCCTTATCAAGCTTAGCCGCCGTATCCCTTAGCGCCGTGCGCAAGCCCTCTTCGATCACCGGGTGGTAGAACGGCATGGCAAGCATCTGGTCAATCGTCATGCTCTGTTCCACAGACCATGCCAACAGGTGCGCGAGATGTTCACAGGCCGGGCCCACCATTTGTGCCCCAACCAACCTTCGTGTCTTGATGTCTGCATAAAGATGCATCAAGCCTTTGTTCTTTAGCATCACCCGTGAGCGGCCCTGCCCCGTGAAATCAAGCTCGCCCGTGACAAATGAACCCTTCTCCAGTTTGTCTGGTCCCAGCCCAATCGATGCAATTTGCGGGTCGGTAAACACAATGCCCAACGGCGTGGTGCGTTTGCCTTGTGTGACCTCGGGAAAGTTCACCGCGTTCATGCCAGCAATACGGCCTTCATCAGCGGCCTCGTGCAACAAAGGGACATCGTTGTTGACATCACCAGCAATAAACACCGGCTGCCCCTCGATTTGCAGCGTGTCACGGTTGTACGTTGGAATACCTTGAGCATTGACTTCAATGCCGGCGTGCTCCAAGCCAAGCCCGGCTACGTTAGGGCGACGCCCCGTGGCAACCAGTGCATAGTCAAATCGTTCCACGCACTCACTGTTGTCCAGCCGCACGTAGCGAACTTCTACCTCATCGCCTTCTCGCCTGGTCTCAAGCACGCGAGCATCCGGATCTAGATAAAACTCGCCTTGAAACACTTTCTTGGCAGCCTGGCGAACCGCCAGATCGGTGATGCCAGCCAACGACCCACTCATGCCAAACACCCGAACCGTGACACCCAGTCTGGCCAGCGCCTGCCCGAGCTCCAGGCCAATGACGCCTGGCCCAAACACCACCACGCGTTTGGGCAAATCGTTCCACTCAAAGACGTCATCATTGATGACCAGACGGTCACCAAGTGTTTTAAAAGGCGGTGGCACACTGGGGCTAGAACCAGTGGCAATCACCACAGATTTCGCATTAATGCGGGTGTGATCATCAACCTCGAGCACACCAGGGGCCACAAACCGGGCTTGGCCACGCAACTTGTGCTCGGCTGGGATGTTCTCGACGTCATCAAGCACAAACCCCACAAACCGGTCACGCTCACGTTTAACCCGATCCATCACCTCTTTGCCGTTGACTTGCACGCTGCCCGCCACATGGACGCCGAAGGCGTCCATGTGTTGCGCGCTGTGCGCGGCTTCAGCGGCCGCAATCAACAACTTGGATGGCATGCAACCTACTCGGGCGCAGGTCGTGCCATAAGGCCCACCTTCAATCATAACCACTGACTTGCCAGCCGCCCCAGTTGAACTACCGGTCTTATTGGCACGAATTGCAGCCTTGTAGGCCGACAACCCAGCGGTGCCAGCACCGATGATGGCAACATCCAAATCCATTGATTTCATAACTGCTCCGCAATATCCGTAACTATCCAAAACGACTGAATATAACGACTGAAGTTTTGCTTGCGCATTCAACATGCGCAACATGACTAGCTCGTAATGTAACGCAGCCACCAGCAACCCATCACGGTTCTAAATCAAAGGTGACCCTGAAACCGACAAGGTTGCGATGAACAATGGATGTCGCGGTGCGGTCCATCGCCAACAGACCGCAGTTCAACCGCATGTCCAACAGGCACTGACCCCGCGTTGATGCCTGCACTACCGCCAGTTAATGATGATTTTTCTGCCGATCTGGGCGCAGTCGCGAAGGTACATGTTGACCAGTNTTTGATAGGGAATCCCTGATTCCTCGGCCATGCGCTTGAAGTATTCAAGCGACTTGTCATCGAGCAGGATNATGNCCAGATNATGACTGCTTTTTTGCNACGGTGCGAGACATCCAGAAAAAACTATCCTAGCCAAGAGAACAGCGTGCAGCTGAGCTGGTTCCGTGGTTCCAGTTAATCAGGCCTGAAATTGAACCGCAAACCAAACCGTGACTTGCTATTGGCCGCTACCGATAGCCATTGGGATTCATCTGTTGCCAGCGCCAAGTGTCAGCGCACATGGCATCAATGCCCAAGGCGGCACGCCAGCCCAGCATCTCATGGGCAAGCGTGGGGTCGGCATAACAAACGGCAACATCGCCGGCGCGCCGACCCACGATTTCATAGGGCACCGGTTTACCAGCGGCTTTAGCAAAAGCCTGAACCATTTGCAGCACGCTGTAAGGCTGCCCTGTGCCTAGGTTCACCGTCAACGGGGTGTCAAAGTCGGTTTTTTCAAGGGCGTTTAAGGCCGCAAGGTGGCCAGCGGCCAGGTCTTGCACATGGATGTAGTCACGCAAGCCCGTGCCATCGGGTGTGGGGTAGTCACCCCCAAAGATTGACAGGCGCTCACGCTTGCCGACTGCCACTTGCGCGATAAAAGGCATCAGGTTGTTTGGAATACCGTTGGGATCCTCGCCAATGAGCCCCGACGGGTGAGCACCCACGGGATTAAAGTAGCGCAGTAATGCCACCTGCCATTTAGGGTCCGATGCCACCAAGTCACGCAAGATGTCCTCAACCATCCGCTTGGTACGACCATAGACACTCATGGGTGCTAGCGGCGCGTCTTCACGGTATTGGCCCGTGCCTTGGTCACCATAAACCGTGGCCGATGACGAGAACACCACCGTATAGACGCCTGCAGCTTGCATGGCTTCGAACAGGCACAGACTGCCCGAAATATTGTTCT
>PR_CR_10_Liq_1_inCRDRAFT_1002174_pt1 | contig 10144 bp, 10 predicted proteins | sample PRCRCaboRojoPR_3_FD_10241 | JGI IMG/M metagenome (IMG submission 10241) | reverse complement strand
GGCCCGCCACGAGATCGCGGCGGGCGGGGCCACCTTGATGCCGGCCTTCGATCGCAAGGCCCTGCGGCAGTGGAAACGCCGGCACCCGGGCCACCGCAGCTTCACGGTGATCCGCCACCCGCTGGCCCGCGCGCATGAAAGCTTCTGCCGCTACATCCTCGCGCGGGGGCCGGGAACCTATGGCGCGATCCGCGAACGGCTTGCGCATCATCACGGTCTGGCCCTGCCCGAAGACCCGGCCGAGGCCGCCTACGACGCCGCGGCGCACCGCGCGGCGCTGCTTGGTTTCCTCGGCTTCGTGAAGCGGAATCTCTCGGCGCAGACGGGTCTTCGCACCGATCCCGCCTGGGCGAGCCAGACCGCCCTTGTGCAGGGTTTCGCAGCCGCCGCGCCGCCCGATCTGGTGATCCGCGAGGAGAGGCTNGCCGCGTCGCTGGCCTATCTCGAAGAGATGACCGACCGGCCACATCTGCCGGTCGCGGGCGCGCCGCCGCCCCCGGCCGCCCCGGTCACCCTGGCCGATATCTACGACACCAGGCTAGAGGCCGCGGCGCGCGCGGCCTATCAGCGGGATTACATGATGTTCGGGTTCGGCGCCTGGGCGCCGCCGGGGTAGGCTGCGCCTACGCCGCCTTGGAAGATTTCTGTTCCGTCAGGACGGCGTACAGCGTCGAGGGATCCTCGTTCGCCCGCAACTTGGCGCAGACCGCCGCGTCGCGCAGCGTGCGCGAGACCAGCGCCAGAGCCTTCAGGTGATCGACGCCCGAGGCTTCCGGCGCGAACAGCGCGAAGACCAGGTCGACCGGCTGGCGGTCGACCGCGTCGAAATCCACCGGTTTCTCGAGGCGCAGGAACACGCCCCGCACGCCATCGAGGCCGGCGAGCCGCGCATGGGGCAGCGCGACGCCGTGGCCGACGCCGGTCGGCCCGAGGCTTTCGCGGTCTTGCAGCGCATCGAAGGCCGCGCTTGCAGACAAGCCGTAGGTCGTCGCGGCGAGTTCCGACAGGTCCTGGAGAAGGCGCTTCTTGCTGGTCGCGTTGGACGCGACTTTCAGCGCCACAGGGCTGAGGATATCCGAAATGTCCATCTCGGGCCTTTCAGGTATGCCGCCTTGGCGGGTGTCAGTCAGCCTTGCGGGGGTCGATCCAGCCGATGTTGCCGTCGTCGCGTCGATACACGACATTGACCCCGTTATGTCCTTCGTTGCGGAAGACGAGCACGGGGGCCCCGGCCAGTTCCATCTGCATGACCGCCTCGCCAACGGAGAGCGAAGGCACCTTCGTCTCCATCTCGGCGACGATGATCGGCTGCAGCGACTCGGGTTCCGATTCCTCGGGTTCTTCCGACGAGGCGAGGATATAAGTGGAAGCCCCGAAGGATTCAACCGGGGCAGAGCGTTCGCGGTGGTGATTCTTCAGGCGGCGCTTGTAGCGGCGCAGCTGCTTTTCCATCTTGTCGCAGCACTTCTCGAAAGAGGCATAGATTTCAGTGGCATGGGCCTTGGCCTGGGCGGTCAGACCGGTGGACAGGTGGACCGTGGCCTCGCAGACATATTCATGTGCGTCCCGCGAAAACACCACGTTCGCGTCGGTCGGGCGTTCCGCGTACTTGTTGACGACGGCCCCGAGCCCGTCCTCGACATGAGTCTTGAGCGCGTCGCCAATGTCGATCTGCTTGCCGCTGATTTGGTAAAGCATTGTGCCTCCTCGGATTTATTTTATACGCGGCCCACGGCCCGGCCTGCCGGCGCGGCGGCGCCCGTGGCGGAGCATGGGTTGCAAGGCAGGAACCGCTGCCCGGGCCCCCGGGTCGCGTTCGGTACGGCGCAGTCGGAAGGGGCCGGTCGAACGATGGCGGTATGCACTCTCATTCCTAACATTTGGCTACAGTCGCGGGTCCGATGTCAACGTCTCACGGACGGAATCCACGCTCCGCGGCCGGTCAATAGATACGGAAATTCTGACCGAGATAGACCCGGCGCACATTCTCGTCCCGGACGACCTCTTCGGCAGTGCCGCTCATCATCACCGCGCCGTCATGCAGGATGTAGGCCCGGTCCACGATCTCGAGCGTTTCGCGGACGTTATGATCGGTGATGAGCACGCCGATTCCCCGTGTCTTGAGTTGTGCGACCAGCGCACGGATATCGCCGACGGCGATCGGATCGACGCCCGCGAAAGGCTCGTCGAGCAGCAGGTATTTCGGGTCCGAGGCCAGGCAGCGCGCGATTTCCACCCGCCGGCGCTCGCCGCCCGAGAGCGCCAGCGCCGGTGCCCGCCGCAGGTGACCGATGGAGAATTCCGAGAGCAGTTCCTCCAGCCGTTCCCGGCGTTGCAGGCGGTCCTTTTCCGAGATTTCCAGGATCGAGAGGATATTGTCCTCGACGGTGAGTCCCCGGAAGATCGAGACCTCCTGCGGCAGGTAGCCGATTCCAAGGCGCGCGCGGCGATACATCGGCAACACGGTCACGTCGCGACCGTCGAGCATGACGGTGCCCGCCTCTGGCAGAACGAGCCCTGCGATCGCGTAGAAACAGGTGGTCTTGCCCGATCCGTTCGGCCCGAGGAGCGCCGCGACCTCGCCGCGCTCGAGGTCGAGGCTGACGTCGCGGATCACCGGCTTCTTGCGGTAGCTCTTGCGCAGATTGTGGATGCGCAGCCCGCCCTCGCCACCGGCGAGGCTCAGGCCCTCGGGCGGCGTCATTCGGACTCCTCCGGCTGCAGGATCGTGCGCACGCGGCCTTCCATGACACCGGTTCCCGACTGGAGATCGACGACGAAGCGTTCGCCCGAAAGCGCGTTGCGCCCCTGGGTCAGGATCACGTCGCCGGTCATCACCACGTCGCCCGAGGCGATCGTGTAGACGGCATCCTGCGCCTCGGCCGCCTCGGCCCCGTTGGTCAGGACGACGTTGCCGCTGGCATGGAGGCGCCGGATCTCGCCGGTCGCATCCTCGGACCCGGCATATTCAACGCGGACCCGGTCGGCCGCGAGACGCATCTCGCCCTGGCCCACGACGACATTGCCGGAAAAGACGGCTATGCCGTCCGCCTGGTCCACTTCCAGCTGGTCGGCGGTGACCTCGACCGGCAGCGTCGTGTCGTGCTTCAGCCCGCCGAAGGGCACCTGCGCCCCTTGAGCGAAGACCTGCGCTGCGACCAGGAACGAAACCGCGACAGCGGCGGGGATCAGTTTCAGCATGGAAATCCGTCGTCTAATCTTTGGGCTCGTATACCAGCTTCACGCCATCCTTGAAAACCAGAACGTATCCGCCCTGCCCCGGGCCCGGCCCGGCCACCAGCATCCGGCCCGCCGTCAGCCGTCCCGGGGGGCCGTCGGCGGCGACGTTGCCGGTCGCCTCCATCCGGGTCTGGTCGAGGCGGGCGGCCATGCTGTCGGCGGTGATGCGGTAGCCGGTGCTGGTATCGATCCGGACGCCGCCGTCCAGTGCAAGGCTCTCGGTGCTGGTGCGCAGCGTCCCGGTCGCCGCGGTGAAGTCGAACCGCACGCCGCCCGGAACCGCGTAGCGTCCCGCGACGTCGCTGGCCGAGACCTTTCCGGGATCGTCCGCGTCCGGGGCGATGCTTTGGGCCCGCACCTCGAGCGCCGCGCCGTCCTCGGTCAAGCCGGCATAGCGGGGCGCGCCCATCCGTTCGCCGCGCGCGAGTTCCTCGAGCTCGACTTCGGAAAAGGGCAGCTCTCCGGGGCCGGTNCGNTCCTCGGAAAAGAGGAACAGGGTCGCGAGCAGGCCGAGGGCCAGCATTGGCAGCAGGATCTTCGACCAGTAGACGAAGCGGGAATACGTGTTGTCGCGGCCGGCCATCGGCCTAGACCACGCCGGCCCGCAGGCAGTCGTGGATGTGGATCAGCCCCTCGGCCGGGCTGCCATCCCCCGCCCCGGTGACGAAAAGACAGGTGATCTTGTAGCGATTCATCAGCGCCACCGCCTCTTCGGCCAGCTGGTCCGGGGCGATGGTCAGGGGCGACCCGGTCATCACCTCGCCCGCGCGACGTTCGAGCAGACCGTCCATGTGCCGGCGCAGGTCGCCGTCGGTGACGATCCCGGCCAGCGCGCCGTCCGCCTCGGTCACGCCCACGACGCCGAAGCCCTTTTGGCTCATTTCCAGCAGCGCTTCGGTCATCGGCGTGTCGCGCGTCACGAGGGGCAGTTCGTCGGCCGGGTGCATGAGGTCGCCCACCTTGGCCAGCCGCGCGCCGAGCTTGCCGCCGGGGTGGAACTCGCGGAAATCGGCCGGGGTAAAGCGGCGGTGTTCCATCAGCGCCACCGCCAGCGCGTCGCCCAGCGCCAGGGTCATGGTGGTCGAGGTGGTGGGCACGATGCCCTGGTCGCAGGCCTCCTCGGCCGGGGGCAGGACGATCGCCACGTCGGACTGGGCCAGCAGCGTGCTGCCCGCGCGGCTTGCCACGCCGATCAGCGGGATCGAGAAGCGGCGGGTATGCGCGATGATGTCGGCCAGTTCCGGCGTCTCGCCGGAATTCGACAGAACCAGCGCGACGTCGCCCCGGGACAGCATGCCCAGATCGCCGTGGCTGGCCTCGGCCGGGTGGACGAAATGCGCCGGCGTCCCGGTTGAGGCCAGCGTCGCCGCGATCTTGCGGGCGATATGCCCCGACTTGCCCATGCCCGACACGATGATGCGGCCGTCGGCCTCGAGCATGGTCTCGACCGCCGCGACGAAGCTTTCGTCCAGCGCCTCGGCCAGCAGGTCCAGCGCATGGGCTTCGCGCGCCACGACCCGGCGGCCGGCGGAGAGAAAGGCGTCCTTGTCCATGCGCTTGAGCATAGCCCCTATCTAGTGGGCGAAAATGTCGATTTCCGGCCAGCCGGCGAGATCCAGCCGAGCGCGGGTCGGAAGGAAGTCGAAACAGGCCTGCGCCAGGTCCGTGCGCCCCTCGCGCGCGAGGCGCGCGTCGAGCTCGGCTTTCAGCCGGTGCAGGTGCAGGACGTCCGACGCCGCGTAGTCGAGCTGCGCCTCGGAAAGCGTTTCCGCGCCCCAGTCGGAGCTTTGCTGCTGCTTGGAGATGTCGACCGACAGCAGTTCCTGCAACAGGAACTTCAGGCCGTGGCGGTCGGTGTAGGTGCGGATCAGCTTGGATGCGATCTTGGTGCAGTAGACCGGGGCGGTCAGAACGCCGAACGCCTGGAGAAGCATGGCGATGTCGAAGCGCCCGAAGTGAAAGAGCTTCAGCACCTCGGGATCGGCCAGCATCCGGGTCAGGTTCGGCGCCGTGGCCTGGCCCCTGGCGATCTGCACCAGGTGCGCGTCGCCGTCACCGCCGGACATCTGCACCACGCAGAGCCGGTCGCGATGCGGGTTCAGCCCCATGCTTTCGCAGTCGATGGCGACGACCGGCCCCAGATCGAGACCGTCCGGCAGGTCGCCCTGATACAAGTGGTTTGCCACGTCCATCCCTTTCTGTCGCCGCGTGGCGGTGGGATCAGGCACCGCAGGCGGCACCGTCACGGCCCCGCCGGTGCTTATCCAATCCGCCCGCCCCTGTTCAAGGCTTTTCCCCGCGCGCCGCGGCGCGCCCTGCGCGGCGATGAGGCGTCCGGGGCGGCCGGACCGTGGTGCACCTGCGGCGCGGCGTTTCGAAAATCACACCGGAAAATATGTCGAAGTGAGCGCTATACACTCTTATTGGGAAGGGAATTTCAGGCTGGAATTTGCGAAAACGAAGGCCGTCGGCATTCCCCTGCATGTTGGCATGACCGTTGACCACCGGTCGAAAGGCGCCCGGCAATTCCCTCGCCCGGGCGTCTTTTTTCATGACCCTTTGGCGACGCGACCACCGTGCCGCATGGCCCGCGTCGAGCCCCGGCCGCCTTTCCACAAAGGGTCCGCGGCCCGGTATCTTATGGTGTGCCCCTCACCCTATTACCGTCTGGCAGGATATTTGCCGCTGGCTATTGTCGATCGCATTATCGATGCGACAGAATCGAGTAGAAAATCGGCCGGTATCCGGCCATGAAAACAAAAGTTATTGAGGCAGTGTCGCCGGACGAATTTTGCAGGGACAGGACTGCTGTAAGTCTGGAGAGACGCGTGATTGAAGTTTATGTCGTTTGCGACAGCCCGTTTACGCGGGCGGGCGTTCAGCATTCCGTATCGAGCTTGGGCGACTTCGCGGTCGTCGGTGCGTCCGGCATGTCCGATGCCACCGTCGCCGAGATCGCCGTGCTTGCGCCCGATGTCGTTGTTCTGGACATTTGCGGCAGCACGGCCCCCAAGGCGCCGATCAACCGTATCCGCCGGGCCTGCGAGCGCACGCGGGTCGTGGCGATCTGCAATTGCGAGTCGGTGGATCTCGCGGTGAAGGCGCTCGACGCCGGTGCCGCGGGGATCCTGACCGTGGCCAGCGAAGTGACCGAGCTGCGCAGCGCGATCCGGCGCGCGATGCAGGGCGACAATTATGTCGAGCCCGACATCGCCGTTCGCATCTTCGACCATCTGCGCCAGACCGAGAAGCTGCGCAAGGAGGCCGAGCAAATGCGGCTCACGCTGCGCGAGGAGCAGGTCGTCGGCTGCCTCATGGAAGGCATGACCAACCGCCAGATCGCAGAAAAGCTGGCGATCAGCGAGAAGACGGTCAAGCATTATGTCGGAACGCTCAAGGGCAAGTTCTGCGCCGCCAACCGTCTCGAGATCGTCCTTCATGCCCAGCGGCTGTCTCTCTGAGACGCCATGCGACGTCGCGACGGACGGATCCTCCCGGGCGAATCGGACCAAAGTCCCATGACCGGCCGGACCTTGGGCTCTTTCCCGAAAAGCCCCGTCCGGGCCAGCTGGCGACCCACACCGGCCGGCCGGGCGGGCCGGTTCCGGCGCAGCCTGCACCGGGCGGATGGCACCGGCGGACCGGCGGGGACCTAGCGCCGTGAGGGCACGGCGCACCTTTGGAGACGAACGACCATGCAGAACGCGACGATCGACACGGCCGGCGCTGCGCCCGCAGGCGGCGGGGCCGTCCGGGGGCCTCTCGGCGCACTGAGGCGGATGTTCTGGCCTTTGCAGAGACAGGTGGCGCTGGCGTTCTGCCTGTCCATCCTGATGGTGACGGCCGCGCTTCAGTTCTGGAACTACCGCACCTTCTTCGCGACCGAACTCGAGCGTACCGAGGAGAAACATCTCGTCATCGCCGAGAACCTCTCGCTGTCGCTCTCGCGGTACATCAACGATGTCGCCCGCGTCTTCCTGCACACCCAGACCGAACTGGCGATGGACGCGCCCGATGGGCCGAGCTTCCAGTTCATGCAGGATTTCGATCTCGACGCGGTCGCGATCCTGTCGGCAGGCAACACGGTCGAGTCGTTCTATTCCGTCGACGGGGCCCTGATCGGGCTGCCGGGCGAGTTCGTGCTCGAAAGCCTGCGGATCGGCGCCAACCGGGCGCTCGGCGGGGTCCAGGTCTCGGACGTGCAGTCCATCGGCGGGAAACGCTATCTCGTGCTGGGGTATCGCCTGTCCGGGGACCGTCTCGCGATCGGCTACCTGAACCTGCGCTACGTCAAGGAGGTTCAGCAGCGGATCTCGTTCGGCGAACTCGGACACTCGGCGATCTTCGACCACACGGGGCGGGCGCTTGCGCATCCCTCGCCACGGGTCGAGGCGAACATGATGGACGCGTCCGGGATCCCGATCGTGTCGCGCATGCTGAACCGGGAAACCGGCGTGGACCAGTTCTATTCCCCGCCCATGGATGCCGACATGATCGCGGGGTTCACCTTCGTGCCCGAAACGGGCTGGGCCGTGATGGTGCCGCAGCCGGTGCGCGAGCTGTCCGACGCGGTCAATCGCAGCCTTCTGCAAACCTACGCCATCGCGATCCTTGCCGCCCTGATCGTGGGTTTCATCGGCTGGCAGATCGCGCGCGGCATGGTGCGCCCGATCCGGCATTTCACCACGCTCGGCTCGCGCATCGCGGCCGGCGATTACGACGTGAAGCTGCCGGACCGGGAAGGCTCTTCGGCCGAGATGTCGATGCTGAACGAGGCGCTGAAGAACATGGTCGGCAAGGTGCGCGCCTCCGACGCGCGGCTGCGCGAGGCCCTGCGGCTGGAGGAAGAGGAAAACCTTCGCAAGAGCGAGTTCATCGCCATCGCCAGCCACGAGTTGCGCACGCCCCTCAACGGGGTGATGGGGATGCTTACCGTGTGCCGGGAATACAGCACCTCCGACGAGATCGCCAATTACCTCACCGTCGCGCAAAGCTCCGCGGGCCAGCTGAACGGTATCGTCGACGAGATGGTGCTCTATGCCGAGGGCGAGCTGGACCAGATCACCGTGCAGCCAGCCCCCTTCGACCTGGCGCGCGAGATGTCGGGCCAGGCGCTGATCTTCGAGGAAGAGGCCCGCAAAGCCGGGCTCGGTTTTACCTACGCGGGGCCGAAGCCCGATCCCGGCGCGATCGAGACCGACCGGAACCGCGTGATGCAGATCCTGTCGAACATCGTGTCGAACGCGATCAAGTACACCGAGGACGGCAGCGTGGGCCTTGTCGTCCGGGTCGATCGCGACGCGGATGGCGGCCAGCCCTGGCTGCATTTGCAGGTGACGGATACCGGGATCGGGATCGACCCGCGGGAAATCGGCCGGATCTTCGAGCCCTTCCACCAGCTCGACACCTCCTTTGCGCGCAGTCACCGCGGGCTCGGGATCGGCCTCTCGGTGGCCAGGAACATCGTCCGCAGCCTCGGGGGCACGATCACCTGCGAGAGCGAGAAGAACGTGGGAACAAAATTTGATGTTCACATACCGATCAAGATGCAATCATAGGCGCCCGGGAGACCTCCGACGGAAGGGCGACAGCTTGGGTGTTGGCAGCAAGATCCTCGTGGTCGACGACGACCCGACCAACCGCTTGGTCGTGCGGCTGCTGATGGAAAAGCGCGGCTACGAAGTGCTCGAGGCCGAAGGTGGACAGGCGGCGCTGACCATCTTTGACCAAGAGGGCGCGGATGTCGTGCTGATGGATCTCAGCATGCCGGGCATGGACGGCTTCGAGGCGACACGCCGTCTGCGCGCCGACTCCCCGGCCGGCGCGCGGGTGCCGATCATCGCGCTGACCGCGCATACCACGCGGGACGAACAGGACCGCTGTTTCGAAAACGGCATGAACGGCTTCCTGCCCAAGCCGTTCGATTCGAAGCGGGCCGAAAGCTTGCTGTCGCTTCTCGACTTCGAGAGCGGGTCCGGCGGCAAGCCCAGCTGACCGGTCCCTGATCCTTTCGAGAGGGCCCGCGGTTTCGATCGCGGGTCCTTTCGATTCCGACCGGACCCACCGGGCCGGGGCCGTGTCCGACTAAGGTCCGACAGGGCCGGGACCCAAAGTGCGGGACGCGGTGCGACCGGGGCCGCATCCGCCCAAGCCTGATTTCACCCATCTTGGCGCCAATCGCGACGGGGCAACTGTGCCTTCCGTCGCCCGGACAACCTGAAGCTGGAGAGCGTCAAGATGGTTTACGTCAACACGAACGACCTGAAGCATATTCTGGAACAGATCCGCATCGCGGAGCAGCATGCCGCGGGGACGCCCCTGGCCGAACTGGTCCCGGATCCCCTGCTGCCGCAAGGCCTGCGCCTCACCGATGGCTCGATGAACAACCTGACCCCGGGCCAGGAACGGTTCGGCGCCGCGGACGAGGTCATGCCGCGGCTGCTCGAGTCGACGTACCTGACGCAGCCCGCCGAAGCGCATCAGGCCGAGGCGAACATGCGCACCGGCCAGCCGACGACCTACACGCAGACCTCCGGGTCGGTCTATGACTCCGAGCCGCGCGTGATCTCCAACCTGATCGCGGACCAGACGCTGTCCAACCCGGCCGCGGTCGCCGCGGCGCTGGGCCACGCCGGTCTCGCCGGGCAGGAGATGCTGACGGTCGCAAACGAGATCGTGCAGGCGCATCAGCATGCGCTGGACACCCGGGCGGCCACCACGAACGCCGACCAGGCGCTGCAGCTGCAGCGCGAGACGCTTCAGGCAGCCGTGGATGCCATGACCTTGAGCCTGCAGTCCGTCGCCGCGGATGTCCGGGCCAAGACCGAGGCCAAGACCAAGGCCGACCGGACGGTGACCGCGGCCGAGACGACGCTGGGCCAGGAAAGCGCGACCCTTATGGCCA
>PR_CR_10_Liq_1_inCRDRAFT_1002173_pt1 | contig 10145 bp, 9 predicted proteins | sample PRCRCaboRojoPR_3_FD_10241 | JGI IMG/M metagenome (IMG submission 10241) | reverse complement strand
GGAGAAATAGACCCTGCCCCTGAAACTAGACCTCCCAGGCCTGACCCAGTAGACATGGACGAAGACGAAAAAGAAATGCTCCAAGAAGCCAGGGCCCGACTTTCGAACACCAAAGGCAAAAAGGCCAAAAGAAAGATCAGAGAAAAGCACCTCGAAGAAGGACGCAGACTTGCAACTGTCCAAAGGAAGCGCGAACTAAGGGCAGCTGGGATTGACATGGAACTGAAAAAAAGAGTTAAACCCAAAGTTAGGGAGATGGACTACAATGTTGAAATTCCCTTTGAACACCAACCTGTTGATGGTCCGTTTGTGCCTGAAGAAACAGAAGAGCCCTCCAAAGACCAACTCAGAATTGCTGCCCAACAAATAGAAGCCAACACAAGGGACTACGAAGAAGCTAAAAGAAGAGAAGACGACAAAAGGAAGATAAACAAACTCAAAGAAATGAACCTTCCCCAAGCAATCCAGAAAAGAAACCAAGCCAACAGTTTGGAAGTGCCCCAAAAACGAGCTCCCTTAAGACTGCCTGAACCCAAATTCACCCACAAACAAATACAAGAGTACGGGAAAATAGACGAGGGATACCAAGAAGTTGGCGAAAACCCAGTAACAAATGCACTGCTAACTACTCAACACCAACCACTTAACCCTTTGAGCATCATTAACCCTCAGACAGAGTACTCCGTTACCCAAGAAACTGAAAAAACAGGACCAGACCTAGAAGTCTCCAACGAGTTTTCAGCACCTCTTCCTCTCACAGAAGACAAGTTGTCCAAACTCAGAGAAGAACAAGAAGCCCAAGAACTCAAAGCCAAACTACAAGCCCTGCCTCTTCCCCAAAACCAAGTGGAGTTGGACGAACCTGAGTTAGATGCTGAGTCTTCAGAGGAAGACTGGGTAGACGACACAGAAAACACACAAAGTGTGCCTGAAGAGGTACTTCTTAGCACAGTGATGAAGAAAGAACTCCCAGTTCCCCAGAACTTCAACCCTAAAAAGTACTTAGAGTCAAAAGACCCACTTGAAGAAGAAACGCTGAACTTAGTGCTTTTCGACCTCCACAAGTACGGAACTCAAGAAGTTCCTTCGTTCGTGCCTGACAAAGAACTTATCTCCCAGGAGTACCTGGACAAGGCCAAAGCGCTTATTGAAGAGCAAACTGAAGAAGAAAGTAACTTCAACTACCCCAACTACTTGTATGTGCCTCAAAAAGGAGTTGTGGAGGAGACTCTAGCTAGTTCTGAGGACAAGCAAAGTGCTGCCAAATTCCAGGGTGAAAGGGTTATGCAGGAGTATGCTGACTTAGAACTGCAAGTTGCTGCACTGGAAGAGAGTTTCCAGGAACAAATCCAAACTAAAACAGAAACCTACAAAAAGACCGAAAAAAAGGTGCTTAAACTGCTTAGGAAGTACAACAACTTAGAAATAGAAAACAGTGTGTTTAGTAAGTTGTTGGACATTGAAACCAAGACTATTAACAACCGGAAGCACAGCTACAAAGAGTGCCTGGAGGAGCTAGAAAACGAGGAGCAAAGTCTCACACAAGAACTTTCCAGTTTAAAACAAGCAGTAGAAGGCTGGCAGTGGATTAAAGACCTTGAGTCCCAAAACTTAATTTAATGTACTCTAGGAACAGGTTTTTGTCTTTTTTGGTGCAACTGTGTCCACCTAATTAGTTTTAGTTTTACTTGTGAGTTGTGTTCGTAAGCAACCACTAGTTGTTTCTTAGAGTAGTTTGCAATTCGGCCTAACTCTACTAGTTTCTGGACAGTTAGGGTTCTCTGCACAAGCAACAACCACTTAGCATGGCAAACTAAAGGGTCTCCTTCGTAAACCAAAAAATCCACTCCGAACTTGTAGCCTTCTTTTAAGTAGTAAAACTTGGAGGTGAGCAGTTTAAACACTTCGTACCCAAAAGAAGACTCAGAAGTAGTAGCTTGGGAGACCAAACCTAGTTCCTGCAAGTACCTTACTTGGAAGGGTGTTAGCATAAAAGGAGGACCAAGTACTTTGTTTTGGCTGGGGGCTTGAGGGAGTGTGCCTAGACTGGTGGCTAGGAGTCTTAAGTGCTTTCTCAAGTGGACCATGAGTTCGACGTCTTCAAAGAGTCCGTAAGTTCCCTGAGGTTCAGTTTTGAGTTGTATTTGCATCTAAAATGGAAAACCCAGAAGAACAACTCAAAACTCTAGTAAAGAAACGTAACAGAAGTTCCAAGAAACTGAAAAGTCTGAGTTATCAACTCTCGAAACAAGAAGAAAAAACCAACTCAATCATTGTAGCAAAAACATCCCCCAAGAGGTCAAGGTCTCCCAGGGAAAAGTACCACACAGAAAGGCCACCTAAACAACGCACTCCTAGGTCCGAACAACTAAGGTCCCGGAACGTAGTGAGGAGCATGATATCCTTTTTGCAAACTGCCCAAGAAGAGCTTAAAAAAGACTCTTCTCTAGAAATGCAATCCCGGACCCACCAAAAGGTAGCCCAGCAATGTAGACTTGAAGCCCAAACACTGAAAAGCCAACAAGTGCAAGAACTCCAAGAGTCCATCAAAGCAGAAACACAAAAAAAGAACCAACTAGAAGAACAAATACAAGAAACTGAACTCAAAGTAAAGGTAAACCCTAAACAGATCTGCAGGCACCAAAAAACCCAGGAAGCCTTCAAAGACTCCATTCTCACTGAGTAAGGTGCAACTAGGACCCAACCTGAAATATTTTACAAACCTAAGAAAGAAAACTCTTCTACCAAAAGAAGACTTTGGCAAACCCAAGTTAAACTCAGGGTAACACACACTCAGGAACGAGAAACCAAACTCAACAACAAACTACGAGAGTTCCAAGCACAGAAAAACCCAGACACTCTGGAGTAAGTAATTAAGTCCCATTAATATGCAACCTGTGTTTATCCGTCGCGGAAAAGGCCTTGGGAAGCAGTCCCTAAAACAGATGTCCACAGGAATTGAGTCTTTGGACAGGATACTTCGGGGAGGCTTTTACGAAGGCACAGTGTGCTTGATAGAAGACGACTCTTTAGCCAAACACGGACTGCAAGTAGCTAGGTGCTTTCTAGGAAAGGGAGCTACTCTGCAGCAAAAGTTGTTTGTGTACTCCCACTCCCAAGACGAAGACATTGTGCCAGAACTCAGGAAGTTAAGTTCTCAAGAAAGCGCAGGCCTTAGAATAGCTTTCAGGTACGCCCATTACCCACAGGCTGAGTCCCAAGACTACGCTTTCAACCTCAGCAGAACTATGAAGAACGTGCCTAAGTTGGTGTTTAAAAGGGTGGAAGGAGTTAGTTACAGAGAGCTCTGGAATACAATCATTGAAGACATCCAGGAGAGTCTTGAAAGCTCTGAGGACAACACTCCCCTCAGAATCCTTCTCAAGGGGTTTTTAGGCCCCACTTGGAACATGGACTCCTTTGAGGTACTTCAGTTCATGAAGAGTTTGAAAAGCTTAGTTTCGAGTTTGAACGCAGTGTGCTTAGTAACAGTGGCTGGAGGCAGTTTGCCAACAGAGACACTGGAGTTGTTGGAAGTTTGCAGTGACACAGTTTTATCCTCTGAGGCGTTTATAGAGTCAGGGGGGAGTTTTGGGGACTACTCAGGGCTTCTGAGGGTGGTGAAGCCTTACAGACACCACTCCTTGCAAAACACTGACTTCGAGGCGCTGACTTTTGGGATCAAAAGGGACTGGCGACACATATTTATAGAGCCTTTGAGTTTGCCGCCCGAAGGAGCAGAGGGAACTAAAGAAACTTTGGAATATTAGTTAAGTTTAGGTCCGGCTTCCTTGATGTCCTTAGAAGCTTCTTTTTCGTACTTTTTGAAGTTCTTGACGAAGGACTCAGCTAACTTGTTTAGGTTTTTGTCGTAGTCTTCTTTGTCTGTCCACGTGTTTTTAGGCCAAAGAATTTCGTCAGGAACTCCTTCACAGGTTTCGGGGACGTGGAGTCCGAACACTGGCAGTTGTTTAGTAGGCACGTTGTCGAGTTTGCCTTCGTGGATAGCATCTAGGATAGCTCTGGTGATTTTCAAGTCCATTCTTTTGCCTACTCCGAACTTTCCTCCTGACCACCCTGTGTTGATCAACCAGGTTTGGGCTCCGTGCTTCCTGAGTTTCTCTGCAAGCATCTCAGCATACACGCTGGGGTGCAATGGCAAGAATGCTTCTCCGAAACAAGCAGAGAAAGTAGGCACTGGGTCTATAATTCCAATTTCAGTTCCGGCAACCTTGGCAGTGTACCCTGAAATGAAGTGGTACATGGTTTGTTCTGGAGTGAGTTTGGAGACAGGAGGCAACACTCCGTAGGCATCACAGGTCAAGAAAATCACGTTTTTAGGGTGGCCTCCAACAGCAGGAATCTTAACGTTGGGAATGTACTCAAGTGGGTAAGAAACCCTGGTGTTTTCAGTGATGCTTACGTCTTGGAAGTTAACGTCACGAGTGTTGGGGTAGAACATAATGTTTTCCAGAATTGAGCCAAACTTGATGGCATCGTAAATTTCAGGTTCTTTTTCGCGGTTGAGATTGATGCACTTAGCGTAGCAACCACCTTCGATGTTGAAGATTCCTTTGTCAGACCAGCAGTGTTCGTCGTCTCCAATGAGTCTTCTGTGGGGGTCGGCACTTAAAGTAGTCTTTCCAGTTCCAGAAAGACCGAACAACAAAGTAGTGTCGCCTTTAGGACCTTCGTTAGCACTGGCGTGGAGTGACACAACTCCTTTTTGGGGAAGTTCGTAGTGACAGATTCCAAAGAGTCCCTTTTTCATTTCTCCGGCGTACTGGGTGCCCAGGATGACCATCTTTTTCTCCTTCAAGTTGACGTTTACAGAAGTTTGGGTGCTCACGCCAGGAGTGTGGGGGTCCGCAGGGAACTCACCAGCGTTCAAAATGTGGTAGTCTACATCGTCGAAGTCGTTGGCAAGTTCTTCTTCAGTGGGTCTGATAAGCATGTTGTGCATAAACAAAGCGTGGTAAGCCCTTGTGGTCACCACACGGACTCTGAACCTGTAATCAGGATCCCAGCCAGCGTATCCGTCCACTACGTACAAGTAGGGTCTGTTGTTGAAGTAGTCAATGGCTCTTTGGAGGTTGATTTCCCATGAAGACTCAGAAATTGGCATGTTAACATCTCCCCACCAAATTTTGTCTTTACTAGTTTCTTCTTCAACTACGCGCTTTTCTTTGGGGGACCTGCCAGTTGCGTAGGCAGAGTATGCGCAAAGAGCACCGTTGCTGCTCATGGCAGTGGCTCTGGTGAGAGGATTTGCAGGCTCTTTTCCAAGGCAAAGTTCGTAGTATTCTGGGACTAGTAAGTTCCTGTAGATCTGGCGGTTGATGATGCCTAGTTTTTTCATGGCAGTGTTGCCTGTGAAGTCGTGGGTTTTGGTTGTTANGTTCCTGCAGAGATTGTTAATCAACCTTTTCATATTATTTTGGGTGACTGAATTGCCATTTGACATCCACACAAATTAAGCTAAGCATTTAAAGCAATAAAGCAGATTTTAGGGAGATGTTTACTAAGTAAAGTTGGGTAAGGTTCTTAAGGCTTACAAGTTTTGAGTAACTAAGAGAACTAAGAAGTACTGGTGTTAAAAAATTTTTGATTTTGAATTTACACAGAAAATGCTTAACAGTTCGCTGTTGAACTTTTATAATTTAAAATGCAAGGTTGTAAGCCAGTGAATCAAAATGCAACACAAGGTTCCTCAACAGCTGATAATGGACACCAAAACAACCCTGCACGTAACTCCAAAAAGTACCAAAGCACCACAGATTTCCAAGCAAAATATAAAACAGTACTTTGCAAGAACTGGGAAGCTGGATTCTGCGAGTTCGGCGACAAGTGTGTGTTTGCGCACGGACAAAACGAACTCAGAGACAGATCCAACTTTGTAAATTACAAGTCGGAAAAGTGCAAAAAGTTCTATGGCAAAGGGTACTGCACTTACGGTCCAAAATGCCAATTTAAACATAGAGAAAAAGCCTCTAAAATTAACGCTTCTGCTGTTGAGGACCACAATGCCTGCGAAAAAAGGCTCCCAATATTTAAGAAATTAGAACAACAAGGGATTTAAGTACCTAATTTAAAATTAACCCCCTGCCTTTAATTGGTTCGCTGGTGGAACTTACAATTGGAAGTAGAGTACCCTGCTTGCAGGAGTTTTTGGCAGTTTTGGCAGGAGAACCCGCCTTTTCTGTTTTGCCGAACAGGAAACATATCTTGGGTGCAGTGGGTGTGCTTTGTTAGGTACACTTCACTTACTTGGTTTATGTTACTTTTTAAGTTCTGAATCCGGGTTCTGAGGTTTTCATAGTTGTTTTCCATTACTATTATTACTACAGCAAGTCTGAAACTTGGTCAAGGAAGTCAGCAACTTTGGAGTCTGTAGAAAGAAGCTTTTTAAAGTAACTTTGTGAAGAACTGCTTGTTTGTGTAGTGGGTTTTGGAACACTGAGGTAAAAGTCTTCTTCGCTTTCAGATTCAGAAACTTGTGTAGTTAACTGAGGTTTCTTAGCGACAGGAGTGGGTGTGAGCATGGAGGGAGTAAACAATTGGGAAGTGGCTTCAGGGATCTGGTGAGTCTCAGGAACTTGAGGAACCTGAGGAACTTCGGGAATCTCAGAAACTCTAGAATGCTCTTTTTTGGGTTCTCTGAGTCCATGAGGTGTTATGAGTTTTTGGGTCAAAGGGTCATTGGATTCAGGACTAGGTGACCTTTTGATGGGTTGTTTGGGGGGTTCAGTTTGTTTTTTGTTGATTTTTTTGTAGTAGTCGCGTTCGTACTTCTTTTCTTTGAGTTTCCTCCTCCACTTTTCAACAGGGTTCAGTTCGCTTTTGGGTCTTTTGAACTTTTTGACTTTGTACTTAGGGTGTTTTTTAGGAGACATTAATTATAGTTAAATAGTTATTCACTCATCAGCAAGTTGATGTAGTTGGAGTTGCCAGTTTTGGTGTCAGGGTTTTCTTCCTTAGTTTTGATCCACTTACTCATTATTTTGTTGGCGTACTTTTTGGCACTTTTCTTTTTGATGATTTGTTCAGTTCTGTTTCTGATGTTTTCGATTTCTTTTGCGTAACTGTTGTGTGTGCTTTTGATGTCTCTGTCTATTTTTTTGGAGAACTTAGAGTACTCGCGACTTCGGTTGTGTATGTCTTTTTCGATTTGGGCAGCTAGTCTTTTGTTGTGGAGGAACCTGTCTGCTACTTCTTTTTCTCGGTTAACGTCTCTGCTCGAGAACTTCATGTTCCAGGTTTTCACGCTGTTTAGAGTTTGGTAGTTTTTGTTCTTCAAGTACCTTTCTACGAAGGGCGAGTAGCGCATTCTGAGAGTTTTGCGGAAGACACTTGTGGTTTTCAGGTTCTTCATTGGAGGCAGAGACTCAGAAACAGGAGTAGGTGCAATTTCTTTTTTGTCAAGTATGTTTCCTGCACCTAGGTCAAGTACCCACTTGGTGTAGCCGTGGTTGCACACACTAACTCCTGTGAGACTCTCGGCAACTAAAGAGTACAAGTTGCTTTTGAAGTCGTTGGTGTTCATTTTGGACCTTGACTTGGGGTAGGCAAAAAACATGGAGTAAAACACAGCCTGGGCGATGCAGTCGTAGAAGCTTTTGAAAAACATTTCTTTGTCTTCTTTAGGAACGTTCAAAAACAAGTTTAAGTAGGTTTTGCAAATTCTGTCTAAGAGTTGTTGTTTGTAGTTTGAGTAGCCGTCTTTTTCCAACTCAAGTATGGTAAACCAAAACATGCTCGAAATAATTTCTTTGCAGTCTTCAGACATAAAGTAGTTGTTCCACCTCTTCCGGATGTTTTTGTCGTTGAACTTAGTTTGAGTGGACTCAAGGGTTGTGAAAATGTTGTCTATAACTCTTGAAAGGTTCACGTTCTCTGGAAGCGAACTTGGAACTCCGGGCCGCAAAACTGGAGGTTTGGCGTCTTCCAACTTAAACACTAGTCCTTGGCTTTCGAAGGAGTCCTTTGCTAAGTTAGCATCAGTCAAAAAGGTGTCTTCGCTTTTAAGTGTGTTTTGCATATTTAATAACTGAATTTAAACCTTCAGGAAAGAAGCGAATTCCGAAGTGTCTACAGAAACTAGATACTCGTCGTCTCCGTAAACAAGCGTGTAGTACTCAACTCCTTCTTGGGAGTTCGAGATTTGGGTGGGCTGTTCATCGAAGTCGTAGTCTGTGTATATTCCTAAAACTTCATAGTCAATGTTTTCTTCTTCAACTACCACAGCTTGGTCAGCCACTGCACACAAGAACAAGCACACCCATATTAACTTCATAACGCCTATTATAACTCCAAGATGAAGAAAAGAACTCCTCTTCACAGACTGAACTCAGAAGGCTTAATCAGCATAAGGAAAAAAAGAGGCAACACCCAGCCCAAACGCACTATTATTAAGTTTGACAAAACCAGTTACTTCAACTTCACCAAGACCTTCCAGAAAGTCGAAACTCTGCCCCAAACAGTTTCAATGAGTGACTCAAAAAACATAGACGAAAGTTCAAGTAACTTTGTGTCTAGTTTCCACAAAACAATGAGGTTCCTAAACACTTCTGAAAAGAAACTCCCTCCTTTAGCCCAAGAAACTCCCACTGAAATGAAGTCTGAGAAGCCTGAAGAATTCACTGACCCCCTTAAAGTATTTTACGACCACATTGACAGGTTCTATCCCCACAAGTCCAAAACTAAAATTCCCAATCCAATAGTTTTGCCAGGGGACTGGGAATTCGACAAAGCATCCAACACCCAAAAAATAAAAGCTGTGGGACAAATCATAGACGACCAAGCTTACCAAAAACTCAGTTCAGAAAACTTAAAAGAAGTCCAAGAAGAACAAGATGACTTCCTTGTGAACTTAATGCTCCAAAGAAAAAAGTCCTCGCCCACCTTCCGAAACACTAGCAAGTTTCCACTCACTTTTAAGTGGAAAAATTCTTACGTCAAAAACTCACAGCCCAGTAGAGACGGAGCCACTGGCATTAAAATCAACAACAAAGTTTACGTTTTTGGAGGACAAGGCATTACGAAAGACAACCAAGTTAAAGTACTGCACCCCTATACTCGCAAGTGGGAAACCCTAGCTACGTCCTACTCGCCTAAAGTTAGGTACGGGCACTCAGCAGTTGCTTACAAACAAAAAATCATTATTTACGGAGGGTGGTCAAGCTACTCAGCTAAGTTGGGAATGAGAAGGTGCATTTCTAAGTTACTTACACTGAACTTGAAAACACTCAACTGGCAAAGACACATAGCTTTGGGAAAGATGCCCTCTGGCAGAAGGCACCATTCAGCAGCAGCGCTAGGCAAGCACATGTTGGTATTTGGAGGAGTAGACAAGCACTCTGAAGTTAAGGGGAGTCTTTATGTTTTGGACTTAAAAGCCAAAGTTTGGGAAAAGCCCTTTGTAAGGGGGAAGTTTCCTTGCAGAAGGTCCCACCACACCCTTACTCCGGTGTTTCCCAGCAATGTTCTGGAAAACCCCAAAGTGGACTTAGCTCACTTGCCTAAACTGAATTCAGGCAGAGTTGCTTGCGGGTTTTACTTGTTTGGAGGACTAGATCAGGAAGGAAAAGCCCTGAACGACTTGTGGACCTTGAAAGCAGATAAGGGTTTGTACTGGGCAAAAGTTGACTTGCAAGGCTCCCTACAACCCAGGTACAGCCACACAAGTACCTTTGTGAACAAGTACCTTTTTGTTTTTGGAGGAAGAAACGACCAGCTTTTCGAGGAAACTCAGGAGTTAGTTCAAGAAGTAGGAGTGTTTGACTTAGAAGAACTGGTTTGGAAAAGCGTTAGGGTGTTTGGGGAGTCACCTGAACCTAGGTGGGGACACATTGCAACGGACTTCCAAAACTCAGTTTTGATATTTGGAGGAATGGACTACCACAGGTTTATGTCAGCTAAACTTTACACTCTAGAAACCAACCAAAAAAAGGTGCAGAACGAACTAGAGCACGAAGAAGGTGTTGAGAACCCCAGACTTCTAGACAAGATTTTGCAATTCCAAGAAAACTAGTTACACAAGTCAATTTATTTTTATTTATTTATTTGAGCTGGTCCAAGCCGCCTAGGCCTCTACTGTGGTCGTTGCTTTTGGTTGGAAGTTTCGTTTCTAGTGTGTTTGCTGCTTT
>PR_CR_10_Liq_1_inCRDRAFT_1002172_pt1 | contig 10145 bp, 8 predicted proteins | sample PRCRCaboRojoPR_3_FD_10241 | JGI IMG/M metagenome (IMG submission 10241) | reverse complement strand
ATCAACTGTTTCAGGTGCGCTCGATTCAGTGCTGGCTTCCGATGTGTCGCTGTGTGTATCTGCTTTACTGTTATCAGTAATGGCTACAACGGTGCGTGGGCCCCTGGGGTCATTGCTGGCTCTGGGTACATCAGACGGCACCATCGTCAGCGCCGGTGCTTGCTCTACCGGGAACAGGGGGCGCTGCTCGGTGCGTACCGAGATCTCAGTCACTGGTTTCGCCGCAACCCGTGGGTCATTGATAGCGCGTCCCTGGTCTGTTAGCCCACTACGATCCTCTGCTATCGATGACGCGCTAGCGTTGGACACTGGCTCGTTGGCTTCGACTGCTTCATCAGCACCGGCCAGCGGTTCTGCAGATGTCTGATCGGCGGCTGTTGTCGCTGCAGCTGTTGCCGCCGTGGGTTCGGCTTGTGCCGACACCTCGTCGTCGGTAGCTTCTTCGGTGTTGCTCTCAGCACTGACAGGGTTCGCCGTTGCTGCCTCCAGGTTGTCTGCTGCAGCCGCTATGTCTGCAGGTTCAGTGTCTGCAGCTTCAGTCATTGGCACCTCGTCAGTGGTAGCCGTTTCTGGGTCGGTAGCCTGTTCAGCTGTCACCACTTGAGCAGATGACACATCAGTGGCTTCCGATACAGCAGGTGTTTCGTCCTGTTGTGCGGCGACGTCCTCGGCGGCAACGTCGTCGTTGATTACCTCGGGTTTGGGTCCTCGGCGGCGGCGACGCTTGCCTTCCCGTTTCATCTCTGCCGGCCGGTGACGGGCGGGACCTTGTGCCTCGCCATCATCGTCCCCTTGCTCGTCGGTGGTATCGTCAGCGTCCGCCTCACCATCGGCATTGATGGTGAGATCATCGGAGCCACTGCCGTTGTTACGACGCTGCCCACCGCGACGCCCGCGACGACGGCGGCGCTTGGGACGTCCCTCGTCGTCGTTATCCGTGTCATCGGTTTCGCTGTTCGCGAGCGCGTTAATATCGTCGTCGGTTTCGGTGTCTGCAGCACTGTTCTCTGCATCGCGCTGACGCGATCGAGCGGGGCGATTGCGGCGTGAACCCGATCGCCGGCCGGTGTCATTTGTATTGTCTTCGGTGTTGCTTTCAGGTGTTTGAACGGCGGTCGAAGTATCTTGATCGTCGTTGTCGTCCTGTGTCGGGACCGGTGCGAATAACGCGCTCCACACTTTGGTAAATAGGCCTTTGCTCGGCGCGGGCGTCGCGGTCGAGGTGTTGGCGGTGGCTGCAGGTGCTGGTGCTGGTGTGGCTGCCACTGGCGTATCGGTCGCCTCTTCTTTGACGGGGGCAGGCGCCTGGGGCCGAATACCGCGAACCAACGCTTGCGGTGGCACCGGAGCGGCCGCAGCCTCGTCGCGTAGGGTCACCGGGTCGGGCACCTCAACTTCAATATCGAAGCTGTTGACGACAGACTCTTCGACCTCATCATCGCGCAATCTCAGTACATCGAAGTGGGGTGTTTCCATATGCGGGTTGGGGATTACCAAAACCCGTACGCCACTGTTCACTTCAATCTGCTGCACTTCGCTGCGTTTTTCGTTAAGCAGGAACGCGGCCACTTCGACCGGTACCACCGCTCTGACTTCACCGGTGCGCTCTTTTGCCGCTTCTTCTTGCAGCAACCGTAGGATGGATAACGCCAACGAGCGGGTGTCGCGGATAGTGCCTTGCCCGGTACATCGGGGGCAGACCATGCCACTGGTTTCACCCAGAGAAGGACGCAGTCGCTGCCGTGACATCTCGAGCAGTCCGAAGCGGGAGATACGCCCCACTTGAACCCGAGCCCGATCTATTTCCAGGGCATCGCGGATTCGGTTTTCCACTGCACGCTGGTTTTTATTCGAATTCATATCGATGAAGTCGATCACAATCAGGCCGCCCATATCCCGCAAGCGGAGTTGGCGCGCAATTTCATCCGCCGCTTCAAGGTTGGTGTTTAGTGCGGTTTGCTCAATGTCGGCCCCTTTGGTGGCGCGGGCAGAGTTAATGTCTATCGATACCAGCGCTTCCGTCGGATCGATAACAATNGAGCCACCCGAGGGCAGNCGNACTTCNCGCTGGAATGCGGTTTCTATTTGCCCCTCTAGCTGGAACCGATTGAAGAGTGGAATAGGGTCATCGTAGCGACGCAGGCATTGCTTGAACTTGGGCATGACCATGGAGACAAAGTCATCCGCCTGTCGAAATGCTGCGTCATCATCGATGAGCACCTGGTCAATGTCGTCACGCAGGTAGTCGCGGATGGCACGAATGATGACGTCGCTCTCTTGGTACAGCAGCACCGGCGCTTTGTTGTCGCTGGCGGCACCAGACATGGCGTCCCAGAGCTGCAGCAAGTAGTCGAGATCCCACTGCAGTTCTTCGGCAGAGCGACCCACCCCAGCGGTGCGGATGATGACACCCATGCCGTCGGGGATGGTCATCTGGGCCATGGCATCGCGCAGCTCAGAACGATCGTCGCCCTCGATGCGACGTGAGATACCGCCCGCTCGAGGGTTGTTCGGCATGAGCACCATGTAGCGACCAGCAAGGCTGATAAAGGTAGTGAGTGCCGCGCCTTTGGTGCCCCGTTCCTCTTTATCAACTTGAACAATCAGCTCGGTGCCTTCTTTTAATACATCTTTAATACGGGCCTTGCCGTCTCCTGAGGGAGCGTTGCTGCGGAAGTACTCGTGGGCGATTTCTTTGAGGGGTAAAAAACCATGGCGCTCGGCGCCGTAATCGACAAAGGCGGCTTCTAGGCTAGGTTCAACTCGGGTGACTTTGGCTTTGTAGACGTTGGCTTTGGTGGAGACGCGGGAGCGGTTTTCAATATCGAGGTCGTACAGTCGTTGGCCATCGACGAGTGCGACACGCACCTCTTCAGCTTGTGTCGCATTGATGAGCATTTTTTTCATGGGCTATGTCCAGTTAGCGATGCCACTGAACACAGGTGCGAGCGGGCTGGTGGGCCTGCTTCGGCGATCGGGCTACCACGCCTCGTTGGACGTGACGGTGGGGCGGGGTAACGCATTACCACGACCTGCCACCGGCTCTCGCTGTCAATCTGTCGGGCGCCGGCGTTGATTCCGGCTGCCAAAAAAATTCTCGCACCGCGTTCAATGGGNCGCGGGTTTTCATTGCTATGTTGCGACCACTGCCTCTCTGCCAAGGTTCTGACGGGGCCATCGAATTAAGGTATGGGCATCCCGGAGTGGCAAGGAATCGCAAAATAGCGTCCAATACACAGGGTGTTGAGCAATACTCCGGGCGGCTCGCCAGCGCTGATTGTTCACGAGTGGCTGCGCAACCGGCGCGCCTCGNATCGCTGGAGGAGGACTCGGTACGACCGAAGTGCCGCCTNCCCCGCCGNTAAAGGGCGNTTNTTAGTGATGGCGGCTCCGGTCTCACTGCTCTCAACCGCCGNCGAATCTATCATCTTTCGCTAAGTGACTCAATTGCCTAAAGAAACAGAGATAAATATCCACCATAACGCGCAGGTGCAACTGCTAACGGTCNCTCAGGANGAGGCTGGCCAACGCCTCGACAACTGGCTGTTACGTCACCTGCACGGTGTGCCCAAAACCCGCGTCTACAAGGCGATTCGTAAAGGGGAGGTGCGGGTTAATAAAGGTAGGGCGAAAGCTGAACTGCGACTTGAGGGCGGCGATGTGGTTCGAGTACCCCCGCTGCGTCAAGCGGCCAGTCGAGAGCCGGCAATTGCGTCTTCCCACTGGGCGGAGCGTATTCGCACCGCTATCTTATTCGATGATCCCGATCTCATCGTCATCAACAAACCCACTGGCCTGGCGGTACACGGTGGCTCTGGTATTAGTGCCGGTCTCATTGAGACCCTCAGGCTGATTTATCCCGAGCGCAAGTATTTAGAGTTGGTCCATCGACTCGATCGTGATACGTCGGGTTTGCTATTAATAGCCGGCCGCGCCAGCGTGCTGCGAGAATTGCACACNCAGCTGCGCAGCGATGGTATCGACAAGCGCTATAACGCACTGGTGGCGGGTCGCTGGGCGTCCCACGTAAAGCATGTGGATGCGCCCCTGGAAAAATATGCCCTCGCATCAGGTGAGCGCCTTGTGAAAGTAGCCTCTGGCGGTCGAAAAGCACGCACTGAATACCGTGTCTTGGAACGTTGGCGCAGCGCAACACTGGTAGAGGCTAAGCCCATCACCGGACGTACCCATCAGATACGGGTGCATTGTCGACATGCGGGGCATCCTATTTTGGGTGATGCCAAATACAGCTCGGAGGTCGCCGATCAGCTGACAGCTACCTTAGGACTCAATCGACTGTTTCTGCATGCTGCTAGCTTGCGGTTTACCCTCGGTGGAGAACAGATGCATATGCAGGCGCCCCTCGACGGTGAGTTGCAGGCGGCCTGTGTTGCCCTCAGCCGGACTCAGGGTAGCTGAAAGCCAAAGTGACGCAATCGACGACTCAGTTCGATCAATGGCAGGCCCTCAAGGGCTGTCACATCATCGCCGTTGATTGCTCGAAACAGCGTAATTCCCAATGATTCCCACTTGAATGAGCCGGCACAGTCCAGCGGTTGTTCGCGCTCGACATAGCGTTCTATTTCGGCATCGGTAAGTCGTCTGAGTGACACCTCAATGGGNACCACACAGCTTTCAAGATGTTGCTGGTCGGGCCGACACAGAGCGAGGCCAGTAAAAAAGACAATGTGTTTCCCCGAGCAAAAGGTCAGTTGCTCGATGGCACGCTCTTTGGTGCCAGGCTTTCCNANTAGTCGGTTGTCACAGGCNGCCACTTGATCGCTGCCAATAATCAAGGGGTCNGAGGCGGGATGTCGGCTAAGCGACAGTGCCTTGTGCTCCGCAAGACGCAATGCCAGGGCCATCGCGCTCTCGCCGGGTTGGGTCGATTCATCGATATTCGCCGGCGCGACCTCAAAGGGTAGTCCCAAGCGCTGAAGGAGGCGCGCGCGATAGGGTGAGGCTGAAGCTAACACCAGTTGNGGCAGCGTGGTCATGCGGTTTTCCCTCGTTGACTCAAACCCATTGAATTACCGTGATTTTTTTTTGACACACCCAAAGCTCGGCCGTATGATCCGCCGCCATGACGCTAGGGGCACTGCCACATATGGTTGAGGCGCGGACGCTAGCGGCGCGGGAAGTGACGGTAGAAGGCACGCTGCAAGCCGCCAGAATGCCACGTCTCGACGCTGCTATTGTAGCCGCAGTTGCACCGGCTCGGGTGCACGCTCAGTTTTGCCGCGATGAAGAAGGCCGCTACATCTTAAAGCTGTCTGTTCACATGGCGGTAAGTGTCGCTTGCCAGCGCTGTCTCGGGCCTTTGGAGCTTGATCTTGTCTCCGACAGCCAACTGGCAGCCCTGTGGACCGACGAGCAGGCGCAGCAGTTGCCATCGCGGTACGATCCCTTGATAACGGGTGATGAAACCGATTTGTGGCAGGTGGTGGAAGATGAGCTGTTGTTGGCGCTGCCTGCTTTCAGCTACCACAGTGACAGTCAGTGTGGCCTGGCAACGGGCGTAGCACAGCCAGACGCAGCAGAGCCCGACGAGACTGATGCGCCTGCACGGGATAATCCGTTTACCGTGCTGGCGGCTTTGAAAAATGAACCCAGTGAGCGTAGCTGAACTATTCAGATCGCCACGATTTTTGTGACAGGAGGCCATCATGGCTGTTCAGCAGAACAAGAAAACCCGCTCACGTCGCGGTATGCGTCGCTCTCACGACGCCCTTGGTAACAACACACTGACGGTTGATCAGACCTCGGGTGAGACCCGTCGTCGTCACCATATCAGTGCAGACGGTTTTTACCGCGGTAAGAAAGTGTTGAATTTGGGTGACGACGACTGAGTCAGCGTCCTACCCGAGCTCGCGTCCAACGTTATATTGCGGTCGTGAGCAGCTCACGATTTAACACAGCGTGATGAGGCATTAATGACATCACTCGCCTTTGTTTTTCCGGGCCAAGGTTCCCAAAGTGTAGGTATGCTCTCAGCTGCCTACACTGCCTATTCAGAGGTTTCAGAAACGTTTGAAGAGGCTTCGGACGCCCTCGGCTTTGACCTGTGGGCGCTGGCCCAGCAGGGACCTGCCGAGGCCCAGTCCTTAACCGCTAACACCCAGCCCCTTATCCTCACGGCCAGCGTCGCGCTGTTTCGCGCTTGGCGTCGTGCCGGCGGTGCTATGCCATCGGTCGTGGCGGGGCACAGCTTGGGTGAGTTCTCTGCGTTAGTTGCAGCGGGCAGCCTTGCCTTTACAGACGCGGTGACGCTGGTGCGGCTGCGTGGCCAAGCTATGCAAGATGCGGTGCCTGTGGGCGAGGGCTCGATGGCGGCGATCATCGGACTTGATGACGCAACTATCAACGAGGTGTGTGCCGGTCTTACCACAGGGGACGATAGGCTGGTGTGCGCGGTGAATTACAACTCACCCGGGCAGGTCGTAATCGCTGGACACACCGAGGCGGTCAATGACGCCACTGCAGCGTTGAAATCCGCGGGCGCCAAGCGTGCGCTGCCGCTCCCCGTGTCTGCGCCGTTTCACACGCCCCTTATGTCATCGGCGGGTGAGATACTGGCGCAAGCGCTCGAGGGCTTGTCCTTGGAAGACCCGCATGTTCCCGTTATCAGCAATGTCAACGCTCAAGCTCAGCAGCAGAGTGCGTCGATACGCTCCCTGCTTGTGCAGCAAATTGCAGCACCGGTGCAGTGGACCGCGTGTGTTGGTACCATGCGCACCATGGGCGCCGAACGGTTTGTTGAGTGTGGACCGGGCAAAGTCCTGTCGGGCTTGATTCGACGCATCGATAAGGGCGTCACCTGTTTGTCGATTGAGTCGCCGGATGATCTTACGGCGGCAGTCGGCGCTTAGGCGCGGCACTCATTTTTATTTGAAAGGCATCTGACCCATGGCTGACCAACCTCGAATCGCACTTGTGACCGGCGCCTCCCGTGGTATCGGCAAAGCCATTGCTCAGCAGTTGGCTAAAGACGGTCTCACAGTCGTCGGTACAGCCACCTCTGACTCGGGTGCTGCGGGTATCGACGCGTGGCTTGCACCTTGTGGTGGCGCGGGTTTGCGGCTGGACGTCACCGATAGCGACAGCGTATCCAGCGTGCTTGCGGTCATCAATGAGCGCTTCGGTGCCCCCACCGTGTTGGTTAACAACGCGGGCATTACCAAAGACAACATTCTCATGCGCATGAAAGATGACGAATGGAATAGCGTTATCGATACTAACTTGAACGCTATTTATCGCGTCAGCAAAGCGTGTTTGCGCGGCATGACCAAGGCCCGTTGGGGGCGCATCATCAACATATCGTCTGTGGTCGGTTCTATGGGGAATGCTGGCCAGAGTAACTATGCCGCAACGAAAGCCGGTGCCGAGGGCTTTACCCGGGCGCTCGCTAAAGAACTCGGTTCCCGCGCCATTACGGTGAACGCGGTAGCACCTGGATTTATTGATACCGATATGACCGCAGAGCTGTCCGAAGATCAGCGCAATTTGATGTTAGCGCAGGTGCCCCTGGCACGCTTAGGGCAGCCCGAGGAGATAGCGGCAACGGTCGCCTTTTTGGCTGGAGAGGCCGCCGGTTACATCACCGGTGAAACCATTCATGTCAACGGTGGCATGTACACGGGCTAATAATAAGCCCGTCAAGGGTTTTCCTTTGGGGTTTTAAGGGTAAACTCTCGACATAACCAGGGCGCAAGCCCAACTAACCATCAGTGGGAGAAATCAACAGACCATGAGCAGCATTGAAGATCGCGTCAAAAAAATCGTCGCCGAGCAATTGGGCGTTAAAGAAGACGAAGTCCGCAACGAAGCGTCCTTTGTGGATGATCTTGGTGCCGATTCGTTGGATACCGTCGAGTTAGTGATGGCCCTGGAAGAAGAGTTCGAGACGGAAATTCCCGACGAGGAAGCCGAGAAAATCACCACCGTTCAGTTGGCGATTAACTACATCAACGAAAACCTCGCCTGAGGTCTATGCCTTAGCGCACACAGGGCCGTTCTACCTATGTAGAGCGGCTTTTTTATGGTCAGTTCAGGTGAACAGTGGCTTTCAGGTGAACAGCNGCTGTCGAGTGTAATTTGCTGCAGGCCTGGTGTAGGTTTAGTGCGGGCTTAGCGTAGGTTTAGTGTAAAGCGCAGGTTTAGCGTAGTTNGTGTAGAGAGCCACTATCGGTCGGTAGTGGTGCATTCAGGGTTGGCAGGGCGTCTGCCGACGCCGACAAGGGAGAAGGGCAATGCAGGGTAAGCGCGTAGTGGTGACTGGGCTTGGCATGGTGTCACCCGTGGGTCTCGATGTTGACAGCAGCTGGCGCAATATATGTAACGGTGTCAGCGGTGCTGCAGCCATCACTGACTTTGATACCAGCGCCTACACCACCCGTTTCAGTTGTTCGGTAAAAGATTTCAGTGTTGACGGATTCATCGCACCGAAAGATGCCAAGCGTATGGATCCCTTCGTTCAGTTTGGCATGGTCGCCGGTATTCAGGCGCTGCGGGACAGCGGATTGGACGTGACCGATGCCAATAATGATCGGATCGGTTGTGCGATAGGTTCGGGGATTGGCGGCATTGGATCAATCGAGAAAAACACGCTGCTTGTGGATGGCGCAGGTCCGCGCAAAATGTCGCCGTTCTTTGTGCCTGGCGCCATTATTAACATGATTAGTGGCAACCTTAGCGTCATGTACGATCTGCGGGGCCCAAATCTGGCTGTGGTGACTGCTTGCACCACCGGAACCCACAATATTGGTTTGGGGGCGCGACTTATCGCCACCGGTGAAGCGGACGCCATGCTTGTCGGCGGCGCCGAGATGGCCACGACGCCCATTGGTTTGGGTGGCTTTGCAGCGGCTCGCGCCTTGTCAACGCGCAATGAAGATCCAACCGCGGCATCCCGTCCTTGGGATCGGGACAGGGATGGCTTTGTACTGGGTGATGGTGCCGCCGTACTTATGCTCGAGTCCCTCGAGAGTGCAACCGCCCGGGGTGCTCGTATTTACGCTGAGCTGACCGGTTTCGGTATGAGCGGCGATGCCTACCACATGACATCTCCCCCAGAGGATGGTCGTGGCGCTGCGAAATCCATGGAAAATGCCATTCGAGATGCGGGGCTCAATGCAGCCGATATTGATTACATCAATGCCCATGGCACATCCACCTCTGCCGGCGATGTAGCGGAGACAATGGCGGTGAAATCGGTATTTGGCAGCGCGGCATCGACGGTGGCGGTCAGCTCTACCAAGTCTATGATTGGCCATTTACTCGGTGCCGCCGGTGCCGTTGAGGCGGTGTTCTCTATTTTGGCTATTCGCGACGGTGTCGCTCCGCCCACCATTAACCTCGAGCAGCCCGATGAAGGGTGTGATCTGAATTATGTGCCCCACACAGCTCAGGAGCGCACCATTCGGCACGCCTTGAGTAATTCTTTTGGCTTCGGTGGCACCAACGGTTCTTTAGTGTTCAGCCGGCTGGACTGAGTTGTCGGTAGTGGCCGATCGATTCTGGATCGATGGGCTCCCGGGGGCTGAAATCCCCGCAGATGACCGGGGGCTTGCCCTAGCGGATGGGGTGTTTGAAACCCTTAGGATCGAGAACGGGGCTGTGTCTTGCTCGTGGCTGCACCGACAGAGGATGATTTCTGGGCTGGTATGTTTGGGTTTTTCCGACGCCAGTCATATTGTCGAGCATGCTTTCGCGAGTGCTGTCAAGTGGATAATCAGCTTACCTGATGCCAGTCGCGACGGGGTATTACGCCTTACCATTACCCGGGGCTCTGGGCCCAGGGGTTACGCCCCGGTCGCCACCGCGCCGCGGATTATTGCCCGCTTTAGTGAAGGCTTGCCCCAGAACTTAACACCGGCTGTCATGGAGGTGGCTACTATCACGTGGCCCGACCAGCCGGCGCTGGCGGGTCACAAATTGCTAGCGCGAATCGAACAGGTGCTTGCGGGGGTAGAAGTCCAGCATCGTGGTGTCAATGATGTTGTGATGACGGATATCCGTGGACACTGGTTATCAAGTCATATCGGCAACCTATTCCTCAGAAGCCAATCGACGTTATTGACGCCGCCGCTTGATCGCGCGGGTATTGCTGGTACCCGGCGGCGCGCAGTGATAGAGCATTGGGCGGC
>PR_CR_10_Liq_1_inCRDRAFT_1002171_pt1 | contig 10148 bp, 6 predicted proteins | sample PRCRCaboRojoPR_3_FD_10241 | JGI IMG/M metagenome (IMG submission 10241) | reverse complement strand
TTCGCATAATAGTATAGCATAATGTTTGAGTGTCTCACTTCATTGTGGGGCACTCTATAGATTATACTATACAGAATAAAATGAGGTGAAACGTATGACATTACCCTATGAAGATGATGCAATGTATTATGACATGGGTTTAAGACAATATGTGTTAAAACAAAACTACGTTTTAAATAACTTATATCTTGACGAACATATTGAAACTGAGTTGCGTAGCAACAATCGTTTTGAGCGTTTACTATACGAAGTAAGTGATGACATCTATCGCTACATCTATCGTTATACGTTAACCAACCAAATCGAACTGAAACGCTACATTCTCGCTAAGAAAGAAACATCAAGAGATGTACTTAAACGTGCTATGTTGTATCAAGTGCGTTATTACTTGCGTAGTGGTGGTGGGTTACTTAAAGACCAAGTGGGTGTTGACTTAGAACGTTCTCGTATGATTAAGTTAGACGAGTTACGTGGTGATCGTAGTATCGCATCACAGTCTATCGACGTATTGAGTGAAGTCCCTGAGATTTTATATGCAGGTATCTTGTATAATGAGATTGAAATCCTAAACGACGGTACATACTAATGTTTAACACACGTCAGATACTAAATGCCGAGACACAACACGCTGAATGGTATCAATACGATGACAAGACGAAATCATACCACCCTAAAGTAAAGTTTAGATATAAAACGTATGACGATACACAATATAGAGAATCACGTCAACAATTCCAACCTGGTAACCTCACAAGCAAATTCTCTTTGAGCATTAAGACGAGTGCACCGATTGATTTCAAGGTAAAAGACAAAGTGGTTTTACTATACGATGGTAGAACTTACGAGATTACTGGTGTTCAAGAGTTGCAGAATATGAATGTACTTGTATCACAACTCATGCCTTCCGCAAAAGGTCAACACGTTAAACTATTGCACCTAAACAAGGATGACGTAGATTAGTGGACGCTGGACAAAGACAAAAAATGAATGAGTTAAAGCGTAAAATCATGGTTAATATGCGAAAGGCGACACCTAAAGACACTGGTAACTTAGCTTATTCTTCTATGCGTGGTTATATAACTAAAAAGGGTATTAAAATCATATATGACGGTCGAAGAGCACCATATGGGAAGATACTTAACCAAACACTATACAGAAGAGTAAAAACTGGTAATTATACTCGATATAAGAAAAACAAACATTTTGGTTGGCATAATAGAGCACATCAAAATGGTATGATGACCGTTATGGAATATCTTAACTTTCCCAAAAAACGAAAATATGATACAAGACAGACGTATCGTTTCCCATTAGATAGTCAAGAAGGTAAGGCAGCACGTAAAGCTCAATACGAAAAAACATTAAACAACCGAACCATTCAAAAATATGAAAGAGCGAATAAGGTGTAAAGATGATACAACTACAAAATTCAATTCGTCAAAGGTTGCAGACAGAACTTAACAAGAACACTCAAGGTTTAGACTTTGAGGTTTCTTTATACAATGTTAAGACAAACAACCTTTTAGAAAACACCGAACAGATTGAAAACACCTACGCTACACGTCAAAAACGTTTCATCCCAGTCTTAATAGAAAACATCAGTGGTGATTATGCAGACTTACAAAATCTAACCGCTGCAACCGCTAATATTAACACATCATTCATGATTCCTACAGACAGCCAAGACTTTAACAATATGGCTATAGAAGAAACGTTCCAAAAAGTATCTACCGCACTCGATGAATTAAGGGAAAGAACCTTAGCACAAAACTTACCTTTGGGTGATAGCAGATATATATTGCCGAGTTCATTTAGATTAACCATTTTAAATGATACAAACACATTTATGGCGAACTATATAAAGTTTACTGCTTCATTCAAAGACCAACCAGGTACAATTATCACGGATAATGGTAACTTTTCGGTACAAAAGGTTGGTAACAACATTGTTTTTTCCGCACCAAACCCTCTTTACACCTACTCCATTGAAGAAGATAAAGAATATGATTTTTACATCTATTTCTTAGATAATAATGAGTTTTCAATAAGTATCAACGATAGTGGTAACATTACAAATGAAACATTTACAAACATAACGTACGAACCTAATGATTTAGTCTTTGGTGGAACTTACATGGAAGTTCAAGACTTAATTGTTGGAGGTTTAAGTGGCGGAGTTACTACAGAGAACGTTAAGATAGATAATTTTAAATCTTTAATACCAAATGTAGGTAGCGAAAGTGATATTGACACAACTTTATCACTTAATGTCATCGAGAAGGGCACGTTGGGTACGGTTGTATTTGGTTTTTCAATACCAAACCCAACGACTAACCAATTTACCTTCGGAAACGGTTTGAACTACCAACAATTCGAACTTGATATGGATGTTTTTATAACCGACAGTGTATTTGTGGGTAATGACGTAGAATATTATATTGATGATGTTAGAATCTACCCAATATTCAGAGATGAACCATTTGTAAGTGAAACAGACGCATCTCAAGTCGTTGGCGATCAGATAACTCGACATACGGCAGTTCAAAGTGTTTTATCAAGAGAGTTTTCCTTATATTTCAAACAAGATATTAAACTAATCGAATTAGCTAAAAAAATGACGAGTGAAACGCCTAATCCTAATGAAGTTTTTGATTTGAAAATAAAATACCCTTTGTTTGAAAGAACTCATAAAGTTATATTGACACAAGCAGCTATCGGTGTATCAAATAATGAACCGATCAGTTTATCGATGAAGTTCGACTTAGCGTCAACATCCATACAATAAGGAGGTAATTAGATGGCGAGTGCCAACACATTAGAAAGCACATTTAATGTTCAACCGCCAGATTCTGGCGAAACAATGAAGAATGACGGTCGCAAGCTTAATGGTAATCGTCCTCGTGGTAAAAACAGTGAAAACCTCCACAAAATAAACTTTAAGTCTATTGCTAAGATAGGTTTGGGCATTAGACAAGTTCGTATGGCAAATGAATTAGTAGGTGCCTATACTGGAGATAGAATTACACAAAGAAGTGTACAAACTGGTATGACATTTGTTCAATATGGTATTGGTATTAAAGTTGCAGGTGTATTTGGTATGGCTTACGCAGCAGGAGACTTAGCATTTAGAACGTTGAATCATCAAATCAAAGTTAGAAGAGAGAACACCATCGCAAGACACATCAAAGAACTTTCAGGCAACAATGCACGGAACCACTCAAGAAGAAGTGGTGAGAAGATATGATTAAAGTATTTCTTAATAATTTTGAAATAAGTCAAAGAGTAGAAGTCGATTTATCCTTCGTTAAAAAACTCGATATGGAGTTGGACGAAGGTTTTATCATGCTCAGTCATTCGAATAGGGCAGATCCATACGATATGTTTTCTACGATTGACATATACGAAGATGACAATTTAATTTTCACAGGTAAAATTAGTCAAGATAACGTAAACCTTTCAAGTTTTTCAGATGAACTATATAATCATAAAATAACAATTATAGAGCATACAAAGATTTTAGAAAAATATTTGGTTACAGGAAAAACGTTTACCCAACCAACCGACGAAACATTTGGTTTACCGTTTTACACACTATACGACGTTGTTGAAATACTAAGAAAAACAACGAAGTTTAAATTGTTTGGTAGTGAAGATGTTAACACACCCTTCAATATACCTACAAGTGTTAAAGAAGAACTTGAGGTTATTGTATCACCTGAATTTACATTTAAAGATGTCACTTTAAGACAAGCACTTAATGAAGTATTTTTCTATCTTGACGCTATTGTTCGTTTAGATAGAGATAACAACTTAGTAATAGAAAAATTTAACGATTTAAAACGTGAAGTAGACTTTTTAACTGAGAATTACAAAAAAGACCAAAATATCATGGATTATGCAACGACAATGTCCAGCGATATTATAAATTCTGTAAACACAGGTATTGGTTTTTCAAAATATAACTATGAGTACTACCCAGGAAAAGATTTGTGGATCAACCCACGTTCTACAAGCTTAAGTCAATTCGATTTTGAACAAGGTTTTGTACCTACACCCAAACCAATTTACAAAATTGAAGATTTATACATAGGTGCAGAATTAAAAATAACAAAAAAGAATAAAACAACTCAAGAAGAAGAAGTTTTAATTGATACAGACCTTTACCCTTTAAATATTACGAGAAATGTAGTTGAAAAAGAGGTTTATGCCACTTTACCAACAAGATTACTTAACGACGCATTCTCTTTGGCTAAAAATAACACGATTTACTATACGTATGGTAGTAAAAACATAAATATTGGTCAAACATTCGGTGTATTCGATACTCAAACGGTGTTTTCAAATCTTTTGCAGTCTGTTTTGCCATCTTCTCTAAAAAAAGACTTTGACATACCAGAAGATGCCGATTGGTTTGGTTTTTCTCAATTATTCGATGATGGAACCTTTCAGTGGCAAGTAGAAGTTTCTTTATTAGGTAATTTCCTTACTGGGGACTTCTTAAATCGTTGGAAAGGTTTGTTTAGACTTAAATACATCCCTGTAATACCCTCTATTCGTTACGAGGTTGTCCGTGACGACGTTTCAGAAGTTTTTATTGATACTAAGTCCATCGCAAATCAAAAGCTACGTATCGTCGATTTAGAGCGTTTTACGAACAATATGAAAGGTAGAATCAATCAATTAGGAAATAGTGAGTTGATTTTATCACATAAAGTTGGTAGTTTTAACGAAACTTGGAACATAGGCGACTTTACCTCAGAAGGTTTTGTTATAACCAAGAAAGAATCTATTGTTCAAAGAGATCATTACATTATTAACTACGAACTTAATAGAAACTTTAACAAAATGTCTCAGTTCATGGGTGTTGACCAAGAAATTAGACAGTGGGAGATTGGTGAGAAAGGTAGAACACTTGATCGTGATTTAAACTATAACGAGTTCATTGAAGTGTATGCGGATGACGAAGGCAGAAGCGATACGGGCAGCAGCACGATTATAAATTCGAGCATATTACTTAATACTGTCAATCCATCTTACTCTGGTCAAAACTACGCAAAGTATTCATTATTTACATCTCCACAACTATTAGATGAGAACGATAGTCAAATTGTTGTCAATTTACCGTTATACCGTGTATCTGGTGGTAATGCGTTTGGCTTTTATATGGATTTTGAAACAAATGCCTCAGCAGGAGACCAGCTATTAGAAGGTGATAACGAATGGTATAACTTTGAGGAATTTAGGCGTTATAACACTCCGTTTAAATACACAGACCAAGTAGGTAGACTTGAAAGTTTCTTGATTAGTGTACATGACGGAACACTGTTTCCAGAAAGCGACTTCGACTCAGAAAACCTTGCAGCAGAATTGTTACCAGTATTCACAAAAACAATTAGTAATCAATTTATGAGTGGCAGTTTTTATGTAGAAAAAGATAACCGTGAACGACTTAAAATGACATTCCTATATCATATGTTATCTAAAAACTTGGATGAAGTTGTTATTGGTGAGTTGTTTACAACGAATAACTCATTCTTCATTGAAGAACCTAACAGTGTAAGACTTAGAATGTGGAACGATAAAAAATTTATTACAAGAGATAAAAGTTCTAAGTTAACCGATCAAGATGCAATTATTACAAACCCAAGTATAACATTCGATTACGAAGAAAACTATTTTGAAGTTCCAGATGATGTATTGGGTTATGACGCTTGGGCATTGACGGATGCAGATGGTTACCCATACATAATGGTAAATAGTGATAAACGAAGAATTGTATTTGAGTTTAAAGGACAAAGAAGTGGTGTTGACTACGGTGGTCAAGAAAATTTAGAAAGATTGAGACCTGTAGGTGTCGATGAAACAAATATTACATCAGATACCATATCATTCAATGTTGGTAATGTAAACGACGAAACCGTTGATATAGAAGTAACGCTTGGTTCGGAAGTTCAAACAAAAGAAGTTGCAGCCAATACAGTAAGTGATTTCTTTACATTCGACCAATTAGAACCCAATACTAATTACACATTCTCGATAACCGCTAAAGTTAAGTTGGGTTCAGAATTAACTGATAGCACACCAAGAACGCAAGTGTTAAAAACCAATATAATACCTATAGATTCTCCTACTGTAGAAGAAAGTCGTGTAGAGGCATATGATTTTGATGGAGTCACAAAATATATAGCATATTATAACATTACAAATACGGATGACACGTTCGAATTAGACCCATACCACGAAATAGAAGGTTTTGATTCTATTACTACAGCATCCGCTTCTTTAGAGCCTGGTGAAACGGCAGAATTTGCAATCGCATTGTTGGGTAGTGATCAACAAGACCCAGATAACAGATTAGATGCAAATACAACATATAATATAAGATTTAGGTTTAGAACTACAGAGTTTAATAATAATTGGTTTTCTCCATTCACGAATTTACAAGGTTTATTTATTGGAGAACTTGAAGATCCAAACTTTGGTGTGGCAACCTCTACAGATACAACGGCTTCATTTTCTTGGGGAAACCCAAATGATGTAGATACACAAATAGAAGTGCAATTGTTGTCTGCTCCATTCCCACAAGGTACCGTAGAACAAACTAAAACTCAAGAAATAGGTGCGCAAAGTGGCACTACTGTTACATTTACAGGTTTAGATGATGATACGTTTTATGGCACGAGAGCCAAATTGTTAGGAACTGGTTTCAGTGTAGAGAGTGGAACGGTAGATAGTTCGACAGTAAAAACAGATGTATCAAGAACTGCAACGCCAAGAATACAAAATGTACAAAGAACTACAAGCAGTATAAGTTTTGATTTATTTAATCGAGACGATGAAGAAGTAGATATATATTGGAATACTACGGGTTCTCCAGATGAAACAGATAATGTATTAGCCAATATACCTTCGGGTCAAGTGGGTTCAGATGAAATTACTGGATTAAACGAAGGTGAAATAGTAACTATATATTATACAGCAAAATCAGATGTAAACCCAATATCAACCGTTGGTTCAAGTACGACACAAACATTTAGACAGTTAGACAACCCCAATTTTGGGTTTGCAACAGAAACTTCAGATAGTATTACTTCATATTGGGGAAATCCAAACGATGTTGATGTCACAATGGAAGCAACCCTTAAATTAAACTCTACAGTTATTGATACTAAAACAAAAAATATTGATGCAAATGGAAATTTAGATTTAGACCCATTAGTGTTTACTGGTTTATCTTCTAATACGGGTTATAACATAGATGCGAAGTTTTTATCTTCAGGAATAAACCTTGAAAGTTCAATAACTAATAGTGGAACAATAACAACTGATCCACCACCAACTGATACTCCTGAAATCGAAAGTTTTAGTTCTGATATCAATTCTATAACCGTCACTGTAAGAAACCAAGATAGCTCTGGTGCCGANATATTTTATGGAGTAGATACGACATTTCCTAATACAAGCGTTGGTTTTGCTGCTCCGTTTGAAATAAATGGTGATAGAATAACTTTCACAATAAGTAATTTAAACCATAGTCAAACATATGAAATATCAGTTAGAGCACAAGCGAGCGGAGAAACAACAAGTGAAATCGTGACACAAGAAGTGACTACAGAAACACCGTTAGGAACCGAATGGGTATATATAGGAGAAGGTCCAAATGCGTTTGATTCCGATGAAAGTGTTTCTTCAACACCAAGTCCGATACCATCAACTTGTCCAACATTAGAGCAAGCCAAAACAGACGCACTTGCAGCTATAGAAGCGTCAATAGACGTAACAACAAAACCTGTAGGTTATATTGTAAGATCAACAAGAATAGCTAATAACCCATTAAGAACTTGTTGGACAGTATACTATGAGGCACAATAAAAACTCTATAAAGGAGGTAATGTTATATGCTATATAATGTTACTAAAATCTATGTATTAAACAATGAGGTTTTATACGTAGACGAGGGAGAGATTAGCAGAGATAGTGCGAACTATAATCAAATAGACGTTATAACCAACGTAAGTGGGTTTGACGTCGCCATTGCATTCGAATTACCGAATGGTGTGTTTAGTGATCGTATATCTCTTACACAAAACACGGGGACGGTGACGATACCAGATTCACCTACCCAAATTCAACCATACGAAGGAGAAGAATGGTCAAGCTATTCTATGCTCATCCCCAACGCTGTGCTAAGTGCTATTACATCTACTACTTCACAGACGTTAGGTTTTTCCCTACGATTTAGTAAAACATTAAATTCAGGCGAAGAAAACGAGTATACTCAAGCATACACAACTGAAATTGGTACACTCTCGGTCCAAGGTACTATTGGTGGAGAACCAGTTGCTTTAGACCCTGCATTTTATCAAAATGAAATTGTATCTGATTTAAATAATTTAATTTCACTATACAATAGTTTGAATGCGTTAGTGACTGATAGCGAGACTGGGTTAGCACAAAAGGCGAATAAGACTGGCGATACGATTACAGGTCAGTTTGACTTCTCCACTGTAGACCTTGACCAACTGCAAGAACCACTCGCTGCAATTAAACTCGGTGGTAATAACGTCACCACGTCAGGTCAAATCAATGACTACACTTTCCAAAGTGGTGATGAAGAAAAAGATGCTATTAAATACGCTAACCTCGCAGACTTATTCAACTTAGGTGCTGTAACCCCTCAAAGCGGAGAAAACTTCTTACAGGCGTATACAAGAGAGCTCACAGCTAAGTTCGCTGCAATTCAAACCGTTGATGAGTTAGCAGAGACATTACTCAAGCGTGATGGCACTGACGCTATGACTGGAAACCTCAACATGGATAATAATAATATTACCAATGTGGGTACTGTGGATGGCGTCGATGTAGAGAGTTTAGAATCAAATGTCTCGAGCCTTACGGATACTGTAAATCAATTACAAGGTGCCTATGTATTACGTGGTTCAGTATCAAATACTACGGAAGATTTAAATGAGAATGGTACACAACCGTTAACAGATTATATCGCTGCAAACTTCGAAAATAGAGCACCCGAAACAGGCGATGTATTGCGTGATGGTCAAGGTGGAGAGTGGTACTTTGATGGTACAAATTGGACATTCGTCGGTCAAGCATATATTGATTTAGGTAATTATTATACTAAAAACGATTCTGACGAAAGATACTATACACAAACTCAACTCAACCCACAAACTGGCGACCCTGAAGAAGTCGATTTCGAGACAGAAGCATCGTTAGACGCAAGATATTATACGCAAAAAGATTTAGACGAAGGTTCACTTGATGATAGATATTATACTGAAGTAGAAACCGATAACCTCCTCGCAGATAAAGTTGATGTAGGTGTACTTGCTTCTTCTATTGTTGTTTATCCTACTGATACTGCAAGTGGTGTAAGCAATTATGTTCGTGGTGTATCAAGTATTGATGACGCAGATTATGATACCACTGCAGTTGATGTTACGACTCCAACCGTTGATGGTATAAAAGTTCCTGTAGGTTCAGTCATTGCTGACGCTAACTTATTCGTTGGTAATCCTGGTGTTATCAATGTACCTATCGTGGGTAACGTACGTTCTTCTGCAAATAATGTAGAAGCAGAATTCTATTTTGAAATATATAAACGTGACGATCAAGGTGTTGAAACACTTATTGGTCAAGAGAGTACTAAGACGAGGGTTGTGTCAAATCAAACTTACGAAGAATTTAGTGCTACCGCACTTCTTAACAATGGTGAGTTTACTGAATCGGATAGATTAGTATTTAAGTTCTTCGCTGATAAAGTCGGTAGTGTAGATGGAACGTTTGACTTCCAATACGGTGGTGGCTCTCCTGTACGTATTTTACTTAATGTACCTATTGATGTAACTTTACAAGCGGAGAGACTTACATATGACAACACAGATACAAATCTCACTAAGACTAATGTTCAAGAAGCCATAACCGAGTTAGACGGAAAAGACGATACAATTCAAGAAAACTTAGATAATCACATTAACGATACCACAGGTGCACACGCTGCAAGTGCGATTAGCTTTAACCCAACAAATGTTCCACTAACACAGACTGATGTTCAAGCCGCAATCGCAGAGTTATTTGATAATACTACAAATAAGATTAAATCAGACTATATTGAATTGCAATTTGAAGAT
>PR_CR_10_Liq_1_inCRDRAFT_1002170_pt1 | contig 10150 bp, 7 predicted proteins | sample PRCRCaboRojoPR_3_FD_10241 | JGI IMG/M metagenome (IMG submission 10241) | reverse complement strand
GTGCGGTCGGTTCACCGGGAGGGCCTCGTAGTGGGTGCCGAGCCGGTAGCGGTGGGCGTCGGCGTACGAGAACACGCGGGCCTGGAGCATCTTGTCCGGGGAAAACCCGATGCCGGGGACAATGTTGGAGGGAGAATAGGCGGCCATCTCCACCTCGGTGAAGTAGTCGGTGGGATTGCGGTTCAGCTCGAACTCCCCCAGCTCGAGCAGAGGATAGTCTCCGTGCGGCCAGACCTTGGTGAGGTCGAAGGGGTTGTAGGGAACCTCCTCGGCCTCCCGCTCCGGCATGACCTGGACGTAGAGCGTCCACTTCGGGTACCGGCCCTCGGCGATGGCGGAGTGGAGGGCCTCGCCGTAGCTCTCCCGGGTCCTCCCGACAATCCGCTCGGCTTCCTCGTCGGTGACGAACTCGTGGCCCTGCTGGGTCTTGAAGTGGAACTTTACCCAGAAGCGCTCGCCCGCCTCGTTCCAGAAGCTGTAGGTGTGCGAGCCGTAGCCGTTCATGTGCATGGGCGAGCGGGGATTGCCGCGGTCACTCATGAGGATGGTCACCTGGTGGAGGCTCTCCGGGCTGAGCGACCAGAAGTCCCAGGCGGCGGTGGCGCTGCGCAGGTGGGTGCGCGGGTGGCGCTTCTGCGTGTGGATGAAGTCGGGGAACTTGTAGGCGTCGCGGATGAAGAAGACCGGGGTGTTGTTGCCGACCATGTCCCAGTTGCCCTCCTCCGTGTAGAACTTCAGGGAGAAGCCGCGCACGTCCCGCTCGTTGTCCGCGGCCCCCTGCTCGCCGGCGACCGTGGAGAAGCGGGCGACCAGCTCGGTCTGCTGGCCCACCTCGGAGAACAGGCGTGCCCGCGTGTAGCGGGTGAGGTCCCGGGTGACCGTGAAGGTCCCGAAGGCGCCCCACCCCTTGGCGTGGACGACCCGCTCGGGGATGCGTTCGCGGTTCTGGTGGGCGAGCTTCTCGAGGAGCTGGTAGTCCTGCAGGAGGAGCGGACCGCGCGCGCCGGCGGTCAGCGAGTTCTGGTTGTCGGCAACAGGATGGCCGGCGGTGGTGGTCAGTCGGGTGGTCATGGTTGGCTTCGTTCTTGGAAGGGGAGGTGGGGTTGGCTGCGTTGCTGGCTGGGGCAAAGGAGCGATTCGGGGAGGATTCTACCGGGGCGGGATTGATTGGTGAAAGATTTTGAAGTGATAATTGCGATAGCTTACGCCTATGGAATTCCACCAACTCCGCTACTTCCTCGCTCTCGCCCGCGAGCGCAATTTCACCCGGGCGGCGGAGCGCTGCGCCGTCTCCCAGCCCTCCCTGAGCCAGCAGGTGCGCAAGTTGGAGGAGGAGCTTGGGGAGCCCCTCTTCCGGCGGGCGCGGCGGGCGACCGTGCTGACCCCGGCCGGGGAGCGCCTTCTCCCGCGGGCTCGCCGCATACTCGAGGAGGCCGAGGGGATCGCGGAGGAGATGGGTCCGGGAGCGGAGGGTGTCCGCGGGAGCGTGCGCCTCGGGGCAATCCCCACGGTGGCCCCGTACCTGTTGCCGGAGGTCCTCAGGGCGGCCCTCGGGCCCCATCCCGGTCTGGAAGTGCGGCTCGCCGAGGAGACCACGGCCACGCTCGTGGAGCGGCTGCGGGAGGGGGAGCTGGACTTTGCGGTGGTGAGTGCGCCCTTTGCCGGGGAGGAAGAGATGGAGTGCGTGACCCTCTGCGCGGACGAGCTCCTCGTGGCCCTGCCCGCGCAGCATCCCCTCGACACCCGCTCCCGGATTTCCCTGCGGTCGCTCTCCGGCTACCCGGTGGTGCTCATGAAGGAGGCGCACTGCCTGAGCGGGCAGAGCCGGGCCCTCTGCGAGAGCTCGTCGGTGCGGCCGCGGGTCTCCATCGAGAGTTCCCAGCTGGACACGGTGGTCTCGCTGGTGGCCGCCGGCCTCGGCTTCTCCTTCGTGCCAGAGATGGCCCGCCCCTTCTTCCGGGACCGGGGCATCCTCCTGCGCCCGGTTGCCCCGAAACCGGTCCACCGGCGGATCGTTCTCATCCGGGTGGCTGGCGACCCCCTCTCGTCGGCCGAGTCGGCCTTCCGGGAGGCGGTTCTCACTCCCTTCGCGGAACGGCGGTTCTGCGCGGAGGAGAAGTGAGGCGGAGCGGGGCGTGCGGGCCCGGCTCCGCTCCCGGCGGCGGCAGCCGGCCGGGGCCTCCCGTACCGGGTGTGGCGGTGGTTGCCCGGGGCGGTCGCGGCCGGTAGGACGGGTGCATGCGGATCTTTTCCCCCGCCAAGCTCAATCTCTTCCTCGCGGTCACCGGGAAGGCAGCGGGCGGTTACCACGAACTGCTCTCCCTGGCGGTGCCCCTCGATTTCGGGGATACGCTGGAGGTGGAGCGGCGCGGGGAGGGAGCGACCGAGGACGAGCTGACCTGCGCGGACCCGCGCGTGCCCACCGACGGCAGCAATCTCGTCCGGCGGGCGGCGGCGGCCTTCCGGGAGGGGTTGCGGGAGCGCGGTGGCGGCCGGGCCGACGGCCCCTTCTTCCGCTTCGCGCTGGAGAAGCGCATCCCCCCGGGGGGCGGCCTCGGCGGGGGCAGCGGCAACGCGGTGGCGGCGCTGCGGGCGATGAACCGGCTGGAGGGGGAGCCCCTCGCGGAGGAGGACCTGGCGGCGCTCGCCGCCGGCCTCGGTGCGGACTGTCCGCTCTTCCTGCCGGGCGGGCCGGTGGTTTTCCGGGGGCGCGGGGAGAGGGTGGAAGCGCGGCCGGAGCTCGCCGGGCTCCTCCGGCCCTGGCGGATTTTCCTCGTCGATCCCGGCTTCGCCGTGCCCACCGGGCCGCTCTTCACCCGCTGGGCGGCGGCGGTGCGGGAGGGCCGTCGCCGGGAGGAGGCGGGGGAGGCCGAGCGGGCGCTGGCCCGGGGCCTGGAGGAACTGCGCCACGGCGATCCGGGACCCCTCCTCCGCAACGACCTCGGAAGCCTCCTCCGGGAGAAGTACCTCTTCTACGACGTGGTGGAAGCGGCGGTCCGGGCCGCGGCGGCGGGCTGGCTGGGGATCACCGGGAGCGGGAGCGTTGCCTTCGTCCTGCTCCACCGCGAGGCCGACGAGGGTCCTTTCCGGGAGGTGGAGCGGGAGCTCTTCGGGGAGCCGGGCTTTTCCGTTGAAGCGGCGGTCCTTCCCGGGAAGGATTGCTGATTCGAAAAAGGAGGACCGATCTTCTTGCATGACACCGACAAAGAGCAGGTATTTCACGGATCCCCGGCAGCGCCCGGAGTGGCCCGTGGGAGCGCCTTCGTCTTCCAGCACGAGGACCCCGAGGTTCCGGTCTATCAGGTCGCCGAGGCGGAGCTGAGTCGGGAGCAGGCGCGCTTTGAGGAAGCGCTCGTAGCGACCCGCGAGGAGTTGCAGGCGCTGCGGGAGCAGATTGCGGCGCAGGTGGGGGAGGCAGAGGCGAGCGTCTTCGACGCGCACCTCCTCGTCCTCGAGGACCGGGCCCTCATCGAGGAGACCTTGTCGGCCAGCGCGGAGAAACGGGTGAACATCGATCACTGCTTTGCCTCGGTGGCGGAGCGGTACATCGAATTCTTCGAGCACATCGAAGACGCCTACCTGCGGGAGCGGGCCAGCGACATCCGCGACGTGACCAAGCGGGTCCTCGCCCACCTGCTCGGGCGCGGGGGGTTCCGCAGTTTCGGGGACGACGGCCGAGCGGAAGCGCGGGTCTTCGTGGCGAACAACATCAACGCCTCGGACATCGCCCAGCTCCCTCGCGAGAAGATCCTCGCCCTTGTGGCGGAGACCGGTGGGCAGACCGGGCACACCTACATCATGGCCCGGGCCATGAAAGTGCCCGCGGTCGTGGGAGTGGCCGGGGTGACCGAGAAGATCGCCATGGGCGTGCCGGTCCTCGTCGACGGCTACGACGGCACGGTCATCGTCGACCCCGGGGAGGATACCCTCTTCCGCTACGGGGAATTCCGCCGGAAGCGGAAGCGCCTGCAGGAGGTCTACGAGAGTGAGCTGGGGGAGCCCGCGGAGACCCGCGACGGCCGCCCCTGCCCCCTCCGGGCGAACCTCGAGACGCGGGAGGAGGTGGTCGAGGCGAAGGCCGTTCACGCCGAGGGGGTCGGCCTCTTCCGCTCGGAGGGCATGGTCCTCCGCGACCGGGCCGCGCTCGCCTCGGAGGAGCTCCAGTTCCGCGAGTACCGCGAAGTCGTGCGGGCCCTCGACCCGGCCCCGGTGACGATCCGCACCTTTGACATCGGTGGCGACAAGTACCTGCCCTCCCGCCTCACCGTCCGCGAGCGGAATCCCTTCATGGGCTTCCGGGCCATCCGCTACTGCCTGAAGAATCCCGGGCTCTTCAAGGAGCAGCTCCGGGCCCTCCTGCGGGCGGCCTCGTACGGGAACCTCCGCATCCTCCTGCCCATGATCAGCGGGGTGCGCGAGCTGCACGCCGCCCGCGAGTTGCTCGCCGAGGCCCGGGCAGAGCTGCGGGCGCGCGGGGAGGAAGTGCCGGAGGCGGTCGCCCTCGGCTGCATGATCGAGATCCCCAGCGCGGCCCTCATGGTCGACGTCCTCGCGAAGTACTGCGACTTTGTGAGCATCGGTACGAACGACTTGATCCAATACCTCCTCGCCGTGGACCGGGGGAACGACAACATCGCCGAGCTCCACGAGCCGAGCCATCCGGCGGTGGTCCGTATCCTCCACACGATTGTCCGCGAGGCCAAGGCGGCCGGCGTGCCGGTGAGCGTGTGCGGGGAAATGGCCAGCGACCCCGTCTACACCGGCCTCCTCGTCGGGCTCGGGGTGGATGAGTTGAGCCTCTCCCCGAGCCTCCTTCCCGAGGTGAAGTACATCCTGCGCCACATGGATGCCGCCGAGGCGGAAGCACTGGCCGCGGAGTGCCTTCGCATGGAGGGCCCCCGCCGGATCCGTCGACGGCTCGGGGCCTTCCACGAGGAACTGGTCCGGCGCTCGGCCCTGACGACCCACTGAAGCCACGCACTCCGCGCGGGCTGGATGCCGCGCGGGGGAAGGTAGGGGGGCGGCGGGGGCGCTGGTTTCCTTGGCAAGGCTCCCCGTCCTTGTTAGAAAGAGGCGGCCGGAGGTCGTGGGCAGTCCGCGGTCGACGGGCCACAGGAACACTCCAACAAGGCATCGATCATGAAGGCAGCGGTTTGGCACAAGGCAAAGGACCTGCGGGTGGAACAAGTAGACGAGCCCTCCGTGCGGGATCCGCACGAGGTGAAGGTGAGGGTGCAGGCCTGCGGGATCTGCGGGAGCGACCTCCACGAATACGCGGCCGGTCCGATCTTCATCCCGGTGGAACAGCCCCACCCGATCAGCGGGGACAAGGCGCCCATCGTGATGGGCCACGAGTTCTCCGGCGAAGTCGTCGAGGTGGGCGGGAAGGTGAGGCGCGTCCGGGTGGGCGATCGGGTGGCCATCGAGCCGATCTATGCACCGCACCGGGACGGCGCTTACCTCGACGAAAAGTACAACCTGACCCCCCTGCTCGGGTTCCACGGGCTTTCCGGCGGGGGCGGCGGACTGGCCGAGTTCACGGTCGTGGGGGAGCACATGGTGCATCGGCTCCCGGAGGAGCTCTCCGCGGAACAGGGCGCCCTCGTCGAGCCCGCGGCGGTCGGCCTGCACGCGGTGCGGCAGAGCTCGCTGAAGGCGGGCGACACCGCCGCGGTGTTCGGGGCGGGCCCGATCGGGCTCGTCGTGATCGAGGCGCTGAAGGCGGCCGGGGCGTCCCGGATCTTCGCGGTCGAGCTGTCCGAGGTCCGCAGGGCGAAGGCGGCGGCGCTGGGGGCGGAAGTGCTCGATCCGGGCGCGGGGGACGTGGTCGGCGAGATCGCGGAACGCTCCCGCGGCGGGGTCGACTTTGCCTTCGAGGTGACCGGGATTCCGGAGGTGCTACGGCAGTCCCTGCACAGCACGCATGCCGGCGGGGAAACGATCATCGTGAGCATCTGGGAGACGGAGGCCTCCTTCCAGCCGAACGACCTGGTCATCCGCGAACGCACCATGAAGGGGATCATCGCGTACCGGCACATCTACCCGGCGGTCATTGCCCTCATGGAGAAGGGCTACTTCCGGGCGGAGGAACTCGTGACCAAGAGGATCTCCCTCGAGGAGGTGGTCACCGAGGGCTTCGACGTGCTGCTGGAGGACAAGAGCCACATCAAGATCATGGTCCAGCCGTGAGCCCGTGAGCCTCCGCGGCAGGCAGGAGAACACCGGGTGCGGCCGCCCCGGGCGCGGCCGACCCGCCCGCGCGGTAGGGCCGTGGCCGGGCACGGAGGGGCACGTTGGTCCCTGAGCAAGTCCTCCTCTCCCTCGCCATCGCCGGCGCCATCGGCCTGCTCATCGGGCTGGAGCGCGGCTGGGAGGAGCGCGAGGCGGGGGAGGGCAAGCGGGTGGCCGGCTTGCGCACCTTCGGTCTCATCGGGCTGTTCGGGGGCGTCTGCGGGCTGCTCAGCGAGCGGACCGGCTCCCTCCTGCTCCCGGGCGTGGCCCTCGCCGGGCTGACGGCCGTCCTCATCGTGAGCCACCGGCAGGCCTACCGGGTGACCGGGGACCTCGGGATCACCTCGCTCTGCGCGGCCCTTCTCACCTTCGTGCTCGGGCTGGGGGCCGCCCAGGGCTTCCGGGTAGAGGCGGCGGCCACGGCGGTGGTGGTGGCGCTGCTCCTCGGCTCGAAGCCGACCCTGCACCGCTGGGTGCGGGCGATCGGCAGCCGCGAGCTGCGGGCGGCCCTGAAGCTGCTGGTGCTCTCCGTGGTGATCCTGCCGGTCCTCCCGGACAAGGGCTACGGGCCGTGGAAAGCCCTCAATCCCTACGAGATCTGGTGGATGGTCGTGCTCATCGCGACGATTTCCTTTGTCGGCTATGTCGCCGTGCGGGTGGTCGGGCCCCGCCGCGGAATCGTGGTGACCGGTCTCCTCGGGGGACTCGTCTCCTCCACCGCACTGACCCTGCACCTCTCCCGCCGGGCCCGGCAGGGAGCCGACCCCCCGGCCCACCTCGCCGGGGGCATCCTCCTCGCCTGCGGCACGATGTTTCCCCGGGTGCTCATCGTCGCCGGGATCCTCCACTGGCCCCTGGTCGGAGCCCTCTGGCCCTCCCTGCTGCTCATGGGCGCGCTCACCTACGGTGGGGGGCTCGCCTGGACCCTCGCGGTTTCCCGCGCGGGAGAGAGCGGCCCGGCTGAGGGTGCCCGCCTGCGCAATCCGCTGGAGCTCGCGCCCGCCCTCTTCTTTGGGGCGGTCCTCGCAGTGGTTCTCCTCGCCGGTGCCGGGCTGGAAGAGACCTTCGGCGGCGCGGGCCTGCTCAGCCTGGCAGCGGTCTCCGGGTTGACGGATGTCGACGCGATTACGCTGACGCTCGCCCGGATGAGCGAACCAGCCGGAGAAGAGGCGGCGGTCGGGCTACCCCTCGCCGCGCTCGGCATCGTCCTCGCCAGCGCCACAAACGGCCTCACCAAGACGGTGCTCAGCTTGGGCGTGGGGGGATGGGCAGTGGGCTGGCGGGTGGCCCTGCCCCTTCTCTCCAGCGCCGGCCTCGGGCTGCTCCTCGCCATCCTGCTGGCCTGAGACCTCACCGGCCCACGTCCGCCGTGCCGGGCAGGGGAAGGGAACAAGCGACTCGGAAAAAAGCGCGGGATCCCGTGGTCGCGAAGGGGGGCACACGCGCGGCACACAGCGCCCCGTGCCCGCCCGCCCGCCCGGTGGGTTCCGCTCGCGGATCGTTGGCCCTCTGGGCAGCTTGCCGGATTGGAGGAGCTGACCGGCGGGCCGGCGGGGCACTAGAGCTCCGCCCGGATGGCGGCGAGCATGGCGGAGGAACCGACGGGCTCCACCTCGAAGGCGATGTCCCCGGTGCGCGTACCCTTCTCCACGGCGCGGCGCACCGCGGTCTCGATCCGCGTGGCGGCAGCTTCCTCGCCGAGGCTGTGGCGGAGGAGAAGGGCGCCGCTGAGGATCTGGGCGCAGGGATTGGCCACGCCCTTCCCAGCGATGTCGGGCGCGCTCCCGCCGGCGGGCTCGTAGAGGCCGAAGGGGTGGCCGTGCCGGTTCTGTTCCTCCCCGAGGCTGGCGGAGGCGAGCATGCCGAGGGAGCCGCAGATCACGGCCATCTCGTCGGAAAGGATGTCGCCGAAGAGGTTCTCGCTGAAGAGGACGTCGAACTGGTTGGGATTGCCGGCCAGCTGCATGGCGGCGTTGTCCACGAGCATGTGGCTCAACTCGATTTCCGGGTAGTGCTCGGCGAAGAAACGGGTGACGGTATCGCGCCAGAGAACGGAAGTTTCCAGCACGTTGGCCTTGTCGATGGAGCAGACCCGCCGGCTCCGTCCCAGGGCGGTCTTGGCGGCGACCTCGGCGATGCGCGTGATCTCCGAGGTCCGGTAGACCATCGTATCGCGCGACTGCTTCTCACCGTTCTCGAGGGTCACGGTGTCCTTGGGCTGGCCGAAGTAGAGCCCGCCGGTCAGCTCGCGGATGCAGACGATGTCGATCCCCTCGGGGATGCGCTCGCTCTTCAGGGGGGAGGCGGGGACCAGCTCGGGGTAGAGCAGGCCGGGGCGGATGTTCGCGAAGAGGTGGAATTCCTTGCGGAGGGGNAGCAGGGCGGCCCGNTCGGGCTGCTCCTTCGGTGGCAGGCTCTCCCACTTCGGGCCGCCCACCGAACCGAAGAGGATGCCGTCGGAGGCCCGGCAGGCCTCGAGGGTGGACTCTGGCAGCGCGGTGCCCTCCGCGTCGATGGCGGCCCCGCCGACGAGGCACTCGTTCATCTCCAGGCGGGCGCCCTCCTCGTGGGCGACCTGCTCGAGCAGTTCCACCGTCAAGCTCATCACTTCCGGGCCGATCCCATCGCCCGGCAACACTGCCAGCTTCCATTCACGCATGCCCCGAGCAAACAACCGGGAGAATGGGCCGAAAAGCGAAAAAGCCCGGCGGAGTGCGGGTGCTCCCGGTCCGGTCGGCCGGCTAGGCTTCGTACCCGGATGGTCCCGGCAGGTCGGGGCGGCGCTCGCGGGTGCGCTGCCGGCGCTGCTCCTCCCGCCACGCGGCAATCCGGCCGTGATCGCCGGAGAGGAGGACCGCCGGCACCGGCATGCCGCGGAACTCGGCCGGCCGGGTGTACATGGGGATCCCGAGCCGTCCGTCGCGGAAGCTATCCTGCTCGAGCGACTGCGCCTCGCCGAGGACGCCGGGTAGTTGGCGGACGACCGCGTCGATGAGGACGGCGGCGGGCAGGGTGCCATTGGTGAGCACGTAGTCACCGATGGAGATCTCCCGGTCGACGAGGGTGGTGCGGACGCGCTCGTCGATCCCCTCGTAGTGGCCGCTCACCACGAGGAGATGGGAATGCCCGGCCAACTCCTCGACGAGGGGTTGGCGGAGGGGTTCGCCGTCGGGGGCCATGTAGACCACGGTGGTCTCGGGTCGGCGCAGCTCCTCGATCGCGGCGAAGAGAGGCTCGGGCTTGAGTACCATGCCGGCGCCACCCCCGAAGGGCCGGTCGTCCACGATGTGGTGCTTGTCGGTCGTCCAGTCCCGCAACTGGTGCACCCGCAGGTCCACGCGGCCGGCCGCCACCGCCCGGCCGACCATGCTTTCCCGCACGAAGCCCTCCAGCATCCCGGGGAAAAGGGTGAGAACATCCCAGCGCATGGATCCACCCCAACCGCTGCCCACGACGGGAGCAATCCCCGGCGTGGAGGGTGCGGCTGCGCGGGAAACGGGCAGGGGCGGTGTGCGCGCTGCGATCCGGGGCGTCCGGCGGAGGGGATGCACGGGCCGGGGGNTCGAGTGGGAGTTGGAATAGGAGAGGGAAATCGGTGGCTTCGCCCCGGCCTCACCGCGGGACGGGGCCGGAGCGCCCGTAGCGATTGTCGGGAAGAAAGAGCGTGGACGAGGAGCGGAGAGGTCGCCGGAGGGCAGGGCGGCGAGCCGGAGGGGAGAGGGGAGAACGATGGAGGACTCCTCTGCCCTCGCTGACGCTGTGGGAATCCTCTGGCGCGGGGCAATTTCCCGTGGCAGGGTTTTCGGGTCATGGGCGAGCCTCGGGGAAAAAGCGATGGACGGCCTTGAGCAGAACCACGGGCCGGAAAGGCTCGTGGGAGTCTGGGTCGATGCGGAGACGGCCCGGGTGCACACGGCCT
>PR_CR_10_Liq_1_inCRDRAFT_1002169_pt1 | contig 10152 bp, 10 predicted proteins | sample PRCRCaboRojoPR_3_FD_10241 | JGI IMG/M metagenome (IMG submission 10241) | reverse complement strand
TGCGGGGAGATTGATTCCTGGAAGGTAATCCGAGTTTCTCCTGTGCTGATTTATCTCAGCGGCAATCTCTGGTCTCCTGGAAAAAAGGATTACCTCATTCCCACTATCGGCCAACACCTTTGCAAAGGTGGTCCCCCAACTGCCAGCTCCGATCACGGAAACTTTCATTTTTGTTTCTTCCTATAGTTTCCATAACTGGTTTGACCAGATTCTTTGGGATCCCATCTTTTTTCTGGTGGGGTGCCGGGGCGAACTTTTATTAGCTCCTCAGTAATCGACTGCATCACAAGTTCTGTTGCTTGGGCCATCTTCTGAGGGGGATCAGTTGGTTTGTAATCGCTCAGATCGATTTGCTTGCCAACCTGAATGAAAACTTTCTTGAAAGGAGAGGGCAGAAATTTCTTGCTGTAGCGCGGGAGGACCTTCTCCACGCCGTGGTGTGCAACCGGATAAACCGGCACTCCACTTTCAATTGCCAATCTAATGGCTCCAGTTCTGCCGCGCATTGGCCAAAGTTCGGGGTCACGAGTCAGTGTGCCCTCGGGGAACATAATGATGGTGTGGCCAGCTTTTAGATAAGCCTTGGCGGCAGCCAGTGAATCCTGATTTGATCTTCCTTGACGATAGATTGGCACCTGCCCCAGGTGTGGAAGCCAGCTACCCACCACGGGCAACCTAAACAAGGATTCCTTAGCCAAAAAATGTGGGGCTCTTTTGAGTTTCACATAGATGAAATATGCCATTGCCAATGGATCTGCATAACTTGTGTGGTTGCTCACCAAAATGTAGGCACCAGATTTAGGAAGGTTTTCCATTCCCGTTGGCACCACTTTGAAAAATAATCGAAACAGCGGTGCGAGTATTAGCGCTGCCAGCACTAACGGGATGCTTTTCTCCCGCTTTTCAGATATTTGCGGGAGCTTATGCTCACGCTCGAACATCTTCTCTGACCTGATAGTCGGCCCCCAAGGCGGTTAGCTTGTCGAGGAATTTTTCATAGCCACGACTAATCAGCTCAATGTTTGAAACAATTGATTTGCCCTCAGCGGCCAAAGCTGCCACCACGTGGGAGAAACCACCGCGAAGGTCTGGCACTGCAATGTCAGCACCAACTAACTTGCTAGGGCCGCTGATTACCGCTGAGTGATAAAAGTTTCTTCTTCCAAAGCGACAGGGGTGACCACCCAGGCACTCCCTATAAATCTGAATCTCCGCACCCATTTTGCGCAAGGCGTCTGTGAAGCCAAACCTGTTTTCATAAACAGTCTCATGCACAATGGAAAGACCCTTTGCCTGACTCAAAGCAACCACCAAGGGTTGTTGCCAGTCGGTCATGAATCCAGGATGAACATCCGTTTCAATCACCACCGGCCTTAGCTCACCACCGGGGTGGAAAAATCTGATGCCGTCGTCTTCAATTTCAAAAGCTCCACCAATTTTTCTAAAAACGTTTAGGAAGGTGGTCATTTTTGTTTGCTCTGCTCCGCCAACAAAAATATCCCCGCCGGTTGCCAAAGCTGCCGCAGCCCAACTGGCCGCCTCGTTTCTGTCAAACACAGCTCGATGACTATAACCCTGCATCTTTTCAACACCCTCAATGCGGATGACTCGATCGGTGTCAACAGAAATAATCGCTCCCATTTTTTGCAAAATGGCAATTAGGTCAATAATCTCTGGCTCCACGGCCGCGCCGGTTAGCTCGGTGATTCCCTTTGCCCGAGTAGCACTCAGCAAAACCTGCTCGGTGGCACCAACGCTGGGATAAGGAAGTTCAATCTTTGCGCCGGTAAGACCATTTGGAGCGCTGAGTCGAATGCCATCAATTTGTTTTTCAACATTTGCACCAAAGGCTCTTAGGACATCCAGGTGGTAATCAATTGGGCGATCTCCAATTTGACACCCTCCAAGTTGCGGAATGAATGCCTCACCCAGTTGGTGCAGAAGCGGACCACAAAAAAGAATTGGAATTCGGGATGATCCGGCGTGCGCGTCAATGTCGACAACCCTGGCCTGCTTCACAGCTGAGGTGTCCATGGTCATTACACCGTCTTCGTTGTGTGTAACCCTTACGCCGTGCAGGCTCAAAAGGCCAGAAACAACCTCAACATCGCGAATGTGCGGAACATCTCTCAAGGTGCTGGTGGAATCTGCCAACAGGGACGCAACCATTGCCTTGGTTACCAGGTTTTTGGCTCCACGAAGGTCCACTCGACCATTGAGCGGTTTACCCCCGTTGATCACCAGCTGACCCATTAGTCTCCTTTTACCGGGAGTGTCTTGGGTCTCCAAGACGCTCGACGGGATTCAAATTCCTCAATCTTGTCCTCATTCTGAAGGGTTATCCCGATATCGTCTAGCCCTTCGGAGAGACGCCACTTAGTGTATTCGTCTATCTCGAAATTAATCTCTAACTCACCGCATCGAACAACTTGCGAAGGCAGGTCAACTTCTAGTTCAATGCCTGGCTCAGACTCCATTTTTTCCCAGAGTTTGACTGTGTCGGTGTTCGAGATTACACCCGCGATAACCCCTTGCTTTCCGCAGTTACTTCTAAAAATGTCAGCAAACTTTGGAGAGAAAACAGCCTTGAAACCGTAATCACGCAGTGCCCAAACCGCGTGCTCCCGAGAAGAACCCGTTCCGAAATCACTACCAGCAACCAGCACCTGAGCTTTCTCATATTCAGGCTGATTCAACACAAAATCAGGGTCCTGCCGCAGAGTTGAAAACAGTCCATCCTCGTAGCCTGTTTTTGCAATTCGTTTGAGATAAATCGCTGGGATTATTTGGTCGGTGTCAACATTGCTATAGCGGAAGGGGGCACCCACTCCGGTGAAATTAGATATCTTCTCCAAAACTCAATCCTCCAAATCACTTGGTGCACTCAAGGTTCCCCTGATCGCGGTAGCTGCTGCAACCACTGGACTAACCAGATGTGTGCGAGCATTTTTGCCCTGCCTCCCTACAAAGTTCCTGTTGGAGGTGCTGGCAGCTCGCTTAAACTCACCCACCTTGTCAGGGTTCATACCCAAGCAGGCTGAACAACCTGCAAATCTCCATTCGGCACCAAAGTCTTTGAAGATTTTGTCTAAGCCCTCAGACTCAGCTTCAATCCGAACCTTTTGAGATCCTGGTACCACCATCATGGTCAGTCCTTCAGCAAGTTTCTTGCCTTTGACCAACTTGGCAGCTGCTCGCAGGTCTTCAATTCTTGAATTTGTGCAGGAACCCAAAAACACAGTGTCAACTCGGATGTCTTTCATCTTGGTTCCAGGCTGCAGATCCATGTATTGCAAGGACTTCTCCGCACTCTCTTGATCTGATGCCAAGTCAAAAGAATCTGGAGATGGCACCTCGCCCATAAGCGAAACTCCCTGTCCAGGGTTGGTTCCCCAAGTCACAAACGGATCTAGCTCGTCGGCGTTAATAAAGATTTCCTTATCAAACTCTGCTCCATCATCGGTTTTCAGGGTCTTCCAATACTCCATTGCCTCATCCCAGTCCTCGCCAGCTGGAGCATGCGGCCTTCCCTTCAAATAATCAAAAGTAATCTGATCTGGAGCAACCATGCCAGCTCTCGCACCAGCTTCGATTGACATATTGCAGATAGTCATTCGGCCTTCCATGGAAAGCTCCCTGATTGCACTGCCGCGGTATTCCAAAACATATCCCTGGCCGCCGCCGGTGCCTATTTCGGCAATGATTGCCAAAATGATGTCTTTGGCACTAACGCCCGGGCGCAAGCTTCCCTCAACATTTATGGCCATTGTTTTGAATGGCGTCAGAGGCAAGGTTTGAGTCGCCAAAACGTGCTCAACCTCACTTGTTCCAATTCCCATTGCAAGGGCTCCGAAGGCACCATGGGTGGAGGTGTGGCTGTCACCGCAGACAACGGTGATTCCCGGCATGGTCAGACCCAGTTGAGGTCCCACCACGTGCACGATTCCCTGGTTCTTATCTCCCAGAGAGTGAATTCTCACACCGTATTGCTCGGTGTTGTCTCTTAGTGCCTGAACCTGCTTCGCACTGGTTGGCTCGGCAATTGGTAGGTGAATGTCTTTAGTTGGGGTGTTGTGATCTTCAGTGGCGATGGTCAGATCCCTGCGACGAATGTCTCGACTTTCCAACCTCAAACCGTCAAAAGCCTGCGGAGAGGTGACCTCGTGAATCAGGTGCAGGTCGATGTATATGAGGTCGGGCGCACCGTTTTCACCTTTGACCACCAAGTGGTCTCGCCAAAGTTTCTCTGCGAGTGTCAGTTTTTCTGCCAATTTTTCCTCAATCCATGAAGTCTCCCTATTTTAGCGCAGTGTTATTCTGCGTCCATGGCTTCCGCTCCAACAATAAATCGTCAGAGTGACTTCCCATTTGAACAATTGCAGAAGCGCACGGTGAAGGTGCTGGCGGCAGGTCAGATGATGGGAGGCTTTGGATTAGGTGCCACATTATCCGTTGGTGCCCTGCTAGCCGCAGAAATCATCGGTGCTGAGCTGAGCGGTTTGGCAGCCACGCTATCTGCCATGGGTGCTGCTGCTTGGGCAATGCCGCTGGCTAATCTGGCAGGCAAATACGGTCGCAGAATTGCTCTGGCAACAGGAGCAGCGTTGGCCATTTCCGGAGCTGGATTAATCGTATTTAGTGCCTCTATTGAAAATTCTTTTCTGTTGATGATCTCTTTATTTTTATTGGGTTCCGCAACAGCGGTTCAATTGCAGGCAAGGTTTGCTGCCACCGATCTTCCTTGCAAAAGAGCTACCGGTAGGGATCTTTCAATCGTGGTTTGGGCGACCACGGTGGGTGCGGTGGTTGGTCCAAACATGTTTGGACCAGGTGAGTGGTTTGGCTCCTTGATTGGCATGCCCGAACTAACGGGACCGTTTGCCTTCACTTTGTTGGCTCAATTAATCTCAACATCTATTTTCTGGTTTGGGTTGCGACCCGATCCGCTGATTGTCGCCCGCAAGGAAGCAGGCATCGAGCCACGTGGCAAATCAGTCAATTTCAAGGCAGCTCTAGAAGTTATTAGGAAATATCCAATGGCTGGATATGCGGTGATGACCATTGCTCTCAGTCACATGGTGATGGTGTCTGTGATGAGCATGACCCCGGTGCATCTTCACTCCGCAGGTAATGACCTAACAGCTGTTGGCTTCACCATTAGCATGCATATCGCTGGGATGTATGCCTTTGCGCCTCTGTTTGGAATCATGAGCGACAAGGTGGGAACGGTAAAAACAGTTTTGCTTGGGCAGCTAATCTTCTTGATTTCACTGACCATCTCAGGCTTTGGCCAAAGTGATTACTGGCTTGTGTTTATAGGTCTTTTCTTTTTGGGGCTGGGCTGGTCAGCTGCCACGGTTGCAGCCTCGGCTCTTATTAGCGAGGTTGTGCCAACAGGAGAAAGAACCAAGGTTCAAGGCTTCAGTGACACACTCATGAACCTGGCAGGGGCCTTTGGTGGCGCAATTGCTGGAGTAATTCTTGTGAACTTCACCTTCGGTGGGCTAAACGCAGCAGCATTTATTCCAGTTGTAATGATTGTTATTGCCACCAGCTTTTCCGCTCGCTGGCAGAAATAAAAAACTCGCTCCCAAGCTTTTGGCGTTGAGAGCGAGTTTAGTGACCCCAGCGGGATTTGAACCCGCGCTACCGCCGTGAGAGGGCGGCGTCCTAGGCCGCTAAACGATGGGGCCGAGAACTAGGAAAGTATTCCACAATTTTGACCTCATTGCAAAGCTTAGATCGCCAATCTAATAACGCCAGGCAATAACTCCGCTTTATAGCCACCAAAGCCCAATGGCTCACCATCGGCATAGATGTCAACATCGGCCTTCAGTTGCAATGACCTCAGCTGCTCAGCCGATACTGCTGGATGACCCAGATGTGTCCCCAAATAAACCCTTGGAAAAACAGTCAGTAACTCCGGCTTTGAAATGGTCGAAACCTTGAATAGCTCCAAGCTTGAGTCATCAAGTTTTGAGTGAGGGACAATCTTCATACCCCCTCCAAAGATTCCTGAATTTGTCAGTGAGCAAAGCATTCCCTTGAATTTCTCTGTCTTGTCGTGAATTGTCAGTTCATAGTCAAGAGCTCTGAAACTTGGAAGTTGATTGATAAGACCTATTGGGTATTTCAAAAAACCACCAAATTTGAAATTATTGGCTTTTTTGTTCACGAATGAATCAAGACCTGCAGAGACGGTGCCGATGGTGACAAACTCTCCCAAGTTGGTTTGAAGCTGAATCGCATCTATAGTTTGAAACTTTTCTAGCCTTAGTCCCTGGTGCAAAATCTCAGGAATCTTTTTTGAGGTCAACTCAAGCTTTCTGGCGGCATCATTCCCGCTTCCAGCGGGAATAACAATCAGCTTGGCTTTGGTCTCAACCACGTATTTCAAAACAGATTGCAGTGTTCCATCGCCACCGATAATGATTACCGTGCTTGGCTTTTCCCTCAAAAGATTGGCTTGCATCTGCTCTGGCGTGTCACCTGAAAGAATTTTGTATTGAATTGAATTTGCATAGAGATAATCCACCGCGATTGCAGAAGCTTTTTTAAAACCACCTCCGGCATTTGGATTAATTACCAATCCCAGCATCATCGCTCCAATCAACCCACATAAATTTAGACTGTAAGCGGAGATAAATGATGAAGATTACAAAATTTAGCCACGCCTGTTTGAAGCTTGAAGAAAATGGTGAGACTATCTGGATTGACCCGGGTAACTTCAGCGAAGACTTTAAGGCCGAAACAGCAGTCGCAACCGTGATCACCCACCTGCACGATGATCACTGCGATCAATCAAAAATAGAAAAGCTTTTGAAGCTAAATCCAGACATGAAAATCTTCTCGACATCAGAGGTTGCCGAAAAATTGGCAGGCATTGATGTTGGGGTGATTTATCACGGAGACATGCACAAAGTTGGAGGCTTTGAATTAGAGTTTTTTGGTGACCTGCACCAAGAGATTCACAGATCAATACCACTGGTTCAAAACACCGCGGTGATGATCAATCGGGTTCTTTACTACCCCGGAGACAGCTACACTCCATGCGATTATGAAGTGGAGGTGTTGGCCATGCCCTCCAGTGCTCCGTGGCTGAAAATTGCTGATGTGATTGATTTCCTGAACCTAGTCAAACCAAAAAAGGTATTCCCCACACACAATGCTCTGCTGAGTGAAATTGGTCACCAACTTCAAAACTCCAGAATTCAGCAGGTCACGGAATCCAACGGTGGCGAATTTAGGTACCTTGAGCCAGGTCAGAGCTGGGAGCTATAGAGCGACTATCAGAGCACTAGCGGTCATGCCGAGAGCTATAGGAGACCAAAGTGCGCGGTCAGACTTGAACCTGGGAAGGTAGCTGACCAGTGATGCGATAAACAGAACTAGGAAAATAGCCCAATTGGCATCAGCTCTTCCTGCTTCATCAAGCAGGCTTGGCAGCACCCTGGCTTCTGCCAGATAGTGACCCGCAAGAGCAAGTGCGAGCAGTGCAGCAGAAACACTGACTAAACGGTAGTTATTGGAAAGCTTGCCCAAGTACTCCCCGCCAAAGGCGACTCTGCCCGCAGACCAGTTCAGGGCCAGAGAGAGTTGAAAAACAGCAAGCATTACAAAACAAACAACTAAGAACCAATTGGCAAAGTATTCAAGCATATATTCCTTGCTGGGGTACCTGGACTCGAACCAAGAACAAATGAACCAGAATCATCCGTGTTGCCAATTACACCATACCCCAAGGGTTGAGCCCACTTCGGCTCGAGCCCCTATCCTAGCGCGAAGCAACTATGGAAGGAAACTGTTGAAGCCTTTCAATCGATTTTTCACGTCCCAAGATCTCCATGGATTCAAAAAGTGGTGGTGAAACCCTTCTTCCGCTGATTGCAGATCGAAGGGGTCCGAATGCAATTCTCGGCTTGAGTTCCATGGACTCAATCAAAACCTGTTGCAGTGAAGACTGGATTGACTCAGTTTCCCAATTTTCCAGTTGATTCAATGCGGTTACTGATTTTTCAATAATCTCAGATGTGTTTTCTGGCATTTTCTTAAGCGCATCATCTGCATAATCCAGTTTTTCAACAAACAAGAATCTGACCATTTCGACGGCTTCACTCAAGACCGTTATCCGCTCCTGAATCAAAGGCGCTACCTGCTTCAAAGCAGAAAGCTGCTCATCTGTTGGATCTGCATCAATCAATCCACCATCCTGCAAATAAGGAATCAACCTGGACTCAAAATCAGCAGGTTCCAAAAGTCTTATATGGGCAGCATTGATGGCCTCTGCCTTGGCTTGATCAAACCGAGCTGGGTTTGGGTTTACATTCTCAACTTCAAAGTTGTCGCAAAGCTCTTCAAGAGTGAATATATCTCTGTCTGGTCCAATCGACCATCCCAGCAAAGCCAAGTAGTTAAGCAAGCCCTCGTGGATGAAGCCACGCTCCTTGTGCAAAAACAGATTGCTCTCAGGGTCCCGCTTCGAAAGCTTTTTGTTTCCCTCGCCCATCACAAACGGCAAATGTCCAAACTTTGGAATGAACTCAGTGATGCCCGCTTCAAACATTGCGTTATATAAAACAATCTGACGCGGGGTAGAACTGAGCAGGTCCTCTCCCCTGAGCACGTGGGTGATCCCCATCAGTGCATCATCAACGGGGTTTACCAATGTGTAAAGAGGGTCACCCGTTGGTCTCACCACAACGAAGTCTGGAAACGAACCCGCCGGAAAACTAATCTCACCACGAACCAGGTCGTTGAACTTAATCTCTTGGTCTGGAACGCGTACTCGAAGGGCTGGTTGTCTACCCTCGTCTAAATAAGCCTGTCGTTGTTGTTCAGANAGATCGCGCTCGCTGTTGTCATAACCAAGCTGCACTGGACGATTGTTGTCAATGTTTCGCTGCTTGATCTCATCTCCGGTTAGGAAACTCTCATAGACATGACCAGTTTCAACTAACTGGGCAATCACCTCTTGGTATTTTTCTCGTCTTTCGCTTTGTCGGTATGGACCGAAATCTCCTCCGACCGAATGGCCCTCATCCCAGTGAATGCCCAGCCAGTGAAGCCCATGAATGATCTGATTCAGGGATTCTTCGCTGTCTCGGGAGCTGTCAGTGTCTTCCACTCTGAATATGAACTTGCCACCGTGACGTCTTGCATAGGCCCAGTTGAATAGCGCTGTTCTAATTAGACCAACATGCGGAATTCCAGTTGGCGATGGAGAGAAGCGGACACGTATATCTGAGCCTGAAGCGCTGGTGATGGGAGCTGAAATTTTAGACATAACTTGATAAGTCTAGGTAACGGGGTTTATCAAGGTGCCGACTCCCTCAATTTCACATTCGACAACATCTCCACTGTCGATTTTTGAAATACCCGCAGGAGATCCTGTGACAATTACATCCCCCGGTAGCAGGGTGACATTTTCACTAACGTAGCTGACAAGTTCTAAAGGCTTGAAATTCATGTCTGAAATCGAGGCTTTCTGTCTAACTTCACCATTCACTCGAGACTCAATCACTTGGTCATCAGGGTCGAACTCGGTTTCAATCCATGGGCCTACTGGGCAGAATGTGTCAAAGCCTTTTGATCTCGCCCACTGCAAATCACTGAACTGCAAATCCCTGGCCGTCACATCATTGGCAACCGTATATCCCCAGATGTGTTCCGCAGCATCGGCAACTGAAACATTTTTAGTCAGCTTGCCAATGACAACTGCAAGCTCAATCTCCAACTCCACCTGATTGCTCTGATGAGGCAGTTGAACATGGTCCCCTGGACCAATAACGGCAGTGTTTGGTTTGAAAAACATCAGTGGTTCATCCGGAACATCTTGACCAATCTCCATGGCGTGAGCGCGGTAATTCATGCCAATGCAAACAATCTTCGATGGAAGTGTCGGTGACAAAAGCTTCACCTCTTTGATCGCTACTCGCTCACCATTTGACTCGTAGCCATCAACCAGCGGATGTCCTTTCAAAACAGCAAGCTCTGGCCCATCAACCACTGCATACTTGGGCACTTCACCATCACTGAATCGAGCTATTCGCATTTATTTTACACCTAACTTGTGCATCCAACCGTGTCGGTCCTCAACCCTGCCATATTGAATCCCCGTCAACTCTTCCCTTAGTGAAACAGTCAACTCCCCAG
>PR_CR_10_Liq_1_inCRDRAFT_1002168_pt1 | contig 10152 bp, 12 predicted proteins | sample PRCRCaboRojoPR_3_FD_10241 | JGI IMG/M metagenome (IMG submission 10241) | reverse complement strand
TAACTGCATCAATTTCCATGACCGGTATCGCTTTTCAGCATCATACCTAGACTGATGCTGGATGCGGGAGGAGAGCGACATTGCTTGATGCGTTTGCCAGCGCCCTGGCGTTGATCGCCACGGTGGATGCCGAACTGGCCGGTATCGTCGGCCTTTCACTGCGGGTGAGCCTCTCGGCGGTGTTTTTTGCCGGCCTGCTGGCATTGCCGGTGGGCGCGGCGGTGGCGCTTTTCCACTTTCCCGGCCGCAGCGCGGTCATCGTGCTTTTGAACGCGCTCATGGGGCTGCCGCCGGTGGTGGCCGGGCTGATGATCTATCTGCTGCTCTCGCGGGTCGGCCCGTTGGGACCGTTGGGGCTGCTGTTCACCCCCACCGCCATGGTGATCGTCCAGAGCCTTTTGATCTTTCCCATCGTCGCGGCGCTGACCCGCCAGATCATCAGCGATCTGTGGGAGGAGTACCGCGAACAGCTCACCTCACTGGGTGCCGGGCGGCTGCGGGCCATTCCGACGTTGCTCTGGGACGGGCGCTACAGCCTGGTCACCGCATTGCTGGCGGGGTTCGGCCGGGCGGTGGCCGAGGTGGGGGCGGTGCTCATCGTCGGCGGCAATATCGCCGGGGTCACCCGGGTGATGACCACCGCCATCGCGCTCGAGACCAATAAAGGCAATCTCACCCTGGCCCTGGCGCTGGGCGTCATCCTCATGACGTTGACCATCATCATCAACGGCCTGGCCTATGGGTTGGGCCAGTTTGCGCGGCGGCGCATCGGTTGATGGGCGCGGTGGTTCGCACCCTGCCCATCCGGCTCGAGGGCGTCGCCTTCGAGCACGGTGCGACGCGCTTGCTCGGGCCGCTGGATCTGACCTTCGAGGGCAGTCAGCGGACCGCCGTCATGGGGCCCAACGGGGCGGGTAAAAGCCTTTTGTTGCGGCTCTGCCACGGGCTGATCGCGCCCACCGCCGGGCGGGTGCGATGCGGCGTGGCCGGTGCGCCCACCGACCCGCGGGTCCGGCGCCGGCAGGCCATGGTATTTCAGCGCCCGGTGATGTTGCGCCGCTCGGTCAAGGCCAATGTCCTCTACGCCCTGAACCGGCGTGGCATCAAGGGTCGCGATGCCCGGTCGAGGGCCGATGAGGCGCTTTCGATGGTGGGCCTGCAGGGGCTGGGATCACGGCCGGCGCGCGTGCTCTCCGGCGGCGAGCAGCAGCGCCTTGCCCTTGCCCGGGCCTGGGTGCTGCAACCCGAGGTGATGTTCCTCGACGAGCCCACCTCGGCGCTGGATCCGCAGGCGGCCCAGGCGGTGGAGTCGACCATCCAGCGCTTCCACGAGCGGGGGACCCGCATCGTGCTGACCACCCACAGTCCGGGTCAGGCCCGGCGCCTGGCGGATGAGATCGTTTTCATGGCCGACGGCGGCGTGGTTGAGCGCGCCGAGGCCGAGGCTTTCCTGACACGACCGCAGAGCCGTCAGGGCCAGCAGTTCCTGGCCGGTGAGCATACCGTCTCGCCGGCCGTTCACCCCAGAAGAGAGGATAGCCACCATGAGTAGATACAAACTTGTTCGTTGGGCCGTGGTACTTGGCATGGCGCTGGCCGTTTCGCTGGCCCATGCGCAGGATCGCGGGTTTATCACCATTGCATCGACCACCTCCACCGAGAACTCCGGGCTTTTCGAGTCCATCATCCCGCAGTTCGAGGACGAGACCGGGATCGAGGTGCGGGTCGTGGCCGTCGGCACCGGCCAGGCGCTTCGCATCGGCTGCAATGGCGACGCGGATGCGGTGCTGGTTCATGCCCCGGCCGCCGAGCAGCAGTTCATCGATGATGGCTGTGGCGTTGATCGGCGCGAGATCATGTACAACGACTTCGTGGTCATCGGCCCGGGCAATGACCCCGCTGGTGTGGCCGATGCCGACAGCGCCACCGAGGCGTTCGGCATCATCGCCGATGCCGAGGCGCCCTTTGCCTCGCGCGGCGACGACAGCGGCACCCACAAAAAAGAATTGGGCATCTGGTCCGAGGCCGGCGTGGACCCCTCGGGCAGCTGGTATCGCGAGCTGGGCTCGGGCATGGGTGCGGCGCTGAACACCGCCGCCGGCATGGATGCCTACATCATGGCCGACCGCGGGACGTGGATCAGCTTTGATAACCGGCAGAATCTGGAAATCCTCTTCGAGGGCGATCCGATTCTGTTCAACCAGTATGGCAGCGTGCTGGTGAACCCCGAGGCCCACGACGTCAAGCATGACCTGGCCATGGTCTGGCACGACTGGCTCGTCTCCGAGCAGGGCCAGGCGGCCATCGGTGCCTATCGTCTGCGCGGCCAGCAGCTCTTTACCCCCAACGCCGAGTAAGCCCCGCGCTGATCGGCTGCCAACCGCCACCCGACCGCCCGGTCGGGTGGCCTTCTACACGCCGCCGGGCGGCATGCAAGCGAATGTCGAATCCTTTATCATGGGAGGTTCCTTCGAACCCGCCCGTCAAAGAGGATCAGGCATGTATTCCACCGACATGACCGTCGCCGGATTCGACCCGGCGCTTGCCGACGCCATTGACCGCGAACGCCAGCGCCAGGAAGCGCATATCGAGCTGATCGCCTCGGAGAACTACGCCAGTCCGCGGGTCCTCGAGCTGCAGGGCAGTGTACTGACCAACAAATACGCCGAGGGTTATCCCGGCAAGCGGTACTACGGTGGCTGCGAGTTCGTGGACATGGCCGAAAACCTGGCCATCGAGCGGGCCAAGGCACTGTTTGGCGCCGATTACGCCAACGTCCAGCCCCACTCCGGCTCAAGCGCCAACCTGGCGGTGTTCATGGCGCTCGCCAACCCCGGTGACACCCTCATGGGCCTGAGCCTCGACCACGGCGGGCATCTCACCCACGGGGCCAAGCCCAACTTCTCGGGCAAGATCTACAACGCGGTGCAGTACGGCATCGACCCGGACAAGGGCGAAATGGACTACGACGCCATCGAGGCGCTGGCCCACGAGCATCAGCCCAAGATCATCGTCGCCGGCTTTTCGGCCTACTCACGGGTGGTGGACTGGGCCCGGTTCCGCGCCATCGCCGACGCCGTGGGGGCCTGGTTGGTGGCCGACATGGCCCATATCGCCGGCCTGGTGGCCGCCGGCGTCTATCCCAGCCCCGTGCCCCACGCTGATGTGGTCACCACCACCACCCATAAAAGCCTGCGCGGCCCTCGGGGCGGGTTGATCCTGGCGCGGGAAAACCCTGATGTCACCAAAAAGCTCCAGTCGCTGATCTTCCCCGGCACCCAGGGCGGGCCGCTGATGCATGCGATCGCCGCCAAGGCGGTTGCCTTTCTCGAAGCCCAGGATCCGGGTTTTCGCACCTATCAACAGCAGGTCATCGCCAACGCCCGTGCCATGGCCGAGACGGTCATCGAGCGCGGCTACAAGGTGGTCTCCGGCGGCACGGACAACCACCTTTTGTTAATGGATCTGGTGGACAAGGGCATTACCGGCAAGGCCGCCGACGCGGCCCTCGAAGACGCCCACATCACGGTGAACAAAAACACCGTCCCCAACGATCCGCAGTCGCCATTCGTCACCTCGGGGCTTCGGATCGGCACGCCGGCCATCACCACCCGGGGCTTTGGCGACGCCGAAAGTCGTCAGCTGGCCGGCTGGATCTGCGATGTGCTCGATGACATCGACAACACCGCGGTCCGTGACCGGGTGCGGGATCAGGTCACCGAGATCTGCGCCCGGTTTCCGGTCTACGAGGCGTTGCAGAGCCGGATCTAGCCCATGCGTTGTCCTTTCTGCCACACCCAGGACACCCGGGTGGTGGACTCCCGCCTTGCCAGCGAGGGGGATCAGGTCCGCCGCCGCCGGGCCTGTGTCGGGTGTGGCGAGCGCTTTACCACCTACGAGGGTGCCGAGCTTGTCATGCCCCGGGTGGTCAAACGCGACGGGACGCGGGTGCAGTTCGACGAGGCCCGACTGCGCACCGGCATGATGCGCGCTCTGGAGAAACGGCCGGTGGCCACCGAGGATGTCGAAGCGGCCATCAGTCGTATCCGCCAGCGCATGCAGGCACTGGGTGACAGCGAGGTGTCCGCGAGCACCGTCGGGGACTGGGTGATGGAAGAACTGCGCCAGCTCGACGAGGTGGCCTATGTGCGCTTTGCCTCGGTCTATCGCAGTTTTCAGGACGTCTCGGCGTTTCGCGAGGTGATCGAGGGGCTGGAACATGGCGATGCGCCTTTCATCGACTCCGGTGAACGCTCTTGAGCGGCTTCAGTGCCAGTGATCACGCCTGGATGAGCCGGGCGCTGCAGCTCGCCGAGCAGGGGCGGTGGACCTGCGATCCCAACCCCCGAGTGGGTTGTGTGTTGGTGCGTGATGGGGTGTGCATCGGCGAAGCCGGCCATCGCCGGGCCGGCGAGGATCATGCCGAGATCCGCGCCATTGCCGCGGCCGGGGGGGATACCGCCGGGGCCACCGCCTACGTCACATTGGAGCCCTGCAGCCATTACGGGCGCACGCCACCCTGTGCCGATGCCCTGATCGAAGCGGGCATCGCCCGGGTGGTGGCCGGTGCCACCGACCCCAATCCGCGGGTGGCGGGCCGGGGTCTCGAGCGACTGCGCGAGGCGGCCGTCGCCGTGGCCTCGGGGCTGATGGCCGCGCAAAGCGAGGCGCTCAACCCGGGGTTTTTCCGGCGCATGCGCGGCGGACTGCCGTGGGTCCGTGCCAAGCTTGCCGCCAGCCTGGACGGGCGCACGGCGATGGCCTCGGGCGAGAGCCGGTGGATTACCGAGCCACCCGCCCGGCGGGATGTACACCGCTGGCGGGCGGCCAGCTCGGCGATCGTCACCGGCGTGGATACCGTCATCGCCGATGATCCGGCATTGACGGTGCGGGATGTCGATGGCGAGTTTTGCCCGCCCCGGCGGGTGGTGATCGATACCGATCTGCGCACACCACCGGACGCCGGGCTTCTGGCCGATCAGCAGGGCGTGGTGCTGATCCACGGGGGCACCATGCCGGCCCGCGAGACCGATCTTGTCCATGCCGGCGCCGAGCTCTGGCAGGTGGCGACCGACGAGGACGGCCATGTCGCGCCAGCAGCGGCCCTCGAGGCCCTGGCCGCGGCCGAGATCAACGAGGTCTGGCTCGAGGCCGGGCCACGGCTGACCGGCGCCTGGGTTCAGGCGGGCGTGGTGGATGAGCTCATCATCTATCTGGCGCCCCACCTGATGGGGCACGAAGGCCAGCCACTGCTGGCGCTGGCCGGCCTGGCGTCGATGGATGACCGGCTTGCGCTGCGGCGCACCGACAGCCGCTGGGTCGGCGAGGACCTGCGTTTGACCTTTTGTCTGCACGACGACGAGGACGTTTGAATGTTTACCGGCATCATCCAGGCCTGCGGCGCGCTTCGCTCAACCCGCGAGATGGGCGGAGACCGGCGCCTCGAGTTCACCACCGCAGGGCTTGATCTGGACGGTGTCAAACCGGGTGACAGCATCGCCGTCAACGGCTGCTGCCTCACCGCGGTCGAGCTGGGGGCTGGGCATTTTGCCGCGGATGTCTCTCAGGAGAGTCTCGATCGCACCACCCTTGGATCACTCAAGCCCGGCGATCCGGTCAACCTCGAGCCGGCGCTCACCCTGGCCACCCCCCTGGGCGGGCATCTGGTCAGCGGGCATGTGGACGGCGTCGGCGAGGTGGTCGATGTGAGCCCGGCGGGGCGGTCCCAGCGCTGGCGGTTCCGGGCCCCGGCGTCGCTTGCCCGCTACATTGCCGAGAAAGGCTCGATCGCCATCGAGGGCATCAGCTTGACCGTCAACCAGGTCGAGGGTCCGGAATTCGAGGTCAACATCGTCCCGCACACCGCGGCGGTCACCAGTCTGGGCCAGTATCGCCCGGGCCAGCCAGTGAACATCGAAGTCGATCTGCTCGCCCGCTATCTTGAGCGCCTGCTCGAGTCCGGCCAAAGCGCCGCCAGCGACGGCGTAAGCGAGGCATTGCTGCGGCGAAGCGGTTTTCTCGGGGACTGATCATGGCATTCAACGACATCGAAGAGATCATCGAAGCGCTGCGCGACGGGCGCATGGTGCTGATGCTCGATGACGAGGACCGGGAGAACGAGGGCGATCTGTTGATGGCCGCCTCGATGGTGCGGCCGGACGATATCAACTTCATGGCCCGGTACGGTCGGGGGCTCATCTGTCTGACCCTGACCCGCGAGCGTTGCGAGCAGCTGCGACTGCCGCTGATGGTGGCGAGCGGCGGTGACCATCAGGGCACCCGCTTTACCCTGAGCATCGAGGCGGCCAGCGGTGTGACCACCGGCATCTCGGCAGCGGACCGGGCCCGCACCGTCCAGGCGGCGGTCGCGCCGCAGGCGACGCCGGAGGATCTCATCCAGCCGGGGCATGTCTTCCCGTTGATGGCCCAGCCGGGCGGGGTGCTGACCCGCGCCGGCCATACCGAGGCCGGCTGTGACCTGGCCCGGCTGGCCGGGTTCGAACCGGCGGCGGTGATCGTCGAGGTGCTCAACGAGGATGGCACCATGGCGCGCCGCGATGATCTGCTGGCCTTCGCCCGCTCGCATGACATTAAGATCGGCACCGTGGCCGATCTCATCGCCTATCGGATCCGCAACGAGCGTACCGTCGAGCGGGTGGCCGACTGCGAGCTGCCCACCGAATACGGCCGATTCCACCTCTATGCCTATCAGGACCGGGTGGACGGGGCGCTGCATTTCGCGCTGTTGCGCGGCCAGCCGACGCCGGATAATCCCGCCCTGGTGCGGGTGCAGGTCGAGAACACGCTCTCGGATCTGTTCGGGGCCACCGCCCCGGATCAGACCTGGTCGCTCAAGCAGGCACTCGAGGAAATCGGCGGCAGCGAGGCCGATCCCGCCTGCCTGATCATGCTTCGGCAGGCCAGCGACCGGGACGAGGTACTGGCGCGCATCCGCGAGTTCCAGGCGCTCGCCCGCAGCGGTGAGATGATGCCCGAGCCGCGCTCGGCCAGTGAACAGAGCCAGGCGCTTCGGACCTACGGTGTGGGCGCCCAGATCCTTACCGATCTTGGCATCCACCGGATGCGGGTGCTCTCCTCGCCCAAGATCATGTACGGCTTGAGCGGTTTCGGGATCGAGGTCGTGGATTACGTCCAGTCCGCCGGCGAGTGAGCCCGGCGGCTGAGGTTTCAACTTGCCGCCCGGCGGTTTAGGCTTGCCGCAGGCGATCAACAGACAACGGAACCGACATGAAAACCCTTGAAGGTGATTTTACCGCCAGCAATGCACGGATTGCCGTGGTGGCCACGCGATTCAATGACTATATCGTCAACGCCCTGGTGGGTGGCGCCGAGGATGTGCTGCGTCGTCACGGCGTCGCCGACGAGGCGTTGACGCTGATCCGCGCGCCCGGCGCCTGGGAGATGCCATTGGTGGTCGACCGGGCGGCGGCATCCGGTCAGTACGACGGCATCGTCGCGCTGGGCTGCGTGATCCGTGGCGGGACGCCGCATTTTGACTATGTCGCCGGCGAGTGTGCCAAGGGCCTGGGACAGGTCATGCAGCAACGCAGCCTGCCGGTGGCCTTTGGTGTGTTGACCACCGACACCATTGAGCAGGCCATCGAGCGGGCCGGCACCAAGGCCGGCAACAAGGGCGCCGAAGCGGCCATGTCGCTGCTCGAGATGATCAGCCTCTTGCGTCAACTGTGAGGCCCGGCGAGGCAAAGCGGGCCCGCGCAAGAGCCCGGCGCCGGGTCCTTCAGGCGCTCTATCAATGGCAGTTGACCGGCCACGAGCCGGTGGCCATCGAGCGCCAGTTTCTGGGGGATCATCGACTCGGTCGCATGGATCTTGAGTTCTTCTCGGAGGTCTTCCGGGGGGTCACCGCCCAGGCCGAGACGCTGGATCAGGCCTTCGATGCTTACCTCGACCGACCGGCGCGAACCCTTGACCCGGTGGAACTGGCCCTGCTGCGACTGGGCAGTTACGAGCTGCGCGAGCGTCTGGATGTCCCCTATCGGGTGTGCATCGATCAGGCCGTGGAGCTTGCCAAATCCTTTGGCGCCGAGCAGAGCCATCGCTACATCAACGGCGTCCTTGACCGCGTCGGCCAGGCGGTCCCGCTGCGGCGGGCCGAGCTTGACGCCCAACGAGGCTGAGCCCGCGCATGGCCGGTTGTGGTGAATTCGATCTCATCCGGCAATACCTCACCGGGTTGGGGGCCGACCGCGGCGATGTCACTTACGGGGTGGGCGATGACGCCGCCATCACCCGCCCGCCGGCATCAATGCCCGCGGTGCTGGCGCTGGATACGCTGGTATCCGGGGTCCATTTTCCGCAAGACCTGCCGGCAGCGGCGGTGGGCTATCGGGCCCTCGCCGTGAACCTAAGCGACATGGCGGCGATGGGCGCGACACCGGCCTGGGCGTTGCTGGGACTGACCCTGCCGGCATCCGATACCGACTGGGTGGCGGCGTTTGCCGGGGGGCTGGATCGGCTCGCCCGTCTTAACAACGTCGCCGTTGTCGGCGGCGATATCACCCGCGGGCCTTTGACCATCAGCCTGCAGATCACCGGCTTCAGCCCCGCTCCCCTTCGTCGTGACGGCGCCCGGCCAGGGGATCGGGTCTGGGTGTCGGGGCGGCCGGGCGATGCCGCCGGTGGGCTTGCGGTATGGCAGTCGGCGCACCGCGAGACCCCGCGCTGGCAGGGCCTGGTGCGCGCGTTTACCGAACCCCGGCCGCGGATCGCTCTGGGGCAGGCGCTGCGTGGCATTGCCTCGGCGGTCATCGATGTCTCGGACGGGGTGCTGGCGGACGCCGGGCATATCGCCGAGGCCAGCGGGGTTGCCCTGCAGCTCGACCCGGCGGCGCTGCAGCCGTCGGCGCGGTTACGGGCCTGGGCGGGTGCCGCGGCAGGGCAAGATCTGACCCTGGCCGGTGGTGACGACTACGAGCTGCTTTTCACCGCCCCGGACGAGGCAGGACCGGTCATTGGGCAGGTCGCCGGTCAGACCCGGACGCCGGTCCGCTGCATTGGCCGGGTCGTACGGGGTGCCGGCGTGGACTGGGGCGGGCAGAGCGCCGATGCGGCGGCCAGGGGCGGTTATCGGCATTTTGGCTGATCATTGAGCCATCCCGCGGCGGCCATCGGCATTTTGTATTGGCATCATCGCGGTCGGGTGGATTACCCTCTGGCACGTTTGGGGCAACAGATGGGGGCTGGCTCGAACGGCCAGCGACACAATCGGCGATGACTGGCTCGACCCGTTCGGACTTTCGTATCTCGACCCTGCGCCAGGCCTGCACCCACTGCAGCCTCAATCAGCTCTGCCTGCCCATGTCGCTCAGCGAGGCCGATATCGAGCAGCTCGATGCCATCGTCGAGCGCCGCAAGCCCCTGGACCGCGGGGGGCATCTCTACCGGGCGGGGGATTCGTTCCGGGCCATTTATGCGGTGCGCTCCGGATCACTCAAGACCTATACCACCGCCGATAACGGTGAAGAGCAGGTGACCGGTTTTCATCTGCCCGGCGAATTGGTCGGGCTGGATGCCATCAACAGCTGGGTCCACCCCTGCGGGGCCTCGGCGCTTGAGACCACCAGCGTCTGCGAACTGCCCTTCGAGGAGCTCGAAAACCTGGCGGCGGACATCCCGGGGCTGCAACGACAGCTTTTCCGGTTGATGTCACGCGAAATCTTTGCCGATCAGGAGATGCTCTTCGCCATGGCCCGCCGTCGGCCGAGGAGCGCCTGGCGATGCTGCTTTTGAGTTTTTCTGACCGGTTTGGCCGGCGCGGGCTGTCGCCAAGCCGGTTTCGCCTGCCCATGGCCCGCACCGAGCTGGGTAACTACCTGGGCCTGGCGCCCGAGACAATGAGCCGGCTTTTCCGACGCTTCCAGGAGCAGGGGTGGCTGGAGGCCGACGGCCGCGAGATCAACCTGCTGGATGTGCCCGCACTTCGCGAACTCAGCGGCCGCGGCGGCGAGGAAACCGCCGGCGGGCAGTGTCACCCCGTCCCGGAGTGAGTCCACGTCGCGACGGCCGGGGCTACATCATGCCGGTCTGGAGCTTGGCCGCCTCGGACATCATCTCGAAGCTCCACGGCGGGTCGAAGACGATCTCGACATTGACTTCATCCACCGTCGGCAC
>PR_CR_10_Liq_1_inCRDRAFT_1002167_pt1 | contig 10153 bp, 11 predicted proteins | sample PRCRCaboRojoPR_3_FD_10241 | JGI IMG/M metagenome (IMG submission 10241) | reverse complement strand
ATCCACGCGGCCCAAATCATTCGCAACCTTCAGAATACGCATTGCAAATTTTGGACTGACGTTGTCACCATCGACCAAGACTGCAACGCGGTCTGTCATAATTGTCGGCTCCCTGAAACTGCCTACGACGCATGCACCCTAGGCGTGTCTTCGGGCAGCAGTTTGCCTTATGGGTGGCAAAATTCTGGCGCGACGCTCACCGATAACCGGCATCGGTCTACATCGTCTCCAGACAATGCCGCCGAAACGCGCGTTTGAGCATATCCAGCTCCTCGCGCAACAGGGTCATCTCGGCGCGGATGTCATGGCTCAGGGCCTCGCCCGCCAGCAGGGAAAAGCTATTCAAAACCTCACTGCTTTTCGCATCCTTGATCAAAAAGGTCTGCACCCCGTCGGCGATCATCTCCGCCGGGACAGGCACCCGCACCACCCAAAGGCTCTCCTCGGGTTTCTCGGTCACCTCCACGCCCGGCACGCGTTTCTCAAGATGCGTCACCTCGACCTGTGGCTGCGTATTGCCCTCGCCCGCACGGGTCAGGACACCCTCCCAGACCCCTTCGAACAGCCGGGTTTTCGTCAATGTGAATTCACTCATTGCTCATGCTCCGTCAAAACTCGGCTCTGGGGCGGCGGCTGAAGGTCAGGTCACGCAGGACAACCTGGCTCATCTGCGGGTTCTCGAAAATCAGGTCGATCCACGCCCGCTCGATCCGCTTTTCATTGAGGTTGGAATAAGCCAGATCGAACTCCACCATGATCTCATCGGAATGCAGCGGCAATTCCCGTACGATCTGTTCGGTGTTCGGCCCATGCTTGATGTTCAGCCGCGCGAAGATTTCCAGCGGTTTTTCCATCTCGACGATCGTGTCCATGCGAATGAGATGACGGCGGCTCAGCCCCTGCACCGCCTCGGGTGGCATATTCAACACCAAAGACAGAAACGACCCATCGAAATTGAAAACGTCCATCCGCAGACCGAAAGGTGCAAGGTCCGCCTCGCGCAGGTTGCGAAGTTGGCGCAGGGTCAATTCCGAATGTTGACAGTCGTGAAACAATGTCACTTCGCTGCCCAGCATGGATTTGCTTTGTACCGACGACATGCCCGGCACGGCCAATGGTTCGCGCCACAGGGCGGGCCGCCATGCCCAATCCGTGCCATGCGGTTTGGAAAACGTGTTGGACCCGATCATCGGCAGCGCCATCCGGCTATCCGCGACCGAGATCAATTCATTCAACCAATAGCGTAGCTTGCGGGCGCGCGCACGCTCGGAACGCAATTCGCTCATGCGCATGCCGTGAACAGACTGCGCGGCCTTTTTCCACCGGCGCAGTCCCCGCCGGTCCGAGGCCCATTTCAGTAGCGATTTGCGCGACTGCGGCATGCGTGATCCCTGTATTCCGATCTTATCCCTAGCGGATAAAAGTTAACGCCTCCATAGCATTAACCGGATTCCGGAAACAATCCACCCAAGAAACCCGCAAAGGCCTTTTGTCGTCTCCAAGCCTACTCGATCAAGGAGCGCGAGGAGACCTGAGAAGGCCTCGCTTCCATGCTGGCCTCGCGAAGGGATTCAGCCAAAGTCAAAAGCAGGCGCCGGCCGGCTGGTCCGGTCAAATCACTGCCCTTGGGCGCATAAACGGCTAGCCCGACAAGGTGGCCATTGATGACCATGGCCCCGCGCCAATGACGCGGGTCGCCTTCCGGCAATCGGCTCTGGCCTCCGTCAGATACCCGAACAAGCGCCACACCATCGCCATCCTCAACCGCTGTCACTTCGACAGGCGCAAACGTCGCGGCGAGGTCTGCCGCGCGCGGCTGTTCCGCCCGGCTACGTTTCGACAAAACGGATATGGTCATGAAGGCAGGTTGCACAGGGGAATAGCCTTCCCCGGTCAAGCTGCTGCAGGATGCCAACGGCGCAACCGTAGCCGCAGGGCGCCGCGTCACATGCGCCGTATCCACGCAATAGCCATTCGGCGCGCGCACCACGACGTCCCCACCATATAATGGCAATTCACGAATTGCCTCCGGTTTGTCGCTCTCTGCCTGCAAAAGGCCAAGAGCGCCGATACCACCTTCACTCATACAGGCAGATAGAAAAAACATGGCGACCAACGTGGTCGCCATGCGCATCCGCCCTCGAATGTCAGAGATCCATGTAGACATGACGCTCGGCCTTGCCGCCGGGATGGGTGACCGCCCCCTTATAGGTCTCGCCCACCAGCTTCGCGAACTTCCAGACAGCGCCGGTGGCATAGATCGTCTCGCGCGGGCCAGCCCAGTTTGCCTTGCGCTCGGCAAGCTCCTCATCGGAAAGGTCCACACTCAATTCCCCGGCAACCGCGTCAATGGTGACCATATCGCCGTTCTTCAACAAAGCGATCGGCCCACCATGCGCGGCTTCCGGGCCAACGTGCCCCACACAGAAACCCCGCGTCGCGCCCGAGAACCGGCCATCAGTGATCAGGGCCACTTTCTTGCCCATGCCTTGGCCCGACAGCGCGGCGGTGGTCGCCAGCATCTCGCGCATCCCCGGCCCACCGGCGGGGCCTTCGTTGCGGATGACGATCACTTCGCCTTCCTCATACCCACGTGCCTTCACGGCCTCAAAGGCCTCTTCCTCGCATTCGAACACGCGCGCCGGGCCGGTGAACCGCTGGTGCTGCGTCGGGATGCCAGCCACCTTCACGATGGCGCCATCGGGGGCAAGGTTGCCCTTCAGGCCAACGACACCGCCGGTTTTGGTCAAGGGCTGTTCGATGGGGTAGATCACCTTGCCATCCGCCTCACGGTCGATCAGGTCCAATTCCTCACCGATGCTGCGGCCCGAGGCGGTCACGCAATCCTCATGGATCAGGCCCGCCTTGCGCAACTCCTTCATCACCACGGGGATACCGCCCGCCTCGTACAAATCCTTGGCCACATAGGTGCCGCCGGGCTTGAGATCGACGAAATAGGGCGTCTCGCGGAAGATGTCGCAGACATCGCCAAGATAAAACTCGATCCCCGCCTCATGGGCAATCGCCGGAAGGTGCAGCCCCGCATTGGTCGACCCACCGGTGCAGGCCACGACGCGCGCCGCGTTCTCAAGGCTCTTGCGGGTGACAACGTCACGCGCCCGGATGTTTTTCTCCAAAAGCTGCATCACGGCCCGGCCCGAGGCCTCGCCATACTGGTCGCGGCTTTCATAAGGCGCGGGCATACCCGAGGAGTTCATCAGGGCAAGGCCAATCGCCTCGCTCACGCAAGCCATGGTATTCGCGGTAAACTGCCCGCCACAGGCCCCGGCCGAGGGGCAGGCCACACGCTCAAGCACATCCAGGGCCTTGTCTGACAACTCACCGTTCTGGTGCCGGCCCACGGCCTCGAACATATCCTGTACCGTCAGGTCACGGGTGCGGAAATCTTCTGGAATCTCGTCAATCTGCGGCGCTTTGCCGGGCAGGATCGAGCCACCGTAAACAAAGACCGACGGCACATTCAGGCGCACCATGGCCATCATCATGCCGGGCAGGGATTTGTCACAGCCCGCCAACCCCACAAGCGCGTCATAGCAATGGCCGCGCATGGTCAGCTCCACCGTGTCGGCAATCGCCTCACGGCTGGCAAGGCTCGAACGCATCCCCTCGTGGCCCATGGCGATCCCGTCGGTTACGGTGATCGTGGTGAATTCGCGTGGGGAGCCATGCGCCTCTTTCACACCGCCCTTCACCGCCTGCGCCTGACGGTTCAGCGCGATGTTACACGGCGCCGCCTCGTTCCAGCAGGTCGCGACACCCACCAAGGGCTGGTGAATCTCTTCCTCGGTCATGCCCATCGCATAGTAATAAGACCGATGCGGCGCACGCGCCGGGCCTTCGGTCACATAACGGCTGGGCAGCTTGGATTTGTCGAATTTGGTCATGATGGGCCTCCCCGGAAACATTCACCCCTTGGAATAGGCGAGCGGCGGGGCGGACACAAGCCACGCCCGCGCGACCAAACAGGTTTTTCGCATATCCCACAGGTTCCGATTGCAGTGTTCCGGCCCCACCCCTAGCTATGAGGCATGAGATACGACGCACATGAACGGCTTGTGGCTCCGGCCCGCGCGACCGCTCAACCGCTGCTCTTGCTGGTTGGGCTGGTCATGACGGCACTGGTATTCATGGCCCTCAATCTCGGCTATTCGGTTGTCCACAGCACCCTCATCGGACCCGAGGCATGGGAAAGGCTCGCACTGGAACTGGCCGATGGAAGCTCACCGCGTGCGGTGCTGATCAACCTGTTTCTCTTCGCCATGCTTATCGTCGCGCTTTCAGCCACGCTGCGCGCCCTGCACAACCGGGGCCTGCTTTCGGTCATTGGCCCGCCCGCACTCGCCATGCGCCAGTTCCGCCAAGTTGGCCTCGCCGTGCTCGCCCTCTATGCCCTTCTCAGCCTCCTGCCTTCCGGCGAAACGCTGGCTCCAACAGCCAACCTCGCGGCCGGCAAATGGCTGATGTTGCTCCCCCTCGCACTGCTTGCGCTCTTGATCCAAACCGGGGCCGAAGAACTGGTGTTTCGCGGCTACCTGCAATCGCAAATCGCCGCACGGTTTTCACACCCCGTGGTCTGGCTTTTCATTCCCTCGGCGGTGTTCGCCTCGCTGCATTTCGACCCCTCGATGCACGGCGCCAACACCTGGCTCGTGGTCGGCTGGGCCGGGCTTTTCGGGCTTGCCGCCGCCGATCTTACGGCACGTGCCGGCACGCTCGGCCCGGCCATCGCGCTGCATCTCATCAACAACTTCAGCGCCATCGTTCTGGTCGCACCCGAAGGAAATTTCGACGGTCTTGCCCTTTATACCTACCCATTCTCTCTCGATGACAGCAGTGCCATATGGGCCTGGGCGCCTGTCGATATCATGACACTGTTTTGCAGTTGGCTCGTGGCCCGCCTCGCCTTGCGTCGCTGATTGCAATTCCCGCCGCGTCACCTTATTTCGGGGCAGGCAACAATCAGGGACCAAAGCGGCATGAACTGGATCACCAACTACGTGCGCCCACGCATCAACTCGATCTTCTCGCGCCGCGAGATGCCCGAGAACCTTTGGTCCAAATGCGATGACTGCGGCACCATGCTGTTTCACCGCGAACTCAGCCAAAATCTGAACGTCTGCACCAACTGCGGGCATCACATGGCGATCACTCCGCGGGAACGCTTTACCGCCCTCTTCGACGGCGGCACATTCGCCGAGGTCAAAGTGCCCGCGCCCACGGCCGACCCGCTGCATTTCCGGGATCAGAAAAAATACCCCGACCGCATGAAAGCCGCGCAAAAATCCACCGGCGAGAAAGAGGCCATGCTCGTGGCCACCGGCGAAATGGGCCGCACCCCCATCGTCGCCGCCGCACAGGATTTCTCGTTCATGGGCGGCTCCATGGGCATGTATGTGGGCAATGCCATCATCGCCGCCGCCGAAGAGGCGGTGAAACTCAAACGCCCGCTTGTCCTGTTTTCCGCCGCCGGCGGTGCCCGCATGCAAGAGGGCATCCTCAGCCTGATGCAAATGCCCCGCACCACCGTAGCCATCCAGATGCTCAAAGAAGCGGGCCTGCCCTACATCGTCGTGCTCACCCACCCCACCACCGGCGGTGTCACGGCCTCTTACGCAATGCTGGGCGATGTGCATATCGCCGAACCCAATGCCCTGATCTGCTTCGCCGGGCCGCGCGTGATCGAACAAACCATTCGCGAAAAGCTGCCCGAAGGCTTCCAACGCGCCGAGTATCTGCTGGATCACGGCATGCTCGACCGCGTGACCCCGCGCACCGAAATGCGCAATGAATTGATCACCATCACCCGCATGCTGATGGGCATGCCACCCGCTGTGCGCGGTGACCTGCCCGCGCCCGACCCGTCAGAACTGGCCGAGGCAGGCAAGACCGACGCCTCCAAAGAAGACAGCAAGCCGGAATGAGCGGGCCAACATCGGACATCATCCTTGACCGGATGATGTCGCTCCACCCTAAAATCATCGACCTCACGCTCGATCGCGTCTGGCGGCTTCTTGAGGCATTGGGCAACCCGCAAGACGCCCTGCCGCCGGTGATCCATATCGCCGGCACCAACGGCAAGGGCAGCACCCAAGCGATGATCCGCGCCGGGCTTGAGGCGGCGGGCAAATCGGTCCACGCCTATACCTCACCGCACCTCGCACGCTTTCACGAACGTATCCGGCTGGCCGGTGAACTGATCTCGGAACCCGACCTGACCGCCGTCCTCGATGAATGCTATGCCGCCAACAACGGCGATGACATCACCTATTTCGAGATCACCACCTGCGCCGCGCTCCTCGCCATGAGCCGCGTGAGCGCGGATTACACCCTGCTCGAAGTTGGCCTTGGCGGGCGGCTCGACGCCACCAACGTCGTGGCCAATCCCGCCCTCACCATGATCACGCCCGTGTCCATGGACCACGAACAATTCTTGGGCAACACGCTGCCCAAGATTGCAGGCGAAAAGGCCGGGATCATCAAGCGCGGCGTCCCCTGCATCGTCGGCCCGCAAGAGGACGAGGCTATGGAGGTGATCGAGCAAACCGCCCGCCGCCTCGGTGCGCCAGTTTTCGCATATGGCCAGCACTGGCATGTCACACAGGAAAGGGGCCGCCTGATCTATCAGGATGAAACCGGTCTGCGCGACTTGCCGCTGCCCAACCTGCCGGGCGATCACCAAATCCAGAACGCAGGCGCAGCCATCGCCGCCCTGCGGTATCTTGAGATGGGCGATACCGCCGTCGAAGGGGCCGTCACCTCCGCCCAATGGCCCGCCCGTATGCAACGCCTAGCCACGGGCCCGCTGATCGAGGCCGCCCCGCAGGCCGAGCTTTGGCTGGATGGCGGCCACAACGCCGCCGCGGGTCAGGCGCTTGGCCGCCTGCTGGCCTCGCTGCCCAAACGCCCCACGCACCTGATCTGCGGGATGCTCAACACCAAGGACATCTCGGGTTACCTCGCCCCGCTCGCGGAACAGGCCGACAGCCTGACGGCCATTTCCATCCCCGGAGAGGCCAATACCCTGCCCGCCGAGGATACCGCCAAGGCCGCCCGCGCCGTTGGCCTGCCAGCACAAACCGCCAACACGGCGCTTGAGGCGATCACGGCGATCACCGCCGAAACACCCGCAGCGCGGGTGCTTATCTGCGGCTCACTCTATCTCGCCGGGGCGATCTTGCGAGAAAACGGATAATCGCCCTTTTGCCAAACCCTTGAAACGATTCGGAAAACTCTCATGCCCTTAAAAAACAGGGGCAAAAGCGGTGTTTTCCGAATCACTCTATATTGACGGGTTTGCCATTATTCGCCTATATCTTGAGTAATCATCTATAGCTTGTTGTCACATCGGGCAGTAATTCAGGTGTGTCAGGAGAAAACGCCGCAACGAAAACCGCACCGGTTTGCCATGCCACCCGCGGCGCCAACAACACCTCCGGCACCTGTTCGAATGTAAGGGCCATTGTCGCATGATCCGTATTGTCTTGATTTCCGCCGGGTTCATTAGCATCACCGTGGCACTCATCCTGATGCAGCCATCGACTCCGCGTCACGCCGCGAATGAGCCAGAGGCGGCACAGCACGACCCGGCTGTCACGCGACAAGACACCGATTTCGAGACCCTCACAGCTCTCGACATCACCACAGACCCGGGCACGGAAAAGATTGCACCTGAAGTTCCTGACACGGTCGCGCCAAAGGTCACGGATGACAGGCATCTCGAAACCATGATCCTTGGTGCCCTCAAGCAAGGCCAATCCGAGGAGTACATCGGCGCGCTGGTGAACGACGCCGCCGACAAGGGCAAGGTAAATCTCCCCGAAAGCCTGATTACCTCCGATGGCCGCGTGGATACGTCGGCCCTGCTCGCGACCCTCTCGCAACCGGTCGACCCCGGGCATTACACGCACACCGTCGCACCGGGCGATACTCTGGCCTCAATTTCCTACCGCTACTATGGCCGGACCGAGCATGGCACCGCGATTCTGGCCGCCAATACCGATACGCTTCCGACTGAAAGTCATCTGCGCGTCGGCCAGACGCTCGTTATCCCGAAACTCCAATAGAAATTCCAGTCAACTGGCAGGAGTGAATGAGGGGCCGGTGCAACGGCCCCCTTTCATTTGGGGTGCCCATACGGGCCAAGGCCTTCGCATTACGACAAAGATTGGCGGCCAAGCGGTTTCCAAACCGCTTGCACAAGGATTTTCGAAAATCCTTGGCCGCGCAAAACGTCAGCAGGCCCGGTCACACGCCATCAATCAGCCACGAACGCCACGCATCAACGGCCTTCAACCATGCCGTACCAATCTACGACGCCACGGCACATGGAACGCCACAACGATCACCACATAACAAAAGGCCCGGATCACAGGGATCCGGGCCTTTTTATTCTGTACCGTTTGGGCTGGCTTAGTGCAACTTGGCGTCCACTTGGCTGATCGCGTCGTCAATCAGCTTGTTGCCTTCGGTCGCGGTCATCTGCTTGGCCACCACGTCCTTCGCGGCACCTACAGCAATCGCAACCGCCTTGTCGCGCACTTCCTTGACAGCATTGGCTTCAGCCGAGGCAATCTGGTCTTCGGCCGCCTGAATACGGCGCGCGATCGAGGTTTTCAGATCGGCCTTGGCCTGCTCAGCGGCTTCAGCGGCTTCATCCTTGGCGTGGGCCACGATGCGGTCGGCCTGTTCCTGCACTTCCTTCTGCTTGCGCTCGTAGCTGGCCAGCAGGGTCTGTGCCTCTTCACGCAAGGCGCGGGCTTCGTCCAGTTCCGATTTGATGCCCTCGGCCCGCTCGTCCAGTTTCTGACCCAGAAGGCCAGGCACCTTGAAGTAGAAGATGACACCGATGAACACCAGGAAACCAAGAAGAACCACGAAATCGGTGTTGCCCAGCGAAAAGAACGGGCCTTTCGCGGCCATTGCGGGGCTGGCCATGGTCATGGCCGCGATGAATGCGATGTATCGTGCCATATCGGTTACCCCTTCATCCGTGCGTTGATCGCCGCGGTGATGGATTTCGCGTCGGCTTTGCCACCCATGACACTGACCAATTCCTTGGCGGTGTCCTTGGCAACGTCCTTGACGCTTTCCATGGCATTGGCACGGATCTCGGCGATTTTCTTTTCGCCTTCCGCAGCCTTGGCCGCGATTTCGGCATCGGCTTTCGCCGTTGCGTCGTCCAGTTCGGCTTTGATCTCGGCCTTGGTCTGGTTGATGATATCCTGCGCCTGCGCGCGGGCATCGGCCAGTGCCTTGTTATAGGCTTCCTCGGCCTCGACGGCTTTCGCCTTGAGGTCTTCGGCCGCGGCCAGATCATTGGTGATGGTTCCCTGACGCTCGGCCAGCACGGCAGCGATCCGTGGCAGCGCGATGCGCGACAGGAAGAAGAAGATCACGACGAGCGTGACAATGAGCCAGAAAATCTGGTTGGGCCACCAGTCAAAGCAAAGCTGCGGCATGCCAACGGCCGAGCCGTCGACGACACAGGTGCTTGTGCTAGCGGTGCCCGCTGTTGTTTCGGTCGCCATCGCGTCCTCCGTCGGAACTGTGTCTCACTATCGGGCGGCCCGTTGGGCAGGCCGCCCGCGCGTAAGGATAAGGTTCCGTAGGCTTAGACGGCGAACATCAGCAGCAGAGCAACGAGGAACGAGAAGATCCCCAGGGCTTCTGCGAAGGCGATGCCGATGAACAGGGTGGCGGTTTGACCGGCAGCCGCCGAGGGGTTGCGCAGGGCGCCCGACAGGAAGTTGCCTGCCACGGTGCCCACACCGATGGCCGCAGCGCCAGAACCGATTGCAGCCAGACCAGCGCCGATATGTGCGAGTTCGCCTTCCATGATGTATCTCCTTACGATTGGAAGTTAGTAATTCAGGGTGGTGTAGGGTGCGCATTCATTGCGCACCGCAGTTGCTACGACTTAGTGCGACGGATGCAGCGCATCCTTCAGGTACACACAGGTCAGAATGGTAAAGACATAGGCCTGGATGAAGGACACCAGCACCTCAAGGCCGTACATCGCGGTGATCGCCAGAACCGACACCGGGCTGACCACGGCAATCGCGGCAAAGCCTGCGAACACCTTGATCACCGCGTGACCGGCCATCAGGTTGCCCGCCAAACGAATGGAGTGGCT
>PR_CR_10_Liq_1_inCRDRAFT_1002166_pt1 | contig 10156 bp, 7 predicted proteins | sample PRCRCaboRojoPR_3_FD_10241 | JGI IMG/M metagenome (IMG submission 10241) | reverse complement strand
GGCCCAGCGAGCCGGGTGGAGCGCGGTCCATCCATGGCGGATCGGCTCGGAACCGGTTGCGACCACCACGGCGTCGAACTCCGCGAGATCCTCCGCTCCCACTTCTGTCCCGAGGCGGATGTCGGCATCCGTCCTTCCGAGCTGGTCGATGAGCCACTCGACGATGCTGAGCCACTCGCGGTAAGCGCTCGCACGCCCGATGAGCCTGACCTGTCCACCGAGCTCATCGGCTCGTTCGAACAGCGTCACTCGATGGCCGCGCTGCGCTGCGGTGAGTGCGGCCCTGAGCCCGGCGGGGCCGCCACCGACGACGGCGACCCGACGGACGGTGGTCACCGGTGCGAGCGTCCCCTCCCCGAGCTCCGCCTCCCGACCGACCGCCGGGTTGTGGATGCAGGCGAGCGGCGCCTTCGTGATGGCGGACATGCACCAGTTCGCACCGACACAGGGCCGGATGTCCGCATCCCGCTCCTCCATCGCCTTCCGTGGCCAGAACGGGTCGGCGATGAGCTGGCGCGCCATGCCGATGAAGTCTGCGCCACCACTCGCGAGCGTCGCCTCCGCCATCTCCGGCGTGGTGATCCGTCCGACCGCGACCACCGGAACGTCCCCGACTGCGGCCTTGATGCGCGCCGTGTCCTCGAGCTGGAACCCGTTCGGCGTCGGGGTCGCGCCGTAGATCCGCATGCGGTCGATGTAGGTGCCCTGCGAGACCGAGATGTAGTCCAGATCCCCTCGCGAAGCGATGGCCTCCGCGATCGCGACCCATCCCGCGTTGTCGAGTCCACCCTCGATCCCGCCGTCATCACCGTTGATCCGGATCCCGCAGACGAGGTCCTCCGGCACGACGGCGCGGACCGCATCGATGATCTCCATCATCAACCGCATTCGGCCCTCGGGCGAACCGCCGTACTCATCGGTGCGATGGTTGGTCGCCGGAGACAGGAACTGTCCGACGAGATAGCCGTGGGCGAGTCCGTGGATCTCGACACCGTCCAGTCCACCGGCGACCGAGTGTTCAGCGGCGCGGACGTAGCCATCGATGAGTTCGGCGATGTCTGCGCGGGTCATCTCATGCGGCATCTCGCGGTAGACCGTGCAAGGCACCGCAGAGGGTGCCCAGACGGGCTGACGGCTGACGATGCTGTCCGTCTGCCGCCCACGGTGCCAGAGCTGGCTCAGCAGGATCGTCCCGTGCGGCCGGACAGCGGCGGCGAGCTTGCGGTACTCGGGCACGACGCGCTCGTCGAACGCGAAGATCTTGCCCTCATAAGGCTGCGTGGTCGGATGGACCGCCATGGCCTCCATGGTGATCACCCCGACCCCGCCCTTCGCGCGCTCCGCGTAGTACGCGATGTGCGCGTCGGAGAAGTTGTGATCCTTGACCAGCTGCGTGCTGTGGGCCGTCATCCAGACCCGGTTCATCGCCTCTCGCGGGCCGAGACGCAACGGACTGAACAGCTGGGGATAGCGCGTGGTCATCGGTCGCTCCTCGTCTCGCTCGTTCGTGTCGCCCCACCCGGGGCCGACTGCGCAACCTCAGCCGGCAGCGGGCAGTTGGTTCGTGCCATCATCCAGTCGGATGCACGCGGCCCCGTGGGTCGGAGTGATCGTTCGTGTGGTCGGGCGCCCCTCCCGACAGGCGTCATGCACGATGGGGCACCGGCTGGCGAAGAGACAGCCTCGCGGGAGGTCGACGGGGCTCGGAATCTCGCCGGTGAGCCGGTGGCGCTCAACGGTGGCAGCTGGGTCCGCGGGGAGCTGCGCGGACAGGAGCGCCTGCGTATAGGGGTGCTGGGGATCCGCAAAGACCTCGGACGCCCGGCCGCGCTCCACGACGGATCCGAGGTACATCACCGCCATCTCATCGCAGTACGCCGAGACCGTGGCGAGATCGTGCGAGATGAGGAGGTACGTGAGTCCCAGTTCCTCCTGCAGACGGCGGAGCAGCGAGAGGACCCCTGCCCGGACGGTCAGATCGAGCGAGGACGTCGGCTCGTCGAGCACGATGAACGATGGATTCAGCGCGATGGCTCGGGCGATCCCGATGCGCTGGAGCTGGCCGCCGCTGAGCTCATGCGGGAAGCGGTTGAGGTGAACCCGCTCGAGGTTGACCAGCTCGAGCAGCTCAGCGGCGCGACGTCCCCGTTCACGCTCCGTCATCGAAGTGTGGAGCCTCATCGGCTCCTCGAGGATGCGACGGACGCGCATGCGGGGGTTCACCGATTCGTAGGGATCCTGGAAGATCATCTGGATCCGGGCGCGCGCGGTCCGCAACGCCCGGGCATCCAGCGCCGTCATGTCCTGACCGTCGATGACGATCGATCCGCTCGTCGGCTCAACCAGGCGGAGCAAGCAACGGCCGAGCGTCGACTTGCCCGATCCGCTCTCCCCGACCACACCCAGCGTCGCGCCCCGCTCGATGCGGAAGGAGACGTCGTTCACGGCCTGGACCACTCCAGACGTACCCCGGATCGGGAAGTGCTTGACGAGGTGATCGACCTCAACCGCAGCGGTCATCGTGTGCCCTCCGGGAAGTGGCACAGCGCCTCATGGCGATCCCCGAGCTGGACCAGCGGGACCGGAGCACGACATCCCTCGGTAGCGAACTGGCACCGGTAGGCGTAGTGACAACCCTCGCCGAGGTTCTCAAGGTCGGGTGGTTGACCGGCACGTGGCGGACGAGCACCAGCGAGGATCCGCTCGGGCGTGGAATCGATGAGCGAACGCGTGTAGGGATGCTGCGGATCGCGGAACAGCTGGTCGACGGGGCCGCTCTCGACGATCCGACCGGCGAACATGACGCATACGCGGTCGCAGAAGTGCGCGACGACACCGAGATCATGGGTGATCATGAGCACGCTCGACCCGATCTCCGCGGTCTGGTCCCTGATCAGGTCGAGGATCTGCGCCTGCACCGTGACATCGAGCCCCGTCGTGGGCTCATCGGCGATCAACAGCGATGGCCGGTTGATCATGGCGATGCCGATGAGGATCCGCTGTGCCATGCCGCCGCTCAGCTCGTGCGGGTAGGCCTTGGCACGGCGCGCAGGATCCGGGATACCGACCGCATCGAGGATCTCGAGTGCACGCTCTCGGGCCGCCCGACGGCTGCCCCCGTGGTGGACCCGATAGGCGACCTCCATCTGCCGACCGATCGTGGTCAGCGGATCGAGCGAACCTCGCGGGTTCTGCACGATGAGCGCGACATCGTCGCCGCGGATCCGTCGGAGCTCGCTTTCACTCATGCCGATGAGTTCGCGGCCCTTGAAGCGTGCGGTCCCGGCGGTGACCCGGACCGGTTCCTCGATGAGGCCGGTGACCGACCAGGCTGTCAGGGACTTCCCTGCCCCGGTCTCGCCGATGAGACCGACGATCTCGTTCTCCTCGACGGTGAAGGTGACACCGTTCAACGCCCTCGCCGTCGACGTCGGCTTCACGATATGGGTGTGAAGGTCGTCGACCTCGAGCAGAGGCGCCATCACCGACCCCCGGGCCGGAGATAGCTCTGGAGCGCGTCGGCCAGCAGGTTGAGCCCGAGGACGAGGGTGACCACGGCGAGCCCGGGGAACACCGTGGGCCACCAGACGCCGGTCATGATCCCGTCGGAGCCGACCCGGATCATCGATCCCCACTCGGGCGTCGGCGCCTGGATGCCCACACCGACGAAGGCGAGCGAGGCCGTGATCTTGACCGCCCACGCCATGCGGACCGCTGACTGGATGACGACGGGCGGCAGGGAATTCGGGAGGACGTGCACGAGAAGGATCCGCCACGTCGGGTTCCCGAGCGCACGCGCCGCCTCGACGTAGTTCGTCTCCCTGATTCGGAAGGTCTCCGCGCGGATCAGTCGCGCATAGATCGGGATGTCGAGGAACGCGATCACGAAGATGACGCTGCCGATCCCACGCTGGAGTGCGGCGACGATGGCGAGGCCCAGGATGAGCGCGGGGAAGGCCTGGAGGACGTCGAGCAGTCGGAGGACGAGCATGTCCACCCAGCCACCCAGGTAGCCCGTCAGCAGGCCGAGCACCACGCCGATCACCAGGGAGATGAGGACAGCCGTTCCCGCGATCTGCAGGTCCAGGCGCGCGGCGTGCAGCGTCCTTGAGAAGACGTCCATCCCGTTGATGTCGGTGCCGAACCAGTGGACCGACGATGGGGCCTCGAGGACCCGGTCGCCGAAGACCTCGACCGGCGAGAACGGTGCGATGACGGGCGCCAAGACGGCGACGAGGAGCCAGGCCGCGATCAGTACCACGCCGAGCGTGCCGCTCAGATCGCTCCGCAGGAACTCGTTGATCGCCCGAAGGGTGCGCCGCAGCACCGGCTGCTGCTCCGGGAGGTCGCCCGAGGTCGGGGCCAAGGACCCGTCTCGTCCCAGGGGGGACCCCGCAGCGTGATCCTCGGTGGCGCTCACTTGAACGTCACCCTGGGGTCGATGGACGCGATGATCAGATCGGCCACGAGGTAGATGGCTGCGGCGAGGATCCCCATCGCGAAGACGTAGGCCTGGACGACCGCGTAGTCGGCGCGCTGGATCGCGTTGACGCCGAGCTGCCCGATGCCGCCCCAACTGAAGATGAGCTCGATGAGCACCGACCCGCCCAGCTGGAGGCTGTAGGCGATCGCGATGAAGGTGATGACGCTCGGCAGCGAGTTGTGCAGCACGAGCCACCAGATTCGCCACTGTGGCATGCCGATGGCACGGGCGTAGCGGACCATGGAGGTGTTCCGCACCTCGATCACCGACGCGCGGGTCTGCTTCGCGATGGTCGCACCGATGACCAGTGCCATCGTGATCACCGGCAGCATCAGGTGCCGCACCATCGACCAGAACACATCAAGACGGCCATCCAACAGCGCATCCATCAGGGGGAGTCCGGTACGGAACTCCGGTGTCGCCAGCATCAGACTCTGTCGCCCGAGCGGGGGCGGCGCGAGGTCGGTCAGGAAGAAGACCACATAGATGAGGAGCAGGCCCAGCCAGAAGATCGGCATCGAGATGCCACCGAGCGTCGACACCCTGAGGAAGTGGTCGACGAGGCTCCGTTCACGCATGCCTGCTACGAAGCCGAGCAGCAGCCCCACGATCACCGACGCGACCGTTCCGATCGTGATGAGTTCCAACGTGACAGGCAGGCGGTTCCGGAGCTCGGTGCTCACAGTCCTCCCCGTGATCCAGGACTCACCGAGATCACCGCTGAGTGCGCTCGCGAGATAGGTGCGGTACTGCTCGAACAGTGGCCGCTCGAGTCCGAGTTCAGCGGCGACCTGCTCGATCTCGGCAGCACTGGCCGTCGGCCCCGCGATGAGGACCGCGGGATTGACGTCCCCGAGACGGATGATGAAGAACGCAACGAGGGAGACTCCGAAAAGGAGCGGGACGACCATCAAGGTGCGCTTGACCGCGTACCAGCCGAAGTTTCGGATGAAGTTCACGTTCTACTTCCCCCCGTCCCGCCTGCCCCAGCACGACGTCCGTCGCTGCCAGTTCTACCGGATCGCCAGCGGAGAGGGGATGGCGGACCGACCCCTCACCGCCGGACGACTCCGGGCGGGGTGTGTGGGGAGCGTCGCGGACGACGCCCCCCACACCCCCGCTGCATCAGCGCTCCCGGTAGAGGTCGTACCAGCGGACGTTGTTGTCCGCCCACCAGACCCAACCGTTGAGCTCATCCTTCTGAGCGACGTGCGTACCCATCATGGCGCCGTAGACCCACGAGGCGTCCTCGAGGTGGAGCCGCTGCGCCTCGCGGAAGAGCTCACAGCGCGTCTCCTGGTCCAGGGTCCGGTTGCCCTCCTCGACCAGCGCAACGAACTCCGGGTTGGTCTTCCCGTAGTCGTTCCGGTCGGAGGCGCCGTTCGGGTGCGAGTTGAGGAACAGCGCGTAGCCCGGGTCGAGGGCGATCGACTGCTCATAGAAGGTGAAGAACGGCAGGTTCCGGGTCCCGGTCGCGGCCCGCGAAGTCATCTCCGCGTTCTCGATGCGCGTCAGCGTCACATCGATGCCGGCCTCGGCGAGCTGGGACTGCGCCTGGATGGCCCAGGGCTCCTCCCACCACCAGACACCGGAGTACGTCAGCTCGATCTCGAGACCATCGGCGTACCCGGCCTCCGTGAGCAGCTCCCGCGCCTTGTCGAGGTCACGCTCGTAGACCCAGAAGTCGCCCGTCCAGCAGGCGAACCCAGGGGTGACCGGGCTCTTGGCCTGGGTCGACAGCCCCTCGAACACGATGTCGAGGGTCGCCTCGTGGTCCAGCGCGTAGTTGATCGCCTGTCGGACCCGCACATCATCGAACGGCTCGAAGCTCGGGTTCATGAGGATGCGGGCCTGCTGGTTGCCGACCACCGACTGCACCTTGACGCCCTCGGACTCACGCAGCTCGACGATCTGGCGGAACGTCGGAGCCTCGATGTAGTCGACCGAGCCGGCCTGGAGCAGCACCGCACGGTTCGCGGCATCCGGGACGGCGCGGTAGATCACGCGCTGGAAGAAGGGCTGCTCACCCCAGTAGTTCGGGTTCGCGACGAAGACAGCCTGCTCGTCCGCCGTGATCGACTCGAGGTGGTAAGGGCCGAACCCGGCGGTGTTCTGGCGCAGCCACTCGACAGCGAACGGGTCGTCCGCAGTCGCGTGGGTCTGGGCCTCCGTCGAGTCGTAGATGCTCGGGACGTAGATCGAGAGCGCTGCCAGCAGAACAGGGCTCGGGCTGTTGAGGTTGAAGCGCACCGTGTAGGTGTCGATCTCCTCGACGGAGGCGACGTTGCCGACCCGGCCGATGAACGCGCCGGTCCGACCCTGCGACGCGGACTTGTCCCAGCTCCAGACGACGTCGGCCGCGGTGAGCTCGTTCCCGAAGTAGCTCAGGACGCCCTCGCGCAGCTTGAAGTCGATGGCCAGACCGTCCTCCGAGACCTCCCACGACTCAGCGAGCTTGCCCTGCAGCTGATCCGGGTCGATCTCGCGCGCGCCGTTGGCGAACTCGAAGTCCGAGTCCTTGTAGCCGTAGGTCACGAGCTGGTCGTACACGTTGGTGACCGTCGCCTGCATGTTCGCGGTGAAGATGTCACCGTCGAGGGATCCGGGCGTACCGCTGGCCGCGACGATGAGCGTCCGGTCCTCCTCGGTCCACTCCGGCTCGGCCGCCTCCTCCGCTTCCTCGGTCGCCCCACCGTCGACGGCGGGCTCCTCCGGGGCGGTGGCATCGTCGCCGCCACAGGCAGCGAGCGTGAGGGCGAGTACCGCTGCGGCGGTCACCCTCCTGATCATGTGGGTGCTTCTCATGGTGTCCTCATCTCCCCCTCCGATGGTCGCCCATCGCTTGACCTGTTTCGCCGTACGGAATACTGTTCCGCGCGGGAGACGCTAGTGCGGCTCACCAAACGCTGTCAACCACCGGGGTAGTCGGGAGTGCTCCCACACTGAGGACGTATCGCAAGGCCACTCCGCACCACGCCGTGGTGGCGCGACTGCCGGAGACACCAGAGGTGGAACGATGACGGACGGTTCGGGGCCCCTGGCCGGACTGCGCGTCATCGACTGTTCGACGATCCTCGCCGGTCCACTCACCTGCCAGATCCTCGGCGACTTCGGCGCAGAGGTCATCAAGGTCGAACATCCGCTTCGCCCCGACGGCATGCGAGGCCATGGGACGGCCGTCGACGGGCATGGCCTGTGGTGGAAGGAGGTGGGCCGGAACAAGCGGACCCTCGGCCTCGACCTCAGCCGCCCCGAGGGTGCGGAGGTCCTGATCGAGCTCGTGCGCTCCGCCGACGTGCTCGTCGAGAACTTCCGACCGGGAACGCTCGAGCGCTGGGGGCTCGACTGGGACACGCTCCGGTCCGCGAACCCGGGACTCATCCTCCTGCGCGTGACCGGCTTCGGTCAGGAGGGCCCCTACTCCGGCCGTCCTGCGTTCGGGACCCTGGTGGAGGCCATGAGCGGCTTCGCCCATCTCACGGGCCAACCTGACGGTCCTCCGACGCTCCCCGCGTTCGGGTTGGCGGACTCGATCGCCGGCATCTCGGGGGCGTCGGCCGTCAGCATGGCCCTCTACCACCGCGACGCGCGAGGTGGCGAGGGACAGATCATCGACCTGAGCCTGCTCGAGCCGATCATGACGGCGGTCGGACCTGCGCCGACCATCTACGACCGGACGGGAACCGCCCTGGAGCGACAGGGCAACCGCTCGTCGAACAACGCGCCGCGCAACCTCTACCGCACCTCCGACGGCCACTGGGTCGCGGTCTCGACGAGCGCCGACGCCATCGCGGTCCGCGTCGTCGAGCTCGTCGGTCGGCCCGACCTCGCGACCGAGCCGTGGTTCGCGACAGGGTCGCAGCGCGCGGCCCACCATGAGCTCCTCGACGCGGTCGTCGGGGACTGGATCGGGGAACGGACGCGCGACGAGGTGATGACAGCGTTCGAGGGCGCGGGCGCTGCTGTCGCCCCGGTCTACGGTCCCGCGGACATCGTCGCGGATCCACAGGTCCGTGCCCGCGAGATGCTCGTCCACGTCCCCGACGAGGACCTCGGCGACCTGCTGCAGCACAACGTCCTCTACCGCATGTCTGCGACGCCGGGCTCCATCCGATCGACCGGCAGGCGACACGGCGCGGACACCGACGAGATCCTGACCGAACTCGGCATCGACCACGACCGCATCCGCGCACTGAGGAGCTCCGGTGCGGTCGCCTGATCTCGCACCGCACCGGAGCTACCTGTTCGCACCAGGTGACGACGCCCATGTCGTGGCCAAGGCGTTGGTCGCCGGCGCGGACGCGGTGGTCCTCGACCTGGAGGACGCGGTGGCACCGGATCGACGATGGGAGGCGCGAGAGACCGTTCGGGGGATCCTCGCCGGACTCTCCGCTGCCGACACCCCTGCCGACACCCCTGAGGTCCATGTCCGGGTGAACCGACTCGGAGACGGCCACTGCCCCGACGATCTCGCCGCGGCAACGGTTCCCGCCGTCGCAGCGATCCGGTTGCCCAAGACGGAGGACGCAGCGATGGTCCGGCAGGTCTCCGCGGGACTCGCCGTCCTCGAACGCGAACAGGGACTCCCGATCGGAAGCATCGCGCTCTATCCGACGATCGAGTCCGCCAAGGGCGTCCTCGAGGCCCGCGAGATCGCGGCAGCGGATCCTCGGGTCGCCCGTCTGGTCCTCGGCCAGGCCGACCTCGTCGCCGACCTGGGCGCAACCGGTGACGACACCCTGGCGACCCTCGTCCCACGCTCGCTGGTGGTGCTCGCGTCTCGTGCGGCGGGCATCGGAGCCCCCGTCGACGGTGCGTCCACGAACCTCGCTGACCTCGACGGGCTGCGCTCGGAGTGCGCACGGGCCCGCGCGCTCGGGATGTCGGGTAAGTCCGTCATCCACCCCCGCCAGCTAGGTCCGGTCCACGAGATCTTCTCCCCTCGCCAGGAGGAACTCGACCGCGCGATGCGCATCGTGGACGCCGCGGAGGCCGCGGCCGCCGCGGGGAGGGGCGCGACAGTGCTGGACGGCGAGATGATCGACCATGCGGTGGTGCGCCGGGCTCGTGGCGTGCTCGCGATGCGGAGGCAGTGATGAGTGACGCGATCCTGGAGGCGATCAGGGCCGGGGCGAGGACCTTCGACCTCGCCCGCCCCTACGAGGTCGGGATGCCACAGTCCCCGAACCACCCGGCCTACTGGAGGGCGCTCCCCCGACGGCACGGGGACCGCGTCCGCGAGGACGGAGGCTCCGCCGCGAACGATCTCATCACCATGGGGACCCATGTCGGGACCCACATCGACGCACTCGGCCACGTCTCCCAGGAAGGCCTGCTGCACGGCGGTGTCGACGCCGAGCTCGCACAGGTGGGTGGAGCGTTCCCCGCACACGGCATCCACGTCTTCGGCAGCAGCGTCACACGCGGCCTGCTCCTGGACGTCCCCGCCGCGTTGGGAGTGGATCACTGCGAGGGCGGATACGAGATCACGCCCGACGACCTCACCGCGGCGGTCGCGCTGACCGGGACGGAGCCCGAACCGGGCGACGTCCTCCTCGTGCGCTCGGGCTGGGGGCGGCGATGGGAGGACGGCCCGGCCTACGTCGGGTTCGAGACCGGCGTTCCCGGCGTCGGCGAGGACGGCGCGCGGTGGCTGGCCAGCACTGCGCCGCG
>PR_CR_10_Liq_1_inCRDRAFT_1002165_pt1 | contig 10159 bp, 9 predicted proteins | sample PRCRCaboRojoPR_3_FD_10241 | JGI IMG/M metagenome (IMG submission 10241) | reverse complement strand
AACTTGCAAAGCAGGAGGTTTCCAGATGGCAACCGTGACCACCAACAGCACCGCCGCCGACCGCGGCCTGCGCGACCGCATCGACGCGTTCCTCGCCTCCATGGGCCGGGGCTTCAACGCCTATCTCGAACGCCGGTCGCGCAAGGATGAGATTGCCCGGCTCGAAGAAATGAGCGACGCGGAGCTGGCGCGCCTCGGCATCGCGCGCGACCGTATCGTGCACCACGTCTTCCGCGATCTCTTCTACGTCTGAGCCCGAGAGATCGCCGACACGCCCGGCACCGGCCCCGCCAAGGGCGCCGGTGCCGTTTCCTGCGCGGGATCAGATCCGCACGCCGGTCCCGCGATCGAACAGGTGCAGGTCTTCCGGCCGGAAGCTCAGCACCATCCGGCCCGCTGGCACCGGCTCGTCGGCGCTCTGGGCGACCGTGACCTCGTGGCCGCCGAGATGGGCGTGGATCAGCCGGTGCGCGCCAAGCTCCTCGACCACCGCGACCTCGATGTCGAGGCCGGCACCCCCGGCCACGAGATGCGCGCGCTCGGGCCGGATGCCCAGCGTGACCGGGCCGCGATGGGCGCTGTCATGCGCCACGACCTGGCCGGCCACCTGCAGCCCGTCGTCATCGAGCTGCGCGTCGACCAGGTTCATCGGCGGCGCGCCGATGAAGCTCGCCACGAAGGTCGAGGCCGGGCGCGAATACACCTCGGTCGGCGTGCCGACCTGCTCGATCCGGCCGCCGTTCAGCACCACGATCCGGTCGGCCAGGGTCATGGCCTCGACCTGGTCATGGGTGACGTAGATCGCCGCGCGGCCCAGCCGTCGCTGCAGCTTCTTGATCTCGAGCCGCATCTGGTTGCGCAGCTTCGCGTCGAGGTTCGAGAGCGGCTCGTCGAAGAGGAAGATCGCCGGGTCGCGGACGATGGCACGGCCCATCGCCACCCGCTGGCGCTGCCCGCCCGAGAGCTGGCTCGGCCTGCGGTCGAGAAACTCGGCGATCTGCAGCATCCGCGCGGCCTCTTCGACCTTGGCGGCGATCTCGGGCTTGGGCGTGCCCCGGTTGCGCAGCCCGTAGGCCAGGTTGCCGCGCACCGTCATGTGCGGGTAAAGCGCGTAGTTCTGGAACACCATGGCGATGTTGCGGTCGGCGGGCTCCAGCGCGTTGACGACCCGGCCCGAGAGCTCGATCTCACCCTCCGTGACCTCCTCGAGCCCCGCCACCATGCGCAAGAGCGTGGACTTGCCGCAGCCGGAGGGTCCCACGAACACCACCAGCTCGCCGTCCCCGACATCCACCGAGACGCCTTTGACCGCCTCGACCCCGTTGGGATAGCGCTTGACCGCGTCGCGGATTCTGAGTGTCGTCATTTTTCCTGCTCCACCAGGCCTTTTATGAACATGCGCTGGAAGACGAGGATCACCACCGCGGGCGGCAGCATCGCCAGCACGGCCATCGCCAGCGCCTCGTTGTAGAAGGGGATGTCTGCCCCGATCATCTGCTGCATCACGTTCTTGATGCCACGGACCAGCGTGAAATACTGCTCTTCGGTCGTCATGATCGTCGGCCAGAGATACTGGTTCCAGCCGACCACGAACATGATTATGAAGATCGCCGCGATCATGGTGCGCGAGAGCGGCACCAGGATCTCGAAGAAGAACCGCACCGGCCCGGCCCCGTCGATCCGGGCGGCCTCGAGCAGCTCGTCAGGCACCGACTTGAAGAACTGGCGGAAAAAGAAGGTGCCCGTCGCCGAGGCGATCAGCGGCACGATCAGCCCGGTATAGCTGTTCAGAAGCCCCAGCTGCTGGGCGACCTCGTAGGAAGGCAGGATCCGCACCTCGAGCGGCAGCAGCAGCGTCGAGAAGATCACCCAGAAGAAGAAGGTGCCGAGCGGAAAGCGGTAATAGACGATCGCATAGGCCGCCAGCATCGAGATCACGATCTTGCCCACGGCGAAGCCGATGCCGAGGATCAGCGAGTTCTGCGTCATCAGCAGCCCGGTGATCTCGCCGGTGAAGCCGCCCTCGCGGGTCAGAACGGTGGCGTAGGTCTCCGCGAACTCGGCGCCCAGGGTGAACTGCATCCCCTCGCGGTGGATCTCGACGTGGTCGTGCGTCGAGGTGAGGAAGGCCACCACCAGCGGCCCCATCATGAGCAGGACGCCCAGGATCAGCACCAGGTGGTCGGTCAGGCGGACACGGGTCATCTCGGGGCCTCAGCTGTAATGCACGCGCCGCTCGATCAGGCGGAACTGCGCGATTGTGAGCACGAGGACGAGCACCATGAGGATCACCGACTGTGCGGCCGAGCCGCCCAGGTCGTTGCCCCGGAACCCGTCGCGATAGACCTTGTAGACCAGTGTCACGGGGCTGTTGCCGGGCTGGTCCTGCACCATCAGGTCCACGGTGCCGAAGGTCTCGAAGAGCGCGTAGGTCGTGTTCAGGATCATCAGGAAGAAGGTCATCGGCGCCAGNAGCGGGAAGGTCACCGTCCAGAAACGCCGCGTCTCGGACCGGCAGTCGATCGCGGCGGCTTCCTTGACCGAGGACGGGATCGACTGCAGCGCCGAGAGAAAGAAGATGAAGTTGTAGGGGATCTGCTTCCAGGCCGAGACCACGGTGATCGCGACGGCGGTGTCCCAGTAGTCCACCCCGATCTGAAGGTTCCAGCCGATCGCCGCGGCGGCGTCGGTGAGCGGCCCGATATGCTGGTCGAAGAGCATCACGCCGATCAGGCCGGCCACCGGCGGCGCGATGGCATAGACCCACATCAGCAGCGTCTTGTAGGTCTGCTGGCCGCGAAGCACCCGGTCGGCCGAGACCGCGAAGAGCAGGCCGAGCCCGAGCGAGACGAAGACGACGGTCAGCGTGAAGGCGGCGGTGAAGACCGCCGAGCGGCGATAGTTGGGATCCGTCAGGACGTTGGAATAATTCTCGAAGCCGACGAAGGTGCCGGTCCCGAAGAACGGATCCTCCAGGTAGAAGGACGATCGGATCGCCTCGGCGGCGGGCCAGAGAAAGAAGATGCCGATGATCGCCATTTGCGGCATCAGCAGGGCATAGGGCATCCAGCGGCTGTTGAACTGCGCCTTCTTCATGACGGGTCCCGGGCAGAATTGAAAAAGGGGGCGCCTCCGGGCGCCCCCGCGGGATCAGACCGACGGTCTCAGTTCATCGTCTTGGCAAAGCGGTCGAGCAGCTTGTTGCCCTCGGCCTTGATGACCTCGAAGGCCTCGGCCGCCGACTTCTCGCCGTTGATGACCTGCGCGTATTCGCGGTTCATGACGTCGCGGATCTGCACGTAGAAGCCCATGCGGTAGCCCTTGGACCACGCGCCGCCCGGCAGCGAGAGCTGCTGGATGCCGACCTCGGCCTGCGGAACCTCGTCGTAGTAGCCGATCTCCTGCGCCTTCTCGTAGGCGGCCTTGGTGATCGGCACGTAGCCGGTCTGCTGGTGCCACATCAGCTGAACGTCGGGCGAGGAGAGATACTTGAAGAACTCGGCCGTCGCGGTGTTCTCCTCCTCGGGGTGACCGGCCATCGCGAAGAGCGCGGCGCCGCCGATGAAGGTGTTGGTCGGGCTCTCCGTCACGCCTTCCCAGTAGGGCAGATACGTGGCCGAGAAGGGGAAGTCGACGGCGTTGCGCAGACCGCCGAAGGAGCCCGACGAGCCGAGCCACATGGCCACTTCACCGTTCTCGAACGGGGTCTGGTTGGCGCCCCAGGCCGCACCGTAGAAGCCGAAGAGCCCGGCCTCGTTCCACGCGGCCAGCTTGTCGAAATGGGCTTCGATCGCGGCGGTCTCGGGCAGGATCTCGGTGCCCGCGACGCCCTCGAAACCGTTGGCGTTGGTCGCGAAGGGGATGTTGTGACGCGACATGAAGTTCTCGGTGAAGATCCAGGGCAGGTGCGACTGCGCCAGCGGGGTGTAGCCCGCCTCCTTGATCTGCGGCGCGATGGCCTCGAACTCTTCCCAGGTCTTCGGCGGCTCGACGCCCGCGGCCTCGAGCGCCTCGACGTTGTAGTAGAGGATCGGGGTCGAGGAGTTGAACGGCATGCCGATCATCTTGCCGTCGCTGTCGGCGTAGAAGTAGCGCACGCCGTCGATGTAGTCGTTCGCGTCGAAGGCGACGCCGGCCTCCTGGATCAGGTCCTCGGCCGGCACCACGGCGCCCTTGGCGCCGATGATCGTGGCCGCGCCCGCGTCGAAGACCTGCACGACGTTCGGCTGCTCGCCGGCGCGGAAGGCCGCGATCGTGGCGGTCAGCGTGTCCTCGTAGCCGCCCTTGTAGACCGGGGTGATCTGGTAGGCGTCCTGGCTCTCGTTGAAGCCCTTGGCGATTTCGTTGACGGTTTCGCCCAGCTGGCCGCCCATGGCGTGCCACCAGGTGATCTCGACCGGCTCGGCATGGGCCGCGAATGCGGTCATGGCGGCGCCGGTGGCAGCAAGGATCGTGTTGCGAAGCATGGCTGTCCTCGATTTGGCTGAAGTGTAGCCTGCGGATAGGCCCACCAGGTAACAGCCGCGCAACAGCCATGTTGCGCCTTTGTGAAGCTTTGCGCGGCACCGCCCGGGCGCCCGCGGATCTGCAGGGANGTGCGATATCCGGATAACCGGGCCGGTCTTTCCCGCGCGGCGCGGATCACTCCCGCGCGCGCAGCACCCGGGCCGGCCGTGCCGCCAGAGGGCGCCAGGCAAAGGCGAGCCCGGCCAGCAGCGTCAGGACCACGCCCCCCGTCACGATCCCGAGCGCCGAGGGCCAGGTCACCGCGAAGTCGGTCTCCATGACGAAGCGCGACACCGCCCAGCCGGCCGCGATCCCGGCGGCGATGGCGACGCCGCCCGCCGCCAGCCCGGTCAGCGCCGAGCGCAGCGCGAAGCTCGTCAGGATCCGGGCGCGGCTGGCGCCCAGGGTCTTGAGGACCGCGGCCTCGTAGGTGCGGGCCCGTTCGCCCGCCGCCGCCGCGCCGATCAGCACAACGAGTCCCGTGACCAGCGTCGCCGCCGCGCCGTAGGACGTCGCCGCCGCGACCCCGGCCAGCACCTGCGAGACCCTGTCGATGGCGTCGCGCACGCTGATCGCCGTGATGTTCGGATAGGCGCCGGCCAGATCGCGCAGGATCGCGGCCTCGGCATCGGGCGCGGCATAGACGGTGGAGATATGGGTATGCGGCGCCGCCGACAGCGCCGAGGGGTTCATCGACATGATGAAGCCGATCCCCGCGGTCGAGAAATCCACGTTGCGGAAACTGGTCACCGTCGCCGTCAGGTCGCGGCCGAGGATATTGACCGTGATCTCGTCGCCCAGGGCGAGGCCCAGCTCCAGCGCCTCTTCCCGTGCAAAGCTGACCTGCGGCGGGCCGCTGTAGTCGGCCGGCCACCAGTCGCCGTCGGTGACCGTGGTCTCGGGGCCGGGCGCGGCGGCATAGGTCACGCCCCGGTCGCCGTTCAGCACCCAGTGATCGCCCGCGACCTCGCGCGCCGGCTGGCCGTTGATCTCGGTGATGATGCCGCGCAGCATCGGCGCCGTATCCACCCGCGAGACCGCGGGGTCGCCCTCCAGCCGGTCGAGGAAGCCCGGAAGCTGGTCGTTCTGGATGTCCACGAAGAAATAGGACGGCGCCACCTCGGGCAGATCGCGCGAGATCGCGGCCCGCAGGTTGCCGTCGATCTGCCCGACGGCCGCCAGCACGGACAGGCCCAGCCCCAGCGACAGGATGACGGAGGCGGCTTCCTGACGGGGGCCGCCGATGGCCCCGACCGCCAGCCGCAGCGCGGGCCGGCCGCGCGCCACCCGCGTGCTGCGCGCGGCAAGCGCCCGAACACCGGCCGCGGCCAGCGCCAGCACCGCCAGCACCGCCAGGATGCCCCCGGCCGTCCAGAGCGCCAGCTCGGCCGCCCCCGAGAACACGACCGCCGCCGCCAGCAGCGCCATCAGCAGCATCGCCATGGCCAGCAGGTAGACCCGCGCCGGCCAGCCCCGTGCCCCGGCACCGATGTCGCGGAACAGCGTCGCCGCGCGGACCTCGTCGGTCCGGGCGAGCGGCCACAGCGCGAAGAGAAACGCGGCCAGGAGCCCGTAGACCGCCGCCTCGGCCAGGGGCGCGGGGTAAAGCGCGAAGGCCGCCGGCACCGGCAGCCGCGCCTCTATCAGCGGTGCCAGCAGCAGGGGCGCCGCCGCGCCGATGGCCAGCCCCAGCGCGACCCCGGCCAGCGACAGCACCGCGATCTGGATCAGGTAGGTCAGGAAGATCGTGCGCCGGTCCGCCCCCAGCGTCTTGAGCGTGGCGATCACCTCGGTCTTGCCGGCAAGGTAGGCCCGCACCGCCGCCGCCACGCCGACCCCGCCCACGGCCAGGCCCGAAAGTCCGACCAGCACGAGGAAACTGCCGAGCCGGTCGACGAATTCGCGGATGCCGGGCGCCCCGTTGCGGCTGTCCTGCCAGCGTGCCCCGCTGTCGCGAAAGCGCGCCTCGGCCTCGCGTTCCAGCGCGGCGATGTCGGCCCCCGGGGGCAGATCCATGCGGTATTCCGTCTCGAAAAGCGTGCCGGGGCCGATCAGGCCCGAGTCGGCCAGTGCCGCGGTGCGCAGGATGGTGCGCGGGCCCAGCGCGAAGCCGCCCCCGGCATCGTCCGGTTCCACCACCAGAACGGCCGACAGCCGGAACGCCTGCTGGCCCAGCCGGAAGCCGTCGCCGGGCGCGAGGCCCAGCCGGTCGGCCAACACGCGTTTCATGACGGCGCCCGGCATGCCCTCCTGCCCGTCCAGCGCCGTGGCGAGCGGCATTTCGGGATCGAGCCGCACCGCGCCCAGCAGCGGGTAGAGATCGTCCACCGCCTTGACCTGGGTCAGCGCGCGCTCGGTCTCGCCCTCACGCTCGACCACCGCCATCGACCGGAAATCCACCACTTCCGACACGCGATCGGCCACGCCGTTCATCCAGGCCTTTTCCGCGTCCGAGGCGAAGCGGTAGGTGAACTCGAGCTGCGCGTCGCCGCCCAAGAGCCGCGCGCCCTCCTGCGCCAGCCCGGCCTCGATGGCGCTTCGCACCGTGCCCACCGCGGCGATCGCCGCCACGCCGAGCGCAAGGCAGGCCAGCAGAATACGGAAGCCGGAGAGCCCGCCGCGCAGTTCGCGCCGGGCGAAGCGGCTGGCGGTGACAAGGCTCATTCGGCCACCTGCGCGGCGGCCGGGGCGTCGATGCGCCCATCCCTGAGCCGCACCACGCGGTCGCAGCGCGCGGCCAGTTCGGGGGCGTGCGTCACCATCACCAGCGTCGCGCCGTGGCGGTCGCGCAGCCCCAGCAGCATGTCGATGATCGCCGCGCCGTTGGCCTCGTCGAGATTGCCCGTGGGTTCGTCGGCCAGCAGGATCGCGGGCCGGGGCGCGGCGGCGCGGGCCAGCGCGACGCGCTGCTGCTCGCCCCCGGACATCTGGGCGGGATAATGGGCCAGACGGTCACCCAGCCCGACGGCGCGCAGTTCGGCCTCGGCGCGGTCGAAGGCATCGGCATGGCCCGCCAGTTCCAGCGGCGTCGCCACGTTCTCGAGCGCGGTCATGGTCGGAATCAGGTGGAAGGACTGGAAGACCACCCCCATATTGTCCCGGCGAAGGCGGGCGAGCGCGTCCTCGCCCAGCGCGGTCAGGTCGCGGCCCAGGGCCTGGACCTGACCCGCCGTGGCGCGTTCCAGCCCGCCCATGATCATGAGGAGTGACGACTTGCCAGACCCGGACGGCCCCACCAGCCCCACAGTCTCGCCGGCGGCCACGTCGAGCGTGATGCCGTGCAGGATGTCCACCGGCCCCGCATTGCCCTGCAGGGACAGCGCCACGTCGCGGAGAGAAAGAACCGGCTCTGCCATGACTGCCTTTCGCTTGTCGCTTGCCCGCATGACATATGGGGCGGCGGCGCGGCTGAGCAAGCTGACGGCGGCACTCGTGATCCTGCTGGGCCTGGCTCTGCCGGCGGCCGCGGCGGGGCCGGTGACCATCGCCGCGCTCGGCGACAGCCTCGTGCAGGGCTACGGCCTGCCGCCGGAACGGGGGCTCGTGCCGCAATTGCAGGACTGGCTGCGGGAGCGCGGCGAAGCGGCGACGATCCAGAACGCCGGCGTGTCGGGCGACACCACCGCGGGCGGTCTCTCGCGGGTGGACTGGACGCTCTCGGGCGAGATCGACGCGATGATCGTGGCCCTGGGCGGCAACGATCTGTTGCGGGGGATCGATCCCGCCGTCAGCCGCGACAACCTGCAAGGCATCCTGGAGGCCGCCGCCGCGGGGGATGTGCCGGTGCTGCTGGTGGGAATCTCCGCGCCGGGCAACTACGGCCCGGACTACAAGGCGGCCTTCGACGCCATGTATCCCGAACTGGCCGAGGCCTACGGCACGCTCTACCACCCCGGCTTCTTCACCGCCTTCGCGGCCGGCCCGGACGATCCTGCAGCCATGCGCCGCTACATGCAGCCGGACGGCATCCATCCCAACGCCGCGGGCGTCTCGGTCATCGTGGACGAGATCGGCCCCGTGGTGCGCGACCTGATCGACCGCGCCCGGTGACTTGACCGCGCCGGCCCGCGGGCGCAGGGTCCGGCCGGCCGCGCCGTCGGCCCCGGGATACGGCTGGACAGGAGCGCCCGCGTGAGCGTCGAGAAAACCGACTGGACGGTCGTGCTGGCCGCGACCTTCGCCGGCATGACGGCCGCGCTGCAACTCGGCAAGGCGGCGGCGACGCTGCCGCTGATCCGGGCGGAATTCGGCGCCGGCCTGTCGCTGCTGGCGGTCTATGTCTCGCTGATCAGCGTGGTCGTGGCGCTGACCGGTCTGGTCTTCGGCAGTTTCACCCGCATGATCGGCGTGCGCCGGGCGGCGCTGCTCGGTCTTTTCTGCGTCGCCGGCGGCTCGGCGCTGGGGGCGGTCGCGCCGGGCGTGCCGTCCCTGCTGGCCAGCCGGGCGGTCGAGGCGCTCGGCTTCGCGCTGGCGGTGACGGCCATGCCGCCCATCATCCAGGCGGCGACCGCGGCGCGGCAGAAATCGCTCGCGCTCGGCATCTGGGCGGCCTGGCTGCCCGCGGGAATGGCGCTGATGATGGCCATCGCCTGGCTCGTGCTCGACCGGGTCGGCTGGCGGGGCGCCTTCTGGATCTGCGCCGGCCTGCCGCTGGTGGCGGCGGCGCTGCTGGCCGCCGCGACACCGCCCCCGGCCCGGGGCGCGGCCGTGGCCCGGCTTTCGGGGCTGCGCCGGGTGCTGACCCGCGCCAGCCTGCTGACCACGGGCAATTTCGTGGTCTTCTCGGCCTCGAACCTGATCGTGATGGCCTTCCTGCCGACCCTGCTGGTGGACGAGTTCGCGATGACGCCGGTGGACGCGACTCTGGTGGCCTTTTTCACCGCGCTGTCGCTGGTCCCCTCGAACATCTGGGCGGGCTGGCTGCTCGACCGCGGGGTGCCGGCGCGACGGCTGTTCCTGCTGTCCTTCGCGGCGATGATCCTTTTCGCCTTCCTCCTGCTCGCGCCCATGCTGCCGGACGGGCCGCGCATCGCGGCGGCCTTCGCCTTCGGCTTCACGGCCGGGGTGCCGCCGGCCGTGGTCTGGGGCTCGATCCCGCGGCTGGCCGAGACGCCGGAACAGGCCCCCCTGCTGTCGGGGCTGCTCTACCAGGGGGCCGGCATCGGCCAGGTAATCGGCCCGGTGCTGGCCGGCGTCGCGGTCGAGGACCTGGGCGGCTGGTTCCCGGCCTTCTGGATCATTCTTGCGCTGCTGGCGCTGGGGCTGGGCTTTTCCCGGGGCCTGCCGCGGGCTCAGCCAAGGGTGTCCAGATAGCGCGCCAGCGCCGCCGGGTGATCGGTCTGGAAAACGCTGACGCCCGCCGCGATCAGGCGTCCCCAGACGGCATCGGGATCGTTCAGCGCATGGCTGTCCGACAGCGCAGACGGCGCCACGAGATCGAGAGTGTTGAACCACACCGAGAGACCGGCCGCCGCAAGGGCCGCGCGATGCGGCACCAGAGCCGCCGGGTCGTCGAAAAACGCCTCGACCATCGGCGCGCCCGTCGCGACGAGCTGCGCGAGCGACGCCGCGCCGTCCGGCCCGAAACGCGCCTGCGGCATCACCATGATCCCGTGAGACGCCGCGATCTGCCGCAGCCGCGCGACGTCGTCGT
>PR_CR_10_Liq_1_inCRDRAFT_1002164_pt1 | contig 10159 bp, 6 predicted proteins | sample PRCRCaboRojoPR_3_FD_10241 | JGI IMG/M metagenome (IMG submission 10241) | reverse complement strand
GGCCGACTACCAGCACCGGGCCACCGGTGCACCGCCGCTCGCGCCACGGCGGCCGGCCTGGTCCAGGCTGAGAGTGCCGCAGGCCGCATCCGCTGTCGCCTGGCGGTTGATGGGTACCGCCTGAAGGGTGTAGCTGTCGGCATCGGGGTCAGCGGCGAAGCCGAATTGGTAGCGCCGGGCGAGATCCTCGTCCAGCACCGCCCAGGTGGGGTCGCCGTCCAGGGCACAGGCGTTGGGCGGCGGTGCCGTGCCGGCGTAGCTCATGGCCCCGGTGAAGCGGCGCTCCATGCCCTGGGCCATTTCCTCCAGGCAGGCGATGGCCTGGGTGCGCCAGCTCTGGGTCATCTGGGTCTGGTAGCTGGGATAGGCGACGGCCGCCAGGATACCGACGATGGCCACCACCACCAGGAGCTCCACCAGGGTCACGCCCGCGGCGGCGCGCACGGCGCCGCCGGGCGGTCTCGAACTGCGGGGAGGTGTCATCGCAGTTGCCGCCAGGACTGCCGCCCGGAGCCGAGATCGGCCCGGTTGTCCACGTCGAGCAGCAGCCCGCTGGAGAGGCTCGAGTATTTGACGTCCTTGTAGCCGATGGTGATGAAGGCCGGCGCCTTGGCGATGGCCGGGATGAACACGCCCGCCGCAGGGACGCTGACGTCCAGCGTCTCGCCCGGATTGTCCTCCGACGGGACCTTGAAGACGATGAAATCGTCCAGGTTGAAACGCTCGTCGTCGTTGAGGTCGAAGGCCGAGTAGGCAAGCCGCGCACCGGTCTGGAAATCCAGCTCCATGAGCCAGCTGTTGCCGCCGGAGGCGCACTCGTCGTCGTTGGGGATCAGCGTGGTGAAGACGATCCGGTCGGTGCGCATGATGGGAGGATCGATCACCCGCTCGCCCTCCCGGGCGCCGGCGAAGCTCAGGTCCATGAACCAGCCGTCGTGCGTGGTCCAGTCGATGGGCTCGTTGCTGGTGAGGCGCACCTCGTTGCGGAGGTCCGCATCGCCGGGGGGACCCTGGTACAGGATCGTCTGCTCCAGCAGGCTGCCGGCGCGTGCACCCACGGGCACGCCCTGGTCCCAGATTCCGTAGAAGCTCTGCGTCTGGGTGCTCATGTCCACCACGTTGTCGTCCTCGGAGAAGAACTTGCCGGTGCCGAACAGCACCAGCACCCCGCCGCGCGGGTGCCGGGCGACGGCGGGGCGGTGAGTGATGGGCTGCCCCGCCAGCGCCTGGTCGGTGGCGGTGAACAGCGGTGTGCCGGAGAAGGCGACGCTCCAGTCGTCGGCGCTCGCGCCGGTGAAATCGAACTTCCACAGGTTGCCCTGAAGGTCGCCGGCGTAGACGTAATCCGTGATGCGGTCGTAGTCCACGTCCACGGGTGTGGGGCTCGCGAGCCCGTTGGGGCTGTCGCCGTCGCCGACGCCGGTGTCCAGGCGCCGGATGATGTCGCCGGTGCTGAGATCGATGACGAACAGCTGCGCATGCTGGGATGCGCTGTTGTAGCCGTTGCCCACCAGGGCCACCCAACGGTCGCCGGCCTCGAGCCGGGCGATGGTGGCCTGGCCGATGGTGTAGCCGAGCTCGTCGTCGGTCATCTCCCACAGCACCTGCTCCGGGCCGAAGGTCTCCGGGTCCGTCACGTCGAGCGCGAACACAGCCCGCGCCCCGGCGCCGGTGGTGCCCACCAGCACGGTGCGCCAGGCGGGTGTGCCGGTGCCCGGGTCGATGTAGGCGTCCACGGCCCAGGGCGAGCCATCCACGTAGTAGCGGTGCTCGTACTCAGGCTCCGTCAGCGCGGCAATCCGGGTGAACACCGCATGCGGCATGTAGGCGAAGACTTCTTCCCCCTCGTTGCCGTCGAACCCGTGCAGCATGCCGTCGTTGGCACCGACGTAGAGCACCGGGCGGCGCGGCTCGCCGTTGTCGCCGGCGGTCAACAGGCCGTCCCGAAAGCTGTCGTAGCTGGACTCCGGCCCCTGGCGGGCGAGCACCTCGAAGCCGTATTCCTTGGTATCCACCAGGAATGGGTTGGAGTGCACGATGTCGCCGAGGAGGCGGTTGCGCCCGCGCAGGACTCCGGTGAGCTCCTCGCTGTCGTCGCCGCGCAGCCACTCCAGCCGCGCGCGGGCAAGGCTGAGATCGAGCGCTTCGTGATCCGGCGCGAGCGGCTCCAGATCGCTGCAGCCGGCGGCGCCTGGATCATCGATACCGAGCAGGTTCATGGCATCCTCGAGCGCGATCCCCAGCAGACCAGCGCATTGGGTAAGCGAGAGCCGGCTCCACTCGTCCCAGGTCAGCGTCAGCCCGTCCTGTCCGTTATAGGTGTAGACGCGGCGCGAGCTGTGCGGCGCGAACACGCCGACCTCGTTGGTGTTCCAGCGCATGCCGCCGAGGGAGCCGTCCGGGTTGACCTCCATGGCGCGGATCTCGCCGCTCCAGTCGTCGGGGTCGAAGCGCGCCTGGTAGACCAGGGTGTCGTCGCGCAGCAGGGTGGAGTTGGTGGCCGCGGCGGAGGCCGAGGAGATGAGCCCGAGGATCTCGTAGAAGGCGTTGTCGAGCTGCTTCTCCAGGTTGGTGGCGTTGGTGACCAGGAAGTAGTTGGACGAGGTCTCGCCCTCGTCGAGATCGTCCGGATCGGCGGTGCCGTACTTGGCCGCGTACCAGAGCGGACTGTTCAGCACCGTGGCGCCGGTGGCAATGCCGCTGGGGGTGAAGGTGCGGGTGGCCGTGAGCGGCAGCGGGTCGTCGCAGGCATCCGGGCCGCCCAGCTCGCAGGCGCCGGGCGCCAGGCCCGCCGGCGTGTCCAGGAAGTAGGCCACGTCGGAGCTCTCGCTGGTGTCCTCGTCGCGCACCTCAAGGTACACGCCGTCGGCGGTGGTGCCGGAGATCACATAGCCCAGGTGGTGCTCGATGCTGCCGGCGGCGTACTCAGAGAGCAGGCTCACCGTCAGGGTGCCGTCGGCATTGGCACGCAGCTCGTAGACGATGATGGCGTCCATGTCGTGGTCGGCGCCCTGCTCCACATCCTCGAAGTTGATGCGGAAGCGCACATAGGGCCGGCCGGCGTTGACGTCCGGGTCGGCGTCCGACCCCTCCGGGTCGGTGTTCGCGAAGGTGTCGACGAAGAAGTCGACGATGGTGTTGGTGGGCTGGAAGGCGCCGCGGTCCCGGTCGATGGAGTACCCGTCCACGGACTTTGCGAACGGGACCACGGTGACGGTGGTGCCGGCCACCGGAATCTCGATCTTCGGCAGCGGCGAGGCCAGGGCGACGGCGACGGTGTTCAGATTCTGCCGCCCGATGAGATCGGGGCGCAGGTCGGTCTCGTAGGCGAACTTGGACACGGCAGCGGAGTAGTAGCCGCCCTCCTTGGTGGGCGCCTCCGGCGCCAGGCCACGGATGTCGCCGAGCCCGGACACCGTCTTCTCGCTGGGGGCGCCGTCGTAGTCGTCGCCCACCTGCCCGATGAAGTGCTGGCGGGTGACATTGCCGTGCTCGGCGGTCCAGATGGCGTCGGCCTCCAGGCTGCAGTCGAGCCCGGTGACATCGCCCGTGAAGCTGCTGAAGGCGCTGCCCGGCACCTGGTCGGTGTCGTAGCTCGGATTCAGGTCGCTGATCACCAAGAGTGCACCCGCGGAGCACCAGGCGGTGGAGCTGTCAGCCTCGTCCAGCGGATCGGTCCAGCTCGGCAGGGGGAGTTCCATGGTGTTGTCGCCCGCATAGTCGCGCAGGGTCACCGCCTCCATGCCGTTGCTCGCAGGCGGCACGAAATCGGGCGTCGGCGACTGCTTGCCGGCGAAGTAGCGCACGCCCTCATAGAGCATCTCGGCAATGGGGTTGCCCCAGTCCGGAAACTCCCTGGAGCTGCCGGACATGGGCTCCGTGGTGAGCCAGCCGCCGTTGTACTGGTAGTTCTGCCCCATGTTGAAGTCCACCACGCGCATGCGGTCGATGCTGCGGATGATGCCGACGGTGTCGGTGAAGGCACCGGTGTCCAGGTCGATCTCGTCGGTGATGCTGCCCATGTTCTTGCGCAGCACACCGCCCTGCATGTTGTAGGGATGGCTGTAGGAGCCGGAGATGAGCCCGAACAGCATCTGGTCGTCCTCGCCGTGCTTCTGCAGCAGGCCCGTGGGCTTGTAGCTGCCGGCGGGGTAGACGCGGCAGTTGGACTCCAGGCCCACCGCCGGGTCGCAGACCTGCACGCGCACGCTGTAGTCGGTCATCACCGACGGCGGCCGGTAGCGCCACCAGCGCAGGTAGTAGTTGTCGCCGCCGGCCCACTCCTGGTGGCGAAAGCGCACCTGGTGCTCGCCGGGCAGCAGGAAGACCTCGCCGGTGTGGCCGTTACAGCGGCAATTGTCGTTGCCGCAGCGGCCGTGGCCGCCGTACCAGGCCGCCACCACCTCGCCGTCGATGGCGAGCTCCACCGCGTCGTCACCGTCCACGGCGAAGGTGTAGTAGCCGGCGGTGTCGACGTCGAGCGTGCCGGTGAACAGCGTCAGATAGCGCTCGTTGGAGCAGCCGTTGACGCCGGCGAAGGGGTTGCCGGAGCCGTCGATCTCCGTCACGGCCCGCGCGCCGCAGAAATTGGACGGCTTCGCGTTCCAGGCCTCCAGCACGTTGTAGTCCTTTTCGTTGCGCGGATAGCGGTCCCCGGTCTGCTTGCCCGTGCGAGTGATGCGGTAGGTCTCCTGGGTGAGCTGCATGTCGGGCACGATCTCGCAGCTGTTGGAGCCCGAGTCCTCGCAGCTGCGCCGCCCGCTGCTGTCCTCGCATTGGCTGCCGGCCACCGGCCGCTCGATGGCCACCCACTCCCAGATGCGGTAGGTGGAATGGGTCAGCACCCGCAGCCGCGGCTCCTTGTTCCCCGTCTTGAGCAGCGTGGTGTTGGCGAACAGGTGGCGGGTGCCGGCGGCGGGCAGCTCCAGCGGCGCATAGGCGCGGATGTCGTAGCCTTCCTGCGCGAGGCCAGCATACTCCTTGCCCCAGCTGTGGGCATCCTGGGGGATGTAGCTGCGCTCCAGCACCACCAGGTCATCCTGGTCCACATGCCGGGAGCCGCCGTAGAGCACCTTACGCAGGGCATCGATGCGCGATGTGGTGAGGTAGTTCAGAAAGTCTCCGCTCCACTGCCCACTGCAGGTCTTGTCGGGTGCACGGGAGGCGGGCTCGAAGCGGCCCTGGCCGCTGTCATAGCGATAGCATTTGTAGGAGTCGAAATAGCCGAAGTAATCGATGGCGTCGGGGTGGTACGTGGTGTCGAGCACGCCGTCGCCGTCCAGGTCCGAGGCATCGTTGTAGGCCTCGTAGTAGAGCGTGTGGTCGCGCCCCAGCACCAGCATGTTGAGCGGTGCCGCGGAGCCGCCGAGGTACAGCGGCTCGCTTGCGATGTTGACGGCCGCCTCGGCGGCGGCGACCAGCAGGGTGAGGCCGAGCACCAGGGTGCCCCGGCAGAGGAGCCTGTTGGCGTGGACGTCCATGATGCGAACCTCCGATCGTGCCGCGGCCGGGCTCCGATCCCGGCGTCGGCCGGTGGCCGACGCTGCATCAATGCTGGAGCTCAGCCGCAGATTTAACCTGACGTGCACCACACTGGCGCCGTACCGCGCGAGGACATGCCAGCGCGCTCTCAATGCAGCCGCGCTCGCGAGCTCCAGTGCCCGCGAGAGGTCACGGCCGAAACGTCGATTGCAGCAGCACCACCGAATCCGCCGTGCCACCCACCGCCCGCACCGTGATGCGATACAGCGGCGGGCTGGACAGCGCTTCATCGGCGGCGAGGCTGCCGTAGTTGCCGGCGCGCAGGCGCTCCAGGCGATACTCAGGCGCGGCGGCGATGCCCCAGGCCGCCGTGTCCACCGGATGCACCACCGCAGGTGGACAGCCCGTGACCGAGCCCTCCCAGCACGCCTCCCACCAGCCCAGATCACCGGGGGCGGACACGGCCGGCGAGCCGGCGCCGCCGCCGGCGACCAGTGCCGTCTCCGCCGCCCGCAGCGCGGACTCCGCGCTCTGGAATGCGAGATTGCGATCGCGCAGGTTGCTCGCCATGCGCTCCTGCATGCCCGTGCCGCGCAGGCCCGCAACGCTCAGGAGCGTCATCACCAGCAGCAGAATCAGCGCCACGGCCAGGGCGACGCCGCGCTGGCGGCGGATGCGCAGCGCCGCACCCGCAAGCCGGTTGTGTCGCCGCGCGGCCATGCCTCACCCGACCCGGTTGCGCACAGCAACGGTGGTGGAGAAAAAGCGGTACACGCGCCGGTCCGGCGGCACGAAGCGGAGCTCGCCGGGGTCGCCGTGCGGGTCCGGCTCGACCTCCCCGCCGCTGAAGTCCCAGATGGTCTCGTCGAAGGGCACGGCGTAGGCGTCATCGTTGACCGCCTCGTCAGTGCCCTCACCGCCGTAGGCGAGCACGCTCAGGCGCAGCGACACCACCTGCGCCCAGTCCTCCGCGGCGAGTGCGTCCGCGCGGCGGTAGTCGTCGGCGCTGCCGTTGCCGCTCAGATCCACGCCGTACTGCACGCGCATGTCGTAGATGCCTTCCAGCAGCTCATCATCCGGGGCGGCACCGCCCACGCGCTCGCCCATGCGGATCCGGCGCAGGCTGCTGGTGGCGGTAAGGTCCCCGTCGGCGCTCTCCTGGAAGCCGACGTAGTAGACGTTGCTCTGCGCCTGCATGAGCTCGGTGGAGACCGCCGGATAGAGCCGGCTGAAAACGTGCAGCGCCGGGTCCAGGTTGCCGGGGGTGATGCCGGGCAGGCTCGCATTGCGCTCCAGGCGGTCGCTCGGCGAGAGGTCATCGGTGGTCACCTGGAACAGGTCCCCGCCACCGCCACAATCGCTCACCAGCACCAGGCTGCCCACGGGCACGTCGATGGCGGTATCGAGCTCCGCGACATCGCTGTCGGCGGTGATGTCGGCACCCAGGCCAACGCCCAGGGGCACTGCTGCGTTCTTCACCACCAGCACATCGCCGCGGGCGTAGCGGGTATGGAAGGCCGCCGGCAGGGTGCCACTGGGGATGGCCGCCACGTCGCTTTCGCTCCAGCCGAAGTAGGGCTCGTTGAAGTCGTAGACGGCTTCGCTCCAACCGCTGCCGGCCGGGTCGAGCAGGCTGTTCACCGCGCCGAAGGCGCAGCCGCGGTAGCCCGCCATGCGCAGGTCCCGCTCCATCATCACCAGCGCCAGCCGCCCCGCCTCCTGTGTGCGGGCCAACGCATCGAAGGTGCCGCTGGTCCGGGAGGTCGCCAGCACCATGGCGAGCGCGGCCGTGATCAGCAGCAGCGCGAGCAGCATGGCCACCATGAGCTCCACCAGGGTCACCCCCCGCTGGTACCGGCGTCGCACGCGTGCTTTGGATGCGGTACGGCTCACAACTGCGTCACCACGCTGAATTCTTCCCAGAGGCGGCCCCGGGCACCCAGGCGCTCCTCGCGCAGGCGGTCGCGCCAGCGCACGGTGATGGTCACCTCCGCTGCGTTGCGGTCAATGCCGGCCTGGCCCTCGTAGGGGCGCATGGCGTTCTCGACGCTGTGCAGCCAGGCACGCAGATCTGCGGCGGCGACGGAGCTGCCGGCCTCGGCCGCCGTCGGGATGGGATCGCCCGGCGCCCGGTCATAGGCTCCGAACAGGGCGTCACCGCGGTTGGCACGCATCGCATCCAGCACCCGGTAGCTCAATGCCACGGCCTGGGAGCGCATGTAGGCGCTGTGATTCAGCTTCAGTGCGGTGACCTGGAGCTGCGTCATGGCCGTAATGCCCAGGGTCAGGATCGCCAAGGTGACCAGCACCTCCATGAGGGAGGTACCGCGCTGTGACTGCGCCGCGCCGCAGCCCGCGGCCCGCGGCGAGGATCGTCCCTCAGCGGTGCACTGTCTCAGCGCCAGCGCCCTGAGGCTTGGCATGATGCCCTCCGTCAGAGGGTCTGCAGCGCCACCCGTCCGGATGCCAAGAGCTCGACCCGACGCTGGCGGTAGCGTGACTCCGCTGTGTCGCCGATGGCGAAGCTCGCCCGCGCCGTGGGCACACAGTCCGGCAGCGACGCAGCGCCGAGCCCGTCGAAGGTGACCCAGGGCGCACTGCTCGCCTCCACGGGGCCGATGGCGCCGCCCACCGCCTCGCGCACACGCACCACGGCGCCGCCGTCCGCAGGCAGTACCAGCCAGCCGCCGCTCCAGTCAGCGTTGCAGTCGTTCGGGTCCGTGATGTCGCAGTCCACACCGTCAGCGCTCGCGCAGATCCGCACCGGCGCCGCGCGCTTGATCGCCTCCGCCCGGGCGAGGGTCAGCGCCAGCGTCAGGTCATTGGAGATCACCGCAACGCGATTGTTGTGAATAAGCGTCGCAAACGTCGGGATACCGATGGTGGTCAAAATGACCAACACGCTGAGCGCGATCAAGAGCTCGACCAAGGTCACGCCGCGGGCGCCCCGCATTTGAGCTGCGCTCCCTGGCAAAGAGCCTGAGCGCGGACCGTTTCGGCTCCAGTTTTTCTGAATCAATGTCATTAGACTGCGGGCATCTGGGCTGNTTTGNTGATCATAACCCGCTGNNGCACAGGTCTCAGTGATTGCAATCACAGAACCAAGGGCCCGCTGCTTACGCCGAGTGAGGCGCCGCCTNGAAAGGTCTCTGGAATCCGCATCAGCTCAGGTCACGAGCAGGGGCTCGACCCGGCAGGCCCCACGTGCGATCCGAGCCGCCCTGCTGCTGGNCCCGTGCAAGGTCGCGTCACGACTGCGCCTGTGCCCACTGTGGGTGAGCCGCACAGGGCCTGGACGGAGGGCGCGTCGATGTTTGCCGGACGCTGTACGACGCTGCCGTCATGTGTGCGGGCAAGCTGTTGAGCAACTCGTTGATCGCACTTCGGAACAAATGAGAAGTCACAGGAGCCAGGCTGATTGTGCTCGTTTGCACAATGTCTGTCATGATACCGATCTGCGCCGCACGATCTCCCCGACACACCGCGTCTATTGCAATGGGCCGCGCTTCGACATCACGCTCGCTGAATCACGCTCAATTACGGGGTCAATTACGGGGTCAATAACGGGGGAAATGAATGCCGCTTCGGCGTCGAACGGCTTCAGTAGACTGCCTCTCGACAACAAGCCGATGCGAATCGAAGAGCGTTGCGAAGCTTGACGCCTGTCACGGTCACAAGCACGGTCACAGGCCACCGCGCTGCGGCGGTGGCCAAGCGCGCGGCGGGCCGCCCCACGCAGCAAGCGAGTACAGCGCTTTGAAGCCTAGCGTCACGCCCCAGGGGAGTTTGCGAACCTTATCGCGGAACGCCCGGCGATTCCGCCGGGCAAAAGGCAGCCCGGATGCCGGTTCCACCATCTCCCCTCTGGTTCCGCAACCCCTTTGATTTCATAGGCGTACAGAAACGAGCACGCAGCCCCTCGGCATCGCCATGCGCCTTTGGAGGATACACGGTGTGAAATCACTGACGCCCGGGAGGCGTGGGGAAGGCGCTCCGGCCGGAGCTGCGCCCCACCGCCAAAGACAGGAACAAGACGACACCAACCTGCACCGGGCCGCGAGCCAAGCCACAATCAAGTCCCCCGAGAGGCCACCGCGTCACAAAGGAACGCACCATGCAGAGCACCATGCGCAACCTCAAAGCCGCCCTCATCCAACGCGCCGCCCGCGCCGACCATGCCGCGGACCTTGACGACTGCCTCGAGGCCACCCGCCGCGCCGCCGCCGCCGGCTGCCGGCTGGTGCTGTTGCAGGAGCTGCACAACGGCGCCTACTTCTGCCAGCGCGAGCGCACCGGCGTGTTCGAGGCAGCGGAGCCCATCCCCGGCCCCAGCACCGCCGCCCTCGGCGAGATCGCCGCAGCCTTGGGCGTGGTCATCGTCGGCTCGCTGTTCGAGCGCCGCGCTGCCGGCGTGTACCACAACACGGCGGTGGTGCTGGACGCCGACGGCAGTCTGGCCGGCGTGTACCGCAAGATGCACATCCCGGATGATCCCGGCTACCACGAGAAGTTCTACTTCACCCCGGGGGATCTCGGCTTCAGGCCCGTGGACACAGCCGTCGGGCGCCTCGGCGTACTCGTGTGCTGGGATCAGTGGTTCCCGGAGGCCGCGCGGCTCATGGCCATGGCCGGCGCCGAGCTGCTGCTCTATCCCACGGCCATCGGCTGGGACCCGGCG
>PR_CR_10_Liq_1_inCRDRAFT_1002163_pt1 | contig 10169 bp, 10 predicted proteins | sample PRCRCaboRojoPR_3_FD_10241 | JGI IMG/M metagenome (IMG submission 10241) | reverse complement strand
GGTTCGCCCGCGCCTCGGCCTGGCCGATGAACTCGCCCAGGGCCTGAGGGCGCAGGGCGCGGTCGTTGTCCTCGGCCTGCCGTTCGGGGCGGAGGGTCGGGTCAGGCTCGGTCATCGGGGCCTCCTTGCCTCACGCGGGCTCATCCCGCGGGCGCCAGACGCTTCAGAGCCTCGCGGATCAGCGCGGGCGTGTCGAGGTCCGGGACATCGCCCAGGGCCTGTGCCACGGCGCCCGCCGCCTCTCCCGGCGCATAGCCCAGGTTGGTGAGGGCCGACAGCGCCTCGGCCTGGGCTGCGCCAGCGGCGGCCCGGGGCGGCGCGGCGGGTGCCGCAGGTTCGATAACGTCGCCTGCATCGCCCGCGGTCATCACCGGGGCCGAGGGCGCGGGCGCGGGGGTGGCCATCGCCATGACCGCCGGGGCCTTGTCCTTGAGCTCATTGACCACGCGCTGCGCGGTCTTGGGGCCGATCCCCCGGGCGGCCTTGATCGCGTTCCAATCGCCCAGCGCGATGGCGCGGCTGACCCCGTCGGGCCCCAGCGTGCCGAGGATGGCGAGAGAGGCCTTGGCCCCCACCCCCTGCACGCTCATGAGCAGGCGATGCCATTCCTTTTCGACGAGCGTGGGAAAGCCGAAGAGCTGCAACAGATCCTCGCGCACCAGAAGATCGGTGAACAGCGCCGCCGCCTCGCCCGGACCGGGCAGCGCGGCCAGCGTCCGGTCCGAGCAGTGGACGACATAGCCCACGCCGCGCACGTCGATCAGGACGTGATCGTCGGACTTGTACTCGATCCGGCCCGCGATCCGCCCGATCATAGACCCGCCCTCGCCAAAGCCGCGGCCATCCCGCCCGCGCCCGCATGGTGGGCATGGGTGATCGCGATGGCCAGCGCATCGGCGGCATCCGGGCCCGCAAAGCTCACGCCGGGAAGTTGCAGTTGCACCATGTGCTGGATCTGCCGTTTGTCCGCGTGACCCACACCCACGACCGTCTTCTTGACCGCGTTAGGGGCGTACTCGCCGACGCTAAGCCCCGCCTGCGCCGGCACCAAAAGCGCGATGCCCCGCGCCTGGCCCAGCTTGAGCGTGGCGACCGCATCCTTGTTGACGAAGGTCTGTTCGACCGCCGCCGCGTCGGGGGCATGGGTGCGCAGCACCTCGGTCAGCTGAGCGTGCAGGCTGCACAAACGCAGTGCAAGGTCGGGCCCTTCAGAGTGGCAAATCCCGTTGGCAACATGGCTCAGACGGCTGCCGCGCATCTCGATCACGCCCCATCCGAGGTTCCGTAGCCCCGGGTCGATCCCAAGAATGCGCATATCCGGCCTGCTCTGTTGCTTTTTTGGCGCATTAGCACGAAACGCGAACAAACGCCACCGTGAAAGCGGGGGTAGCCTGTTTGCGACAGAAGTTTTCCACAGGCGACAGGCCGGTGCGGAGCGGCGCATGAAACCGCCATCTCGATGTCTGTTTGCGACACGCGCCAACAGCGATTTTTTCACTGTTTTTCAAACATTTGATCGCAGTCCAAGCCATGCAGAAAAAGCATAGGTTGCATGCAGTTCCGGCGCTTGTGCGGGGCGAAAGACTCGCCTAGCTGCGGATGGCTAGACGCTGACCATTGGCCCTTTGGAAAGGATACGGACATGGCTGCTTTTGACACGACGCGCACGCAGTATGGCACTGCAGGTTTTGCTGGCCGTATCGGCCAGGTCTTCTTTTCGGGTGTTTCGGCCTTCGCGGCCTGGAACGACGCCCGCGTGACCCGTAACGCGCTTGCGGCGCTGTCGGATCGCGAACTGGACGACATCGGGCTGTCCCGTGGGGATATCGACGTTGTCGCGGGGATCGACCGCCGCTAACCGGCGCATCCGCACCTCGCCGCGTCGAAAAAGCCGCGCCTCGGGTGACCGAAGCGCGGCTTCTCCTGTTTTCCGCATTCCAACCGAAGACACTCGGATTACTCGTTACTGACACACGACCCCAAGGCTGACCGCACCAGCCCGGGATCACCCCGCGAACACCGCAAGTTGCGCCGCAAGAAATTCTGATACCGGATCCACCTGCATGGCCCAGGCCCCGGCCCGCTCCACGATGGTGCCCCCGGCAAGTTCGGCCACGCGATCAAGATAGGTCTCGCGGCCCAATTGTTCGATCACCGCACCTTTGAACAAAAAGAACCCGGCCAGGATGACGAGGACGAGACCCAGTGGCACACGGACCGGCGCAGCCTTGGGGCGACGCTTGATCAGACCATCTGCTCCCACATAGACCGAATAACCGTTGGTGCGCATCCGGCGATGGGCGCGGTCGATCCGGCGTGTCCTTTTTTCGAACGGATATGGCTGTTCAGCCATTTGTTCATCTCCAGCATCCGGCCCCCACCAGAAGCAGTGGCAGGAATACGGGGGAAATGTGGCAAAAGTAAAGCTTCGGTGACCAAACTGGGGAGATTTTTCTCCAATTATGTCAATACTTTGTCAGTGTGAGCGTGACCCATTCACCAATATCAGCGCGGTGCACCGGATTGATCCCGTTTCGTGCATAAACCTCTGCCACCTCAGCGCCTTGATCGGTGAGGATCCCGGACAGGATCGCATGGCCGCCGGGGCTGAGTCGCGCTGCCATGTCCGGGGCCAGATCGATCAGCGGACCCTTTAGGATATTGGCAAAGACCAGGTCGAACGGCGCCGCGGCCTCGAGCGTCGGGTGATCGAACCCCGTGGCCTCGACGCAGGCGACCTTGCCGGTCAGGCCGTTGGCGGCCACGTTCGCCTCGGCAACCTCGACGGCGACGGGGTCGATGTCGCTGGCCAGGATCGTCGCCCCGCCAAAGATCCGCGCGGCACCCATCGCCAGCACGGCGGTCCCGCAGCCGATATCGGCGATCCGGTCGAACCGATGGCCCGCGTCGATCAGCCGGTCGAGCGCCTCGAGACAGCCCTTGGTGGTGCCATGGTGGCCGGTGCCAAAGGCCATGGCGGCCTCGATCAGCAGCGGCTCGGCCCCGGCAGGCACTTTGTCCGCGTCGTGGCTGCCAAAGACAAAGAACCGACCCGCGCGCACCGGGGCGAGCTCACGCTTGACCTTGGCGACCCAGTCGACCTCAGGCAATTCCGAGACGACAAAGGGCTTGGCGCCAAAGGCCGCCGCCAGCACCGCCAGCCCGGCCTCGTCGGGCGCTTCGGTGAAGTAACCGCCGACCTCCCACAGGCCCGATCCATCCTCGATCTCGAAGACGCCGACGCCGGTGGGCTCCGGGGTCAGCCGCTCCATCGCTTCGCCCAGCGCCTCGGCGGGCTCTTTTCCGGTCAGGGTGGTCAGGGCGGTGAATGTGGGCATGGGCGCGTCTCCGGCAGGGTTTCGCCCGCCTTAGCGCGCCTGTCCGGACAAGGCCAGAACCCTATTCGGCGGGGGCGGGCGCGTGAAACCGGGCAAAAACCGTCTCGTTCCCCGCCTTGGGGTGGCGCGGGATCATCAACGCCAGCACAAGCGATGTGCCCGCCATGGCCGCGGCCAAGGTGAACACGCCCGACGGCGACACCAGCCAGAGATACCCCAGAAGCGCAGGCAGGAAGACCGCCGCGATATGGTTGATGGTAAAGGCCACGGCGGCGGTGGGCGCGATGTCACCCGGGTCGGCGATCTTCTGGAAATAGGTCTTGAGCGCCAGGGCNAGNCCNAANAACATGTGNTCNANNACATANAGCGTTGCCGCNANCACNACGCCCCAGCCGAACCAGTANACNCCGCCATAGGCNAGNAACACGACCACGAGCCCCGTGTACTCCACNACAAGCGCCGTGCGTTCCCCCCAATGGGCNACGGCCCGCCCCAGAAGCGGCGCGATGATCATGTTCAGAACAAGGTTGATGAGGAACAGCGCCGTGACCTCNTGCACCTCGAAGCCNAAACGCTCGACCATCATGAAGCCCGCGAAGACGACNAAGATCTGACGCCGCGCGCCCGACATGAACTGCAGCGCGTAGTACAGCCAGTAGCGGCGGCGCAGCACCATCTTCTTGACCTGGGGGTTCGGTGCCTCGAATTGCGGGTAAAGCGCCATCGCCAGGATCGCGAGGATCAGCGTCGTGCCGCCCGCGGCCATGTAGACGAAATTGTAGCTCAGATCGAAGGCCTTCCAGGTCATCACGATCAGCACATAGGCCACCAGTGTCGCCGCCGATCCGGCGGCCAGGAGCCAGCCCAGTATCTGGGGCGCGCGGTCCTTGGGCAGCCATTGAAGTTGCAGCGACTGGTTCACGGTCTCGTAATAGTGAAACCCGATGGAGCTGAGCATGGTGATCGTCAGGATACCGCCCATGGACGGGAACCAGGCGGTCACGGCGGTGGCCGCGCCCAGCATCGCCAGCGACACGAGGCCAAGAACCTGTTCGCGCATGAAGATGATGATGGCGATCACACCCACGGCCAGGAAGCCCGGGATCTCGCGTACCGTGTGCAGCCATCCGATGTCTGACCCGTCGAAATCCGCCGCTTCGATGACGAAATTGTTCAGAAGCGCCGACCAGGTCGCAAAGGCAATGGGCATCGCCGCCGCCATCAGGAACAGCAAAGCGGTCGGTCGGCGCCACAGCGGCAGGCTGCGCGCCTCGTCAAGCGGACAGATACGCATGGACCGTCCATAGACCCGCCCGCGGTCCTTGGGAAGCCGCAAAGCGCCGCTGCGGCCCGGCTGTGCAATGCCGCACAGCACCGCCCCTGATCCAGATCAAGGCGGAGACGCGAAAAATGGGGCACCCCACGGCCATCTTTTTCAAAGGATGCGCGTCATGGACCTTATCGCACTTGTCGAACGGATCGGAGAATCCCCCGCAGCGGCGCTTTTCGGGCTGATCACCGGCGTGATCTTCGGCATCGCGGCCCAGCGGTCGCGGTTCTGCCTGCGCGCGGCGACGGTGGAATTCGCGCGGGGCCAGATGGGCGACAAGGTCGCGGTCTGGCTGCTGACCTTTTCGACGGCGGTGGTCTGGGTCCAGGGTGCCGCCCTTCTGGGGCTGATGCGGACCGAAGAGGCACGGATCATGGCCGTGCCGGGCAGCTGGTCGGGCGCGATCATCGGCGGTCTTATCTTCGGTGTCGGCATGGTGCTGGCGCGCGGCTGCTCTGGCCGCCTCCTGGTGCTGGCGGCCACGGGCAACCTGCGCTCGGTCGTCTCGGGGCTGATCTTTGCCGTTTTCGCGCAGATGAGCCTGGGCGGCTGGCTCACGCCGCTGCGCGACTACCTAGCGGCGCTCTGGATCACCGATGGGGGCCATAACCTGGACCTTCTGGCCGCGCTGCATCTGCCGGATTACGCGGGCTTTCTCTTCGGCCTGCTGACGGCCGTGCTGGCGCTGGAAATCTCGCGCCGCAACCGGATCGGCGCGCGGCGGCTGGTCTTTGCCTCGGGCGTGGGCTTTGCCGTGGCCGTGGGCTACGTGTCGACCTTCGCGCTCAGCTCTATCGCGTTCGAGCCGGTGACAGTGGCCTCGGCCACCTTCACCGGTCCCTCGGCGCGCACGCTGATGTTCTTCCTCGAGCAGAACAGCGCGATCCTCGAGTTTGACATTGGCCTTGTGCCCGGCGTGTTCCTGGGCTCGTTCCTTGCGGCTTATGTCAGTCGGGAGTTCAAGTTCCAGGGCTTCGAGAACGANGGCAACATGCGCCGCGCGATGACCGGGGCCGCGCTCATGGGCTTTGGCGGGATGCTGGCGGGCGGCTGTGCGATCGGCAACGGCGTGTCGGGCGGGTCGGTCTTTGCGGGCACCGCGTGGCTGGCGCTTTTCGCGATGTGGATCGGCGCGATGCTGACCGATCTGCTGGTCGACCAGCGCGGCGCGGCGCAACCGGCCTGAACCCGGTCTAGTAAAAGCTCTGCGGGTCGATATCGACGCTCAGCCGCAGATCGCCCTTGAGCCGGAATTGCCCCACCCAGTCGGCGAGGGCAGGCTGAAGCGCCGTGCCCTTGTCGGCCTTGACCAGCAGCCGCACCCGGTGCCGCCCGCGAATGCGCGCGATGGGGGCCGGCGCGGGCCCAAAGACCTGCGCACCCACCTTGCGCAGGGGCGCATCGTTCCGCGCCAGCGCATTGCCCAGATCGAACACCGCCTGCACATCGCTGCCCGACAACACGATCCCCGCCATGCGCCCGTAGGGCGGCACCCCTGCCGCCTGCCGCTCGGACGCCTCGGCCCGCCAGAAGCCCTCTTCGTCCCCAGACAGGATCGCGCGGATCACCGGATGCTCGGGCTGGAAAGTCTGCAAAAGCGCGACGCCAGGTTTCTCCGCCCGCCCGGCCCGGCCCGCGACCTGGCGGACCAGCTGAAACGTGCGTTCGGCCGCGCGCAGGTCCGACCCCTGCAGGCCCAGATCCGCGTCGATCACCCCCACCAGCGTGAGCAGCGGAAAGTTGTGCCCCTTGGCCACAAGCTGCGTGCCGATGATGATATCCGCCCCGCCCTCGGCGATCTTCACGATCTCCGCCTTGAGCGCGCGGGCCGAGCCGAAGAGGTCCGAGGACAAGACCGCGATGCGCGCGTCGGGGAACAGCGCGGCGGCCTCTTCGCTTAACCGCTCGACGCCCGGTCCCACCGGGGCCAGCCGGTCCTCGGCCTCGCAAGACGGGCATTGCGTGGGGATCGGCATGCTGTCGCCGCATTGGTGGCACACGAGCCGCTTGAGGAACCGATGCTCGACCATGCGCGCGTCGCAATGGCGGCAGCCGATCTGGTGCCCGCATGCCCGGCAGATCGTCACCGGCGCATAGCCCCGGCGGTTGAGGAACAACAGCGACTGTTCGCCCTTGGCGATCCGGTCTGTCACCGCACCTTGCAGCGTGGGCGAGATCCAGCGGCTGCCAGGCAGGTCTTCGCCTCGCATGTCGATCGTGCGCATCTCGGGCAGGACGGCCGCGCCGAAGCGCGCGGTCAGCTCCAGCCGGTCGTATTTGCCGGCCTCGGCATTGGCCCAGCTTTCAAGGCTGGGCGTGGCCGAGGCCAGAACGACCCGCGCCCCGCAAATGGACGCGCGCAGCACCGCCATGTCGCGCGCGTGGTAGAGCACGCCATCCTCTTGTTTGTAGGAATTGTCGTGTTCCTCATCCACGACGACCAGCCCCAGCTGCTGGAACGGCAGGAACAGGGCCGAGCGTGCGCCCACGACCAGCTGTGCGCCCCCCTCGCCCACCATGCGCCAGATGCGGCGGCGTTCGGTCATGGTGACGCCCGAATGCCATTCCGCCGGTTTCGCGCCGAACCGCGCCTCGACCCGCTGGATGAACTCGGCCGTCAGCGCGATTTCCGGCAAGAGAACCAGCGCCTGCCGCCCCTGGCGCAGACACTCGGCCACCGCCTCCAGGTACACCTCGGTCTTGCCCGAACCGGTCACACCCTTGAGAAGCGTCGTGCCGTAGCCGCCCGCGCGCAGGCCCGCGCGGAGCGCTTCGGCCCCGGCGGCCTGGTCGGCGGTCAGTTCTTTGCCCGGGCGGTCCGGGTCGAGCGGCGGGAAGGGCGTGTCGCGGGGGCTGTCCTCTTCGCGCACGGCGCCTTGGGCCACCAGCCCCTTGACCACCGAAGTGCTGACCCCGGCCATCTCGGCCAGTTCGCCCAGGGTAAAGGACAGGCCACCGAATTCTTCCAGCACCGCCAGCACCTTTTCCCGCGCGGCGGTCATCCGGTCGGGCGCAGCGTCGCCCAGCCTGTAGACCTTGCGCATGGAGGGCGGATCGCCCAGCCCCGGCGCGCGGGTGGCCAGCCGCAGCATCGCGGGCATCGGCGTCAGCGTGTAGGCGGCGGCCTTTTCCAGAAAGGCCTGCAATTCCTCGCGCATCGGCGCGGCGTCCAGAACGCGGGTGACGGGCCGGATCTTCGACAGGTCATAATCCCCCCGCCCCGGCCCCCAAACCACGCCGATCACCCGGCGCGGGCCCAGCGGCACCTCGACAAAGGCGCCCGCATGGCACCCCCCCTCGGGCGCGCGGTAATCCAGCGCCCGGCCAAGGGGCTGGGTGGTCAGAACCGCGACCAGATCGCCTTCGTCAAAGAACGCCATCCCGGGCGCGGCCTCCGTTTTTCAGGGTTTCGGCCGTTTAGCCTATCGGGTACACGGACGCCAATCCAAGACCAACCCGTGGAGGAGATCCATCCATGCGCTTTTTCGTAGATACCGCCGAGATTGATGCCATCGCCGAGCTGAACGAACTGGGCATGGTCGACGGCGTGACCACCAACCCGTCGCTGATCATGAAGTCGGGCCGCGACATCAAGGAAGTCACCAAGGAAATCTGCGATCTGGTCGATGGCCCTGTCAGCGCCGAAACCGTGGCGACCGATGCCGAGGGCATGATCGCCGAGGGCCGCGAGCTGGCCAAGATCGCCGACAACATCGCGATCAAGGTGCCGCTGACCTGGGCCGGGCTCAAGGCGTGCAAAGCGCTCACCGACGAGGGGCGGATGGTCAATGTCACGCTGTGCTTTTCGGCAAACCAGGCGCTGCTGGCGGCCAAGGCGGGGGCGACATTCATTTCGCCCTTTATCGGACGTCTGGATGACCTGAACCTCGACGGGCTCGACCTGATCGCGGACATCCGCGAGATCTATGACAATTACGGGTTCGAGACCCAAATCCTCGCCGCGTCGATCCGGTCGCCCAACCACATGTCGGAATGCGCCAAGATCGGTGCCGACGTGGCCACCGCACCGCCGGGCGTCATCAAAAAGATGGCCGAGCATGTGCTGACCGACAAAGGGCTCGAGGCGTTTCTNGCGGATTGGGAAAAAACGGGGCAGAAAATCCTGTAGGCCCGTGTTATAACNCGCCGAAACGCTTCCGAAGAGACGCATATGAGCAGCCCCAATCCCAAGATCGACGACGCCCTGCGCGAAAAGATCATCGCGCAGCCCGACGTGATCCTGGACGACCAGGACCTGATGCATGCCCTGATCGCCGCAAACGAGCGTGCGATGGGCAGCAATATCGTCGACCTGCGGGGCATCGCCATGGAACGGCTCGAGGCGCGGCTTGACCGGCTGGAAGACACCCATCGGTCCGTCATTGCCGCTGCCTATGAAAATCTCGCGGGCACCAACCAGGTGCATCGCGCGGTCCTCCGCATGCTCGACCCCGTGGAGTTCGAGCCCTTTCTGCGCGACCTGGGCGGCGAAGTGGCCGAGATCCTGCGCGTCGATTGCGTGCGCCTGGTGCTGGAAACCGTCCAGTCCGAGGACGACCCGGCCGTCAAGCGCCTGGGCGACGTGCTGTCGGTGGCCGACCCCGGGTTCGTCGATCGCTACCTGACGGCGGGTCGCGGCGGTGAGCCGCGCCAGGTGACCCTGCGCCAGATGGCCGAGGGCGATCCCGACATCTACGGCGAGGCCGCGACCTGGGTCCGCTCCGAGGCCTGCCTACGGCTTGATTTCGGCGAGGGCCGCCTGCCCGGCATGTTGGCGATGGGGTCCGAAGACCCGCATCATTTCACCCCTCAGCAGGGCACCGATCTATTGGCCTTTTTCGGCGGCGTCTTCGAACGGGCGATGCGCCGCTGGCTGTCGTGACCGCCATTTCCGACGGCGCGCTGGCCGCGCTGGACGATTGGCTGGCCCAGACACGCGCCCTGAAAAACGCAAGCGACAACACGATCGCGGCCTATCGGACCGATCTGCTCGACTTCCTCGGGTTCATGAGCGCGCATTTCGGCGGGCTACAGGGCACCGGCGCTCTGGCCCGCGTCCACACGCGCGACATGCGCGCCTGGATGGCCGCAATGCGTGGCGACGGGATCGGGCCCCGGTCGCTGTCGCGCAAGCTGTCGGCGGTCAAGAGCTTCTACCGCTGGCTCTCGGTGCGCGACGGGTTCGACGCCACCGCCGTCCTGTCGATCCGCGCGCCCAAGTTCACGCGCAAGCTGCCCCGTCCGCTGGACGAGGATGCCGCGCGCGCCATGCTGGACACGGTCGAGCTGCAATCGCAAACGCCCTGGATCGCTGCGCGGGACGTGGCCGTGGTCACGCTGCTGTATGGCTGCGGACTACGCATTTCCGAGGCCCTGGGCCTGCGCGGGGCCAACGCGCCCCTGCCCGAGACGCTGCGCATCACGGGCAAGGGCGGCAAGGAACGGCTCGTGCCCGTCCTGCCGGCCGCGCGTTCTGCGGTCGAGGCCTACCGCCACGACTG
>PR_CR_10_Liq_1_inCRDRAFT_1002162_pt1 | contig 10172 bp, 7 predicted proteins | sample PRCRCaboRojoPR_3_FD_10241 | JGI IMG/M metagenome (IMG submission 10241) | reverse complement strand
GCACTGCTCGCTACCACTTCACCGAATAAATCCGCCATGCCCGCCGCTTCATTGGCAGCGGACTGTTCCGCGGCGCGCAGTGCGTCATCGAGTGCACTCATTTGCACCCAGCGATCGACCCCAAAGGCATCGAGCGCACCGCTCTTAATTAAGGCTTCCAATGCACGGCGATTCACCTTTCGGGGGTCGGTGCGACGGCACAGATCAAACAGGTCCGTGAACGGGCCGCCATTGCTGCGAGCCTCTAAAATGGATTCGATCGGTCCCTCACCCAGCCCTTTAATAGCCCCAAGCCCATAAATAATGTGCCCCTGCTCATTGACGGTAAATGCGTAGACACCCTCGTTGACCCCGGGTGGCTCGAGCACCAATTTCATGCTCTTACACTCGTCCCGCAAGGTCAGAAGCTTGTCGGTGTTGTCCAATTCAGAACTCATCACCGCCGCCATAAATTGCGCCGGATAATGGGCTTTTAACCACGCTGTTTGGTAGGACACCAAGGCGTAGGCTGCAGAGTGGGATTTATTGAAGCCGTACCCCGCAAATTTTTCGACCAAGTCGAAAATCTTCATGGCTAAATCGGGGTCGATGCCTTTTTCCCGCGCACCATCGGCAAATACCGAGCGCTGCTTCGCCATCTCCTCGGGTTTTTTCTTACCCATGGCCCGGCGCAGTAAATCAGCGCCTCCTAAGGTATAGCCCGCCAGCACCTGAGCAATCTGCATCACCTGCTCTTGGTACAAGATGATGCCGTAAGTGGGCTCTAAAATAGGCTGCAATGAGGGATGCTGGTACTCGGCATCGGGGTAAGAGATGCGTTCACGACCATGCTTACGGTCGATGAAGTTGTCCACCATGCCCGATTGCAACGGGCCCGGTCGGAATAGGGCCACCAGCGCGATAATGTCCTCGAAACAGTCGGGCTGTAGGCGCTTAATCAGATCTTTCATACCTCGAGATTCGAGCTGAAAGACGGCGGTGGTTTCGGCCGCTTTTAATAAATCGAAGACCTTGGCGTCGTCGAGGGGAATGCTGTTGATGTCAAGGGGGTCCTGCTGGCACCGTTGGCGGGCGTCATCGATCATCTCGACCGCCCAATCAATGATGGTCAGGGTCCGCAACCCCAAGAAGTCGAATTTAACGAGGCCCGCATCCTCGACATCGTTCTTGTCGTACTGGGTGACTAAGCCGCTCCCTTCTTCGTCACAGTACAGGGGCGAAAAATCGGTGAGCATTGAGGGTGCAATAACGACGCCCCCCGCGTGTTTACCGACATTTCGAGTCACACCCTCAAGCTGAACAGCCATATCCCATATTTCTTGGGCAGAGCTGTCATCCGCCAGAAGCTGAACCAGGGCTTCCTCCTGTTCAAGGGCTTTTTCGAGCGTCATACCCACTTCAAAGGGGATCAGCTTCGACATCTTGTCCGCAAGGCCGTAGGGCTTGTCCTGAACCCTGGCCACATCTCGGACAACAGCCTTGGCCGCCATCGTGCCAAAGGTAATGATCTGGGATACCGCTTCACGCCCATAGAGGGTAGCGACATAATCGATCACCTCATCGCGGCGCTCCATGCAGAAATCAACATCGAAGTCGGGCATGGATACCCGCTGGGGATTGAGGAAGCGCTCGAACAGAAGGTCGTAACGAAGGGGGTCCAAATCGGTGATTTCAAGGGCGTAAGCGACCAGCGAGCCAGCACCCGAGCCCCGGCCCGGCCCCACAGCAATACCGTTCTGTTTCGCCCAGCGAATAAAATCCATCACGACCAAAAAGTAGCCCGGGAAACCCATCTGATTGATGACACCCAGCTCGAAATCGAGCCGCTCCCGATAAACATGTTCCTCTGCTATCGCGAGCTCTTTTAGACGCCGGGTCAGGCCTTCATGGGACAGCTGCTCTAAGTACTGCTCAATCGTCAGCCCCTCTGGGACCGGATAATTGGGCAAAAACGGCTCACCAAGACGGATAGTGACCGAGCATCTCTGCGCAATATGCACAGTATTTTCCAGCGCCTCGGGGATGTCGCTGAACAGTGCATCCATCTCTTGGGGCGAGCGCAAATACTGCTGCTCGGAGTAATGTCTAGGACGCCGAGGATCATCGAGGGTCCGACCCTCGCCGATACATACTCTGGCTTCATGGGCCTCGAATTCATCTTTATCGAGAAAACGTACGTCATTCGTGGCCACAACCGGGCAACCGGTGCGCGCTGCCAAGGTTACGGCAGCGTGTATGTAATCCTCTTCTGACGGTCGACCCGTGCGTTGCAATTCAAGGTAAAAAGCATCGGGGAATGTCTCCATCCAAGTGGCTAAGACAGATTCGGCCTCTTGTTCGTGGCCACTTAATAACAGCTGCCCAATTTGGCCTTGACGCCCCCCGGAGAGGGCAATAAGTCCGTCAGCCAGGGAGTCCACCCATTCCCGGCGAATCCGCGCCTCGCCGTGGCGCTGCCCCTCTCGCCAGGCGCGGGAGATGAGCTGTATCAGATGTTGGTAGCCAACCTCATTTTTCGCCAGCAAACAGAGCTGCCAGGGACGATCGGGTTCAAGGGGATCCTCCAACCAAAAATCAGCCCCGACGATGAGCTTAATGCCCGCCGATTGAGCCGCCTTGTAGGCTTTAATGAGACCGTAAAAATTGGTGACATCGGTAACCGCCACCGCCGGCATGCCTAACTGGGCTACCCGATCCATCAAGGAACGGTGCCGGATCAGGCCATCAACGAGGGAAAACTCGGTATGCAGTCTTAGGTGAACAAACGCTGTCATAGCCATAAGCTACNTNAGCTAGGTGGCCGACAGCAAGCGCTTTACGGGTCCAAAGCTCTTCCGATGTACCGGGGTGACGCCCAATCGCTGCAGTGCTTCCATATGCGNCTTGGTGGGNTAGCCCTTATGGCGCGCAAACCCATAACCCGGGTACTGTTCATCGAGGATATCGAGCTCTTGGTCCCGTTGTACTTTGGCGATAATAGACGCCGCCGCAATAGCCGGTACCGAAGCGTCGCCCCCGACAATAGCCTCGGTAGGTACTGCTAATTCGGGGCAGCGGTTGCCGTCGACCTGCACCCGCGCGGGTGTCACAGGAAGCGCCCTGACCGCCCGCTGCATGGCCAGCATGGAAGCCTGCAGAATGTTCAACTGGTCAATCTCTTGCACCGATGCTCGACCCAAGGCCCAGGCAATCGCCGCCTCTTTAATGTGCTCAGCGAGCAGTTCTCGTCGTCTCGGGGTGAGTTTTTTCGAATCGGTAATACCCTCTGGTATTGCGCGTTCATCGAGAATCACCGCAGCGGCAACCACATCACCGGCGAGTGGACCACGGCCCACCTCGTCAACCCCAGCGCAAAGGGCGTGAAGAGCCTTTGAATGATCGCTCTGCTTGGTCATCGCGCCTTTAACCCGGCTAGAGCATCGGCACAGCGCTCGCCAAAGCCACCGCCAATGGCCTCGGCTAGCTCGTCAAACTGACTGACCTGAATAGCNGCGCCATGCTCTAGACAATCGATCATAGCCGGCACCAGCGATGCCACATTGGCATTGTCTTGGAGTAATTCAGGCACCACCTCGCGCCCGGCCAAAATGTTGGGTAGGCCGGCAAACGGGGTNGTAGCCAATCGCGACAACACATGCCATGACAAGGCCGCCATGCGATAAGCAATAACCATGGGTTTGCGCAGTAGCATGGCTTCTAAGGTCGCGGTACCCGAGGCGAGTAATACAACATCGGCTGCGTGCATCGCCTGACGNCCCATACCCTCNAGCACGGTGACGGGTAGCGGACTTGGCCGGTCCGCTAAAAACCTCTGAATTTGCTGCGCACGGGCACTGTTAGCTGCCGGGATCACAAACTTCAGCGTGGCGTCCAGTCGACTTAGCTCGGCCACCGTTTGTGCAAACACGGGCATTAGCGAAGTCACCTCGCCCGCTCGACTCCCCGGCAATACCGCAACCAGACGTCCATCTCGGGGCAGGCCCAGCTGCTGGCGCATATCAACGGACGAGGGCAAGTCTTGNAATTCTTCTATGAGCGGGTGACCCACGCAAACAGCGGGAATACCCGCCTTTTCATAAATGGCCACTTCAAAGGGTAGCAAGCACATCATCAAATCAANGGCCTTGCCGATGCCCTTAAGTCGTCCCGCCCGCCACGCCCACACCGAAGGGCTCACCAGGTGTGCAGTACGCAAGCCCCGAGCCCGCAGACGACGTTCAAGGGTGAGATTAAAATCGGGGCTGTCTATGCCTAGAAATACGTCGGGCTGCCAGGCGATTTGTTGTCGGTAGACCCCACGCCTTATAGCAAGCAATTCGGGCAGCCGTTTTAAGGGATCAATCAATCCCATAACCGACAAGCGATCCATGGGGTATANGGACTCAAGGCCCAGTGCGGTCAACCTTGGTCCACCAATACCGGTTAACTCAAGCTCGTGGACGCGTTCAGAAAGGGCCGCCACCACGGCTGCGCCCAAAATATCACCGGACATCTCCCCGGCCAATAATCCCAAACGCACGAAAGGGCCTAGCGAACGATGCCGCGTTCAGAACTGCGCAAAGACTCCAGCATAGGCCCTAGAGCTGGGGTTTCCAGGACCATCAGTTCCAAACGCTCAATCGCTGCATCGAGGGTCAATCCTTGACGATAAATTATCTTATAGGCGCGGCGTAACTCGGCGATGGTCTGGCTGTCAAAACCACGACGCCGAAGACCCTCCGCATTAATGGTTTTGGCCTGAGCGGGACTGCCTACAACCGTCACATAGGCAGGCACATCTTTACCGATAGCCGTGCCCATCCCAGAGAAGCTGTGGGTACCAATTTTGCAAAACTGATGTACGAGGGTATAGCCACTAAGAATCGCCCAATCACCTACTTCAACATGACCTGCCAATGCGGCGTTATTCACCAAGATCGTGTGATTACCCACGACGCTATCATGGCCGATATGCACGTAGGCCATAATAAGATTGTGATTGCCTACCTCGGTGAGGCCCTTATCTTGGACGGTCCCCCTATGAATGGTGACGTTCTCTCGAATAATGTTGTCATCACCGATGATGAGTTCGGTGGGTTCATTCCTATACTTTAGATCGGGAGTGGCCTCACCGATACTAGAGAACTGGTAGATATGATTCCGAGCCCCTATTCGGGTTGGTCCACGAATCACCACATGGGGTTCAACCACTGTCTCCTCGCCGATGACCACATCGGGCCCAATGAAACTCCAGGGACCAATGGACGCCGAATCGGCAATCTCTGCCGATGGATCAACAATGGCACTGGGGTGAATCATGGCTCAGCGATCCGCACATAAAATCGTTGCAGAGGCAGCGGTGGCGCCATCGACCATGGCACGCACATCAAACTTCCAAATACCACGGCGCTCACTGACGATGGTTGCCAACAAACGCACCTGGTCGCCAGGCACGCAGGGCCGCTTAAAGCGAAGGTTATCAACCCCCACCAAATAATAAATCGAGCCATCGGCAGGGGTTTTACCCATGGTTTTGAAACCCAGGATACCTGCTGCCTGCGCCATTGCCTCGACGAGTAAAACCCCAGGGAATACTGGATTAGCCGGGAAATGCCCATCAAAGTAGGGCTCATTAATACTTAGATTCTTGTACGCCTCAATACTTTCCCCGGGCGTCAGTGCTACCACACGGTCGACCAGTAAAAAGGGATAACGGTGCGGCAAATGCTCTCGAATCCCCTCGATATCCATAATCACGATGGATGCTCCTCTTGTGAACCGGCCGCCCCAGATAGCAGGGCGAGTTGTTTTTCCAAACTGCTTAGTCGCTTGGCCATCTCCGCTAGCTGCTCGAAACGAACCGCGTTACGACTCCAGTCTCGGTAGGGTTGTATGGGGGTGCCCGAGCTGTAAACACCCGGCTCAGTCAATGATTTACTGACGCGTCCCTGACCATTGACGTGTACGTTGTCCGCAATCTCGATGTGATCAGCAACACCACACATACCGCCAAAGGTGCAGTTGCTGCCAATTACCGTACTGCCAGCAATGGCAGTGCCTGCGGCAATAGCCGTGCCTGACTTGATATGTACGTTGTGGGCAACGTGGACTTGATTATCGATAATCACGTGGGACTCGATGCGGGTATCCGTCAGTGCGCCACGATCGATAGTGACCGAGGCGCCAATATCCACATGGTCGCCAATTGCTACACCACCCAGCTGCAAAATCTTTTGCCATTGGCCTGCATTTGGGGCAAAGCCAAAACCGTCGGAACCAATAACGGTATTGGCGTGAACGGTGCAGTGCGATCCAAGGACCACGTCGTGGTATAGGGTAACGTTGGGGTACAAACGCGTACCCCTACCGAGCGTCACGTTGTGTCCGACCACCGTGTTAGACCCAATCCAAGCACCGTCTTCGATACGCGCGCCAGCCGCAATCACAGCACCCGAATCAACCGTCACACCCTGACCAATACTGGCTGAATCATCGATAGTAGCCGTGGGATGAAGGGTGCCAGAGGGGGAGGGTCGCGTGTCAAACAACGCGGTCGCTTTGGCATAACTCAAGTACGGCTGGTCGCTGATGAGACAGGGCAGCGCACACTCATCTACCCAGTCGGGGTGAAGAATAACCGCCGCTGCCTGGGTCTGGGCAAGCACAGATAAATACCGCTTGCTCGAGACGAAACTCAGGTGTGTAGAACCCGCTTGCTCCAGGGGAGCCAGTCCTGCAATAGCAATATTGTCAGCCCCCCGGAGCTTAAGTCCGAGGGTTTCTGCAATCGTCTTGAGTGTTTTCACACCGCTACGTCGCGGCCAATTACTGGGCGGCTGGTAACTGATTGAGCTTGTCGGTCACCTTGGCCGTTACGTCATATCCCATATCGGCATGAAGTACCGCCTGACGCGACAACAAGAGGCCAATTTGCTCAGTAGCGATAACCTGTTGCAGCACTTCCTGGGCTTTGGGGGCCAGCTCTTGGAAGACACGCTGAGCATTTTGTTGCTGCATCGCCTGCAGTTTCTTCACCACGTACTCGAGGTCCGACTGCTTGCTAGCCAGTTTCTGTCGGGCGGCAACCTTTTGATCTTCGCTCATTGCCGCCTGATCCCGTTCAAAGTTGGCTTGAATCTCCTTGATCTCAGCCACAACCTTCTCGTACTGGGATTTATCCGCCATGAAATCTTCATTCGCTTCAAACTCGGCGAGACGCTGCTGGGCATAGTCAGACTGAAGAATAGCGGCTTCTAAGTTGACAACGGCAATTTTCCCTTGAGCCAAGGCTACCAGCGGCAGTAATGTGAGTGCGGATGCAGCCACCAGTTTCTTAAAAAATGTCACAAAAACCTCCAAATTAGAATGTACGTCCTAGGGTGAATTGGAAAACCTCTCGCTCGTCGATCTCGCTGGCGTTCAAGGGTTTCGCGAGACTGAATGTCAAAGGCCCAAAACCTGATAACCATGTCACACCAATACCGACCGAGTAACGCAACTCGTTGGCATCGATGTCGAAGCAATTGACTTGGTTCGAAGAACATCCAGTATTAAAAACGTTGCCGATATCGAGAAAGAATGCGGAGCGTAGCGAGCTACGGTCCTTAATGAAAGGCATAGGAAATAACACCTCTGCTGTTGTTTCAATCAAAACGTTACCGCCAAAGGGCGCTGGACGTGTTGCAACAGGCTGAACCACTATCTTGCCAGTGTTAGGGTCCACAACGTAACCAAACTGCTGACCCAGAGGACCACCCACTTGTGTAGGCCGACCCTCAGCATCAATTTCTGTAACCGGAAAGTCAGTGGTATAAAGCAATGGAGGCGTACTTCGAGGCCCCAGCGTATTGTTCTGGAACCCCCTCACAGAACCAAATCCTCCAGCAAAAAAATGCTCATAAAAAGGCAAAGCGGAGGTATTACCGTATCCGCCCCCGTAACCAAGCTCAGTCCGAAGGTGTAGGGTGAATTCTCGATACAACGGGAAATAAATTTCTCCACGGTACGTAAGCTTATAGAACTCGAGATCCGAAAACGGTATGGACACCTCCAGCGCCACTGACTGAGATTGGCCACGGGTCGCTAATTGGCCACGATTAAGCGTCGATTGAAGCCAAGAGCCTGTCAGCGTGTAATTAAGATACTGGTCGCCGTTTTCATCGAGGAATCCCAATTCCGCCGGCTGGGAAAGCGCCGATTCGGGCAGTGCGGCCAGCGGCTGAAATACTTCGGGAGATGCATACGTACCATCTGCTTGCAGAGTGCTCTCGTACCATCCAAGGATATTGTCGTCTAGACGCGGACTGGCTTTGATTTCCTGTACAGCGAACTGCCCAGCAGTGATACGCGTATCCGCGACACCGAGAGATAATCCAAGCCTCTGTGTTTCGCTAATGGGGTAGCCAAAGTTCATAGAGGCACCCACAGTATCGGTGGTGTAGGAGGCTACATTAATCTGAGCAAGATCAGTCTTGCGGTAAAAAACATTAAAACCTCGGCTTACCCCATCCTCCGTGAAGTAAGGATTGGTATAACTCAGGTTCGCCACATCTTGAAATTGGGACGAGTTGATGTTGATACCCACGCGCCGACCGCTGCCCAAGAAATTGTTCTGTTGCAAGTTCAACCCCAAGATCAGACCAGCATCTTGGGCGAAGCCAACTGAGCCACCTATACTGCCAAAAGACTGTTCCTCGACAAGGTATTCGACATCAATCAAATCGTCATAACCCGGGACTTCTTGGGTCTCCACCTCGGCGGTTTTGAAGAAGCCTAAACGCTGAAGACGAATCCGACCCTGTTCGATACTGGCAGCGGAGGCCGGAGCGGATTCCATCTGACGCATTTCACGACGCAGTACGTCATCAGATGTACGCATGTTGCCCTTGAAGTCGATACGCCTGACGTAGGTGCGCTTGCCCGGATCAACGAAAAACTTTATCTCAACGGTTGCATCATCTTCGTTCAGCTCCGGGATGCCGGTTACCTTGGCAAAGTTATAACCCTCGTTGCCCAGCCTTCTCGTGAGGTACTCCTCAGTGGTAGTGACCAATTGTTGAGAGTAAATTTGCCCTTCCTGCACAAGAAGAAATCGTGACAAATCATCCTCGGGCAAGACCAGATCACCGGATAATGCGACATCGCTTACTGTGAACTTCTGTCCCTCAGAGACGTTCGCCGTTATGTACACTTCCGACATATTGGGTGATACCGCAACCTGGGTCGAGTCAATCGAGAACTGCAGGTAACCGCGATCCATGTAGTAGGAGCTTAATGTCTCGAGATCAGAGGTTAATTTCTCTTTCGCGTATTTGTCGTCACTCGTAAAGAAGGAAAACCAACCTGTGGTCTTNAGTTCAAAGATGTCNGCCAGTTCCTCATCACTGAAAAGGGTGTTGCCCACGATATTAATGTGTTTAATCGTGGCTACCGTGCCCTCATCAACATCAATCGCTATCGACACACGATTCCTGGGTTCTGGAATAACTTCGGCATCGATTGCCGCGTCATATCGACCTTGCAGCACATACTGGCGCTGTAACTCAAGCTGCATGCCCTCAAGTGTAGAACGTTGGAATACGTTGCCGACCGCCAATCCGGCCCCCTTGAGCCCGTCAAGCAACGCTTCCGTCTCGATGGCTTTATTACCTTCGATGGTGATTTCGCTGATACTCGGCCGTTCGACAACCGTCAACACCAGCACATCGCCATCCCGCCCAATTTGGATATCGTCAAAGTTACCCGTGGCAAACAAATTCTTGACTGCAGCGCGAACGGCATAGGCATCAGCGACATCTCCCACGCCCAAAGGTAGCGCCGCAAATACGCTGCCGGGAGCAATTCGCTGCAGCCCCTCCACTCGTATATCGGCTACTGTGAATGGATTAGGCTGAGCATTGACCTGAAGAGACATGAGCACCAACAACATGCAGGCGCACAAGACTCGTAGCTGGTGAGATAGCGAAAAATCGTTGAATTGCATTAGGGACGGTTATCTCCGAGACATCGGCATATTACACGGTTTCCAACTTGAGGGGCCTTGAGTGAGCACGCAATGGGAATATTCAATGGTCGCATCGATGCATTGCGGCCCCTAATCACAATCGTGCCACATCGTTGTAAATAGCAAAGGCCATGAGACTGAGCACCATCATGAGCCCTATTTGATAGCCGAAAGCTTGCAATTTCTCTGG
>PR_CR_10_Liq_1_inCRDRAFT_1002160_pt1 | contig 10174 bp, 8 predicted proteins | sample PRCRCaboRojoPR_3_FD_10241 | JGI IMG/M metagenome (IMG submission 10241) | reverse complement strand
TACGCAGCCAAATACCGCATCACTGAAAATCAGCAGGAAGAGGATGTGCTCATCTACAATTTTGATGACCCAGCGCTGCGTAGTACATCGGCCTTGAGCCAAAGTAAAGCGCAGGTGTATGGCTTTTCACAAAAGGAAATCTTAAGCCAAGGCGCCTACCTTAAAAATGACCAAATACTAATACATACCCAAAACCAAGAGAAAATGAATATTGAAGAACTGGCCCTACAGGGCAAGCACAACCGCTACAACAGCATGGCAGCCGGCCTGGCTACGCGTTTGCTGGGCATCCGCAAAGAAGTGATTAGAGAGTCACTGGCCAATTTTGAAAACATTGAACACCGCCTGGAACCGGTGCTGCAGATTTACGGCATCAACTTTATCAATGACAGTAAGGCCACCAACGTAAACAGCACTTGGTACGCCTTGGAGAGCATGCCCCAAGATACCATTTGGATTGCCGGAGGGGTAGACAAAGGCAATGACTACAGCGAGCTTTACGGCCTGGTGGAGAAAAAAGTGAAAGCACTGATTTGCATTGGTGACGACACTGCCAAACTGCACAAAGCCTTTACCGGCAAAACGCCACTGGTGATTGACGCTTCTAATTTGGAAGAGGCCGTACGCATGGCCTACAAAATGGGGCAAAAAGGAGACACCGTGCTACTGAGTCCCGCCTGTGCCAGCTTTGATCAATTTGAAAATTACGAAGACCGCGGACGACAGTTTAAACAAGCGGTGCGCAATCTCTAAGAAGAAGCTGTGCAGAAGATACTCAGCAAAATAGAAGGTGATAAAGTACTGTGGGGCCTGGTTTCCATTATGGCCCTTTCCAGTATGTTTCCGGTGTTTAGCGCCAGCTCCAATTTGGCTTTTAGCCATAATGGTAGTACGGTGTTAATGCTGGCCAAGCACGCCTTCCACATCTCTCTTGGTTTGCTGATTATGTTTGTGATTCACCGCATAGACTACCGTTTGCTGGGCTCCTTGAGCCGATTCATGCTGCCGGTGCTAATTGTGCTCCTGCTTTACACCTTGTTTTTTGGTGTGAATATTTCCAATGCCACCCGCTGGATTCGCATTCCTGGCACCTCGCAAACTTTTCAAACTTCGGCTTTAGCCTGGGTAATTTTACCGCTGTATCTGGCGCGCTACCTCAGTAAGGCCCCAGATTGGGAACTCAAAAGCTTCAAGTTGAGTTTCATGAGTGCCATTGCCCCCATTTTATTGGTGTGCGTGCTCATACTCCCCTCAAACTTTAGCACAGCTGCCATGCTTTTTGCGGGTTGCCTACTCATTTTATTTGTAGGCGGCTACCCTTTTAAAAACCTCTTAATTCTTATTGGCGCTGGCTTGGTAGGTCTTAGCCTATTTCTGGTCTTGGTTTTTAAATTCCCCAACATGAATAACCGGGTAGCCACCTGGAAAGCGCGTATTGAAAACTTTGGCAGCGATAATACAGCTGATAACTTTCAAGTAAACAAGGCTAAAACGGCTATTGCCGAAGGCTACTTGCTGGGCAAAGGACCCGGTAAAAGCATTCAGAAAAACTTTTTACCCCAAAGTAATAGCGACTTTATCTACGCCATTATTGTAGAAGAGTTTGGATTGTTTGGAGCGCTCATTACCATTGCGTTTTACCTGGTGCTGCTGGTGCGCGTGCTGATTATTTCTACCAAGGCGCCTAGCAAATTTGGCAGCCTGGCGGCTTTTGCGGTCTCGATAGGCATACTGATGCAAGCCTTTGTGAATTTGGCGGTAGCGGTAAACCTGTTTCCGGTTACGGGTCAAACCTTGCCCTTAATTAGTGCGGGGGGCTCCTCCATTTGGGTTACCTGCAGTGCCATTGGTATTATTCTGAGTGTGAGTGTGGGCAAGCAAAACAATCCACTGGCGCAAGAAGGCGAGCCCCAAGAAGAAGAAACGTTGAACCCTCAAGAACCTGCCCATGCCTAAGTACCGATTCATGATTAGCGGAGGCGGCACCGGAGGGCACATTTTTCCGGCCTTGGCTATAGCCGATGCGCTAAAGGAACGTTATCCGGAAGCGGAGTTTCTTTTTGTGGGCGCTCAGGATCGCATGGAAATGCAACGCGTACCAGCCGCAGGTTACAAAATTGAAGGCTTATGGATCAGTGGCATTCAGCGAAGCTTAAGCGCCAAAAACCTGGCTTTCCCCTTTAAGCTTTTGAGCAGTCTCAGTAAGAGCGCGCGCTTACTGCGGAGGTTCAAACCCCATGCGGTAATTGGCACGGGTGGTTTTGCCAGTGGTCCGCTGCTCTACATGGCGCACCGTAAAAACATCCCCACCCTTATTCAGGAGCAAAACTCCTACCCGGGCATTACCAACAAAATACTGGCGGCCAAGGCCCGTAAAATATGCGTGGCCTACCCCAATATGAAGCGGTTCTTCCCTAAAGAGAAAATTGTACTCACCGGTAATCCCATTCGCAAGAATTTACAAGCGGCTTTGCCGGCCCAAAAAGCCGCTAAAAAATCCTTAGGCTTTTCAGCCGATGCCCCGCTGCTTTTAATTTTGGGCGGCAGCCTGGGTGCCCGAAGAATTAATGAGTTGGTGCAAGACAGCCTATCTGATTTTGAAGAAGCTGGTTTGCAGACGCTATGGCAGTGTGGCAAACTGTACCACCAGGCTTTGAGCACGCAGCTCTCATTAAGCAAGAATGTGCAACTGCAAGCCTTTTTAGAAGATATGCCTACCGCTTTTGCTGCCGCTGATTTAGTGGTAAGCCGTGCCGGAGCCGGCACTCTCTCTGAACTGGCGGTGGTAAAAAAGGCTTCGGTTTTAGTACCCTCACCCAACGTAGCCGAAGACCATCAGACCAAGAACGCTCAGGCGTTAAGCCAAAAAGAGGCCGCCCTTCTTTTTAAGGAAAGTGGTGCAGCTCATGACTTTAGCAAATTGGTAGTGAACCTCTGCCAGGATCCCCTGAAAAGGAAAAGCCTGGAAGAAAATATTGCCAAGCTGGCCCTGCCCAATGCCGCTGAAACTATTGTAGACGAAATTCAAAAACTGCTGCCCAATGCTTGACAAACCCAACATCTACCTCTTAGGCATTGGCGGCATCGGCATGAGTGCCCTGGCGCGCTACTTTAAAACTCAGAAGCGCAAGGTTTTTGGCTACGACCGCTACCGCTCACCCTTGTGTGAAGCCCTGGAAGAAGAAGGTCTGAAAATTCATTACGAAGATAACCCAGACCTAGTACCCAAAAAGCTCAGCCCCGAAGACACTTTGGTGATTTACACGCCCGCCCTGCCGGCTGATTCTCTAGAGATGGCCTTTTTCAAGGAAAATGGTTTTACCATTGAAAAAAGAGCACAGGTTTTGGGCGCCATTGCGCAAGAATACACTACCCTGGCCATTGCGGGCACCCACGGGAAAACCACCACCTCGGCACTTTTGGCGCATTTATTCCGTCATGCGGAAATTCCGGTAGTGGCCTTTTTAGGTGGACTGAGCACCAATTACCAATCCAACTTTTGGGGCAGCCCAGAAGCTAAGCTATTGGTAGTAGAAGCCGATGAGTTTGACCGTAGCTTTTTGCAACTGAACCCAGCTGCCGCAGCTATTACTTCCACTGATGCTGACCATCTGGATATTTACGGGAGTGGTGAAAGTTTACGCGAAACCTTTCAGGCTTTTGCCGATAAGGTATCGGAGCAATTATTGGTGCAAGACAGCCTTAGCCTTAGCGGAGGCACAAGCTACGGGCTGCAGGAAAACACGCCCTACCGGGCCGAAAACATTCGCGTAGAAGAGCATCATTTTGTTTTTGACCTGGTGTATCCACATGGGAGCATCATTAACATCGTTAGCAAGCTACCGGGCCGGCACAATATTGAAAACACCTTAGCAGCTGCGGCCATTGCCTTAAATTATGGGCTTAGCCCCGCAGACGTAAAAGCCGGCATTGAAAGTTTTAAAGGCGTAAAACGCAGGTTTGAATTTCATGTAAAAACCAACAAAATGGTTTTTATTGATGATTATGCGCACCATCCCAAAGAAATAAACGCCCTGGCGAATGCGGTTAAAAACCTATACCCTAATGCGGCCGTAAAAGCTATTTTTCAGCCGCACCTCTTTAGCCGCACCAAAGATTTTATGGATGGTTTTGCAGAGGCCCTCTCCAGTTTTGAGGAGGTTATTTTACTGGATATCTATCCCGCCCGTGAGCGGCCCATTCCTGGTGTCACCTCAGCAGCCCTCCTGGAAAAAATAAAAGCCCCGCATAAGAGTTTGCTTACTCGCGCGGAAATTATCCATCGGTTTAAAACCGAAAAACCAGCCGTAATTCTTACCATAGGCGCGGGGGATATTGATCAATTGGTATCACCTCTTAAACTGGCCCTGCTGCAATGATCAAGTATAAGCACATATTGCTTTGGAGTCTGGGAATGGCGGTGGTTCTGGGCCTTATGAGCTTTGCCCACAACCGCAAAAAACAGGTGCTTTGGCAGCAAACGCAAATCAGTGTTGCCCAAGAACAAAGTCGGCCTTTTGTCACGCAGCAAGAAGTGCGCAGTATTATCGCCAGGCACTACCCACTTTCTGAGGGAATTCCCCTGCAAGAAATTAACATCGCTCTGTTAGAAGAAAGCCTTGATAATCACCCATCTATCAAAAAGGCAGAGGTATATTCGTTATGGAACGGAACATTGCATGTTGCCGTTCAACAACATGAGCCCAAGGCCCGGGTGTTGAGTGCCGGGCGCAGCTTTTACCTTTTAAATGATGGAGGTACTATGCCCTTAAGCACCAATTACTCGGCCAAGGTTCCGCTGATTACCGGAGCTGTGCCAGACAGCCTATTAGGCTCACTATCAAACTTTTGGAACACCGTAGAGAGCCATGCGTTCTTTGCCGACTTTTTTTCGGGAATTACGGTAGCCCAAAATGGCGATTGGATTTTGCATCCATTACCGGGGCAGCATAAGGTACTGCTGGGCCAGCCCCAACACCTGGACCGTAAGCTTAAAAAGCTGGAAATTTTTTACCAACAAGCCGTAAACTCAAAGAACCTGGATAGCATAAAAACCCTGAATCTGAAGTTCAGCAATCAGGTAGTATGCCGTAAAAACTAAATTATGAACCCTGATGAAATTGCCGTAGGGCTAGACATAGGAACCACCAAAATTGCCGCTATGATTGGAAAAACCAATCAGTACGGTAAATTGGAGATTATAGGGATGGGTAAAGCACGCTCTTTGGGGGTACACCGCGGGGTGGTCACCAATATTACCCAAACCATTGAATCTATAAAACAGGCCGTTGAAGAGGCTGAAAACCAAAGCGGACAAAGCATTAGCAGCGTGGTGGTTGGCATTGCTGGTCAGCACATACGCAGCCTGCAACATGCCGATTACATTGTACGACCTAACGCAGACGATGTAATTGAAAACAAAGACATTGATGAGCTGATTGAAAACGTGCACAACCTGGTAATGATGCCGGGTGAAGAAATCATTCACGTGTTACCCCAGGAGTTTAAAGTGGACGGTCAGTCCGAAATTCGCGAACCCCGCGGCATGTACGGCAGCCGCCTGGAAGCTAATTTCCACATTGTGGTAGGGCAAATCAGCTCCATTAAAAATATTTTCCGTTGCGTACGCAGCAGCAACCTGGAGGTTGCTGATATTACCCTGGAACCCCTCGCTTCCGCGGAGGCGGTACTAAGCCAGGAAGAAAAAGAAGCCGGGGTGGTATTGGTAGACATTGGAGGCGGCACTACGGATATTGCCATTTTTAAAGACGGCATCATCAGGCACACCGCAGTAATTCCTTTTGGTGGCAACGTTATTACCGAAGATATTAAAGAAGGCTGCACCATTATTGAAAAACAGGCCGAACTGCTAAAAATCAAATTTGGCAGCGCCTGGCCGGGGGAAAACAAAGACAATGAAATTGTAAGCATCCCGGGTTTGCGTGGCCGCGAGCCTAAGGAGATTTCCATGAAAATGCTCTCCAAAATCATCCACGCACGTGTGGTAGAAATTATTGAGCAGGTGTACCTGGAAATCAAGAACTACGGCTATGATGAAAACAAGAAAAAACTCATTGCCGGCATTGTGCTTACCGGGGGCGGCAGCCAACTCAAGCACATTAAACAACTGGTGGAATTTGTCACCGGGATGGACACCCGCATTGGCTATCCCAATGAGCATTTAGCCAGCCAAAGTGATAAGGAGTTTTCCACGCCCAGTTATGCCACTGCCGTGGGATTGGTGATGAAAGGCCTCCAAAAAATACAGCATCAAAAATCGCAGGAAGCTGCACCGGAAGGCCAGGCCGAAGAAGAAAATACCGAGGATGCCACGGCTACAGCTCAGCAGGCAAAAGACGCAGCCGAGGAGCCCACGGAAGCGGAGAGCCAAGAACAGAAGCAAGAAAATGAAACCAACACACCCGCCAAAGAAGCCAAAGCCAAACGCAGCGGTTTTCTGGAAAACTGGGCCGAAAAGTTTCGCAAATTTTTAAACGAAGACCTCTAAAATCAACAGCATGATGGATAATAGCGCCAACGACAACCTCAAGTTTGATTTACCCAAAAACCAATCTAGCGTAATAAAAGTGATTGGAGTGGGTGGCGGTGGTAGCAATGCCGTAAATCACATGTACGGTTTAGGCCTCAAAGGCGTAGACTTTTGCGTGTGCAATACCGATGCCCAAGCCCTTGAAAACAGCCCCGTGCCCAATAAAATTCAGTTGGGGGTATCCCTAACCGAAGGATTAGGAGCTGGTGCCAACCCTGAGGTGGGTGAGCAGGCCGCTCAGGAAAGCATTGAAGACATTAAAAACTTACTCAACAGCAATACCAAAATGGTATTTATTACCGCAGGTATGGGCGGTGGTACGGGCACCGGAGCCGCTCCGGTAATCGCCAAAACCGCCAAAGAGCTGGGTATTTTAACCGTAGGCATTGTTACCATTCCCTTTATTTTTGAAGGGAACAACCGCAAGCAGCAAGCCGAAAAAGGCGTGGATGCCCTGCGCAACAGCGTGGACTCTTTGGTGGTGATTAACAACAACAAGCTCCGGGAGGTATACGGGAATCTAGGCTTTAAAGCGGGTTTTGCTAAAGCCGATGAAGTTTTGGCCACGGCCGCCCGCGGAATTGCCGAGGTAATTACCCACCACTACACCGCCAACATTGATTTACGCGATGCCAAAACGGTGCTGGCCAATTCGGGTACCGCTATTATGGGAGCCGCTACCGCCAGCGGTGAAAATCGCGCCAATATGGCCATTACCGCAGCATTAGACTCTCCGCTTTTAAACGACAATCACATTAGAGGCGCCAAAAACGTGCTCTTGCTCATTGTTTCCGGCAAGGAAGAAATTACCATTGATGAGATTGGTGAGATCAATGATTACATTCAAATGGAAGCAGGCGGCAATGCCAACATCATTATGGGTATTGGTGAAAACGAAAACCTGGAAGATGAAATTGGGGTAACCATTGTGGCCACCGGTTTTAACCCAGAGCAGCAGCAAAGCACTATTGGACGCGCCCCTGAAAAGGTGATCCACACCCTGGAAGACGACCAGGAGGTGAGCTCATCGGTGTACAACAAACCCATTGAGTTGGATGAGGAAGATGAAGACAGCTTACTGGATGCCGAACTAGCCAAGGCTCGTGAAAAAGAGGCTAAAGCCGAAAAAGAGCAGCAAGCCCGACTTTTTGAATTGGAAGATCCATTTGAAAACAGCACTACCGAGCAACCTTTGCCTCGCGCGCAAAAGGAAGAAGAACCCGAAACTCCTCCGTTAGCACCCCAGCCTGAAGCCGAAAAGGAAGATCGTAAGGTCTTCTCCTTGGAAGAAACAGAAGAGGAAGAAGAAACCACCGCCTTTGAAGCTGAGGCCGAAACGCCAACCGAAGCACAGGAAAGCGGGCCGGTCTTTGAAATTGACTCGCCCCAGGATACCGAGTTGGAGCCCCGTTTAAAAGATGAGCCTTCTAAGTCAACGCAGGAGCCATCGGCTGAAAAGCCCCAGGAACCAAAGCCTGAAAAAGAAGAGCCCAAGGTTAAGCGCTACACTTTAGATGATTACCAAGAGTTGGAAGCCCGGCTAAAGGCAGCTGGCCCGCAGGATCAGTCGCAAAACCAAGCCAAACCTGAATCTTCTAAGCAGCCAGCAGAAACTGAAGAAGATTTCAATTTTGAAGTGCGCAAGGTGGAGGCTGAGCATGAAACGCCTAAAAATAAGGGCCGTGCCAATCCTTTGGAGTCTACCATTGAAGAAAGCATGCAGCTGAAAGCCGAGGAACGCAGAGCCCAGCTCAAAGCCTTTAACTATCGGTTTAAGAACAACCCAAACGGTATGGATAATGAACCGGCCTATAAAAGGCATGGGGTAGACATCAGCAATGAAAAGTACAGCGCGCGCACCACGCAGAGCCGCTTTACTATTGATGATAATGATGGACAAACGGATATTAAAACCAACAATAGTTTTTTACACGATAACGTAGACTAAAACGTGAGAATTCTACTCAACTCCGTTTAGCGCAAGAAGCTGTCTCTAACAAAGGCAGCTTCTTTTTTTAGGGTTATGCCCGAATTTAATCTGCTGTTTTCATTTCCATGAGCCAGCCTCTAAGCTTAACCGCGGTTACTGTTTATTGAGCGGCACTTTAGTTACTTTTGTAAAAAATTTCACAATGAGCTTAGAAAAGAAAGTGGTGGACCAGATGAAGGAAGCCATGAAAGCCAAAGATAAAACCAAACTGGAAGCACTACGCGGCATTAAGTCTAGCATTATGACCGCCAAAACTGAAAAAGGTGCCCAGGCGGAGCTAAGCGAAGCTGAAGAGTTGAAATTACTGCAACGTTTGCAGAAGCAACGCAAAGACTCTCTGGAAATTTATCAAGAGCAAAACCGCCAAGACTTAGCCCAGGATGAAGAAGCCCAACTGGCCATTATTGAAAGCTTTTTGCCTCAACAAATGAGTGAAGCCGAGTTGCGTAGCTACGTGCAAACGGTAATTGAAAAAACCGGTGCGCAAGGACCAAAAGACATGGGCAAGGTTATGGGCATGGCCAACAAAGAACTGGCCGGCCGTGCGGATGGTAAGGCCATTTCTAGTGTAGCAAAGGATTTGCTGAATTCTTAGTATTGAGCCTTTTTAGGCAACCTAGCTGGCTGAATGGGTCTAATTGAATTAAGTATCTAAACATGAAACACTTAATCGCCCTTACAGCACAATTTCTTTTTTACCAGTTTTAGTTTACCCAGGTAAGTAAATACTTCCTTTGGGTTGATTATGATTATGTAGACTGAAGTTTAAAATGTAGGAAAGGAAAACCTGCAACTTAATATTTAATACTTGTCAATATTATGTTTTTAGCCTGGGAACTACATTGTGGAAGTTTTAGGACTTTCATATTAAATACTGGTATTATTAGTAAGCCCATCGCACAAAAAGTTCTGTTGGCTCTGGTAACTCTGGGTTGGTGCTTTACTCTTTGTGCACAAAATCCAGACTCCCTTGCCAGCGATTTTGAGGTAGATTTAATCTACGATGCCCCTATTCTTCATGCGGCAGATGATTTTACAGACTCGTCCAAGTTTTACGCCACCAATGTTGAGCTGAGCATAGTTAACTTATCTGGAATTGATGTTGATTCTCTTAGGATAGGTGAAACATATATAGGTGAAGTAGCTAAGGGCCAAACGAAGAAAACTATGGTAAAAGGCGTTATCAAAATGGCCTCAACGGGAGAACCTTACCACCTTAACGCAGTACTAAAGGATTCAACCGAAATAAACCCTTCTCCAACTTTAAAGTGCTCAACTAATTCTTACTATCTAAAAAATGGATCCTATACATTTTACCTCGTGAGGGCTGAAGGCAAAAAAGTATATTGGTCAAGTAAAAGAGAATAAAAAAAGTTCAAACTAAATACGGTATATTATTTACCAGTTTTGTGCGCTCTGGCGAGTAAAATAAAAGAAGTGAAAATTATCTGCAACGGCCCTCATACACCACTTTAAAAACTGCAGCATTAGCATAAGATTCATTTTGGTAAGTTTCCCCATTATAGGCACAAACCGGAGCAATATTTGTGGGGCAGCCTATCCTTATCTGATCCGCCATTTCTTTATTGTAGCAATCTTTGTCCGTGGTGCAGCCTTTCAAAAAAAGGTGAAAA
>PR_CR_10_Liq_1_inCRDRAFT_1002159_pt1 | contig 10176 bp, 9 predicted proteins | sample PRCRCaboRojoPR_3_FD_10241 | JGI IMG/M metagenome (IMG submission 10241) | reverse complement strand
AGGGCAGACTCGGAATTGGGCACCGGTTGGTGCAGTCACGCTCAACCCTGAAAAGGATGACGTCGTGGCTCAAGCAATCAATGGACAATTAATGGAAATGTCTGCATGACTCACGCGACAACCACCTTGACACGCGCCGATGAAGGGGGCGTAAACTTGTAACCGTTCTTTTATCTCATCGCGTTGGCCCCGAAAAGACTGTTCGAACTGGCTATAAAAATCATCATTCATCTGCTGATCTCTAATGCAGGTGGCATCCAAGATGATCCTACGAAATGTCCATGTTCTACGTTTATAACTTGAAACACCACGGCTTGGTCAAGCCAGTCATAGTTTCGGTTAACGTGCGTCGCAGACTCATGCAGTGCAACAGCGATGGAGTATGAGCCTTCACCAAGGTTGGCCGTAAAGCTTACGTTAAAGGTCAGTTCTTCATCTTGCTTTAGTTGATGCAGTGTTTGATCGAGATGCGAGGTGTTCGTGCCAAAAATTGGTTGCCCCAAACGATCCTTGATGAGGTATCCCATCACGAGGCGGTCTAGGTCAGCCAACACTCTGGCTTTAATGCGCAGCACAACAAGCTGGCCGACTTTGACTTGTTCAATTACCCCATCCGTTGCATTGAGTAGATCGACAGAGATGATTTTTACCTCGGCTGTTCCGGAGCGAGTCTGAACCGCTCCGGTCTGAGCTCGGGTTTGTTCAATCACGACACCATCACGAGCACTAAGAAGCGCATTGTAGTAGTCCATCACGGTCTCTGGGGTGTCCTCGAGCGCAATTTCGCCGTTGTTTAGCAAGATGGCGCGATCACATACTGCCTGGATCGCTGCCTTGTCATGTGAGACGATCAACAGTGTTGTGCCAAGCTTACGGAACGCCTTGATCCGGCCAAAGCTCTTGTGTTGAAAGTAAGCGTCGCCAACCGACAAGGCTTCGTCGATAATCAAAACGTCAGGCCTATGTGCTGTTGCAACGCTAAAGGCTAGGCGCATCTGCATGCCGCTTGAATAAACCCGCACCGGCTCATCAATGTACTGCCCAATCTCTGCGAATGCTTCGATCTCGGGCATCAGGCGATCAATATCAGCGGTGCTGAACCCGAGCAGTTGCCCTGCCATGTAAGCGTTTTGCCGGCCGGTAAAGTCAGGATGGAAACCAATCCCTAGCTCCAATAATGCCGCAACGCGCCCGGTTACCTGCACGCAACCGGATGTGGGTCGAACGATACCTGTAATTAATTTTAAAAGTGTGCTCTTGCCAGCGCCATTGACGCCGATGATGCCCAGTGCTTCGCCTTCGGCAAGTTCGAAATCGATGTTTCGAAGCACCGTCTTTTGAACGTGGCGCGAACCTAAAAAAGGAACCACCCACTCAAGCAACCTAGCCCAGCGACTCGAATACTGCTGGTAGGATTTGCCAAGGTTTTTGACTGTGATTGTTCCCATCAAAGCTCATCCACAATTTCGCTAGCTCGCGTGCGCAGCAAATGCAAGCACCAAACCCCTAACACGATAGAGGCTAAAGTGACTGGCCACAGGCTTTCCCAGCTAGGCCAAGTGTTGCTAACCAAGATGTTCTGATACGAGGCGATGATTGAAGTCATGGGGTTTAAGTCCATCACCCAGCGAACGCTTTGAGGAATAATCGTGATCGGATAGACGATCGGCGTAAGCCAAAACCAGAACTGGATGAAGATACCAAAAAATTGCCCAATATCCCGAAAAAAAACGTTCAGGATTCCTAGGCTCAGTCCTAGGCTCGCCGCAAACGAAATCTGAATAGCCAACACTGGGATCAAGCCTACGAATGACCACCCCGGAAAGTTGCCCGACACGACCAGAAAGAGCGTGAACAGGCCAAAGACAATCGTGAAATTCAACAAAGCACTGCCAACCACGATTGCGGGCAAGCATATCTTTGGAAAGTTCAGTTTCTTGATTAAGTTGGCATTGTCAATGAAAATTTGCAGGCAACGGGTCGTGACTTCTGAGAACAGTCCCCAGGTCAGCACCCCGGCGCACAAGTAGATACTGTAACCAAAGGTGTTGTCAACCCCTGGGAGCTTGGCTCGCATCAGCTGAGAAAAAATAACCGTGTAGATGACAATCATCGCCAACGGGTTAATGATGTTCCAAAGCGCGCCCAAGAGTGAATTGCGGTACTTGACTTGAAACTCCCGCACAATGGTTCCAAGGATGAAGGCTCGATACTGGTAGATAGCCCTAAGCATGTGCATGTAGGTGACTCGATATAAGCGTTATGCGGGAGTAAAGTTTGATAGCACTTGTTTAAAAGGCAGAGGAAGTGGCTCCAGTCCTTGCAGCCATACCGGATAGTGCCCACTGCGCCAAAAATCTGCAACCACTCGGGCAAACCGTTTATCGCGACGTATGTCGCCGAGCTTGCACCCCGTTGTTTCTTGTGCGACACAATTGAGTACGCCAAATCGAGCCGAGCCCAAGGAATGCTGCCCCGAAATTTTTGTCATGACATTCAACTTTTTCCAAGTTTGGCTTTGACTAAAGGCTCTACAGTAATGCATCCGATCCTAATTGGAAGGTTGGACGTAGATTTGCGTTTGATTGAGCTCTGCTGGCTGTCCGAGCCATTTCAGTACCATGCGGGCGCTGTCTTCCCAAGTGGTCTGCGTGGTCTCGTGAGTAGGGAAGGGCGGCGGTTGCCATTGGTTTATCAAATGCGCCAAGTTGTCTTGTGTGAAAAATACGGTTCCGGCTGGTGCAACTTCGCGGAACACGGGTATATCTCTGGCCAAGACGGGTACACCATGTTGGGCTGATTCGATTATGGGTAAGCCAAATCCTTCGCCGTAAGAAGCCGCAATTAGGCAGTCGGCCTGCCGATACGCCAGCTCCAGCTGCTCGTCATCGGCTGAACGCAACCAGATTAGTTTTTTGAACCGTTCAGGGTGGTGTGTTAGCCGATCGCAAACCGAAGTGATGGGTGCTCGCCACTGATTAGGCAAATCAGTCCAACCCTCCCTCCCAATGATGATGAGGCGCTGGTCGCCACCTTGCCGCCACAAGGCATCAAACGCATCAAGGATGCGGTCATAGCCCTTACGGGGCTCAATGGTACCCACCATCAAAAACGATTTGGCGCACGCTAGGCCGAAGCGCTTGAGTTTAGGTGGTTGATGTAATTTTTCAGTTAAAGAGGCACTCTTAAACGCACCCACGTCCGCGCCTAGTTTGAAGGTGCCAATGCGAAGGTGTTTGACGTCGGTTTTACTTTCCAAGTACCACTGCTTCAGTTCATCCGCTACATGGTTAGAAATACACAGTGCACCATCAAAACTTGCAACAGCTTTCAGTAAGTTACGATGATGTTGCGCCATATTAGGTGGGAAGAATTCAGGAAAGCGAACAGGCAGCAAATCATAAATCAGGCTGTAGGTGCGAATGCCCTGCGCTTGGTAGCGGGCATACAAACCCTGCTGATAAGCGTGGTAGACGGCAGCGGGGGCGAAATCTAGATGTAACAGCGTGTCTTGGCTACTTATTCTGATGCACTCATGATTACACCTGCCATCCCTTGACCCAAGTACTCGTTGCTCAAACGCGATTGCCCAAGTGTGACGGAGTTGGCCTTCCGATTCGTGCAGTGTGACAGGCACCACGTTAGCGGGCATCGGATGTAAGCGCATAAGCCATTTGAATAACTCGATTGCGACGCGTTGAATGCCAGTTTTGAGAGGGCTTAATTCCGTGTCCGTGACATCTAGAAATAAGCGTGGCTTAGACGAGTTATTTGTAACTTGCGTGTCGTTCATCATGCTGAGTTGCTTGATCGGCTTATCGATTGCGTTTTATGTTGTGCTTGAATCTTCTCAGATGTTTGGCTAGTCCTCGTAGCGGTTTGGTTAGTCGCCATGAGGTGCTGGCATAGACCTCCCGTAACTGTTTGTCTAACGCGGATTTTTCGACTAATTGCTGTTCTATGTAAGCCTCAAGTCTTTGCAGATGAACCTGCATTTGCTCATCAAGCAAGTCCATACGAGAGACCAACGTGTGCTTAGCCCGTGCAAATTTTTCTAGAGATGTTGTAGTGTTTTCGTCAATGTCGTTGCTAAGCTGCTGAAGCAGTTTTAGCTCAAAATCTTGAAAGCTAATGAATTGGGATCTGAGCGCAAATAGTTCCGCATCGAGCGAGCGAATCGCGCCACTGTACTTTTCGTCGAATCGGTTCGCTAGGGTCTCCAGACTTAATCCAGTGCGATCAGTAAAAAAATCCCCGAAAACGTCAGCGACACTTTTTTGGTCAGTGCGTGCTTTTATCCCAATCAAAGCATAGTCAGGACTTGCCCGTAAAAGAACGTCAAGCAAGCTGATTTCTTTAGTCGTGCCAATATGTGGATCCTCGTTAAGTCGGATTTCTTGAGTGAACTCAAAGCCACCGAATTTGGTTGCAAAGTCCAATAACTGGTGTGGCATAGGTCTCTGATGCGTTGGGTCGAGATAGAAACTCCAAGTTCCTACCGAAATATTCTCGGGGTTTGGCGTTTCCATAATCAGCACGCCGCCAGGCACCAGCACGCGGTATGCTTGCTGTATGAGTTCGATCACACGACCAAATGGTAAGTGTTCTACCAAATGAAAAGCGGAAACCAAGACAACGCTATTGCTTGGTGTGTTTTTGAGGGCATCGAGGGCATCTTGCTGCGTGACGTTCAAGTTCAGGTCGTGGCAGTCTGAAAGCATTCCCGCATCAAGATCGGAGCCGTGCGCCTCAAACCCCATTTCTGTGAGCAGTTCAAGCCATTCGCCTCGCCCGCATCCTAAATCAATCGCTTTACGAGTGTTATGGTGCTCTATGACTGAGAGCAATAGTGGCACGTAAAAATCCAAACGTGATTTGACTAGTTCTCGCGGCCCCCGGAAACGGTCCTCAAAAGCTCGATAGAAATCCGGTGTCTTCGTCATCATTACTTCCTTGCTCAATTCTTCTACATTAGCGTAAGCACGGTGTGCGTAAGTCTATCGGTGAAATCTGACGGTCAAGGACGCCGGTGGCAAATCGCCTCAGGCTGGTTCAAACGCTACCGTATGTTTATACGTGCTGATGTGTATATGCTTAACCCTACTCTAGATCTTGTTGGGCGGTGGACGGTATTTTCGTTCCTAAGGTGAAGCGTCAAAATACGTCGCTAAACATGGGTCTCAGACCTGTCGCTAGCGGTACAGGCTCGCAGTCAACGCGTGGGGGCCTGCCCACGACCACGCTAGTTTTTACGCCGTTGGGTTGCTTGGTGTTGTTCAGGCTGGTCTGTAAGCGAGCCATCTGTTCAGGGGTTTCACATACCAGACCAGTAACCACGTCTAGTAGGTTTGCCCATGGTTTTTGAATCAAATTCATGGTTGATATCTCTGGTTGTTCGACTAATTCCTCTGTTGACCCGTCCGTTTTAACGACTAGCCAGACGTTACCGATCCGATTGTGCCAGTCGAGCAGCATGTCTTTTTGGGCTAAGAGCCAGTCGGTACATGATTCAAAAGTAATAAAAAAATCACCAGGCCAGGGCTCGACCGTCGGATCTTCTGCCCAATTGCCTGGTATTCCAAGGGCTTGGCAGGTCATTTTTTCAGCGAACCGAAAGCGATTTGTGTTCAGGTCAGCGTATACAGGCTCGACTCGGAAGTTGTCCGAAAGCATTTCTTGCCACTGTAGCAACTGCTGCTTCAGTAGCCCTAGATTTGGCTCGTTCTTTGATCGTATGCATAAAGTAGTGACATCAATCAAAATTCGGGCTTTTCTAGGATAAGGGGGGAATGTTTGTGAAAGCCGGCTAGATATGCCAACGATTGCCTCATCATCTAGATTGAGTTGACTGATTGCTCGGCAAAGCTCAGTTAGCGGTTTGGTTTTGTTTCGGTAGAATCCTTCAATCACTTCAAAATACCGACGGGCACAAGTTTCAGGCCCATGTTGGTTAGCGATGATTTGGTGCGCTTGATCGCCGTAAGCTTGGCGTAGTTGAGGGTCAAGCACTAACTGCGTGATCGCTTGGGCGAGGGTTGACTGATCGAATCGGTCAGGAATAACTTTAACAGCACGCTGTTCTAGCTCTTGCATGCTGCCATGGGCGTTGACAATTGTTGCAACTCCGTAGTTCATGCAATCCATCACGGCTGCTGATGTTTCACCGCGCGAGTTTGTGCGTAGTTGTATGGCGATGTCAGCGGCAGTTAGATACTTCGTGTAGGTTTCAGGTTCCAACCAGCCCGTGATGCTAATCCTACCTGCCGATTGGTCGGCATGTATGCGACGACTTAGATCGGCTCCGTATGGGCCCGGGTCATTTTCACCCACGAAGATCAGGTGTGCTTTGGGATTACTTGCGGCAATCGACTCATGCCAAGCATTTACGATTTCACTGTTCAACTTAGTTGGGCTGACCATCCCAAACGAGCAGACGATTAGGTCCGACTCCGAAAAGCCGAGTTCGCGCTTTATTTCGAGCTTGTCCAGACGCTCAGCCCGAGCACGCACGAAGGGGATAATCTGCCAGTCTTTTGACGAGGATTCTCCATACCATTGCTGTGCCAACGCACACGAATGGTGTGTATGTACGATCGTACCCAGCGCTTGTTGAAGTACGGTTAGATTTGCCGGGTAGCCAAAAATTGTCTCGCTGTGATCGGTTTGAGTAAATCGATCGCGAACCGCCTTGTAGCCGTGGCTATCATATAGAGCGCGCGTCCAGGCTTGGGAGTCATCACCATACAGTTCCGTGTGTGCCAAGATCCCCGACAAGAAAAAGTCATGCAGTACGACCACACCAGGCAGTTTTTCTATCCAATCGAACATATGCTGATGAAAAGTAGAGTTCCCAAACTGATAGATGATGCGGTCGAACCGTTCAAAGTTGTCGGTAAACCATTGCAAAGACCGGATTGAGATGTTTCCTTGATCACGAGCATTCAGCGCGACATCATTGCCCTGCACAATCACGTCAATGTCGTAGTACTCCATCAGCGCGGGCAAGAGAACTGCACTGTAGTCGGCTATGCCCGACCGACTGGGTGGCAGTGGTGAGAAAAAAGCCAGCTTGGGCTTCCTAGTTTTTAAATTTATTGCCTTCTCTTGATTTGTGAAGGTAGTAGTGATGGCGCGGGACTCTATAGCGGCCAAGGCGCGTTTTGCGCTCTCGTCCCATGAGAACTGAGTTGCATGAGCGCTTTGCCGCTTGCGCAGTTCCGTTCGAAATGGATGGTCAGTCAGTGCTCTGGTCAACCGCTCGTTCATTGAATCAATGCAGTATGGGTCAAATAGTGCCTCGCTCCAGCCAAGGACCTCGGGGATGCTTGAACGATCTGAGCCAATCACCGGCGCCCCGCAACGGATTGCCTCGAGCGCGGGCAGTCCAAAGCCTTCGTGAAAGGATGGGAACACAAACACACTACAGAGGTGGTAGAGCAAGGCCAGCTGTTCGTCTGATACATAACCCGTAAAAACCACGGCCTCGTTGTTTAAGTTAAGCGCTTTAGCCACCCGTAGTAGGTCATGCTGCATTTGCTCAGGTAGGGCGCAAACAATCGCTAGTTGCGTTTTATGACGTATGCCGAGTGGTACCTTTGCGTATGCCCTCAGTAGCCCTTCAATGTTCTTTCGGTAGTCCGCTCCGCCGGTGTACATCACAAAATCACCGATCAGACCAAACCGTTGGCGGACCGCCAGGCAGTTCTGGTCTGGGAATGTCTTCTGCGTGAAGTGAGCGTCTGCATCGCTAGCGATGTTAACGACGCGTGTAGTGTCGAATTCGAGTGTTTCAATGACCTCTTGGCGCGAGTACTCTGAGATAGATAGCAGAAGGTCGGCTCGCTTTAGGTGTTGTATTTTCTCTTGGTACCACACCCGCACGAGTTCGTTCTCGAGATAGGGCCTTGGGTTGTTATAGGGGATCAAGTCATAAAGCACCACGGCAACTGGCACGTCAACTTGGTAACGGTGAATGCTGGTCACGGCCGGGTCATCGAGCCCTTCGAATAAACTCGTGATCAGGATCACATCGGGGCGCAAGCTGAGGAGAAAGGCCTCATAGGTTGCTTCAGCGGCCAGGCACCAACCAGAGTGCTCTTGAAAGCCGCGCGCTTCAAAACCGTATGAATACCAAACGCCCCAGTTTTCAGCTGGTAGTAAATCGCCATACTCTGCGGTGATGTCCCTGACCGCTTCTGCAAAGAAGCCGTTGAACGCCAAGAAAATCTGGTGTGAACTTCGTTGTTTTAACAACGCTGCGACCAGTGATCTTGTGTAGCGACCGATGCCACGATGCCGCGATCCCGTGCTTTGCGCGCCCTGCATGTCTACAACAATTCGCATTATTGAGTTTCCTTGCGCTGGTGAGACGGCGATGCCTGAAATGCCAAGCTTGTTAGAATCCGTTTGCCTCGGGCATCCAAGAGCGACCGTTTAGGGCGCATTGTCTCAGCAACAAGACCACGTAAAACAGTTCGCTTAAGCCGAGGTAGCTTGTTAAGCAGTTTTAGGGCAACTTTCTTAAACCATGGGCGTTTTTTAAGAACAAGGGCCGTCCATTTGAGGAGCCTTCTGGTCAATGATTTCATGGGAGATGTTACCTAATCTGGCGATTGGAGGTTTTGTAAGTCGGGGGCAGATCCGTTGCGTGGTTTTAGTCACTTAATCAACGGCTAGCCATAGCAGTATGCAACTCTTCGCAAGATTACCAGTAATGTTGTTGCCTTTGGCGTTCGTTCCGTTCGGTCGCGTCTGACCGATCTGAGTTCGGGCAATGACGCTTCGCTTTGGTGAGGATCTATCTGTGGCCTTGCAGCGCCGATGCCCAGATTGAGCATCTGTTTGGTGATACCCAGCCCTACAGTCGCGACGTGTTAGGCAGTAGCGGTGATACGTCCCCACCCAACGTTCCTACGCTTTGTAATAGTGACATAGGCGAAGTGCGGAACTCACTACCAACAAGCCGTCGCGTTGGTTAAATTTTAAGAGGGAAGAAGCACGCGGATGGGCACTGCCCGTGCGAGCGACCGTTTTCTACAAGCGACTCCCGCCAACGCAGAAAGACTAAAAAACCTTGAATGCAAAGAGGCTACACGCCCATTGATGTTGCTAACATCGTTGCCAAAAGATCAAATACCTGTGGTACTCTTGGTACTAATCGATAGTCGTTAAGTATTCTAAGTAACTTTCAGCTTGCATTTGCAAGCACGCGTCGCGTAAAAATCATTTGCATATTGGAGCAAGGAATGGCCGAGAACCTCTTTTCCCAAGAAGTCCAAGATAGCGTATCAAGTCTGTATATCGCGTTTTTTGGCCGCGCGCCTGATGCCGGTGGCTTCAACTTTTGGGCGACTGCTCTCACAAACGGTGTCGACATCAATAGCATCGCAGAAGATTTTGGCCGTTCGGAAGAGTTCCAGAGTACTTATGGCGATTTAACGCCGACACAGCAAGTCAACCTCTTTTATCAAAATGTACTTGAGCGCGACGCGGACGAGGGCGGTTTGGCTTTTTGGGTGGCTGCAATTGAAAACGGCTTGCCCTTCTCCACTGTTGCATTATCGATTGTTCAGACTGCGGCTGCTGGAGGCCCCAACGTAGACCCCAATGACAATGCACTTGTGAATAACAAAATCGAAGTATCGGAGTACTTCGCGGTTGATTTGAAGAGTAATGATCTTGATGTTGCAATCACAGCTTTTAATGAGGTAACGACTGAGCAATCGTCCGTAGCATTGGCTGAAGCCTCGATCGATGAAGAGATCGAGTCTGGCGTGGTCACGGTTACCGTTGACCAGGCCGGACGTTTGTCCGACGGGCAAAAGTACATTCTGCAAGACACGGCGTCGAACCTGAGTGGAGCTACTCCAGCAACAATACTAAGTAATGCTGAGAGCGCAACGATTGTCAATAGTGACACAGTCGCTGCATCCGTTCTGACATCTTTGTCAACCCAAGTTCCAGGCACGGTCACGGCAACCTCGGTTCAGACCCTTACGGGTACGGCTGCTGAAGTAGCAGCTGCTGAGCGGGATTCGGGCTTGTCACTGGCAACGAACTACAACGCGACGTTGTCAGGGGATGCTGCAGCGGCAGACATCAGCGCGATTGCCGCTGCGATCGGCACTGGCACGATCAACGGCGCTGCTGTCACGGCGATCAATGGCACGGCTGCGG